>Ga0307308_10000421_pt1 | contig 14964 bp, 13 predicted proteins | sample ER_DNA_195_FD_194501 | JGI IMG/M metagenome (GOLD analysis project Ga0307308, IMG submission 194501) | Bulk soil microbial communities from the East River watershed near Crested Butte, Colorado, United States - ER_DNA_195 | ecosystem: Environmental > Terrestrial > Soil > Floodplain | place...
GAGCTCCACCCGGGAACCGAAGGCGTTCAGGATCTCGGTGCTGTACGAGCCCACGTTGGCGCCGACGTCGAAGACCGTCGCATGGTCATCGCCGACGAGACCCGGCAGGATTCGCTCGATGACGACGGACTCGCCGCTCGACCGGACGTTCGTGCCGCCCCCGATGTTCATGCCCTGGAGCGCGAAGCGATGGAGACGCTCGAAGACCGGCTGGTAACGCGTCCGGCCGACCATCGCTCGCAACATGCGGCCTCGCAGAGAGGTTCCTGGTCGGCGCCGGGGCACTAGACCGTTGACTCGAGCGCCGCTGTGCCGAGTTCCGGCAGGCCGGCCTCGCGGAACACATCACGGAAGCGGCGCTGCCAGGTGTGGTCGCGCAGGGCCCGGGTGTGGCCGGCGGCGCGGATCCGTTCGCGCTCCTCGTCGTGCTCCAGGTAGTACCGGCACTTGTCCACGAGATCCTCCGGTCCATCGTAGGTGACGACTTCGCGGCCCACCTCGTAGAACTGCCTGAGCTCGGGCATGTCCTCCACCATGTAGAAGGCGCCGCTCATCGGGGCCTCGAAGTCGCGCAGCCTCACCTGGACGATGCGTTCGCCTTCGAGGTGGGTCTGCCCGACGGTCGAGAAGCCCAGGCTGATTTTCGCCCGGCTGTACATCTCGACCATCTCATCGTCGGTCAGCTTCGGGCCGCACACCTCGGCGGGCAGGTCGTCGGGTGAAGCGACCGGCGATGACGCGCCGGTCGCCTGCAGCGCATGTGCTCCCGCACCAGTGGAGAGACGCGCCTCGGCGTGCTCGGCCGTCCGGACGGTCCGCCGCGGGCCGTCCGGAGTGGCCAACCGGCGGAGCCGACGAGCGATCCGCACGGGCACCGACGCGGCGGGAGCACGTTCGGCCGGCTTGCGCACCGTCGGACGTTGCCAGCCGGGCCCGAAGACACGAACCGGGACCCGCGCGTCGACGAGCCGCCGGATATACGCCGGCCGCTCACCGTACCGGGCACCGACGAAGACGACGTCGAGGTCGCGCTCTACGGGCATCGGGCGGTAGATGTCTGGATTGGCTGCCTCCTGGCAATAGATCGGATTTGCACCGACCTGCCTGTAGTCGTCGAGGCGGAACTCCTCGGGCACGAGCGAGAAGTCGTAGGCCGGCGCGATCTCCGCCACGAGGTCGAACTGGTAGGACCCGTTGCAGTACCAGTTCATCGTCACGATACCCATGTCCCGGATCCGGCGAATCGTCTCGGGGCGAGCGCACACGGAGTAGAAGTAGCTGAAGAACAGGTCGATCGGAGCTTCACGATGGGCTGCGGCGAGTTGCGCCAGCAAGGCCGCCTCCGCGGCTGGGCGGTGTTCGTCGACGAACGCCTGGTTCTCCGGCTTGCTCACGTCCGCGTGGCGGAGGAGCGGATCGAGCGAGTACTGGAACTCCACCACATCGTGGCCCAGTCCGACCAACGACTTGTACAGGTTGTTGCGCCAGACCTGCGATTCCGGCAGGGCCTGGTTCGGTCGCTCGCCGGACGCGTAGAAGATCCTCACCGGATCCCGCTCGTCATGGCCTGGTGACGGGGTGAATCAGGGCGATGCTCATCCGCCGTAGTATGCCGGTGGGTGCGGGTCGTCGCCCGGAGACGCCCGTGAGTCCGGGCTCAGCTCGGCGGCGGCCGACGCGGGTCCGGTTACGCGTGAGAGGGTGCGGATGGTCGTCGACCAGTTCAAACGGAGGCTTCGCAGTCGGCCCCTTGCGTACGGCTTCGCGCGCGCCGGGTGGCGTGCGCTCCGAACGACAAGGCGGCGCGCGCGGTCAATCGGCGCACCCGTTCGCGCAGCAATCCGAGCGCTACGTGCGTACCGCCGCGAGCGCAGCGAGCGGGCCGAACAGGTGGCCGCCTGGATCAGGGCCGGCCGGCCCGCCCCGGCGCCGCCCGCCGTCAAGCAGCGCATCGTCGCGGATCAAGGGAAGCTCTCTGGAGCCGACTGCCTCATCGAGACCGGCACCTACCGGGGGGACATGGTCTTCGCCCAGCGCCGGCGGTTCCGGAGAATCTTCACCATCGAGTTGGACGATCACCTGTTCGAGCGAGCGGTCAAGCGCTTTCGCGCCGAGGGGCACATCGTCGTCCTGCATGGCGACAGCGGACAGGTCCTGCCCACACTGCTCGAGTCCATCCGGTGGCCGTGTCTGTTCTGGCTGGACGGCCATTTCTCGGGCGGGGTCACGGCGCGCGGCGACCTTGAGACTCCTGTGGTCCTGGAGCTGGAGGCGATCCTCCGCCACCGGATCCCGGGACATGTCGTTCTCATCGATGATGCGCGCTGCTTCGGCGCGGGTGACTATCCTTCGATCGACGCGCTCCGCCGCCAGGTGGTCGCCGCCCGGCCGGATTGGTCCCTGGACGTTCGCGACGACGTCATCCGGATCCACGGGCCGGTTGTCGAGCCGGCTGTGGCTGGCGCCCGATAGGATTCGGCCGGATGCGCGCCTCACCCGAGCCGTATGACCCGAAGGCGTACTGGGCCAGGCTTCACGAGGAAGGGAGCCTCCGCTCGGTCGGTCAGTCCGGCCTGCCCATCGAGCTCAACGCGTGGTTGTACCGCGCGCTCGAGCGCAACCTCCGTTCGTTCGCGCGGCGACACGGCCTCACCCGCCCGGCACCGGGCCGCGTCTACGAAGTGGGTGCAGGGACCGGCTACTGGACCCCGTTCTGGCACCACCTCGGGGCGGAACGGGTCGACGGCTGCGACCTTGCGGAGGCGGCCGTCGATCGGCTGCGCGAGCGGTTCCCGGGCGGGACGTTCGTCGCCGGCGATATCGCCGAGCCCGGCGTCATCCCCGCCGACGGGTCCTACGACCTGGTCACGGTCCTCAACGTCCTCCTCCACATCATGGACGAGGATCGATTCGCGCTGGCCGCCCGACACATCGCGGCCGCGGTCGCACCCGGCGGCCATGTGCTCCTCGTGGAGCCGGCGTTGTTCCTGGCCGAATCTGTGCGTCCGTTGCGACCGAACGCGAGCTCGATGGCACGTCCGCTGGAGCGCTACCGCGAGGCCTTCGAGGCCGCGGGTTTGGCGTTCGTCGTGGCGGAGGCGAGCACCACGGTGGCGAACAATCCCATCGAGCATGGGCTGGCGCATATCGGCCGATTCCAGTGGTCGTGGAAAACCGCGGTCAGGAATGCGAAGAAGGGCCCACGTCGGGCGGCGCTCGTGGGGCGGATCCTCGCATTCGCCGATCGGCCGCTCATGCGGACCGGGGCCGCGCCCTCGGGAAAGATCCTGCTCTTCCGTCGTCCCGCCTGACCAGGGACTCCGCCCGACCCAGCCCGGCAGGGTCGCGGCCGCGCAACGGTGCGGCACGAGCCGGCCGCCCGATCGCGGGATCGAAGCCCCGGGTACGGTACGATACCGGCCCGTCCGGCGGCCACGCCGCCATCCACCCTTCACGATCAGGACCGCATTCCCCCATGACCATCCGAGTCAGGCCAGCCGATCGCGGCCGCACGAGCCGCGACCCGAACCGACGGACGTTCTACATGAACCTCGCGTTCGGGATCACGGTGGTCGTCGCCGTCCTCATCCTCGTGATCGTCGGCGCGACGACCTGGTACAACGCCCATCTCGCGGCCGCCGCCACGGTCGACGGCCAGACGATCACCAAGGACCAGTTCATCGAGCGGGCGACGGTCGAGCAGTTCCGCCTCAACCAGCTCGCGAACCGGGTCAAGGCGGACGTCGCGGCTGGGCGCCTCACGTCGGCCGAGGGCCAGTCCCGGATCACCGCGATCAACAACGAGCTCGACGACTCGCAGGGCTCGTTCAGCAGCACGATCATCGAGAAGCTGATCGACACCGCCCTCCAGGAGAAGCTCGCCGCGGAGCTCGGGATCTCCGTGACGCCCGAACAGGTCGACCAGCACATCCTCGACGACAAGACCCAGAAGGAGCAGCGCCACGTCTGGCTGATCGCCGTCACGCCCGAGCTCGATACTGGCAAGACGGATCCGACCGACGCCCAGAAGACAGCGGCCAAGAAGAAGGCCGACGACGCGCTCGCGGCGATCAAGTCCGGCACGACCTTCGAGGACGAGGCGAAGGCCGTCTCGACCGACGTGACGAAGGCGACAGGCGGCGACCTGGGCTGGCTCGACAGCACGGCCACCGAGGATCCCGACTGGCAGGCCGCGGTGCTCAAGCTCGACGTCAACGGCATGACCGACGTGATCCTCGGGGCCGACGGGACCGATCGGATCGGCCGCGTCACCGAGATCGCCCCCGCCCAGGTCGATCCGCTGTGGGACCAGAAGCTGGCCGATGCGAAGATCAGCCAGTCGGCCTATCGCGCGGCCATCACGAGCGAGGTCGTGCGGACCGCCCTCGGCGACAAGATCGTCGCCGACGCGAGCGCGTCCGGCCCCGAGAAGCAGGTCCAGGAGCTCTACATCAAGGCTCCGAGCCCGGACCCGGGCGACGGCGCCCTCAAGGTCCGCCACATCCTGTACTCGCCGAAGGGCGATCCGAGCGGAGCGTCGGCCGTCCCGGACACCGATCCGGCCTGGACGGTCGCCCAGCTCAAGGCCCAGGCGGCCTACGACAAGATCAAGGCCGACCCGAAGCAGTTCGACATCATCGCCCGGTCGGAGAGCGACGAGACGCAGGACCGCGGCGAAGACGGGACGGGCGGCAAGCTGCCGTACTTCGATCCGTCGAGCCAAATCGACGAGGCGTTCGCGGCCGCGATCTTCAAGGACGGGGTCAAGCCGGGTGACCTCCTGCCGCCCTTCAAGAGCTCGTTCGGCTGGCACGTGGTCCAGGTGATGTACGCCCCGCCCGACATCGACGAGATGAACAAGCTCAAGACGCAGGCGGCGACGGCCGGGACCGACTTCGGCCAGCTCGTCCGGGACTTCTCCGACGGCCCGAAGGCGGGCCTGGGCGGCGACATCGGCTGGGTCCACCAGGGCCAGCTCGACGACCGGCTCACGACGAAGATCCTCGCGACGCCGGTCGGCAGCTTCACCGACACCATCGACCTGCCGAGCGACGGCGTCTACCTGTTCAAGGTCACGGCCGAGAAGACGGCAGCGCCCGACGCGGACCAGCTCAAGACGATCAAAGCGAACGCCTTCAGCAACTGGTACGCCGGCAAGAAGGCCGCGGTCAACATCAGCCGCGACATCCTCGGCGCGTAGCGGCGGATCGCGGTGCTGGACGCGCTCGTCGCCGAGGCACGTCTGCGCTGGGGGCTCGACCTCGCGGCCGGGCTCCAGGTCATCGCGGCCGAGCACCTCGCCGGCACGCCGCTCGAACCATCGCGGCCGGCCCTGATCGTGCCGGCGGCCGTCCTCCGGATGGAGGCCGGCGGCGCGGGCGCCAACCCGGATGTGCGGACAGCGACGGTGGCCGCGCGCGCGGCGTCCCTCCGTGCCGAGGCGCTCCCCGGGCGTCACGGCCACCCCGAGGACGACCCGGTCGCGCTGCTCCGGCGGCTCTATCCGGCCGGCCATCCGGCCGGGCGTTTCGGGACCGCGGAAGGGCTGACGATCGAGGAGCTGGCGCCCGACGCCCTTGGCGCACCGCTGTACCTGCCGCCCGTCGCGCCGGAGCATGCCGTGGCGAGCCCCTGGGCGATGCCCTGGCTGTCACACCGCCTGCGCCTCCCGGACGGCTGCCCGTGGGACCGCGAGCAGACCCACGAATCGCTCCGGAACCACCTGCTCGAGGAGGCGTACGAGGTCTACGACGCCCTCGCGGCCGGAGCCACGCCGGCGCTCGCCGAGGAGCTCGGCGATCTGCTCCTGCAGGTCGTGCTCCATGCCCAGCTCGCCGCCGAGCAGGGCGTCTTCGACATGACCGACGTGTACGCGGCCCTCTCGTCCAAGATCGTCCGGCGCCATCCGCATGTGTTCGGCGACGCCGAGGCCCGGACGGCGAGCGACGTCAACCGCCAGTGGGAGCGGATCAAGGCCGATGAGCGGTCCGGCGCGAGCGCGCCGGACGCGAGCGCGCCGGACGCGAGCGCGCCGGACGCGGACGCGCCGACCGAGCCGTCGAAGCTGGCGAAGGGCGCCCTCGACGGCGTCAGCCGGATCCTGCCGGCCCTCGCGGCGAGCCAGGAGATGCAGGAACGAGCCGCCAACATCGGCTACGAATGGCCGAACATCGAAGGCGTCCTCGACAAGGTCGTCGAGGAGCTGGCCGAGCTGCGCGAGGCACCGACCGCGGCCGACCGGGCCGAGGAGTACGGCGACCTCCTCTTCGTCCTCGTCAACGTCGCCCGCTGGCAGGGGATCGAGGCGGAGGCCGCCCTCCGCGCCGCGAATGACAAGTTCCGCCGCCGGTTCGCCAGCGTCGAGCGCCAGGCCGCCGATCGGAGCGTCGCGCTGCGCGACCTCTCGTTCGCGGAGCTCGACGCGCTGTGGGACGCCGCCAAGATCGAAGAGAAGGCGGCCGTCGCGGCCGCGTCGAAGGAGATCGCCCGATGATCGGCAACCGCCCTCAGGTCCGGGCCGACGGCCGGGTCCCGACCCAGCTCCGCCCGGTCCGTTTCGAGCTCGGCGTCCAGAAATGGGCCGAAGGCTCGTGCATCGTCCATTTCGGGGACACCCGGGTCCTGTGCGCGGCGACGATCGCCGATCGCGTCCCGCCCCATCTCCGCGGCAAGGGCACCGGCTGGGTGACCGCCGAGTACTCGATGCTGCCGCGAGCCACGGCGGAGCGAACCGATCGCGAATCCGTGAAGGGCAGGCTCGGCGGCCGGACCCACGAGATCCAGCGGCTGATCGGCCGATCGCTGCGCGACGCGGTGGACCTCACGAAGCTCGGCGAGCGGACGATCACTGTCGACTGCGACGTCCTCCAGGCCGACGGCGGAACGCGGACCGCGTCGATCACCGGCGGCTGGGTGGCTCTGGCGGCGGCGATGACGACCTACGGGATGGATCGCCATCTCGTGGCCAAGGTCGCGGCGATCAGCGTCGGGCTGGTCGGCGGCGAGGCGCTGCTCGACCTCGACTACAGCGAGGACTCCCGGGCCGACGTCGACTTCAACGTCGTCGGCACCGACGCCGGCACGTTCGTCGAGGTCCAGGGCACGGCCGAGGGCAAGCCGTTCGACCGGGCGGCGATGGACGCGCTGATGAACCTGGCGACGGCGGGGCTTGAGCAGCTGTTCGTGGCCCAGACGGAGATCCTGGCCACCGTCAAGCGGTGAGGCCGATGGCCGGCCCCCGATGAGTGCCCGACCTCGCCTCCTGATCGCGACCCACTCGGCCCACAAGCTCGCCGAGCTCCGGGAGTTGCTTGCGCTCGAGCGCGGGGAGCTCGTCAGCCTTGACGACCTGGGCATCGCCGACGACCCGGACGAGACCGGCGAGACGTTCGAGACGAACGCGAGGATCAAGGCGCGCTTCGGCGCGCGGCGGACCGGGTTGCCGACCCTCGCCGACGACTCGGGGCTCGAAGTCGACGCCCTCGACGGCGGCCCGGGCGTCCGGACGAGGCGCTACGCCGGGCCTGCCGCGACCGACGACGACAACAACACCAAGCTCCTCGCCGAGCTCGACGGGCTTCCGGCGGAGCGCCGTGGAGCGCGCTACGTGTGCGTCCTCGCCCTCGCGCTGCCTCGGGCGGGGGCGCAGGGCCGCGACGCGGTGCCGATCCGCTCGGTCCGGGGCACGACCCGTGGCCGGATCGCGCTCGCGCCCCGGGGCAGCGGCGGCTTCGGCTACGACCCGATCTTCGAGCCGGCGGGCGAGCCGCCGGGCGGGCGGACGTTCGGGCTGTGGTCGGCGGCCCACAAGAACGCGGTCTCGCACCGTGGTCGCGCGGCCCGGCGGATGACGCCGATCCTGCGCGAGCTCGGGTTCTGAGCGGAGCCCGCGACGAGATGCCGGCCATCCGCTCGATCTGCGTGTTCTGCGGCGCGTCGTCGGGCCGCGACCCGGCCTACGCGGCGGCGGCGGCCTTGACCGGCGAGACGCTCGCCCGACGCGGGATCCGGCTCGTCTACGGCGGCGGGCGGCTCGGGCTGATGGGCGCGGTCGCGGACGCGGCGCTGGCCGCCGGCGGTGCCGTGGTCGGGGTGATCCCGCACGGCCTCGTCGATCGCGAGCTGGCCCATCCGAGCCTCACCGAGCTGCGGGTCGTCGACACCCTCCATGAGCGGAAGGCCGAGATGGCCGAGCTGGCCGACGCGTTCCTCGCGCTGCCCGGCGGTCTCGGCACGCTCGAGGAGCTGGCCGAGGTGCTCTCCTGGGCGCAGCTCGACCTGCACGCCAAGCCGATCGGGCTGCTCGACGTCGGCGGCTACTTCGCGGCGCTCGAGGGATTCCTCGATCACGCGGCGGCCGAGGGCTTCGTCGCCGAGCGCCACCGCCGCCTCCTGCTCCGCGACGACGACCTCGATCGGCTGCTCCAGCGGTTCGACGCATGGGAGCCGCCCGCCGGCCGCTTCGCCCGACCCCGACCGGTCGATCCGCCCGCGTCCTGATCGGAGGCGATCGAGCCGGGCTGGCCTGCGGCACCGCCGGGCCCAGCGGCCTACGGCGTCGAGGAACCCACGGCCGAGGTCGATCCGCCGGCGCCAGACGACGAGCGCGGGCTCGGGACCGGCCAGGTCGGATCGCGGCCGGGCGGTCCGAAGACGACCTTCGCCATCGCCCGGATCCTGGCCAGGACCGGGACGAAGATCGAGCCGAACTGGGTCGAGCCGCCGGACTTGATGAGGGGCGACCCCAGGACCAGCCTCGTCGTCGAGGATCCGCCGATCTGCTCGGCGAGGGCGGCCATCTCGGGCAGGCGATCGGGTGGCAGGTCCGTCCGCACGGTGGCGCCCACCGCGTCCATCAGCCTGGGCAGGCTGAACAGGATCCCGCCCCCGACCGCTCGGTCGCGCAGGGCGACGAGGACCTCCTGCTGGCGGGCGGCCCGGGTCAGGTCGCTCTCGCCGGTCGACTTCCGGATCCGGGCATAGGCGAGGGCGTCGGCGCCGTTGAAATGGTGCGGCCCGGGCTGGACCGACCAGCCCCGCCTGCCGTCCAGGCCGGGGTAGCGCGGATCGTCGAGCGCCTTCTTCACGACGATGTCGACCCCGCCCACTGCGTCGACCATCGCGGCGAACCCGCCGAGATCGACCTTCGCGTAGGCGTGGATCGTGATCCCGAACAGGGCACCGACCGCTTCCTCGAGGGTGCGGACGCCACCGTGCGGGAAGTCGGCCGGGTGCGCGTCGGCCCAGCTCATCAGCGAGTTGATCTTCGGCCCGAAGACGTCGCCGTTGGCGAGCGGGACGCTCGCGAGGTCGCGCGGGATCGACACCATCGACACGGTCCGTCCGACCGGATCGAGCGACACGACGATCATCGAGTCGGTCAGGGCCTCGGTCCGGCCCGGGGCCGAATCGACCCCGATGAGCAGGACGTTCAGGCGCTGCCCGTCGAGCGGCGGCGGGGTGCCCGAAACCGAACGGACGGCCGAGCCGCCGAAGATCCGGCCGAACATCTCCTGCGCCGCCGTGCCGTAGCTCCAGGCGAGGGCGTGCGGCAGGATCGTGGCGACGAGCAGCGCCGCGAGCCCGACCGCCCCGAGTCGCCCGGGCCGCAGCGGGTAGCGCCGATCGAGGAAGGCGTGCAGAACCGCGACCGCCCGCCACGCGAGGATGACGGCGTTCGCGACGAGCAGGACGCCAAGCACGGACGGCGCGATGACCCGTGCGAGGAGCATCGCCGGGGCGTCGGAATGGGCCACGATCCACGCGATCGCGATCACCGCGAGCGTCGGAAGGCCGAACAGCAGCGCCGGTCCGAGCCGGCCGTTCAGCAGCTGGCCGGAGCCCGGGAGCACCGACGAGGCAATCGCCGCGAGGAGGCGGCGGCGATCGGTCCGCCGGCGGTCGATCGGTCGCCGATCGAGCCCACCCGCGGCCGGGCCTTGCCCGGCATCGCCATCCTCGGGGTCAACCGGCCGGCGTGTGGACCGCGCGCGTGGAGCCGGGTCGGCGGGAATCGGCTGACGGGAGCGCAGGGGCGGAGCGGACGGGTCGCGCACGGAAGGCTCGGCCATCGCCGGGAGTGTAGCTGCAACATCGGCGCCCTGCCGCATGAGGATGCCGCGTCAATGCGGCGCCGGACATGGCGACGCCGAGGTGTTGCGCCGGACATGGTGACGCCGGGCGATCGATCAGCCTGCCAGTGATCGCCCGGCGTCGTGTCTGTGACGCGCGACAGCCGCCGACTGTTCCGCGCGCTCGCTCGAGACGACCTACCCGGCCGGATCCGTGGGATGATCCCGCAGGTACGGCACGGCTCGGCGTGCATCGGCCGCTCTGCACCCGCCCATCGTTCAAGATGAGCACTCAGGTGTAGCGGCGCAAGCTGGCTGCGATCCGATCGAGGGCGGCTTCGACATCCGGAGCAATCGGACCGACGGTGTTCAGGACGTCAGCAAGCATCTCGCGCCGGCGTTGGAGGACCGCCTCGCGAAGGTCCCGGCCAGGGCCGGTCAACGTGACTCGGGTCACGCGCCGGTCGTCAGGATCTTTGCCGGCCCGGATGAATCCCCGCCGCGCCAGGCGGCTGACGAGCCTGCTCGCGGGTGAGATCTCGGCGCCCAAGCGGGCGGCGACCTCGGTCACCGTTGCGCCGCCAGGATCATCACCGACGATGACGACGACGCGCCACTGGGCGAACGTCAGTTCGGCCCCGGGCGTGGCGAGGGCACGGGTCGTGACGGCGACGGCGCCAACGGCGATCCCTTCGAGCGCGGCGCGCGCCCGGTCGCTCGATCCGTTTGTCTCAGTCATGGGCGCACGATACCCGGGCAATAGTTACCATCTGGAAACGAATCTCTCATGGTGGGATTGCCAATCGGGGGATGTCGCGGGTCGGGCGGCCAGTTGATCGTGGGCCGAGGCTCATCCCGAACTGGCACGGGGCCCCAAGGACAGGAGACACGGAATGCGAAACCTGGTTGATTCAATGGTCAGGCGGCGGCGGCAGGGGACGGGAACGGAAGGTCAGGGCCTCGCCGAGTACGCCCTGATCCTGGCGCTGATCGCGATCGTTGCCATCATCGCCCTCATCTTCCTCGGCGGTCAGGTCAGCATCATCCTCAGCACCGTCGGGAGCTCCGTTTAGGCCTCGGGCGGCGCGTGAAGCGATATCACGGTATCGCCCATGCGGCGGGCGGCGGCCAGATCGATGGAGACAGGATCGTGACGATCACCGTCAGGCGTCACCTCACGAGCATCCGCTACGCGGTAACGGTCATGCTCCAAGCCCGTGAGTCCTGCCCGCCGGTCGGCGCCACATTCAGCCTCGGCGACATGGCCGTCGTCCGCGTCATTGCACTTCGCGGTGAGCCACGCCGCCAAGCTGCGACCGCAAACGACCGAGAGCGAACGCTGACGGTTGAGACGCTCGAGACGATCGGCCGCCTACCCGACTTGTTCTGAGCCGGATGGTGGTTGTCGCGGTCGAGTACCGGTCGCTGGTGACGTAGGAGTGCTCGACGGCGGTCTGGCACGCCGCGCTCCCGGTGGTCGATCCGACGTCTTCGATGAGGAACACGGTCGCGCGCGGATTGCTTGCCCGGATCCTGCGGGCGACGTGGCGATGCAAGACGTCCGGTACGATTGCAAGGACCCGTTCGCGGGGTGTGGCGTAGTTGGCAACGCACGTGCTTTGGGAGCCGCAGGCCCAGTTGCGCTGTACGTGAGAGATCTTTGTTCGTGGGTGTGGTGAGCGAGGGACCACCGGTTATCGTGCGGTTCGGGATCGGTCAGGTGGAGAACCCTCGCGATCAAGGCGACCAACCGCCTGATTGTCATCGGGGCGTCCTGCAGGCTCGCTTCACGGCTCGAGGCGATCGCCGCCGCCGCGACCCAGTATCCCTCCGCTGCGCGGGCACCCGCATGTCGGAGACGAACTCGACCAGCACGGCCGCGATCATCGTCCGACCAGAACCACAGGCGCGAGGAAGCCGCGTCCTGACTGAGCCCCGAAACGCGCGAGGCGGGCGCGCCGAAGGACGCAGTCGGACGACGGTTGCCGTCGATGCTCAGGATCGGGGGATCGGCGTCGGCGGCACCGCACCCGGGTTGGCCAGGTTGGTCGCCCGGTACTTGGGCCACTCGCTCGTCCAGGTTCGGGTGTTGAGCCAGGGCAGGAACTCGTACGGGTCGTAGTGCACGACCGCGCCAGTCGGGAGGCTCGATCCGTCGGGCCATGCCCCGTGCATTGCCGTAGCCAGGGCGACGCGTTCCCACCACTTGGCCAGCGAGGTGTCGGTGACCCCGGCCGCGGTCATCGCCGCGAGCATGTCACCGCCCGGGTTCTGACTCCACTCGCTCGGATACCGGACCGCGTGCCGGCTGCCGGCCGGACCGGCCACCGGGTCCCACAAGCGCGCGGCGTCGGTCACCGTCTCGGTGAAGTCCGCCGAGATCACATCATTCGAGACGATCTCTACCCGTACCCCGAACTGCGCGCCCGCGGCGTCGCGCTTGATCACCCCTACGTCACCGAGGTAGTCGCCCAGGATCACCTGCACCGGCGTCACGAGCCGATCCCCCGGCATCAATGTGAGTTCACCGTTGGCCAACCGACGCAGCGTCGGACGGTAATTGGCCGCATCCAACTCCCATGAGCGGGCGATCGAGTCGCGGATCACCCCTCCCACGGTGCCGGGCGGGAAGTTGTCCCACTTGTCGTTCGGAATCGCTTGCCCAGCGGGCGATGCCCGGAATCCCACGGCCGGCGGGATGCCACCCGGCCTGCCCGCACCCAGCTCGCACTCCTTCATCCGCATCAGGATCCGGTTGAGCCATTCCGGGTTCGCGGCATTCATCGCCGTGAAGTCGATACCTGCCGGACGCCCCAGGTGGACGTAGATCGAGTACACCGACGACGGCGCGATCTCGTAGTCGATCCGGTTGGCGAACTGCGGTAGGCCGCCCGGTGGTGCGGCCGCCGCGAGCCGGTGAAAGACCTCGTGACGCACCACCAGCAGGGAGAAGTCCACCCCCGTTTGGGCGGTCGCGAACTGGGCCGCCACCACCTCGCCGTTGGCCATCGCGTAGACCCGCGAGCCCTCGGGCAGGGCGAATGTGCTGGGGGAGGAATGGGGCCCGTGGATCCCGGTGGTCCTCCGCGCGAGGATGGTCGCTACGGACGTGTCCCAGTAGTACTCGTTGAGTGGCGTGGTCCCATCGTGGGTGGCCTGCGAATAGGGCCGCGGCGATACCGCCACCACAGCCGGATTCACCCCGTCGAGATCGAACGGATGCCACCACCAGTCCCACAGCTCCCGGGCGAACCGGTACCAGTCGAACATCGGCCCCGGGCAGTCATGGTCATCACGGATCCCGGGATCCCCCGAGAAGCCGTGACCGTGAAACCCCCGAAAGACGTCGAACACAGCCGTCCACAGCCGATTGGTGCCGTTTCCGGCCGGCGCGGCGGCGTGGTAGGCGGCGCGCAGTTGCTCCTCCGTGGGCACCGCTCCGGCCGCAAGTCCAAAGGTTGTCGGCGACCGGGAGAGGCCCTCGTCGGCCAGCACGATCGCAGCAAACGAGGCATCGTCGGTGAGCATGCCGTGTGCCGGATTTCCAAAGGCGGCCCCGTGCACGCGGGTCTTGTGCGGGAGGAGCGCCACATTCCGTGGCAGCAGCAGCGACTCTGCGACGTAGCGCGCAAGCAGCGCCCATGCGCGGTACTGCCGGTCGTTGAACAGCATCTCGGGAACTCGCTGTGGCTCCCTCCAAGGTCCCTCGTACTGAGCCGTCGTCCACAAGCCGACAACGACCTCGTCGAAGCTCCGATGCCTGACCCAGAACTTGACGCCGGGGGTGTCGTCGTCGGCCGGCGTCGCCATGGCGTCGTTGCCGGACAGTGGTAGCCAGAAGTTGCTGGGGCGACGATGCAGTTGTCGCGCCGCACCGTAGGTCGGACCAGGGATGAACTCGCCCGGGTGGTGCGGGTCGGGCACCATCGTGTCGTCGCTGGAGGAATACGGGCCGAGATGGCTGTTGCCGACGTAGTTGCCCCAGCCGTGGCCGGTCTCCGAACCGATCGCGGAACTGTTCAGCGGACGGGCGTGGTGGGTCTTGCGTGGCAGTTCCATGCCGAGCAGGACACTGCCGTCCCCGGAGACGAACAGCTGGGTGGTGATCCCGTCATGGGTGTGCCCCGCACCCGGGAGGAAGTGGTCGGCGAACATGTCGGCGCCCCTGATTCGGGCCGGCCAACCGCTGGTCTCGTGCAGGACCATGGTCTTGACGTCGGCGATCAAGTCGCCGAAGTGATTGCCGTGCGGCCAGGCGGGCTGTCCGGCGGCGTGCACCGCCTGCCACGGGGCGTCGCTGTAGACCGCCTTCAGCCGATCGAAGAGCTGTTGTGCCGGCACGTGCACCTCCCGTTGACCCTCCGCCGGGAAATCGTACCCGGGGTCACATCCTCGCGAGTACAGTTCGACGACAGGATCGACCGGAGGATGACCGAGGCGGCGGTGACATGACCTCTTTGGCGGGGGCCCTGCTGGCCGAGGCCCAGCGACTCGTCGAGCCGCTGGTGGTCGCCGGTCGCGTCGACGCCGGCGCCGAGATGCTGCTGGCCCTGGTCGGACAGACAGCCGATGCGGCGGGCGATCCCGGCCTGGCCGCGGCGCTCACCGACCTGTCCCAGGCCGCCTCCGCCCTGACCGCACTTCAGGACGACGATCTCGACAGCTGGTCGGGGTTGGAGGCGGTCGCTGATGCGGCCAGGAAGGCGACCACCGCCCTCGCGGCGCTGGAGCAGGCGGTATCCGATCCGGGGCTGGCGCATCGGCTGGAGGGGTTGGGCGTCGACCTGACGGGCCAGCTCACCGGTGTCTACCTGCGGCGATTCCACGCGCGGCTCTTCCGCCTGGCCGCCATCCTCACCCTGATCAGCCCGGCGGAGTTCCACGCCCCGGAGGA
>Ga0307308_10000422_pt1 | contig 14959 bp, 14 predicted proteins | sample ER_DNA_195_FD_194501 | JGI IMG/M metagenome (GOLD analysis project Ga0307308, IMG submission 194501) | Bulk soil microbial communities from the East River watershed near Crested Butte, Colorado, United States - ER_DNA_195 | ecosystem: Environmental > Terrestrial > Soil > Floodplain | place...
GCGATGGTCGTCGGTGAGCCGAGCTCCTCGTGGACTCTCTTGACCCTCAGATAGCTGGGTCGGAAATCGTGACCCCACTGGCTGATGCAATGGGCTTCGTCGATCGCCAGCAGCGAGACCCCGGTGTTGCGCAGTCTTTCCGCTGTCCTGCCGAAGTCGAATCTCTCTGGAGCGACATAGAGCAGCTTGATCTCTCCGCTCGTTACGCGAGCAAGACGATCCGACACCTGGGAGGACGAGAGCGTGCTGTTGATGAAAGCGGCGGGCAATCCTTTCGCGGTCAGTGCATCCACCTGATCCTTCATCAGCGAAATGAGCGGCGACACAACGACCGTGAGGCCGGGCATGAGCAGCGCCGGCACCTGGAAGCAGAGCGATTTTCCGCCGCCCGTGGGCAGCACGACGACGGTGTCGCGGCCCGACAGTATCGCCGAGACGGCTGCCTCCTGCCCTGGCCGGAAATCCTCGTAGCCGAATGCGCTCTTGAGGAGATCGCGCGCGTCCTGGAGGGTTGGGTTCACCATCCGTTGAAAGCTAGCAAGGCCAGACACGCGGATGTTGACGGCTCGTCCCGCGCGTCATTGTTGTGCTGCGGACATCTGGATGACCGATGATCAGATCCCTTCGATCAGCTTGGCGTAGAGAGCTGGATCCGCATTTCCACCGCTGATGACGCAGCAGACGCGCTTGCCCTTGAAGCGTTGCGGCTCGGCCAGGACGGCACCGATGGCGAGCGCACCGGTGGGTTCGGCTTTGAGATTCGCGAGCGCAAACAGGAGCCGCACTCCTTCCATGATCTGTTCCTCGGAGACCTCGATCACGCCGGCGAGGCCGTGGCTCAAGATCTCCCAATTGCGGTCGCCGAGGCGCAGCACCCGGGCACCGTCTGCGATCGTCGCTGATTCGTCGGGTTGCGAAACCAGGTGACCAGCACGGAATGACTCCGCCGCATCATTGGCGAGGGTCGGCTCCGCGGCGAGCACCCGTGTCTTCTGTCCGCTCCGCTCCACCGCCTTGACGAGGCCCGAGGTGAGTCCGCCACCGCCGATGGGAGCGATGATGAAATCCAGCTCGAGGCCGAGGGCGAACAACTCGTTGGCGAGTCCGGCGTTGCCCTCGATCACCAGTGGATCATCGTAAGGACTGGCCACGTACGCTTCCGGAAATTGTTTGGCGAGCTCGCCCAGTCGTTCGAGTCGTCCCTTCTTCTTGACATCGACGAGATCGACTTCTGCTCCGTACTCGCGCACTGCATCGACCTTGATGCTGGCCGCCGTGGCCGGCATCACGACCGTGCATCGCTTCTTGAACAGTGAGCAGGCATACGCGATCGCCTGGCCGAAATTGCCAGAGGAAGCGGTGATGATGTGCGCTTCCGTTACGTTCGAGGCGACGTTGTAGGCTGCGCGGAACTTGAAGCTGCCGGTGTACTGCAACGTCTCGCTCGCCAACACGAGGTCGACGCCGAGCTTTCTCGACAGACGCGGCGCGTCGACGATGGTCGTCGGGCGCGGGCGCGTCACGGTGCGCGGCGTGGCTTGCGCGGCTTGAAGAATCGCAGAATGAGTGCGACGAACAGGAAAAGAATTCCAGCCCACCGCAACGCATTGTCGTCGCTTCGAATGCCCCATGCGAGGAGCACACCCGCGATGAGCATCAGGGCCAGTTTAGCAATAGTGAATGGACTCATTGCTCCTTCCTGCGACTGGTGAATCGTTTGACCCCTTCCCGGAATGCGGGCGTCGCCCGAGCGTCCGCGTTGGCGACGATTCCGGCGGAGATGCCGTCCAGAAACCCAAGGGTGTCGAGCTTGTAGAAGAGCGTCTTGGTCGCCGCCATCGCCGACGGAGGCGCCTGCGCCAGTTGGTCGACTACTGATTTCGAGAGTTGCTCGAACTCCATCGCGGCGAACACGCGCGACACCAGACCGATCTCCAGAGCCTCGTCCGCTTTGATGATGCGTCCCGTGCTGACCAGCTCGAAAGCTCTCTTCTCGCCTACGGACCGCCTCAGCATCGTCATCACCATCGCAGGCACAAAGCCAATCGTGACCTCCGGGTAGCCGAATCGGGCTTCTTCGTGCGCCAGCACGATGTCGCATGCGGACGCGAGCCCCGCACCTCCCGCGTAAGCTCTTCCCCTCACCAGCGCGACGACGGGCTTATCCATTCTCCGGATTGTGTGGAAGACGTGCCCGAGAGCCTTCGCATCGTCGATATGCTGCTGGCGCGGGGCGTCGAGCATTTCTTCGATTGCCGCAAGGTCAGCGCCGCTGCAAAAGTCGGGACCTTCGCCGTCGATCGTGACGACATTGACCGGCGATTCGCTCATCGCGAACAGCGCTTCAGCAAGCTCGTCGGCCATGGCCCGGTCGAGGGCGTTCTTCTTCTCCGGGCGTGCGAGCGTGATTCGCCCGATCGGCCCCTCAGCGCTCATGCGAACGCTGTTCATCCGGCCGCCGGTAGCCCTAGCCGCTTCGCCTCGGCATCCGGAACGTCGATCACCATGCGAAGAAGAGCCGTCGAAAAAACCTTGCCCTGTGCGTCGGTCTTGAGCGACAGCGTTCCGCCGCCGTCGAGAGCGCCGTGAAGCAAAAAGTTGAGGGCGTTGAGGTTCGGCAGCTCATATCGTTCCACATCTCCCTCGATCATGCCGCGAAAATGATCGGCGACCCTTTTCCGAGTCACGAACTGATCGAGCACTTCGTACCAACGCGGCTGCAATGCAATGACGCCCACATTTGCGGTGTCGCCTTTGTCGCCCGACCGCGCGTGCGCGATGTCGAGAAGGCGGACTCTCATTGGATGATGTCTACTCTGGTTTTCACGACCGCCTTGTCGATCAGTGCCGGCCAGTAGGCCACGATCTCCTCGACCTTGGGCCGACCGCCCGCAAATCCGGTGACGCTGGGCGGACCGTTCAGGACGAGCGGTGCGATCTCACGCGTGAATCGTTCCACGGCAGCGCGATCCTGACCGCGAACGCCAAAGCGCAGCTGTACTTCCGGCGCATTGCGCTGGTCCCCCGCCAAGGTCCCATGTGTGGCGGATGCTCCGACGAACTCAGACAGGATGTGCTCGAACTTCAATCCAAGCCGATCGAGCCGTTCGTGCAGTATCCGGTCAGCAAGCTGAGCCTTTTCGAGCGCATCGGGCCACGCGTATACCAGAGTGCCGACGGCCTTGAAACCGGCGCGATAAGCAACCGAGACCTTGAGTTTGTCCGTCGGCGGCTTCCCTTTGATCCCGGATACGCGAACACGATTCTCGCCGTCAGGGGCGAGCCGAATGGTGGTGAAATCCGCGATCACATCGGGCGTGATGTAAGCGTGTGGATCACCCATCTCGTAAACGAGCTGCTCGGTCACGGTTTGTACCGAGACCCGTCCTCCCGTTTTTGGGTGCTTTGTTACGACGAAGCTGCCGTCAGCACGAGCCTCAACTAACGGATAACCGACGTTGGCGAGGTCAGGGATCGACCGCCAGTCGTAAAGGCAGTTCCCGCCCGAGCACTGCGCGCCGCACTCGATGATGTGTCCGGCCACGATTCCAGCGGCGAGATGATCCCAACCTTTCGCGCCCCAGCCGAACTCGTGGCGAAGCGGCCCCATCGTGAGCGCGGTGTCCGTCGAGCGCCCGGTGATGACGATGTTGGCCCCGCCCTCGAGCGCTTCGACAATTGGCTCGGAGCCGATGTAGGCGTTCGCCGAGAGAACCCGATCACGAACGCCCGACAACGGCTCACCGGTCTCCATGTTGGAGAGTGGATGTCCCTGAGCCATCAGCGTATCGAGTCTGGAAAGGAGGTCGTCTCCAGTCACAACGCCGATTCGGAGTTTTCCCTTCCCGCCCCTGCCGTCGGCAGCAGCTTTCACGGCGGCCGCACACGCCGGCGGGTTCACCCCTCCGGCATTGGCAATGACCTTGACTCCACGATCCAGGACCGCTGGCAGCACGCTCTCGACCGCGCCCACAAAGTCGCGCGCATAGCCGAGCGAAGGGTCACGCTCCTTCTGCTTCTGCAGAATCGACATCGTGACTTCGGCGAGATAGTCGAGCATTAGATAGTCGATCGGTCCACCCTCGACCTGGCGGCGCGGAGCATCGAGATCGTCGCCCCAGAAGCCCTGGCCAGCAGCGACGCGAACGACCTCTTTCAACTGGTCTCCCCCAGGTGCGGCGGGAGAACGAAAGGACCCAGATGCGGTCCGGGATTGTGAAGTGTCGCGCGCAATGCGAGGCTCAGCATCTCGCGGGTGTTTTCGGGAAAGACGATGGCGTCGACGAACCCGCGAGCTGCGGCGTAACGCGCATCGAGCTGGTGTTCGTAGTCAGCGCGCATCTCGTCGACCGCTGAAGCGACGTCGGGTGCAAGTGTGGCTCCCTTTTTCTTCGCTGCCTCGAGGGCCGGCCCGTGAACAGCCTGGATCGCGGATTCGCCTTCCATCACCGCCATCCTCCCGGTGGGCCAGCTCAGGATGAAATCTGGATCGAATCCCTGTCCGGCCATCGCGTAGTAACCGGCACCTGAGGCGTGATTCACCGTGAGGACGATTTTCGGCACACGCGCAGTGGCCATCGCCTCCACAAACCGCGCGCCCGCACGAATAATTCCGCCCTGCTCCGCCTCGGTTCCGACCATGAAGCCCGAGACATCCTGAACGAAGAGCAGTGGAATCCCGAGCCGGTCGCAGCGGTCGATGAAGTACGCGACCTTCTCGGCGCTCTCCGTGTACACGATGCCGCCGAAGCGGGGCTTCTCCCCTTCTCGCGCCTTGATGAGGCCCCGTTGATTCGCGATCACCCCGACGGTGATGCCGTCGATGCGCGCATCGCCGCAGATCATCTCGCGCGCGAGGGATTCCTGGAACTCGTCGATCTCGCCGTGATCCAGAATCGCGCGGAGCACGGCGTGCATGTCGTATGACATGCGGTGATCCGCCGGCAGCAGATCATAGAGATCGTCTTCGCCGCTCCCTGTCTTGGTCGATTTGCCTTTTGACTTTGCCGGCGCCTCGGCGGTCTTTGCCTTGGCTGCCTGCATGGGTTTTTCGCCAATGTCCTTCGCAAACAGCGCGACATCCCGACTGGAGATCGGAAGCCGCTCGATCATGTCGCGGATCTTCTCGAGGCACGCCTGATCGCTGTCCACCATGTAGTGTGCGACGCCGCTGATCTGGGTGTGAGTCGACGCTCCGCCCAGCGTCTCGGCGTCTACGACCTGTCCGGTAGCGCCCTTCACCAGATTGGGACCGCCCAGTCCCATGAACGAAGTTCCCTTCACCATCATGATCACGTCGGATAGCGCCGGGAGGTATGCGCCGCCCGCGACGCACTGACCCATCACCGCCGCAATCTGCGGGATGTGGAGATACCGGCGCATGATCGAGTTGTAGTAGAAGATGCGCGCCGCGCCGTACTGGCCGGGGAATACGCCTCCCTGATACGGCAGATTCACACCGGCCGAATCGACGAGATACACGATTGGGATGCGGCACCGCATCGCGATCTCCTGGGCCCGGAGAATCTTCTTGATCGTCTCGGGCCACCACGAGCCGGCCTTGATCGTCGGGTCATTGGCAACGACGACGGTCTCGCGGCCATGTACTCGAATCACAGCGGTGACGACGCCGGCAGCGGGCGCCTGACCTTCATACTGGTCGTACGCGACGAGGAGGCCGATCTCCAGCATGCTCGAGGCTTCGTCGCGGAGCAGCTCAACGCGCTCGCGCGCCGACAGCTTTCCCTGTTCGTGGAGCTTCTCGAGCTTCTTGGCGCCGCCGGCTTCGCGGAGCTTGCTTTCGAGTGCGCGTACCTCGTCGCTCAGCTCGCGCAGGCGGTTGACCACTACGCTTCCTGCTTTTCGCGCGTAGCGAACCACTCCTTGATGTACGCGATCAGCTCACTGGTGGGAGTGCCGGGGCCAAAGAGTCGCCCAATTCCTTTCTCCTGCAGGGCATCGACGTCCTCTTTGGGGATGATGCCCCCGCCGGTGATCAGGATGTCGTCTCGTCCCTGGGCTCGCACCAGCTCCAGCACTCTCGGGATGAGCGTCATGTGCGCGCCGCTCAGAATCGAGAGGCCGATTACATCCACGTCCTCCTGAATCGCGGCGGTTGCGATCATCTCCGGGGTCTGGTGAAGACCGGTATAGATGACTTCCATCCCGGCATCCCGGAGCGCGGCGGCAACGACCTTGGCGCCGCGGTCGTGGCCGTCGAGGCCGGGCTTGGCGACGAGAACTCGAATTGGTCTCATGTCGGGTCAAAGTTAGCGGGCGCGGGTTGGTGGCGGCAATGCGGGCGGGGGCGCGGCAATCAGGAAGGTCAACCTAGAACGACGCAGATGCGAGGTGACAGAAGCATAGATGCGAGTTGCGAGAGGCGGAATTCTGAACATTGGCGCGATAGACTGGCGAGTTGTGAGATCGGCCGGCCTGCAATAGTGAGGCGTGACCGATTTCAAGAAGCTCAAGGTTTGGCAAAAGGCCCACGTGATGGCCATGGATGTTCACCGGGTCGCCGGGCAGATCCGGGCAGCGAAACACGCGTCGCTGCGGAGCCAGATGATCAGGGCTGCGATGTCAGTGCCGGCGAATATTGTAGAGGGCTGCAGTCAGCAAAGTCCACGCGAGTTCTCACGCTATTTACGAATCGCTCTCAATTCAACGACGGAACTGGAGTACCATCTCGTCACTGCTCGCGACCTCGAAGCCATTCGCGCATCGGACTCCTTAACCCTCATTAGCCAGGTGACCGAAGTCAGGAAGATGCTCTACGGACTCCTTCGCTATCTCGCGTCTCGCTCGGAGGACAACCACGGCGCTCGACGAAAGCCAACGCCTCAGGCTTGACTGGATTCAGTACTCTCGCATCTCGAATCTGCTCCGCTGTCACCTCGGATCTGTGTAGTTCTAGGTTGACCTTCGTAGTTCACTCCTTCCGAGCCACGAGGAGCATTTCGGATGACGTCCGTCTCAAAGCTCGATCATTGAACCCATCGTATGCCTCTTCAACGACAAGCCCCGCCGATGCGCATAGTTCAGATAACCGCGTTGCCGTGTGGAGCCGAAGCCGATGCTCCCGCGTCCCTCGCTTCGCCCCCTTGCTCCAGGTGGAGTGCACGGTGAGCACGCCCGAGAGTGAATCGAACTCGCGCTCCTGGGCGAACAAGGTTCCGTCCGCCGATGTCCACCAGTCGCGTGGGAGAAAGCGCGCCATCACGCCATCCCTGCTCCCGCCATGCCAGACAAGTAATCCGCCCGGCTTCAGAACGCGGGCGAATTCCCGGATTACGCGAGCGTCGTCCGACGGGTGGGCGAAGAATCCGAACGAGGTGAACAGGTTGAGCACAGCGTCGAAACTGTCCGTCCACCGCGAAGGCAGGCTGCGCATGTCGCCGCGCGTGTAGCGAAGTCTTGCGCCCGTCCCCCGCTTGCGAGCGACGTCGAGAAGCTCCTTCGAGTAGTCTAGCCCGTCGACATCATAGCCGAACTCAGCCAGCAGGTGCGCATGCCGACCCTGACCGCAGGGTACATCCAGGAGACGCGAGCCATCTGGTAGTGCAAGCAGATCGACGAGCCGCGCTACCTCCTGTCGATCGCGCGCGAGCGTGAAAAGTAGGCCGTACTCACGGAGATAGTGGGCGTCGAATGCGGACTCCCACCACTCGCTCGATTTCGTCAGAAGAAAACTGGCTCGCGGTACGCGCCGAACACTGACTCCATCGCCGCGCGGATCTCGTAGAGCGTGCAATAAGCGCGGGCACACTCGAGGATGAAGGGCATGAGATTCTCCGAGGTCTTCGCGGCATCGCGAAGTGCCGCCAGCCGTTGCTCGACCAACGCACCGTCACGCTCGGCGCGCATCGTCGCCATACGCCGGCTCTGATCGCGCTCCGTCTCCTCCGAAATCTTCAACAGCTCGATCTTGAGCTCCGGCTCGTCCGTCACGAAGTCGTTCACGCCCACGATCACGCGCCGGTGCTGCTCGATCTCCCATTGCTGCCGGGCAGCGGATTCGTTGATCTTGCGTTGCAGCCAGCCAGTCTCGAGGCCCCGCACCACTCCTCCAACTTCCTCGATCTGGCGGAAATACATCTCCGCTTCGCGCTCCAGCTCTGTCGTAAGCGTCTCGACGTAGTATGACCCGCCCAGCGGATCGATGACGTTCGGCACGCCGGTCTCATAGGCGAGAACCTGCTGTGTGCGGAGCGCGACCTGCACCGATTCTTCCGTCGGCAACGCCAACGTCTCGTCCATCGAGTTCGTGTGCAGCGACTGCGTACCACCCAGCACCGCTGCCATCGCCTGGTAGGCGACGCGGATCACGTTGTTCATCGGCTGCTGGGCGGTGAGCGTCACGCCGGCGGTCTGCGAGTGAAACCGCATTACGAGAGAGCGCGGATCCTTGGCGCCGTAGCGCTCCTTCATGTGCCGCGCCCAGATGCGCCGAGCGGCGCGGAGCTTGGCGATCTCCTCGAAAAAATCGTTGTGGATGTCCCAGAAAAACGAAAGCCTCGGCGCGAAAGTGTCGACGTCGAGGCCGCGCGCGATTCCGCGCTCTACATAGGTGAATCCGTCGGCAAGCGTGAAGGCCAGCTCCTGAGCGGCCGTGGCGCCGGCTTCGCGGATGTGGTAGCCCGAGATCGAGATTGTATTCCACTGCGGAACGTGCTCGGCCGACCACTCGAAGCAATCGACGATAAGCCGTAGCGCCGGCTCGATGGGATAAACCCACGCGTGCTGCGCCATGTACTCCTTCAGGATGTCGTTCTGGATCGTGCCCCGCAGCTTGGCCGAATCGACTCCCTGCTTCTCCGCAGCGGCGATGTAGAAACAGTAGAGAATGACGGCCGGCCCGTTGATCGTCATCGATGTCGAGACTTTGTCCAGCGGAATGCCGTCGAACAGTGTCTCCATGTCGGCGAGACTCGAGATCGCGACTCCACACTTCCCGACCTCGCCCTCCGATCGAGGATGATCGGAGTCGTAGCCCATCAGCGTCGGAAAGTCGAACGCCACCGACAGACCCGTCTGTCCGTGCGCGAGCAGGAACTTGTAGCGCTCATTGGTGTCGCGAGCGCTGCCGAAGCCCGCGAACTGGCGCATCGTCCAGAGGCGCCCCCGGTATCCGGTGGGGTGAACTCCCCGGGTGTAGGGATAAAAGCCCGGCATCCCCAACGCCTCCGCGTCTGTCTCGGCCGCATCGAGAGGAGTGTAGATCGGCTGGACCTCCTTCTCCGAATTGGTGAAGGCGATATCCCGCAACTCACCCTTCTCGTACTTCTTCTTCCACTCGGCAACTTCTTTTCGGAGAAGCCTCAGCTCGGCGCTCTGCTCCTCGATGGTCGCGATCAGCTCGCTGTCCGGGGCGGTTTTGGAGCCGGGGCTTTTGAGTTTCGTCATGTCCTCTGTTCTCCACGTACGAGCTCGGCACTCTGGCGGAGCAGCTGGTCAGCTACCGCGAACGGTGTCGCGGTGCCCTCCTCCACTGATGGCAGTTGTTCCTCGAGCCAGGCCCTGGTGCGAGGATCCTTCCACAACCGGTCGCTGACCTTCCGCTCTACGACATCCATCACGCGCTCACGCATTCGCTCGCGGCGCCGCGAGCGCAGCGTTCCGCTCCGCTCAAGATAAGCAAAGTGACGATCGATCGCCGCAACGATGTCGTCGATTCCTTCACCTTTCGTCGCAATCGCACTGAGCACCGGCGGCGTCCACTCTACAGGATGCGCTGAGGCAGCGGCCTCACGCGCGACCCTCGCCGGATTGACGCGCTTCAGATCGACACCATGGTGCGCCGGCATATTTCCGAACGAGACGCCCTTGCGAAGGCCCAGCATCAGCTCGACGTCGTTGCGCAGCCGATCGGCGCCCGGCCGATCGGCTTTGTTCACGACAAAAATGTCGGCGACTTCCATCACGCCAGCCTTGAGGGTCTGGATCGAATCCCCCGATTCGGGCACCAGAACCAGAAGCGTCGAATCCGCTGTGCGCGCTACGTCGAGCTCGGATTGGCCGACACCGACGGTCTCGATGACGAGCCTGTCGAAGCCAAACGCGTCGAGCACGTCAGCAACTTCCCGGGTCGCTGCGGCCAGACCGCCGAGCGATCCGCGCGTTGCCATCGACCGGATGAACACACCCGGGTCCAGAGCGACGCTCTCCATCCGAACGCGATCGCCGAGCAGCGCGCCTCCGGTGAAGGGAGAAGTTGGATCTACGGCAATCACGCCGACCTTGAGGCCCTGATCGCGAAAGCTCTTCACGAGAAGAGAAGTGATCGTGCTTTTTCCGGCGCCCGGCGGACCTGTCATCCCGACCCGTCTGGCGCGCCCGGTACGCGGGTGCAGCGATCCCAGGATCTGCTCAAACCCGTCGCGGTGATTCTCGACGATGCTCACGACGCGCGCGAGCGCCGCGGGCTTCCCCGCATTGAAGTCTTCGATCAGGCGGTCAGAGGACACGCGCGAGAATTCTCTCCTGTCGCCGCCACATCGGAGAAGTGGCGCGCGAGGCACCGGTCGGATGGTCGTGCCCAAGAACGTGAAGAGTACCGTGAACCACCAGTCTCAGGATCTCCTCCCCAATTGGAACGCCTTGCCGCTCGGCATTGTCGCGAGCGATCTCCGGACAAATGTAGATGTCTCCAATCACAGCACCACGGTTTCCCGGTCGCCCAAGCCCGAAAGAGATCACGTCGGTGGGACCGCGGTGCCCGAGATAGCGGCGATTCAGGCCCGATATCGCCGCGCGCCCGACGAACGTGATCGACAGCATCGCGTCTCTCACGCGTTCCGCCTTGAGTGCAGCGATAGCGGCTTCCCTCACGCGCGCCCGGGAGACCATGAGCCTCCTGACGCTCGAGGATATGTCTACCGCGGGCCCACGAGGCGAACGCTTCATTCGCTCAGAGCGGCGCGGATCCGCTCAGGCGCCCGAATCCGCTGCGTACGCCTTGATGATCTCCCGCACGAGACGATGGCGCACGACGTCCGCGTCCGTCAGATAATAGAACCCGATGCCATCGATGCCCGGCAGAATGCGCTCGATCTGCACTAGGCCCGAATCCTCGCGGCTCGGGAGATCGATCTGGGTCTTGTCGCCGGTGATAACGGCCTTCGAGTTAACTCCGAGACGGGTGAGGAACATCTTCATCTGCGCGAGAGTTGCGTTCTGCGCCTCGTCGAGAATCACGAAGGCATCCGCCAGCGTTCGCCCGCGCATGTAGGCGAGCGGCGCGATTTCGATCGTCCGCGTCTCCAGCGCTTTTTGCACGCGCTCCTGGGGCATCATGTCCTCGAGCGCGTCGTAGAGCGGGCGCAGGTACGGGTCTACCTTCGCCTGCATGTCCCCGGGCAGGAAGCCAAGGCTCTCGCCCGCTTCGACCGCTGGCCGGGCAAGGACGATGCGGCGCACCCGCTTGCGAGCGAGCGCATCGACAGCGGCCGCCACAGCCAGATAGGTCTTCCCCGTCCCCGCCGGTCCGATGCCGACGACGATGTCGTTCTCGGCCATCAGCTTCATGTATTCGGCCTGTCCGCTGGTCTTGGCCTGGATGATCTTGCGGACGCCGGGCAGCACGATTCGAGTCTCGCTGTCGACGCCATTGCCGTTGCCGTCGCGCGGCCCTTCGATGCTCATGCGGAGTACGTCGTCCGCGGTGAGCGGCATTTGCTGCTTGGCCGTATCGATCATCCGCTGCGCGATTGGAATTGCCCGCGCTACTGCTTCTGCATTCCCGCTGACCGCCAGCGTCTCGCCCCGCAGTGCGATCTTTGCTCCTGTCTGCTTCGCCAGCTCGATGAGATTCTCGTCGTTCACTCCGGCCAGCGTCAGCATGTCTGCGCCTTCTGTCGAGAGGCGCTGAATCGTTGTCTCTTCGCTCACGTCAGGTTGTCATGTTCTGAAGATGTAACTCCCTCAGGTCTTCGGGTGGAACGGCAGATGGCGCGTCCTCGAACAGCGCCCTCGCCGCTGTAGTTTTCGGAAAGGCAATCACGTCCCGTAGAGAGGACGCTCCAGCCAGCACCATCGCAAGCCGGTCGAAGCCGAATGCGATTCCGCCGTGTGGGGGCGCCCCCGCGCTCAAGGCATCAAGCAGGAAGCCGAAGCGGCTCTGCGCGGTCTTCGCGTCGATCCCGAGCAATGACAGCACTTTCCGCTGCAGCGCCGGATCATTGATGCGGATGCTGCCCCCGCCCAGCTCCAGTCCGTTCAATACCACGTCGTACGCGAGCGCACGAACCTTCTCGGGTGCTGAGTCGAGGAGCGTGAGGTCATCCGGGTGGGGCGCCGTGAACGGGTGATGCACCGACGTGAGGATTCCGGCCTGATCGCGCTCGAACATCGGAAAATCCGTCACCCAGAGGAAGGATCTCTTGTCCTGCGGTACGAGCGACAGCCGCTGGGCGACATCCTGTCGCACGCGATCCAGCGCCGGATTGGTCACGTGCTCCGCGCCGGCAACCAACAGGCATAGCTCACCCTCACCGATGGCGAGGCGCTGGACACCAACTTCGCTTAGAAACTTCGCCGCGGGACCTTCCAGTCCGGCGGCGCCGCGCTTCAGTCGTATCAGCCCACCGGCGCCAGCCGATTTAGCAATGCCTTCGATCTCATCGAGCTGCTTTCGCGAAAGCGCTGTACCGCCGGGAACCTTCAGACCGCGAACGCGCCCGCCAGCCGTGAGGGCAGCGTTCGTCACCCCGAACTCCGAACCCCTGAAAGCATCGCTGGCGTCGAACAGTTCTAAAGCATATCGAATGTCTGGTCGGTCAATTCCGAACCGTTCCATCGTGTCAGCGTAGCGCATTCGCTCGAACGTCGCGGGGATCTCGTGCCCTGCATCCTTCCAGAGCGCCGCGAGCAGACCTTCTGAGAGTGAAAAAATGTCCTGCGGTTCGATGAAAGACGCTTCGATGTCGATCTGAGTGAACTCCGGCTGTCGGTCGGCGCGGAGATCCTCATCGCGGAAGCAGCGCGCGATCTGGAAGTAGCGGTCAAATCCGGCGATCATGAGCAGCTGTTTGTACACCTGCGGGGACTGTGGCAGAGCGTAGAACTCACCGGGATGCACTCTGCTCGGCACGACGTAGTCCCGCGCGCCGGACGGGGCCGGCTTCGACAGAATCGGAGTCTCTATCTCGAGATAGCCGCGCTCGTCGAGAAATCGACGCGTGGTCTGCTGAAGTTTGTGCCGGAGGATCAGGTTCTTCTGAAGCTCGCCGCGGCGAAGGTCGAGATTCCTGTGCTTGAGACGCAGTTCCTCAGCGGGGAGCTTTTCTCCCCTGCCCCGTGCTACCGGAATTGCCGGCGTTTCCGCCGGTCCGACGATCTTGAAATCCTTCGCCTGGACCTCGATGTCGCCAGTCTCCATCTCCGCGTTCCGCATCTCGGGCGGACGCGGCGCGACCTGGCCTTCGATGGTCACGACTGTTTCGAGACCGAGCTTGCCGGCGCGCTCGATCACGTCAGTCGGTGTCCACTTCGGATCGAACGAGACCTGAACGATTCCGTCGCGATCGCGCAGATCGAGGAAAACGATGCCGCCGAGGTTTCGCGTGCGGTGGACCCAGCCGCCGAGTCTGACTTTGGCGCCGACGTGGGAGGGCCTAAGCTCGCCGGCCAGGTGAGAACGCTTGGCCGTCGCAAAACGGGATGGAGGAGGCGTGGAGGTCAGCGCCGGGCCGTGTGGGTCGAATAAGGCATCGAGAGGGGTTAAATTTAGTAGTTGCATAGACTTGGTGGAAGGAGCATGACCCAGAAAATCACACATCGGGAGGCCGCGCCCGCTAAGCAGAACCTCCTGAACATGCTCCCCTCGGATGCCGAGCAGCTGGTCAGGGATTTCGCCGTCATGCACGGCGAGAAACCGTTTCGTGGACCGCAGGTCGTAAAGCACCTGTGGGAAAACCCCGCGGCATCGTTTGCGGCCATGACGGACCTGCCCATCGCGTTCCGAAATCTGCTGGACGAGCACTTCACGATTCCGCGCCTGACGCTGGCCATGCGTCAGACTTCGAGTGACGGCACCGAGAAGTTTCTCTTCCGCCTCGACGACGGGGAATTCATAGAGACCGTCGCAATTCCCGAGGGATCGCGTCTCACCCTCTGCATCTCGTCGCAGGCGGGTTGCGCTCTTCAGTGCGCCTTCTGCGCGACCGGTGCGATGGGATTCACTCGCAATCTCCAGATGTTCGAGATCGCCGGACAGGTGCGGGAGATGAAGCTGCTCGACCCGCCGAAGCAAGTGACCAACATCGTGTTCATGGGCATGGGCGAGCCTCTGATGAACTGGAGGGCAGTCGATCCGGCGCTCACGGTTCTCAACTCCCCGTCGGGGCTCGGAATCGGAGCGCGGCACATCACCGTGTCCACCGTCGGCGTCCTCCCCGGAATCGTCGCCCTCGGCGAAAGGACGGAACAGTTCCGGCTCGCAATCTCTATCCACGCCCCAACCGACGAGCTGCGACAGTCACTGATGCCGATCAACACCAAGTATCCGCTCGCCAGCGTCATCGACGCAGGCAAGGTGTTCGACCGACGGGTGACATTCGAGTACGTGATGCTGGGCGGAATCAACGATCAGGGAGAGCACGCTGTGGAGCTCGCGGCACTCGCGCGCGAATGTCGGGCCTTCGTGAATCTGATCCCGCTTCATCCAGGCGGAGCCGGCGATTTCACGCCGAGTTCACCGGAACAGATTCACTGGTTCGCGCGACGACTCAGGGCGTCGGGAGTGGAGGTCGCCGTGAGAAAGAGCCGCGGTATGGACATCGCGGCGGCGTGCGGGCAGTTACGGGTGGAACGGCAGCGCAGGCGGTCGCCAGTCGGCGCCCAGGATGACGGTCACGTCCAGGTAGCGTGAGCTGTCAGGTTTGTTGACGACGGGCGCGTTGAGTGCGCGCGCGACCAGACGCGCCCATTCGGGGTGCGACGACCGATCGTAGACGACGGT
>Ga0307308_10000423_pt1 | contig 14955 bp, 14 predicted proteins | sample ER_DNA_195_FD_194501 | JGI IMG/M metagenome (GOLD analysis project Ga0307308, IMG submission 194501) | Bulk soil microbial communities from the East River watershed near Crested Butte, Colorado, United States - ER_DNA_195 | ecosystem: Environmental > Terrestrial > Soil > Floodplain | place...
TCAGCGGGAGCGGCGCAGGCGCGGTAGGCCGTACGCCACAAAGGCGAGCGGCAATAGGGGCACCCACCACAGCACCATGAACACCCAGGCGCTGGGTGAGTCGGCGGCTACGAGGTACACGAACGGCAGGAAGCACAGCACGATCAGAGGGATGAACAGGAGCCAGCTGACCACGAACAGACGACCGGGCTGCTTCTCCACTGCTTCTACGAACGCCTCCCGCTGCTGACGAATTCCATCCGTTCGGCGGCGTGCAAGCAGTGGGGCTACGAGCAGCGGCTGAAGAAGGCCAGTCTGCCGTACCCGCGTACTCGCTCAGCCTGATTGCCTTGGACGCTTCCCACAACCGGCCCGCGCGCAAGCTGGCGCGTCGCGCAAGTCGCGTCGCTGAGCCAAAGCCGACAAGTTTTGTAAACCGTAGGCCGTCGGTTCGAGTCCGACCTCCGGCTTCTCGTAGCGGTATTCTTGATCACTCAAGAGTCCGTTTTCAGGGGAGGCGGCTGCGATGGCCTACGGGTTGCTCCTTCTACGCGTCTTCGTCGGCGTGGCGTTCGTCGGGCACGGGACGCAGAAGCTCTTCGGCTGGTGGGGCGGCTACGGGCCGCAGGGCACCGGCGGGTACTTCTCTTCACTCGGCTACAGGTCCGGAGTGCAGATGGCTGTCCTCGCCGGGCTCGCGGAGGCCGGTGGCGGAGCCCTGCTCGCGCTCGGGTTGCTGACGCCCGTCGCGTGCACGGCGCTCGCCGTGGTGATGATCAACGCGATCGCCGCCGCGACGATGAAGCCGGGGTTCATGCTCGGTTCCGAGCTCGAGCTCACGTACCTCGTGGTCGCGCTCTCAGTCGCGTCGACAGGTCCTGGACGGTTCTCGCTCGATCGCGCGATCGGCTGGGACGACACGCTATCCGGCGTCGGTTGGGGAATCGGGGCGCTGATCGCCGCGGCTGTCGTCTCGTTCGTGACGCTCAGAGGCTTCCGGACGAAACCGCCGCCGCAGCCCGCCGCCCAGGCCGAGTAGCTACGATGCCGGCGGCGCTTGCGGGCGCCGTCTTATGACGAATCGCTGACCGATAAGGACGTTTCCCGCGCAGAGCTGCGTGCTCTGCCCATCGGTTCAGGAGGTTCTCATGAAGCGCTTCGGCGGCACGCTCGCCGCACACGACATATCGGTTCACCGTGGAGCCGACGCGATCCTCGAGCGCGTCTCGCTCGCGGTCACTGCCAGCAGCCGGATCGGCATCGTTGGTCCGAACGGCCGCGGCAAGACGACGCTCCTGCGCGCGCTCGCCGGCCTCGAGGAGCTGGACAGCGGCTCCGTGAAGCGCAACCCGCCGAGCCTGCGGGTCGGCTACCTCCCGCAGGAGCGAGACGTTCTCGCGGGCGAGCGCCTGCTCACGTACCTGCAACGGCGGACCGGCGAGAAATCGACAGTGGAGTTCGAAGCGCGCGCCACTGCCGCGCTTCGGCGGGTCGGGCTCGAAGTCGAGCTCGAACGGTGCGTCGCCGATCTCTCCGGCGGCGAGCGAAGCCGAGCCGCTCTGGCCTCGATCCTGCTTGCGCGCTTCGACGTCTATCTGCTCGACGAGCCGACGAACGACCTCGACTTCGACGGCCTCGAGTTGCTCGAGCGCTTCCTGCTCAGGCTCGACGGGGGCTTCGTCGTCGTCTCACACGACCGTGCGTTCCTCGACCGGACGGTGAACCATATTCTGGAACTCGAGTCGGGCACGGAGCGCGTGCATCACTACACCGGGGGCTGGAACGAGTACGAGGCCGCCCGCGAGCGGGCCCGCTCCGTACACGAGCGCGCCTACGCGGAGTGGAGCGAGGAACGCGCCCACTTCGGCGATTTGCACCGCGATCGGCGCGAGCAGGCCCGGGTGGCAGGCAAGCAGTCGAGTCGGCGCGGCACGCATGCGCTGATGTCGAAGACCCGTGCAGCAGCGCGCCGCGTCGAGTGGCTCGAGCGCGACCGCGTCGAGAAGCCGTGGCAGCCGTGGGAACTGAGGCTCGACCTCGCTCCGGCCGGGCGCTCGGGTGACCTCGTCGTTGCGTTGGAGGATGCGGTCGTCGAGCGCGGGCCGTTTCGGCTCGGGCCCATCGATTTCGGCGTGCAGTGGGGCGAACGGCTCTCGATCGCGGGCCCCAACGGGAGCGGCAAGTCGACGCTGATCGATGCACTGCTCGGCCGCCTGCCGCTCGTCAGCGGGGAGCGCCGGGTCGGTCCCGCGGTCGTGTTCGGCGAGATCGGACAGGCGCGCTCGCTGTTCGCGTCGGACGAGCCTCTGATCCGGTCGTTCTGCGCAGAATCGTCACTGCGCGAAGGAGATGCGCGGACGTTGCTGGCGAAGTTCGACCTCTATGCCGATCACGTGCTGCGGCCGGGCGGGCGTCTCTCGCCGGGTGAGCGAACGCGGGCCGAGCTCGCACTCCAGGCGGCGCGCGGAGCGGGCTGTCTGGTGCTCGACGAGCCGACGAACCACCTCGACCTGCCCGCGGTGGAGGAGCTCGAGCGCGCGCTGGGCGCCTTCGACGGCACACTCATCCTCGTCACGCACGACCGGCGCTTCCTCGAGCGCGTGGGTGTGACCCGCGTCTTCGAGCTCAGTCCGGCAGCGCCTGATCGAGATCGGTCCACAGCGCGTCGACCTCCTCCAGCCCGACGCTGAGCCGGAGCAGGTTCTCGGGGACGCGGTCCCCCTCCCAGCGGTAGCGCGACTCCATCGTCGACTCGACCCCGCCCAGGCTCGTCGCGTTCCGGATCAGGCGCGTCGACGTCTCGACCTTGCGCACGTCGCCGGCGACGTCGAACGAGAGCATCCCGCCGAAGCCGGGGTAGCGGACGCGCTCGACCTTCGGGTGCTCTCCGAGGCGGCGGGCGATCTCGGTCGCGGTCTCCGTCTGGCGGCGAACGCGGACTTCGAGCGTCTTGAGCCCGCGGAGCAAGAGGTACGCGGGGTCGGGCGCGGCGACGATTCCGGTGCGGCTGCGGAACTCGCGTAGGCGCTCGGCTGTGGAGCCGTCCTTGCAGATGACCGCGCCGAGCAGCACGTCTGAGTGCCCGCCGAGGTACTTGGTCGCGCTGTGCAGGACGAGGTCGGCGCCGTGTTCGAGCGGGCGCAGGTTGATCGGAGTGGCGGCGGTCGCGTCGACGAGCACGGGAGCGGGGTGAGCGGCCGCGGCCTCGAGGTCGGGCATCGTCAGAAACGGGTTCGACGGCGCCTCGAGCCATACGAGCTGCACGCCCTCCGGCGGCGGGCCGGTCTGGTCGAACTCGACATGCTTGAGCCCCCAGCGCTCGAAGACCCCGAACATCGTCGGCGTCCCGAAGTAGCAGCCCTCCGCAACGGCGATCGTGTCGCCGGGGCCGAGCAGCCCGAGCACGACCGAGGTCGCCGCCCCGGTACCGGACGAGAAGAGAAGTGCCTCGCCGCCGTCGAGCTCGCCGAGCGCCTGCTCCGCCACGACTCCGGTCGGATGCGCGTAGCGCTGGTAGTAGAACTCGCCCGGCTCGCCGTCCTCGTACGGCCAGAGCGTCGAGCGGTCGACCGGCGGAAGTCCCATCGGCCCGACTGTACTAGGCTCCTTCGCCGTGGCAGAGACGGACGAATCGACGCACGGGAAGCTCGACCAGCTCCAGAAGCTGCGCGACGAAGCGCTGCACGCCGGGACCGAGAAGGCGGTCGAGCGGCAGCGGGAGCAGGGCAAGCTGCTGGCGCGCGAGCGGGTGGAGAAGCTCCTCGATACCGGCTCTTTCGTCGAGCTCGACCGCTACGTGCGGCACCGAAACCCGCTCTTCGGGATGATGGATCGCCGGCCGTACGGGGACGCTGTCGTGACCGGCTACGGGACGATCTTCGGCCGCAAGGTCTTCGTCTTCTCTCAGGACTTCACGATCTTCGGCGGTTCTCTCTCGGAGGCGTTCGCCGAGAAGATCTGCAAGGTCATGGACATGGCCGCGAAGTACGGCTGTCCCGTGATCGGCATCAACGACTCGGGCGGTGCGAGGATTCAGGAGGGCGTCGTCTCGCTGGCCGGCTACGCCGAGATCTTCTGGCGCAACGTCCAGGCCTCGGGCGTGATCCCGCAGATCTCGCTCGTCATGGGCCCGACCGCCGGCGGCGCGGTCTATTCACCCGCGATGACCGACTTCGTGCTGATGGTCGAGGGGACGTCGTACATGTTCATCACGGGCCCTGACGTGGTGAAGACGGTGACCGGCGAGGAGGTCAGCTTCGAGGAACTCGGCGGTGCGGCGACGCACGCCGCGAAGTCGGGCGTCGCCCAGTTCATCTCCCCGAGCGAGGAGGCGTGTCTGGAGGATGCGCGCTACCTGCTCTCGTTCCTGCCGCAGAACAACCTCGATGCGCCGCCGTACTTCGACCCGTCCGATCCGGTCGACCGCGCGGACGCCGAGCTGGACACGCTGATTCCGGACAACCCGAACAAGCCCTACGACATGAAGGACGTCGTGCGGCGGGTCGTCGACGAGGGCGAGTTCCTCGAGGTGCACGAGCGGTACGCCGAGAACATCGTCTGCGGGTTCGCGCGCCTCGGTGGGCACTCGGTCGGGATCGTCGGCAACCAGCCGCGGGCTCTCGCGGGCGTGCTCGACATCGACTCGTCGGTGAAGGCCGCGCGGTTCGTGCGCACCTGCGACGCGTTCAACATCCCGCTCGTCACGTTCGTCGACGTTCCCGGGTTCCTGCCGGGCACGGCGCAGGAGTGGGGTGGGATCATCCGCCACGGGGCGAAGCTGCTGTACGCGTACTGCGAGGCGACGGTTCCGAAGCTGGCGGTGATCACGCGCAAGGCCTACGGCGGGGCGTACGACGTTATGAGCTCGAAGCACATTCGCGCCGATTTCAACTTCGCGTGGCCGACCGCGGAGGTGGCGGTGATGGGGCCCGAGGGCGCGGTGAACATCGTGTTCCGCAAGGAGCTCGAGGAGGCGGACGACCCTGAGGCGCGGCGTGAGGAGCTCGTTCAGGACTACCGGGAGCAGTTCGCAAACCCGTACGTGGCGGCCGAGCGGGGGTACGTCGACGAGGTGATCGAGCCGCGCCGCACGCGCCCGGTGCTGATCGACGCGCTCGGAACAGCGCTCACGAAGCGCGAGCCGAGGCCGCGGCGAAAGCACGGGAACATTCCGCTTTAGCTAGCGGCGCGGAGCGTCGTCCTCTCCAGCCATGGCCCTTCTGCGGGGGCCGGTACCCACGACCTCCTCCCCGATGCGATCGTAGCCAGGAAAAGCGCACGCGTGGGTGACGCGAGCGTGTCGAATGTGTGCCGATGGGCGGGCCGGGGACTACGAGGCGACCGCGACCGCGAACTGGTCCTCGGCCTCGAGCCCGAGCTCTTCGGCGAGCGCTGCGACGACGGCGGGGTCGAACTGCGTCCCGGCGCACCGCTCGAGCTCGGCGAGCGCATCCGCCTGTGTCAGCCGGCCGCGGTACACGCGATCGGACGTCATCGCGTCGTACGCGTCGACGACGAAGATGATCCGCGCGCCGAGCGGGATCTCGTTCCCGGGCAGACGATCGGGATAGCCGCGACCGTCCCAGCGCTCGTGGTGGTGCAGGATCCAGTCGGCAACCGGCTCGATCCCGAGGCTGTCGAGCATCCGGAATCCGATCTGCGGGTGACGCTCGAGGACGAGCCTTTCCGGCCCGGTCAGCGGGCCGGGCTTGCGAAGGATCTCCTCGGGGATCGCGAGCTTGCCGAGATCGTGGAGGCTCCCGGCGAGTCGCGCGAGCTCGATCTGCTCCTGGTCGAGGCCGAGGCGTGCCGCCACACGGGCTGCGAGGTCGGCCACCCGCGCCGAGTGGCTTCCCGTGTACGTGTCGCGCAGGTCGACCGCCTTCGCCAGGCTCGCGGCGGCCCTGAACCGTGCCGCGCGGTCAGGGCCGGTCGCGAGTTTCCTGAGCTCTGCGAGCTCAACCACGTCGGGCCGATACACGTGCACCCGATTCTTTCCGTTCTCCTTGGCCCAGTAGAGCGCGCTGTCCGCGAGGCGGATCAGCTCGCCGCGATCGGGTGCCTGCCGCGGGAACGTCGCGACGCCGGCCGACACGGTCACCGAGCCGATGTGCTCGAGACCGAGCTGCGAGATCCGCTCGACGATCGCGCCCGCGGTCTGCACGGCCTCGCTCTCGTCGTACTCGGGGAGCAGCAGCGCAAACTCGTCACCACCGAGCCGGAAGGCCTCGCCGTTCTGGCGCAGGGTCGTCGCGAGCCGGGACAGCACTCTGTCGCCGGCGGGGTGCCCGAAGAGATCGTTGATCCGCTTGAAGTCGTCGACGTCGACGAGGCAGAGGCTAAAGCTGTGCTCGTTGCGCTCGGCTTCGATCAGTTCCCGCTCGAGCCGGTCGTGAAAATGCCTGTGGTTGCCGAGCCCGGTCAGCGGGTCGGTCAGCGCGAGCTTCATCGCGCGGAGCGCGCGATAGGTCGAGCGCTGGTAGAGGGCGATCGCGAGTAGCGGGCCGACGAGCGCCGCGGACAAGAGCGGGGAGCGCTCCCAGAGGACGACCAGCATCAGCGCGGCCGACGCCATCAGCGCGAAGACGATGATCGTCCAGCGGAGGCTGGAACGGATCAGCTCGAAGAACGGCCGTCGGGACGTGGCGGCCACGACGAGCGAGATGAGAATCAGGTTGATTCCGTACTGCGTCGAAGCCGAGATTCCGACCTTGGAGATCAGCGCGTCTGTCCCGTCGCCGTGAATGAAGCTGACCAGGGCGCCGCCGACCGCGGCCGCGGCGGCGAAGACGGAGCCGTTGTAGCCGATCCGGATCAGCGGGCGGTGCTCAGTCAACTGAATCAGGACGGGCGCGGCGAAGGCGACGATGACACCGGCCGCCCAGCCGAAGAGCACGATCGCGCTGGCGGCAAAGACGAACGACAGCGAGACGCCGCCGCTGTTCGGGCCTTCGATCGGAACCGGGTAGCGGCTCGCCAGCGTCGAGGCCGCGAGCAGGGCGGCGACGCCGAGCAGCATCGAGGCGCTGTGACTCGAGGTCGCGAACGACCATGTTGCGAGGAGCACCGAGCCCAGGCCGAACAGGCACACGGGCACGACGATTGGCGCGAGGCGCCGATTCATGGCTCCCCCTCTCCTACCTCAGCCGCCTACCACTCCCAGTTGTCGAAGAGCCACTCGGCGTAACCGCTCGCGAGCGCGGCGGTCAGCACGAGGGCCACAAGGACGAGGATGGCTGTGAAACGGGGCTTCCATTCGAGCACTGTCGTTTCCTCCCAGGTCAGAAGTGCAGTCCCACGATTTTCCAGGCAGCAAAGCCCCGGGTAATCACCCATTAGGGGGAAAACTCGTGTCCTGAAAGGATGGCTTCAGCGCCGCTACAGGCCGGCTTCGGCGAGCGGCCGGCGGCCCCAGGCGAGGCGACGCTGGTACCAGCCGCTCACGTGATCGAGGGCGACGCCGTAACCCGACGACTGGATTAGCCAGCCGTTTCCGAGGTAGATGCCGACATGGTCGATCCGAGCCGGCTGTGCGTGCGGGCCGCCGGGCCCGAAGAACATCAGGTCGGCCGGGGCGAGTCGCGCCGGCTTGATCCTCAGTCGGCGAGGTACCTCGCCGACCATCGCGGCAGCGGTCCGGCCGCGGAGAGTGGTGGCCAGCTGCGGGGCGCCCGGATACGCCTGCACCTTGTAGATGCGCCAGGCAAAGCCCGAGCAGTCGAATCCGCCCTGCGGCTGAGCCCCGTACGGCGACTGGGGCCGCTCGAACTCGCCGCCCCAGACGTACGGGTAGCCGATGAACTTGACCGCGGTTGTCAGCACGCGCTGCTGCCACGTGGTGAGCACCGGGAGCTCGAATGTCGCGGCTTCGTCTTCGAGCTGCGCCTTCTCGGACTCGGACACGCTCAGGAGCCGGACGACCGAGTAAGCGGCTTCTGCGCGCGGCGCCGGGTCGTTGGGGAGCCGTTCGAGGTCGTCCTGGGCGGCGGGGTGATTCGTCCGCAAGCCGAGCAGGCGGGCGACGACCTCGGTTCCGAAGCGCGCCGGAGGACGGAGCCCTGCGCCTGCGGTGGCGTCGTAGAACAGATCTGCGTCGTCGCTCAGGTCGAGGACGCGGACGAGACGGGCGTCGAGCTGGGCCATCGTGACCGGAGCCGACGGGTCGGCGACCTGTCGAGGCGGCTCCTGCGTGAGCGCGGCGACGAGGTCGCTGAGCTCTCCTTGCGTGAGCGGATCGTTCGGCCGGAAGGAACCGACGCTTCTGGCCATCAGGCCGTGCGCGACGACGACCCTGATCTGGGGCTGGGCCCAGGAGCGGCTCGTTCTGGCCGGAGAAGCCGCCGCGGCGGTCGCGAGACCGGCGATCAGGCAGGCGAGCACGGTGACCAGGCGTAGACGTCTCACGCCCCGGACATCGTCGGATCGGTCGGCGAGCTTTAGTCTCCACCGGGATGGAGATCGAGATCACGCCGGAGCCGTCGCCCGAGGAGCGCGCCGCGCTCTTGCAAGCGCTCGCCGACGGGCATAAGCCCGCCAGCGGCTACGGCAGCGTCTGGCGGCTCGCGGGACTGCTCGAGAACGTCGACTCCGACGAGTTGGTGCCGCGGCCAGAACCCGCGGTGGGATCGCCCCGCAGTAGCCGCGGGGCCAACCGCGCGTAGTCGAGCCCTGAGATCCACGTCAGCGCCAACGCGACTGCCAGCGCCCGGACGGCTATCGAATCGTCGAAGGCGCCGGCCGCAGCCAGGCCCCCGAGTCCTGCGGCGACCGCCTGCGTCCAGGTCTTGAGGCGCCCCAGGTCGCGCGCGTGGAGGACGGTTCCGCGCTCGAGCGCCGCGAGGCGCAGCCCCGAGACGAGCAGTTCACGGGCGACGATCAGCGCGACCATCCAGCCCGGAAAGACTCCCTCGCCGACGAGCAGGATCATCACGGTCAGGACGAGGAGCTTGTCCGCAACCGGGTCGAGGAGCGAGCCCAGCGCGGAGGTTCGGCCGCTCCGGCGCGCTAAGCGCCCGTCGAACCAGTCCGTGGCCATTGCGACCGCGAACACCGCCGTCGCCCAGTAGTTGTGGTTCGGGAAGTCCCAGACGAAAAGGACGATCACGATCGGCACGGCCGCAGCCCGCGCCAGGGTCAGCTGGTCGGCGAAGCTCACGGATTGGAGAATACGCGGGGGATGAATCGGTTTACCAAGATTCTGATCGCCAATCGGGGCGAGATCGCCGTTCGCGTCTGTCGCACCCTCCGCGAGCTGGAGATCGCGTCGGTTGCGATCTACTCGGAAGCGGACCGGGGATCCCTGCACGCCGCGTTCGCGGACGAGGCGTACCTCGTCGGCCCGGGGCCCCCGGCCGAGAGCTACCTGAACCAGGAACGGATTCTCGACGTCGCGCGCCGATCCGGCGCCGAGGCCGTTCATCCCGGGTACGGGTTCCTCGCCGAGAATGCCGACTTCGCGCGTGCGGTCGAGGACGCCGGCTTCGTCTGGATCGGCCCACCTCCGGAGGCGATGGAGCTCATGGGCTCCAAGGTCGCTGCTCGGCAGACGATGAGCGCCGCCGGCGTTCCGATCATCCCGGGCACGACCGAGGTCGTGGAGTCAGCCGCGGATGTGCGGCGGCTCGGAGACGAGATCGGCTGGCCCATCGCCATCAAGGCCTCGGCGGGCGGCGGCGGGAAGGGCCTCAAGGTCGTGGCGTCGGCAGACGAGGTCGAGCGCGCGTTCGAGGCGGCCCGCCGCGAGGGGCAGGCGTACTTCTCCGACTCGGCCGTGTACGTCGAGCGGTATCTCGACAACCCGCGTCACGTCGAGGTACAGGTGCTCGCCGACGCGCAAGGCTCCGTCATCCACCTCGGGGAGCGCGATTGCACGATCCAGCGCCGCCATCAGAAGCTCGTCGAGGAGACGCCGTCTCCGGCCGTCGACGAGGAGCTTCGCGCCGTGATCGGCGGAATAGCGGTCGACGCAGCCAGAGCAGTCGGGTACCGCTCGGCAGGGACGATCGAGGGCCTCCTCTCGAGCGAGGGCGAGTACTTCTTCCTCGAGATGAACACGCGTCTCCAGGTCGAGCACACGGTCACCGAGCTCGTGACCGGCCTCGACCTCGTCCGCGAGCAGGTGCTGATCGCGGCCGGTGAGCCGCTATCGCTGAGCCAGGAGGACGTTCGGCTGAGAGGGCACGCGATCGAGTGCCGGATCAACGCCGAAGATCCGTCCACCGGCTTCTTGCCGACGCCTGGGCGAATCACGGGCTACCGGGAACCGGCAGGGCCTGGGGTGAGGGTCGACTCGGGCGTCAGAGAGGGCAGCGAGGTCGTGGGCCTGTACGACCCGCTGGTCGCGAAGCTCTGCGTCCACGGTGTCGACCGCGAACACGCGAGACGGCGGATGCTCCGGGCGCTGGGCGAGTACGAGATCGAAGGGATCGAAACACTCGTCGGCTTCCATCGTGCGCTTCTCGCTCACGCCTGCTTTGCCGCAGGCGAGACCTGCCACGGGGTCGTCGAGTCGAAGGAGTTGGCCGAGGAAGCGGAGCGGTTGTCTCATCTGACAACTAAGGTACCCGCGGCATCGGACGGACGCGTCCAGGGCCGGAACATCCAGGCCGAGGTCGAAGGCCGCCGCTTCGAGATCACGCTGCTCGAGCCCGAGCCCCCACACGCCGAGCTCGCGCGCCGCCGTCGCGACCGCGCCCAGCAGGGCCACCACGGCGCCGCCCGAGACGCGATCGTCACGCCGATGCAGGGCACCGTGCTCGCGGTCGAGGTCGCCGAGGGCGACGAAGTCGAGCCAGGTCAGGTCGTCTGCGTCGTCGAGGCGATGAAGATGGAGAACGAGATCACGTCGCCCCGAGCCGGGACCGTCTCCGAGCTCTCCGTAGAGCCGGGCCAGCCGGTCACGACGGGCCAGGTCATCTGCCTGGTCACGCAGGACGCCGATTGACCAAGGCAGCGCTTGCGATGCCGCCATCAGAAGGCGTGCGCTCCGCGTGCGCCTCCGTCTGAAATGACCGGTCGACCCGACGGGATCCGCGACCACATTCTTGGACGTGCGCCTTTCTGCGCGGATCTCTCGCGCGAGAACGACGAGCCGCTCGCCGCGACTGCCAGTCGAATCGACAACTGGTTCCTGGTCGAGTACCGCGGGCTTTGGGCCCGCGACGCGCTCACCGGAAGCGGCCTCTCCGACCAGGTCAAACAGCACCTGCTCGACCAGGTGCGCTCGGTGCCGCACGGCCGGCTCCTGTTCGTGAGGCGCCCCGATCGCCGAGGGCGGCCCGAGCTCCTCGCGTTCACGGCCGCCTCGAGGCCGGGTCAGACAACCGTTACGCGGAACGAGTTCGAGACCTACGAGGACCTCCGCGGGCTCGACCTCCTTGCAGGCACCGCGGTCGAACACCCGCTCTTCCTCGTCTGCACGCACGGCAAGCACGATCCGTGCTGCGCGCGCTTCGGACGGCCGCTCTACGAGGCGTTGCGCGACGAGCTCGCGCCCGACTGGGTCTGGCAGGTGTCGCACATCGGAGGCGACCGGTTCGCGGGCAACCTCGTCTGCCTGCCGGAGGGGCTCTACTACGGGCGAGTCGACCGCGAGACGGCCGGGCCCGTTCTCGACGAGCATCTCGCCCGGCGGATCCTGATCCCGAGCTACCGCGGGCGGTCGATCTACACGTTCGCGGTCCAGGCCGCCGAGCGCGTGGTCCGCGAGCGGACGGGGCTGGTCGGAATCGACGATCTCACGCTTCGAGAGGTCGTTCGGCGGAAGGCGTCGACCCGCGTCACCTTTGCCGCGGGCGTGGAGACACACAAGCTGCGAGTGGACGAGGAGCGCGGAGACTTGACCCGGCTCACGTGCAGCTCGGAGACGCTCGAGCGGCCGCCGCGCTTCGTCGTCAGTCCAGCCTGATCCGGAGCAGGCCCTCGCGCACAAGGCGCCGGACGAGCACGAGCCGGCTCTCCTCGTCGAGCCGCCCCGGGAGGTCGGCGGCCGTGAAAGGCCCGTCGACCCGCAGCACGTACTCGAGCTCGGCGGCGACCCGGGCCGGGAGGCTCAGCTTCTGTCCTTCGAAGGAGAGCCGCGCCTCGCGGTCGTCGACGTCGAGGTCGGCGATGACCGTTTCCCGGCGCTGGAGCTCGGTTCCCGAATCGAGATCCTCGAGCGCGCGAAGCTGGTCGAACACGTCACCGCGAATCGTCCTGCGGCCCTCGACGAACGAGCGGCGCTGACGGCGTGCGACCGCTTCGGGCGTGAGCCGCGCCACCAGAGCCTCGGCGAGGCCCTCCGGCGCCGCGCCGTCTGCGCCCACGCCTCGCCGGAACAGGACGTCGTCCTCCGCCGCCTCGTCGACCGCGGCCCGGACTGCGTCGCGCCAGGTCGTGACATTGATGCCCACGGTCAGATGCAGCGAAGCCGTGTCCGAGGTCATCGCCTGGTGCAGCCAGCCGCGCGGGAGGTAGAGCGTGTCGCCGGCACGCATCGTGACGTCCATCACCGGCTCACCGGGCTCGCCTAGCTCGGGCGAGTACTTCTGGTTCTTGAGCGGCAGCTCGAGGACGGGCGCATAGACGAGCCAGCGCTTCTCGCCTTCGACCTGGAGGCAGAGGACGTCGTGCGTGTCGTGGTGCACCTTGAAGCCCTGCGCGCTCGAGGGCGTGTAGTACGCGTTCGCCTGCACGGGATTGGCGAGCTCACGCTCGAGCTCGCGGCAGAACTCGGCGAGAGGAGGATGCTGGAGCTGGAGAGCCTGGAGGACGATCGTCGCGCCGCCCTCGAACTGCGACGCGACCCGCTCGACCTGTGCGCTGCCGGAGAACGAGGTGGGCGTCCACGGGATGTCCTCCGCGTAGTCGCCGAGCACGATCCTCGTGTCTTCCTTGACGACCCGGAACGCGGGATGCCGGAGGCCGCCGGCCGTGACGCGCCGCTCGACCTCGGCGATCGACAGGAGGTCGAGGAAGCGCCCCTCCTCGTCGCGCGGGACGAGGAGGGGCTTCCGCTCCCAGTACTGACCGAAGAAGCGCTCGGCTTCGACGGGTGAAAGGCAGCGACGCAAGGCGCCGCTTACGGCGCCGCCATCAGGAAGGGCGGGCTTGGCCCGTCCTTCCGTCGGAACTGACCGGTCGATGCGATCGACGCTCAAACCGAACGTTCTGAGCTGCTGCTACGAGTCGCTGCCGTCGGAATCGCTGTCCGAGCCGTCCGAGTCGGAGCCGCCACTGTCCATCCCGTCGCTGTCGCCGTCGGAGTCCGTGCCGTCGGTGTCGCCGCCGGAGTCCGTGCCGTCGCTGTCGCCCTCGTCCGGAGACTCCTCGGTCGTCTCGCCGCGAATCTCCTCGTCCTGCAGCGATGTCTCTTGCTCGCTCACTGCGCCTCCTTGGTCGGTGACCCCGGGACTCTAAGCTAGAGTCGCGCGGCCGGTGGACCTCTACGAATACCAGGGGAAGCAACTCTTCAAACGCTTCGGGATTCCCGTCTCGGAGGGCCGCGTCGCCGCGACCGCCGACGAGGCTCGGACAGCGGCTGAGGAGCTTGGGACGCAGGTCGTCGTCAAGGCCCAGGTGCTGACGGGCGGGCGCGGAAAAGCCGGCGGGATCAAGCTCGCGGACTCGCCCGACGAGGCCGCCCAGCACGCAGAGGCGATCCTCGGGATGGACATCAACGGCCATGTCGTCCGCAAGCTCTGGATCGAGCAAGCCTCGGACATCGAGCGCGAGTACTACCTCTCGGTCACGTTCGACCGCGGCGAGAAGAAGGCGCTGTTCATGCTCACCAAGGAGGGCGGGATCGACATCGAGGAGGTCGCGACCGAGCGGCCGGAGGCGCTCGCGAGGCTGCACGTCGACCCGCTCGAAGGCTTCCAGCCCTACCAGGCGCGCAGGCTCATCTACGCCGCCGGGATCGAGGACCCGGGCGAGCAGAAGCAGATCATCGCGATCGTCCAGAGTCTCTACGACGCGTTCGTCGGAGCGGACGCGATGCTCTGCGAGATCAACCCGTTGATCGTCACGCCCGAGGGCGAGGTCAAGGCGCTCGATTCGAAGTTCACGGTCGACGACAACGCGCTCTCCAAGCATCCCGACATCGCGGAGATGCGCGACCTCGAGGCGTACCCGCCCGAGGAGCGCGCCGCGCGCGAGAAGGGCGTCACCTATGTCAAACTCGACGGCGAGGTCGGGATCCTCGGCAACGGAGCCGGCCTGGTCATGTCCACGCTGGACGTGATCGCGCTCGCCGGGGGCAAGCCCGCGAACTTCTGCGACCTCGGTGGGGGCGGCGACGCGCAGGGCGTCATCGATGCGCTCGAGATCATCAGCGCTGACCCGCAGGTGAAGTCGATCCTCTTCAACATCTTCGCCGGCATCACGCGCTGCGACATCGTCGCGCGCGGGATGCTCCAGGCGCTCGACCAGACAGGGATCGAGCATCCGATCGTCGTCCGCTTCGACGGCACGAACGCGGAGGAGGGGCGGCAGATCCTCGAGGATGCGGGCCGCGACAACATCCACGTCGAGGCGACGATGCTCGACGCGGCGGCGCGGGCGGTGGAGCTGTCGCGATGACCTCGCCCGGTTTTCTGGCGCGTCGCTGGCGGTGCGGGGCCGGAGGGCACAGTGCCGCCTAGCACGGGCCCGGAGAGCACCGTGCCGCCAGCGGCGCGAGGCAGCGGCGGAGCCGGGCTCCGCCCGGCGGGAGTCGCTGACGGCCAGGGAATCGGGGATGTCTGGTCGGAGCGGGCCGAGGCGTACCGGGAGAGCGACGCGCACCGCGAGGGCCGCGACCTGGAGCTCTTCGAGGAGTGGGCCGAAGGACAGACGGCTCTGGACGTCGCTACCGGCGGCGGAAACGTGGCGCGCGTCCTGCGCGACGCCGGGCTCGAGGTCGTGACCATCGACTCGGCGCCTGGGATGCAGCCGACCGTTGTCAGCCGTGCGGAGGAGATCCCGTTCGCCGATTCGAGCTTCGACGTCGTCGCGTGT
>Ga0307308_10000424_pt1 | contig 14955 bp, 10 predicted proteins | sample ER_DNA_195_FD_194501 | JGI IMG/M metagenome (GOLD analysis project Ga0307308, IMG submission 194501) | Bulk soil microbial communities from the East River watershed near Crested Butte, Colorado, United States - ER_DNA_195 | ecosystem: Environmental > Terrestrial > Soil > Floodplain | place...
CTCCCGGCGATCCGAGTGGCCAATTTCGATCAAGGTTGCGCCGGCGTCCTTCGCCATCCGCATGGAGATCTCGCCAGTCCAGGAGCCCTCGGCGGCCCAGTGAGCATTCTGGGCGCCGAGTAGCACTGGAGAGTCGATGGGCAAACGATCATGAACCCGGGCCAGAGCCGTGTACGCCGGCAGTACGAAGGGTTGGATGCCACTCGGAACAGGGAAGGTCACTAATTCGTCGACGAAGCTGTCGGCCTCCGCCAGCGTTTTGTTCATCTTCCAGCTGGTGCCGATCCACAGTCTCCGGGTCTCGGGCAATGTCATGGATGACTCGATCGCTGCTAGTCAAGAGTTAGCCAATTACGGGATCAGCGACACCTTGATCGATTCCTTGCCATTGGCAACCATGTCCAGACCCTTCTGGAAGTCTGCCAGTGGAAGCTGATGTGTGCAGATCCGCTCCGTCGGCAGCCGACCGGACTCAATCATCCGGATGGCGGCCGGCCAGCAGTGCGGACCCAGGTGAGCGCCGCGTACGTCGAGTTCCTTGTCGTCGCTGATGATCGACCAGTCGACGCTGACGTCGCTGCCAAAGACGCTGTACTCCACGTATGTGCCGAGCTTGCGAAGCAGGTTCAGGCCCTGGCCGACGGCCGATGGATGTCCGGTGCCTTCGAGATAGATATCCGCCCCGTAGCCGCCGGTCATGTCGTTGATCTTGGCTACCGCGTCCTCTTCGCCAATGTTGATGATCACATCGGCACCGCACTCCTTGGCGATATCAAGCTTGTCCTGCGCCAGGTCAAGAGCAACCACCGCCTTGGGGTTCTTGGACTTCGCACCAGCGATCATGCCCAGACCGATGGGTCCGCAGCCGGCGACGACAACCACATCGTCGAACGCGATCTCTGCCCGCTCGACCGCGTGCAGTGCACACGCGAGCGGCTCGGTGAATGCTGCGTGAGCCGGAGGCAGGTCAGAAGAGATCTTGTAGACCAAAGCGTCTTTGTTGTAGACCATGTACTCCGCCATGCCGCCCGGCGTACGGCGCTTGAAGCCAAACATGTCGTGCGGGGCGCACATCCAGTACTCGCCATTCACGCAGTAACGGCATTTCCAGCAGGGCACGATCTGCTCAGCGACAACCCGATCGCCGACCTCAATGCCCCAGCGGTCGGCGGCGATATCGTCCAGCTGTACAACTTTCCCGACAAATTCATGGCCGGGAATGACCTCCGTCTCTGCCCAGGCTGGTCGATTCGCGTCGCCCCAGAACTTTGCCGCACCGTGATAGCACTTCAGATCGCTGGCACAGATGCCGGTGGCCTCGACCTGTATCAACGCCTCACCTGGTCCCGGCTTGGGGACTGGTATCTCCTCCAGCTGATAGTTCTCGGGCCCGTGGCAGATAACGGCGTGCATCGTTTCGGGTATCTCGGACTTGCCCTGGTCGGCCGGGGATTCGGACATGTGAGCCTCCATGCTCCGTCGCGAAACAGCGAACTAGCGATCGTGCGCTCCGCTGCCCCGCGCAGTCGGGACGTTAGTTCGAACGATAGTGAACTCTCGACAGCTGGTCACTGGCCTCCCCATTGGGCGAGGACATCCTCGCGCGAGCTCGGCTATTCCTGGGGAACCTGGCGGATGACGGGTTCCGGCATGGGGGCCCGGGATGTCATCACATTCTTCGGGTCATCCGAGGGCCGATAACCATCAGCGAATGTGTTGAGAAATCGGGCAGCCTTGGGCCAGAACGTCGGGTATGGGCGATTCCAGGGGATCGGCATGGTCGTTGGCGTCTCAAAGAAGCTTGCCTCCATGTCGTCCAACCACTCTTGTCTTGCCAGCGTATCCGCGTAGAACCCGCGGCGCTCGTAGGTGCCGCCGCGCAACGTCTCTAGGTTGCTCAAGGCGGTGCGCAGCCGCAACCAGCGGAACCGATCCCATTGCTGGTCATCGATGAACCTGGTACGCAGCCGCGCACCCGCCAAGGCACCTCTCAGGGCCAAGGATGCGATGATCTCGCGCGGCATGAACAGATTGGTCCCGCCCTCGCCGGGATTTGTCCGCACTTGAGCGATGCGGTTGCGATATCCCGGCATGGCCGACTGCAGGCTGTCCCGCCATGACATGGCAGTGTTGAAAATCGCTTGCCCGAACCCTAGCCCAGAGCCGCCGAGCGTCTTGACCGGAATATTCAGATTGTCCCAGTCTGGCGGCAGCCAGATGTCTTGATGAGGTGCGTCAAAGGGATGAATCCCGAGATTGAGCGAAACGGTCGGCCAGCGCGGCAGCGGATTGTCAAAGAAATGGACCGGGAAGTTTGAGGTAATGCCTCCGTCGGAGAACCACAGCTCCTGGGCGGATTCCAGCGGGTCGAACAAGATCAACGGTTTGCCGTGGTCCTCGATAGCACGGCCGAGATCGTCTTGGACCGGCGACGGTTTCAGAATCCGATACATCCGGATGGCCTGAAAAAGAGCGGGCAGCGACATGCTGATCCGAACCGCGAAGATCACCGGAAGGTCCCACGGTTGGGGCAGCTTGTGCAGCAGGCGCTCGCCGCCACGACGATCTTGCACTTTCTTGCTATCGGTCTGCGTCAGCGCCGTCAGCACCGACTCTGGAAACAGCGGAGACTCACCGTCACGCAGCTCATCGACACACACCCACAGCTGCTCGGAATCATCATCCTCGATGGGTTCCAGCGGAAAGCGGAACGGGCGCCCCCGAGTCACATCAGTAGTCATGAGTTCCAGGTTGACCAACCGACGATCGGGATCTTTGGACATCTGCCGCCAGCTGGCGACGTCCCGAGGACTCGCCATCAAGCGTTGCTCGTGAAATTCCAACCCCGACCACAGATGGCCGAATCGCAGCACGTGCTCGGCTGGCAGGCCGGCGAGGGCGTTGAGGCAATCGTTCAGCCAGGGCACGAGCGATTTTTCCACCGTCGGTTTGGGGATTCCGGCCATCACATCCAAGAGGCTGCGTTGCCGCCGTGTCGTCGTACCTGGGATCAATCCGAAGCCGCGCCTGCGGAACCCCGCGATGTAGATCAGGATCGAGGTGATCAACCCAACAGCGATGACCAGACTTGCGGCCAGGCCCACCAGGACCGCGGCGGCGTACAAACCTGGTCGGAAGATCGCCAGCACGACGACCGCAATGATCAACCCAGCACCAATGATCAACTGCGGCACGGTCTTCGAAGGCGGGGTCGCATACCGGCTGGTGAAGAGCCGCAACTGAGCCAGCCTGCCTTCTGCCGATCCATTCTCGGTGGGTGGTTTGACTACCGCAGATCGGATCCCCTGGAAGATCAGGGCCAATCCAACGATCGTCGCGACGTACGCCAGCACACCAAACGCGCCCCATCCGATGATCTCCGGGATCGAGCGCAGCGCTCCGGTGAACTGCCGTTCCAGGTAACCGGTGAGCACGATCGCACCGAGAATCAAGGCGAGCGTGAACAGGCGAGGGGCCAATCCGAACGCGAAGAGGGCCAGCAGCGGGAGTGGCCAGCTTTGGCCGCGCATGATCGCGACGGCGACCCGGAAGATGGCCGCGGTCGAATTGCCCGGCCGGAAGAGCTGGGCCAGCCGATACTCCTCGGCCTCTTGATCACTCGGCCGCGTCTGAGCCCGCTGATGCGCCTCGGTCTCTTGATCACTCGGCCCCGTCTGGGCCAGCCAACTGATGATGTCGGCTATGCCGGTGAAACCACGGCGGATCCGGATGTCATTCGTGAGTAGCTCGGCTGCCGGATGTGCCGGGTGCTCATCGTCAGCAGAGGCGAGCGCCTGGCTGCTGCGACCAAGCTCGGCTGCTGCGGTGAGCGCCGCGGCGATCGCACCCGCGGACGCGCCCCCGACATTACGAAAGCGGAAATCTGTGGCCAACTCACAAATTGCGAGTGGGTAGACGACACCGGAGGTGGTACCGCCTTCCATGGTGAGGTCGAGGCTGTTTTTTGCGTACGCCTCCACATTCGGCCGGTGGATCGATGGGCGGCCTGACAGTACGGCGGCCGGAGGGCCAGCAAGATCGCGCAGCGTCTCAGGATCTGGGGCGTGGAGCATGTAGCGCTCCTCTCGCCCGTACCCGCCGATCAGCGTCGCGGGGTCCATCCCGACCCGATCTTGCGACGGCGCGAGGCCAGCTGGCAGATATGGATCAGCCAGGATGTTCTCTGCCGCGAGTGGTTCGTCGTAGATCAACTTCTGAAACAGGCTCAGCGCTTTTCCGCGACTGGCGACCGCCATGGGTGACTCCCTTACGCCGACTTGTCAGAATTTGAGCACCATACTCGGCTGCGAGCGTCGGGGATCGCGCGCCGCCGCGCGGAGGAGAAGTGAGCAGAGGCGTTTTTCCTCTGCGAGCGACGACGACGGCGGTGGACTCCCAGCGCGATGCGCGAGCAGCTGCAACTCTGGTGCTCAGATTCTGACAAGTCGGCGGGTGACAAATGCGGATTGTGGTGACTGGAGGTAGCGGCCCGCTCGGCAGCGACGTAGTTCGCAGGCTCGAGGCACGTGGTGCGACGGTGACGTCAGCGAGCCGGCATACCGGTGTTGATCTTGCTAGCGGAGCCGGGCTGGAGGCGGCGCTGGACGGCGTCGACTGCGTGGTGCACGCAGCCAGTCACCGGTGGCGCACCCGGACTGTCGACCTGGACGGAACCCGTCGAATGATCAAGATCTTGGCGAATCGGTCTACGCCACCACATGTCGTCTACATCTCGATCGTGGGCTGTGACCGTGTCCCTCAGCGGTATTACCGGGTGAAATACGCCTGTGAGCTGGCGCTGGAGCGTAGCCAGTTGCCTGTCACCGTGTTGCGGGCCACGCAGTTCCACAGCCTGATCGAGCAAATCGTACGGACCGCAACGCTCGGCCGGCTGGCACTGGTCGCCAGGGGCATGTCATTCCAGCCTTGTGATCATCGCTGGGTTGCGGGCGAGCTCGTCGACATTGCGCTCGGCTCGACACCGGCGGCCTTCAGCCGTGTCGCTGACCGGGCTGGACCGGAGCGGGTCACCCTCGCCGACGCCGTGACTTTGATTCGCTGTAGAGATGGCAAGCCGCCCGCTCGATTGATCACTCTTCCGGCTCGCGGCGGGACCCTCAGGGCGTACGCCGCCGGCGCCAACTTGCCCGACACCAGTGCCAAGATGGGCGGCCCATCGTTCCGGGAATTCCTCGAGCGCTAATACACACCCCCTCGCCGCTGTCGCAACCTACGTGCACGTAGGTTGCCTACGGTGTGCACAGTTTGCAACCTACGCAGACCGTGAGAAAGCTACGTTCACCTTGGTTGCCGACATAGGTCAGCCAGCATGTTCAGAGGGGTTTATACCTTGAGCGCTTTGAGCTCGGCAAGCAGCTTGCTCATGGTGTCTTTGGCGTCTCCGAACAGCAGTGTGGTGGTCGGCTCGAAGAGGAGCTCGTTCTCAATGCCGGCGAAGCCGGGTCGCATGGAACGCTTCAGGAAGACGACCTGACGCGCCTGATTGGCGTGCAAGATCGGCATCCCATAGATGGGAGCCCCAGGTGTGGTCTCGGCCGCGGGATTGACGACATCATTCGCGCCGACAACGAGAGCCACGTCCGCTTGCTTGAACTCCGGATCGATCTCGTCCATCTCCTTGAGCTGTTCGTACGGCACCTGCGCCTCCGCGAGCAGCACATTCATGTGACCGGGCATCCGGCCGGCAACGGGATGAATCGCGTAGTCGACCCGTACGCCGCGCTCTTGCAGCAGATCGACGAGCTGGCGCAGGGTGTGTTGGGCCTGGGCTACGGCGAGTCCATAGCCGGGGACAATGATCACCCGTTGGGCGTACGCGAGGAGGATCGCCACATCAGCTGGACCAGCCGATTTGACCGGCCGATCACTCATCGTGGTCGCACCAAGAGTTGATCCGCCCTTGAGTGCGCCGAACAGGATGTTGATCAGTGAGCGACCCATGGCGTTGGCCATCAGCCGAGTGAGCAGAGTGCCAGCGGACCCGACCAGCGTGCCGGCGATCAGCAGCAGGATGTTCTCCAGCAGGTAGCCACTCGCGGCGACCGTCAGACCGGTGAACGCGTTGAGCAGGGAGATCACGATCGGTACATCCGCGCCGCCTACTGGTAGCACCAGCAACACACCAAGTGCGGCGCCGACAACTGCCAACAGCACAGCGAAGATCAGACTCGGGGCGATCACCAGACCAACACTGAAAGCGACAGCTGCCAGCAAACCGAGCGCGTACAGGACGGGGTACCCGGCAAAGACGACCGGGCGCGTGGTCATCAGCTCCTGCAGCTTGAGGAAGGTGACCACCGAGCCGGCGAAGCTGACCGATCCGACGACGATCGTGAATGCCGTAACGATCAACTCGAACACCGGCGCGGCACCGTTAGGCAATTCGGTCAGCTCGATGATCGCCACAATGGCCGCGGCACCGCCTCCGACACCGTTGAACAGCGCCACCAGTTGCGGCATCTGAGTCATCTGGACCCGGTAGGCGCCGAGCACCCCAATGGCCGTGCCAGCTGCGATGGCCGCCAGGATGGGGAGCAGGTGCTGGATGTCAGTGGCGAAAAAGACGATCACGCAGGCCAGCACCGCGCCCGCAGCGCCGATCAGATTTCCGCGGCGCGCGTTTTTGGGTGAGGACAATCCCTTGAGGGCGACGATAAAGCAGACCGCGGCAACCAGATAGCCGAGCTGAGCCCAGGCTGGCGTCATTGCTCGACTTCCCGATGGCCGGACTTGTCGATGGCCTTCTTCGGCCGTGAGAACATCACCAACATCCGGTCCGTGACGACAAATCCACCGACCATGTTGATCGATGCCAAGATCACCGCAACGAGGCCCAAGACCAGGATCGGTGTCGAGTGTGCGCTACCGGCCACCAGGATCGCCCCGATCAAGATCACGCCGTGGATAGCGTTCGCCCCCGACATCAGCGGAGTATGCAGGGTGGAGGAGACCTTGGAGATCACCTCCACGCCGACGAAGACGGCCAGTACGAAGATCGTCAGCCAAACGAGTGGATCGGTGTTGTTCAATTAGCCTCCATCAGCAAGCACCTGGCCGTCGTGAGTCACGCACATCGCAGCCGTGATCTCATCGTCGAAATCCGGAGCAAAACGCCCGTCGTGGGTCATCAGCATGATCACGTTCAGCACGTTGTGGGCGTAGAGCCGGCTGGCCGGGCCGGGCATCTGGCTTGGCACGTCGGCGCCGCCCCACAGCTGTACCGAGCCCACGCGTACCACCTTGCCGGCCACCACACCTTCGACGTTACCGCCGGCTTCGGCAGCAAGGTCGACAACGACCGAACCTGGCGCCATCGGCGCAATCATCTCGGTCGTCACGAGCAGCGGGGCTCGGCGCCCCGGCACGGCTGCCGTCGTAATCAACGCGTCAGCGGAGGCGATGTAGCTGGCAAGCAGCTCGCGCTGTCGTTGGGCGCGTTCCTCGGTCATCTCCCGCGCATAGCCACCTGCCCCCTCCAGCGTCGGCAGCGGCAGCTCGATCGCTTGCGCTCCCATCGATCGGATCTCTTCCGCGGCTGCCGAGCGTACGTCGTAGCCCTTCACCACCGCGCCCAGCCGCCGGCAGGTGGCGATTGCCTGAAGACCCGCGACTCCGGCTCCCAACACGACGACCTGAGCCGGCGGTACGGTGCCAGCGGCCGTCATGCTGAGCGGAAAGAACTGCCCAAGCATGCTGGCAGCGACGATTGCTCCGCGATATCCAGCGACCAACGCCTGGGAACTCAAGGCATCCATGGATTGGGCACGGGAGATGCGCGGCACAAATTCCATGCCGAACGTGGTGAGCTTGCGATCCTGTCGCAGCGCCACATCGGTCGGCCGCTCGGGATAGGGAAAAAACGAGATTGTGGTCGCGCCAGACGGCAGTGGCGCCAGGCAGGACGTATCGAGAGGTTGGACGCTCAGCACGACATCCGCCTCGTCGAAGGGATGCTCCGTGACCAGGGCGCCAGCCGCCTCGTACGCCGCATCGGCCAGCAGCGCGGCGGCGCCGGCACCGGCCTGCACAGCCACCTGGTAACCCGCGGCACGAAGCCTGCCCACCAGCTCCGGAACCATTGCGACACGCGCCTCGCCGGGAGCCTGTTCCCGGGCCACCGCGATGCGCACGTCACGAACCTAATGCACCCATTTAAGAGCTGCTCGCGCATCGCGCTTCTGAATCCACCTACTTCGTCGTCACTCGCGAAGGAAAGAGCGCCTCCGCTCGCTCCTCCTCAGCACGGCGGCGCGCGATTCCCGACGCTCGCAGCTGTTAAGAGACTTTGACGTCGATCGAGTGGTATCCGGTCGCGCCATCCGGCATCGGCGGCGCGACGTCGGCCGTCTGAAGCTTGCCATCCGCATCCGTCGCCCGCACCGTCAGCGTGTGCTTGCCAGGAACGGCGGCCCATTCGTACTTCCACTGCCGCCACGTGTCCGGTCCAGCGGTCTCAGCAAGCTGAGCCGGCTGCCAACCATGGTCATCAACCTGGACCTCGACAGCGGAAATTCCGGTGTGCTGTGCCCAGGCGACGCCTGCGACCACGACTGTCCCGGCGTCGACAGATGACGTGCGCGGTACGTCGATCCGGGACGCCAGCTTGATGGGAGCACGCGCTGACCAGCCGAGCGGGGTCCAATACGCCTCATCTTTGGCGTAGCTCGTGACCTTCAGCTCCGTCACCCATTTCGTCGCTGAGACGTACCCGTAGAGACCTGGTACGACCATCCGAACCGGGAATCCATGCTCGATCGGGAGCGGCTCACCGTTCATGCCAATCGCCAGCATGGCTTCCCGCTTGGGGTCGGTCAGCGCGGACAGCGGCGTACTTGCGGTCCAGCCGTCGTCGCTCGTCGAGAGCACCATGTCGGCACCCTGCAGCGGCTTGGCATCGGCAAGGAGCTCGCGTATCGGATAGCCCAGCCACAGCGCGTTCCCGGCCAGGTCGCCACCGACGTAGTTGGACACGCAGGTCAGCGTCGTGAGGTGCTCAACGAGCGGCTTGGCGGCCAGTTCGGCGTAGTTGATCTGGATCGGGTTCTGCACCATGCCAGTGATCTTGAGTGTCCAGTCGGCGGGATCGATCACCGGAACCTGCAGAGCCGTATCGATCCGGTAGAAGTCATCGTTGGGGGTCACGTACGGAGCCAGGTCTGCGATGCGGAAGTCGGCACCGGCCGGCGGTGCTGGCGCAGGCTTTGCCGGACTTGGCAGTCTCAGCTTCTGCCGCGCCGTATCAACAGCCGATGAAGCGCTGGCGAGCAGCTGGCCGGCAACCGTTGCTATTGCGGCTGCGGCGCCCGCCACTATGGTCCAGGTCAAGAAGTTTCGCCGCGAGGCGGAGAGCGCCTCGCCGCCCTTCGTTGCGGCCTCTGGTGATCGCCACTCCTGGAGCTTGCTGATCAACGTGCTCAAGAGCATGTAGCCGAGCACGAGCCCAACGATCCCCGGTACGTACGCCGTTACCGTGGCGTCGGGCTGGGCGGCGATTCCGATCATCCCGAGCGCGGCCACGACGGCAAAGATCGCGGCTCCCGCGAAGCGACGCCGCCATTCAAGCTGGCCGGCGATGGCGCAGAGGATCAAAACGGCGACAACGATGATCGCGAGCAAGACAGGTTTGTCCGCGGTGCCTAGCGTGTCCTTTCCGAAGTTGACCAGGGGTCCCGGAAGCACATTGATGATCAGCTCACCGACCGCAGGCACTGGGGAGCCTGCCGTCGGTGCCACGAACCATGCTGCGATGCCGGCGATGCCCAAGCCAGCTAACCCCGCCACGGTGCCAGCGAGCCGCGCCCACCATCGGGTGGCGCGTACCGCGTCTCGCTCGTCGTGCCTATGCACCTCACCATCCTGCGCCGCGGCGAGCCATCGGACAACGTGACCCGTGCTTACGCATCCCGAACAGTGTCCCTCGCTAGCGTTGTGGCTTATGCGTGTGCGTCTCAGCTGCCTGCTCCCCTGCCCTGTGCAGCGACTCGTCAGCGAGCTGGCTCGGCCTGCACTGCTCGACTACCTTTCATCGCCGATGCTGGTATTCGAGCCAGTCGAACCTACGGAGCCGGTTGAGCGCTGGTCGATCGGGACGTACCGGTTTCGGCTGCTGGTAGCGGGCCGACTTCCCATCGGCGAGCACGTCATCAACGTGCAGCGGACGGTCGCCGATCCCGAGGAGGTGGGAACCAGTCCGGTGGTTTGGCACGACGCCGGCTACAGCGATCTCATCCGGGTTTGGGACCACCAGATTGTGCTCGAGGACTTTCTCGGGATGACCCGCTACACCGACCGTGTCGAGATCCGTGCCGGCTTGTTGACAGTGCCAGCATGGCTCTTCGCCCAAGTGTTTTACCTCCATCGGCGGCGGCGGCTCAACCGGCTCGTATCGACCGGATTCGCTTATTGATCATGGACGAGCCGCCACCCTGTGTGGATTACTACCCTGGTTGGGTTGCCCACGCTGACCAGCTGTTCGCGACGCTCCGGGACGAGATTGACTGGGAGCAACACGTCGTCACCCTCTACGGGCGCACGATGCCGACACCACGACTGACGGCCTGGATGGGGGACGGTGCCTACCGTTACTCCGGGATCGTGAACGAGCCCGGCCCATGGCCGCAAGCGGTGGTCGACTTGCGGGAGCGCCTCCGCCGTGAGCTGGCCGTCGACGTCAACTCGTGCTTGGCCAATCTCTATCGCGACGGTACTGACTCCATGGGCTACCACAGTGACGATGAGCCAGAGCTCGGCCCGCGCCCCACCATCGCCTCGGTCAGTCTGGGGGATCGTCGACGGTTCGTGCTGCGGCATCGGTCGACAGGCGAACGTTGGAGCTACGACCTGGGACGCGGCGACTTGCTCGTGATGCGCGACGAGTCGCAGAGCGACTACGCGCATGCCGTTCCGAAGACCTCACGGCCGATTGGGCCGCGGATAAACCTGACCTTCCGGCACTTCCAGCTCGGGCGAGGTTGACGAGTTTTCTCAGAATCGCCCCCAAGCGGAGGGACCAACGGCGGATCTGAGCGTGAAATCGGATAGGCACCTTACGCTCGGGGGTGATTCTGAGAATTCTGGGCGCTGCCCGTAACATCGGGCCCTTTTTTGAAGCCTTCTTCCTACGTGAGGGCTATGCATGAAATCGAGCGGCTCCTGGCAACCCGAGGCGTGATTGCCCGCCGCGACCATCCCGAGCTCGATACCACTCTGCAGTACCTCGTCCGTCGTGGGGATCTCATCCGAGTACTTCCAGGCATCTACGCGGCACGAGATCAAGGAATGTCGCTGCAGACGCGGGTCAGTGCAGTTCGATGTTTCGACCCTGACGCGATACTCGTCGGCGCGGTCGCAGCACGACTGTCCTTTTGGCCCGAGCTCCAAGCGGACGTGGTGGAATGTGCCGTTCGGCACAGCAGAGCACCCCAAACTGGCTACCGCTTCACCCGACGACACATCCCCTCTGACCTCGTCGTCAGTCGGTCTGGTCTGCGTCTCACCTCGCCAGCGCTCACGGCATTGGATCTCTGCGCCACTCATGGTGGCGATGCGATCGACCAAGCGCTGCGCAGTCGGGCGACTACTCTCGCGCAACTTCATCGAGCGATGGAGCTAACAGCCGCACGGGTTGGTAACCCAACCAAGCGTTACTTGCTACTCGATTCGCGCGACGAGCCTTGGTCTACAGCGGAGCGCAAACTCCACCGCCTGCTGCGCAAGGCCGGAATCACCAGATGGAAAGCCAACCGACCAGTCGTCCTCGATGACTTCACCTGCTACGTCGACGTGATCTTCAGCAACCTCAAGCTCGCCATCGAAATCGACGGTCGGTTGTTTCACACTGGGGCGGAGGTGTTCGAGACCGACCGCTGGCGGCAGAACAAGCTTGTCCTGGACGGCTGGTGTGTGCTGCGGTTCACCTGGACGATGATCGAAGAGCAGCCGGAGACGGTTCTCGCGATGGTCCGCGAGGCGATCGAGATGTTGACAGCTGCGAGAGGCTGACGGTCAGAACGGCCTCGGACCCTTGCGCATGCCAGCCCCGGCGGGAACTGCGGGTCGCAGCTCCTCCAGCTCCTCGATCGCCGCGGTGAATTGCGAGTTGTAGAGATCGAAATAGTGTCCGCGGGCTTCCAGCAGCTCGTGATGGGTACCCTGCTCGACGATCTGGCCGTCCTCCATCACCAAGATCACGTCGGCGTCCCGGATGGTGGAGAGCCGGTGGGCAATCACGAAGCTGGTGCGATCAGAGCGCAGCGCCGCCATGGCACGCTGCACCAACACCTCCGTACGTGTGTCGACAGAGCTGGTCGCCTCGTCCAGGATCAGTAGCGCAGGGTCGGCCAGGAATGCTCGGGCAATGGTGATCAGCTGCTTCTCACCGGCGCTGATGTTGCTTGCTTCCTCGTCGAGGACGGTGTCGTAGCCGTCCGGCAGAGCATGCACGAAGCGATCAACGTAGGTGGCCTCGGCCGCCGCATGAATCTCCTCCTCGGTCGCCGTGGGCCGCCCGTACGCGATGTTCTCCCGGATGGTGCCATGGAACAGCCAGGTGTCCTGCAGCACCATCCCGATCTTCGCCCGCAACGCTGACCGCGGCACGGTGGCAATATCCACACCGTCGAGAGTGATGCGGCCGCCGTCCAGCTCATAGAACCTCATGATCAGATTGACCAACGTGGTCTTGCCGGCTCCGGTCGGGCCGACGATGGCCACAGTGCTGCCCGGCTCGGCCACCAGAGAGAGGTCAGTGATCAACGGCTTTCCCCGCTTTTCCGGGGGTTCAAGGGGGTCGTCCCCCTTGGCGGGCAGAGCATCGTAGGAGAACGAGATGTGCTCGAATGCCACCCGACCGCAGGTCGGGTTGAGCGAGCTGGCCTCCTCTGGTACCTGCTCCACCTCGTCAAGCACCTCAAAGACCCGCTCGGCAGAGGCAACCCCGGACTGCAGCAGATTCGCCATCGAGGCGAGCTGCGTCAGCGGCTGGGTGAACATCCGGGTGTATTGGATGAACGCCTGCACATCGCCGAGGCTCATGGTGCCACTGGCTACCCGTAGACCTCCGACAACAGCGATCGCCACGTAGTTCAGGTTCCCGATGAAGAACATCGTCGGCATGATCAAGCCGGAGATGAATTGGGCGCCGAAGCTCGCCTTGTACAGCGTGCTGTTCCGCTCCGCGAACACGGCATCGACCTCGCGCTGCCGGCCGAACACCTTCACCAGTGACTGCCCCGTGAAGGCCTCTTCGATGTGCCCATTCAGCTCGCCCGTGGACTTCCATTGCTCGATGAAGAGCTTCTGTGACCGCTTGCCGATCACCGTCGTCACGACGATCGACAGCGGTATCGTCACCAGCGCGATCAGCGCCAGTACCGGTGAGACCACAAACATCATGATGGTGACACCGATCACGGTCAGCAGCGAGGTGAGCAGCTGGCTCAGCGTTTGCTGCAGCGCCTGGGAGATGTTGTCGATGTCATTGGTGACCCGGCTCAAGAGCTCGCCGCGGGTCTGCTTGTCGAAGTAGCTGAGCGGCAGCCTGTTGATCTTGTCTTCAACCTGGCTACGCAGCGTGTAGATCGAACGCTGCACCGCGCCGTTCAGCAGGTAACCCTGCAGCCACAAGAACAACGACGCCACCAGATACAGGCCGAGCGCCAGCAGCAACAACTTCGCCAGCAACGTGAAATCGATGCCCTGCCCCGGGATGACGTTCAGCCGCTCGACCAAGTCTGCGAAGGTATTGTTGCCCTCGGCTCGCAACGCAGCCACCACCTGCTCCTTGGTGGCCCCGCTCGGCAGACTCTTGCCAACCACACCCGTGAAGATGACATCCGTCGCCATGCCCAAAAGCCGGGGTCCCATCACGTTCAGGAAGATTCCGGTGACGGCGAGCAGCACACTCAGGCTCAAGATCACCCGCTCGGGTGCCAGGTGCCCCACCAGCCGCTTCAGTGACGGAAAGAAGTTCAGCGATTTCTCGACTGGCCGCGCCTGTCCCCACATCCGGCCGCCGCCTCCGCCGCTCGCAGGCGGCCCGTACTTTGGGCGCTCCGGCGCCTTGGGTGCGGACTGTCCATTGCCGCTGGTGCTGCGGGCTGAACTGGTCGAAGCCCCTGGGTCGCGCCCTTCGACAAGCTCAGGGCGCATGCTTCGATCTTGGCCATTCCCGGTACTCATGCGGCCGCCTCCTCTGCGCTGAGCTGGGAGTCGACGATCTCTGCGTAGGTCGGACAGTGCTCGAGGAGTTGTTGATGGGTGCCGGCGCCGACGACTTCGCCATGTTCCAGCACAATGATCTTGTCGGCGTCGGCAATGGTCGCCACCCGCTGCCCGACGATGATCACTGCGGCCTCGGCCGTCTCCCGCTCTAGCGCGGCCCGGAGCCGAGCGTCTGTGGCTACGTCGAGAGCTGAGAACGAGTCATCGAAGACATAGATCTCCGGACGCTTGACCAGTGCCCGCGCGATCGCAAGACGCTGCCGCTGCCCGCCTGAAACATTGGTGCCACCCTGGGAGATAGGCGCCTCGAGATGTCCTGGCATGTCGCGTACGAAGTCCTCGGCCTGAGCCACCCGCAGCGCCCGCCAGAGCTCCTCGTCGGTGGCGTCCGGGTTGCCGTACCGCAAGTTGCTGGCGACGGTGCCGGTGAATAGGAACGCCTTCTGCGGCACCAGCCCGATCCGGCTCCAGAGCAGTTCGGGGTCGCAGTCGCGCACCTCGACCCCGTCCACTGTCACCGACCCGGCGGTGGCGTCGAAAAGCCGCGGAATCAGCGAGATGAGCGTGGACTTGCCGGCTCCGGTTGAACCGATGATGGCGGTCGTCTGACCGGGCTCTGCGGTGAAGGTGATGTTCCGCAATACCGGTGAGGCGGCTCCTGGATAGGTGAAGTCGGTGTCCCGGAAGGCTACGATGCCGGTGGCCGACAGCTTT
>Ga0307308_10000425_pt1 | contig 14935 bp, 11 predicted proteins | sample ER_DNA_195_FD_194501 | JGI IMG/M metagenome (GOLD analysis project Ga0307308, IMG submission 194501) | Bulk soil microbial communities from the East River watershed near Crested Butte, Colorado, United States - ER_DNA_195 | ecosystem: Environmental > Terrestrial > Soil > Floodplain | place...
ACGAAGCGTCATGCCGGAAGCACTCAACGGACAGCCGTTTGAGACCTCATTCGCCAGCGCCGTCGGGTTGTCGTGGAAGACACTCCAGGGCTCCCGATTCCGGCGCGTTACGCATGGCGTCTACGTTGCTACTGCCACTCCGGATTCGGCCCGCCTCCGAGTCCGTGGGGTGATGTTGGCCTTGCCTCCCGGCACGATGGTTACCGGCGTGACTGGACTACAGCTGCTCGGCATCGACATGGGGCCTGAACTACCGATGACGTTCGCGACCACTCATCCGCGACAGATCCGGCGTCGTGACGTTAGGGTCATGCGGCTCAAAGAGCTGCCGCCACATCGAGACGGGATTGCCTCTGCCGAGCACTGTTGGCTCGTTGCGGCCTCCACAATGAATTTGCTGGATCTTGTTACCGCGGGAGATTGGCTGCTTCGACGACCGCGCACCACCCTGGTCCGCTTACGGGCGGCGGTCCAGACTTACTCAGGACGCGGCGTGGTCGCTGCCCGTGCGGCCATCACGCTGGTCCGCGAGCGGGCCGACTCGCCTCGAGAGACCTGGCTACGCCTCTGCCTTGTCCTCGCCGGCCTACCGACCCCGGAATGCAACCTGATCATCGGAGACGATCAGGGGCCCATGGGCCGCGTCGACCTGGTCTATCTGGCATACAAGTTGATCATCGAATACGAAGGCGACCAGCACCGCACCGATCGCCACCAGTGGAATGCCGATATCGACCGCCATGAAGACTTCGCACGCGACAAGTGGACGCTGATCCGGATCACTTCTGCCCGAGCGCGCTGGCCGCGCCAAGTGGTGCGAAATGTCGATGAGGCCCTGAGAGCTAACGGATACGAGGGGCCGGAGCCTGACTTCGGCGAACTCTGGATCAGCCTCTTTGAGTGAGTGCGCGCGAATCTGCCAGCTCAGTCCGCGGACGTGGGAGGTTAGCGCGCTCTCAACAGCTAGAGATCGGGCCACATACCCACGCGACGCAGCAGGGCCGAGTACGCGACGATAAGAATAGGCACCCATCGAGGAAGGTCACCTGACATGGAAGAACCGCGCAAGCTGTATCGCAGTCGAAGCCAGCGCATGATCGCTGGTGTTTGTGGGGGCTTAGCCGACTATTTCAACATCGACGCGACGCTGGTCCGGGTGTTGTTCCTGCTGCTGGCCGTGTTCGGCGGAACGGGTCTGGTGATCTATATCGTGATGTGGGTCATCGTTCCCGATATCAGCAAGGTCTGACCTGCTGATTTTAGGCAGCGGGCTTTCCACGGCGCGTACGCTCCGCTTGTGGCGATCGCGACACTCCCCAACCCGCGTACGACCATCGCCAAAGCCGTCCGGGAACGCCTTGCGGGCGACTTCGAGGCGCAGCATGCCGAGATCTGGCGGGACGGCCAACGTTGGTTCAGTGAAGAGGATGCGATCTGGCGGGTACACGCCGATGCGTCGATGTTCATCGGTGCCGTACGAGCGCTGCTCTTGCAGGCGCTTCATCCACTAGCGCTGCAAGCTGTTGTTGATCATGCTGGCTTCCGGCGCGATTTCTGGGGACGCTTCCAGCGCACCAGCAAGTATGTGGCGCTGACCACCTACGGCACGGTGTCCGATGCTGAGCGCGCGATCGCGATTGTGCGAGCCATTCATCGGCGGGTCCGAGGCACGACCCCAGATGGCACGCCGTACTCTGCCGACGATCCGCACCTGTTGATGTGGGTCCATGTTGCCGAGGTCGATAGTTTCCTCAGGGCCTTTCAGGCCTTTGGTGACGGGGCGCTCACGCCGGCTGATGCGGACGAGTACGTACGCCAAGCCGGTACGGTCGCCGCCCGGCTAGGCGTCATCGATCCACCGGCCACCGTGGCCGAGCTGAAGTCGATCATGGAAAGCTATCTGCCCGAGCTCAGTGGTACGGGACCCGCGGCCAGGGAGGCGAGCAGCCTGCTGCTGCTCCATCCGCCGTTCACCGGCTTCACGCGAGCGGGCTACCACGTACTCGCTGCGGGCGCAGTCTCCATTTTGCCGCCCTGGGCGCGTACCGAATTCCGGCTGCCGGCCCTGCCGGTCACCGAGCGTACCGTGATCAGACCGCTGGGCCGTTCGGCGATGCGTACGCTGCGCTGGGCCCTCTCCGATTCCCTGGAACCCAGCTAAACGTCCGCCTTTGCATCCCGCAGCAACAAAGATGCTGTCGATTCGGCCACCCAAGCCTCCCAATCGTCGAGTGACCAGCTGCGCTCGACGACCAGCAGCTCGTAAACCTCCCAGCCGATCAGCGTCCACAAAATGTCACGGGCTCGTTCGAAACTCAATCCAGGGCGCAGGGCGCCAACGGCATCAAGATGGCCGACCAGGCCACTGACGCCAATCAGCCGTTCGCGCGCCGTCGTTGCCGCAAATTCTGCTAGCTCAGGATCACCCGCCTTGGCTCCAGAGAACAGCACACTGAGCAGCGGACCGATTCGCTCGATCAGCTTGCGGCCCAGTGCGGCGTACATCGCAAGCTTGTGGCGTGGGTCGGGTTCGGCGATAACCGCCTGGATCTCGGCACGCTCAGCGAGCGGAACCGGCTCTTCGTCTCCGACCAGCGTCACGTCATAGACCCGCTTCGCGAGCGCGGGTTTGCTGCCGAAAGCCTTGTAGACGGTCTGCACCGAGACTCCAGCAGCCTCAGCAACACCGCTGATTGTGGTGTCGGCGTACCCCTTGTTGACCAGCTCCTGGCGAGCCGCTTCGAGGATGCGGCGTTGATTGAGAAGCGCCTGCTCGGCGCGGCGACGATTGTCGTACGGACGCGTGCCCTTGACATCCTTCGCCATTTGGATTTAATCTCCTCTATCGATTAGAGATAACTCTATCTAAATTATCGATCAGGAGCCAGACCATGCAAACCTTCCGCCATCGCGGGCTGCAGATCGCGTACGACGACACCGGCCACCCCAACCGGACGGCGCTCGTGTTGATTCACGGCTGGCTCTCGAAGCGGGCCGACCTAGCCGCAGTTGCACGGGCATTCCGTACCTCGCATCGAGTCGTGAGCATCGACTTGCCCGGTCACGGCGAGAGTCAGGTGCCTGAGGACGAGAGCCGCCTGAGCATCCCATCCTTTGCCGACGATGTCGCCGCACTCTGCGACGAGCTAGGGCTCTCCAGTGCGGCGCTGGTCGGACACAGCCTCGGTGCCGCTGTCGCGGTGGATCTGGCTGTCCGACGGCCAGAGCTCGCGGCGGCGATCGTTGCCCTGGATGGTGTGGTGCTCATGCCCTCCGCCTTGCTGGAGGGATTCGCGCCGTTACTTGCCGCGCTGCGCTCGCCGGCTTGGCGGGAGGCGCTTGGCGGCCTTCTCACGTCGACCTTCCTGCCAACCGACGACCCCGACTTACTGCGCAGCTTGCTCGCAGACATCAATCAGATGCCGCAGCACGTCGCAGCGGCAGTTGCCGAGCAGATGACGGACTGGGACGCCGAATCCGCGGTTGCCGCTCTGGGCCGCTCAGGTGCGCCGGTGCTTGCTGTCGACGCAACGGACCTGTCGGACCTCGAGCGGTTTGCCATCCTCGCGCCCCAGCTCGCCGTCGGCCGAGTGGTCGGAGTTGGCCATGATCAAATGCTCGCCACACCGGCTCAGTCGGTGGCAATGATCCAGCGCTTTCTGTACACCGCGCTCGGCCGCCGTCCGGCCAACAACCTTGCGCCGGTACAACAGTTGTTTGACGCGATCACCTCAGGTGACTTGAGCATGATCGACACACTGGTGTCCGATGACTTCGTTGATCATGGTGCGCCGCCCGGCACGGTTCCGCCGGGACCGGAGGGCTACAAGAGGACGATGCGACTGTTACGCGAGGCCATGCAGATGACCTGGACCTTGATCGACATCGTCGCCCAGGAGGAGCGGGTGATGGCCTGGGTCCGTTGCGAAGGCCGACATGTCGGCAACTTCTTCGGCATTCCACCAACCGGCCGCGAGTTCTCGTTCGAGGCCATGCATGTGTTCCGCGTCGAAGACGAGATCGTACGCGAGCACTGGGCGGTCCGCGACGACCTCGGGCTCTTCCGCCAGATCGGCCTCATCGCAGCGTAATTCCGCCTCATTGCTCGTCGAGCGCTCATCGTGGCAGGCTTTCGATCACCCGGCGGGTAGGACATGATTTCACCCGACACCGATGGCGCCCTGTGCGTGGCAACCGCCCCAAAGGCCTTCGGCGATGAGGAACCAACGATGAGCGCTGAGCGAGAGAAACAAGCCGCTGCCGAGGCGGCGGCAGAGCTGGTCGAGAACGGGATGACCGTTGGTCTCGGCACCGGCTCGACGGTTGCCTTCCTGCTGCCGGCGTTGGCGCGTCGGAAGATCGACATTCGCTGTGTTGCCACGTCGCCGCGCACTGAAGACGCAGCGCGTGAACTAGGTATTGCAGTCGAGCCGTTTGGCGACATCGAGCGCTTCGACATCGCGATCGATGGCGCCGATCAAATCGCCCCTGACGGTTGGCTCGTCAAGGGGGGCGGTGCGGCGCATACCCGCGAGAAACTCGTGGAGGCCGCCGCTGACCGATTCGTTGTCATCGCAGATTCGTCAAAAACCGTCGCTGTGCTGCGCGCTCCTATTCCTCTTGAGCTGCTGTCCTTCGGACTACTCGCGACGATGCGACGCATCGGCTCGGTCACTCTCCGCGATGTTCCCGTCAGCCCGGACGGAGGCGTGATCGCCGACTATGAGGGGCCCATCGGCGACCCAGCTGTGTTGGCGCAACGGCTGTCTTCCACGGTCGGTGTCGTCGAGCATGGCTTATTCCCGCCGGACATGGTCGCAACGATCCTTGTGGCACGCGGAGACTCTATTGAGCGGACAGACCTTAGGTGATCAGCGATTGATCAAACGGCCGGCTCCTCCTCGGCGCCTTCTTCCGGAAGCAGTCCGCGCTGATCAAGGACGTATAGCAGGATGAAGCCTGGCCCTACGATCAGCACTGCTAGCACAACCACGATCAACACAGCAGTGAGCGTCCCGGTTGGCGACGCCGCCGCCGAGAATGTCAGCGTCTGCGGCAGTATGTAGGGCCACTGCGCGACGGCCCAGCCGATGATTACGCTGGCGACCGCGACCACGGCGAGCAGTCGAGCTCCGCGCGGTGCATCGCGAAGCAACAGCACCAGCGCGGCAACTCCACACAAGATGCTGAGTATCACCAGTGGTAATGCCCGCGACGTCAGACCCTGAAAGAGGTAGGACGCGTCAGCGCGGAGCACAAAGATGCCAATGACGCCGAGGACGCCAACCCCACCGGCCGCAATGATGGCCCTGCGGCGGAAGTACTCGGTCATCTCGTTGTCGCTGAGCCGCCGAGCGTCCCACACCAGATAGACCGCGGCAAGGTACGCCGCCGCGGCTACCGCCAGAATGCCGCCGAGGATGGAGGTCGGGTTGATCCAGCTGTGCACCGGATCTTCAGCTTGGCCACCAGCCGGAACCCGGCCCGACGCGATCCCACCTGCCACGGCTCCCATGCAATAGGGCACCAAGACCGAGGCGAGGGCGAACCCGGCACCGAACAGCCGCCGGTGACGCAGCTGCACGACCGCCTTCCGGAACGCGAAACTCGCGCCGCGCAGCACGATCCCGAGGGCTGCGAGAGTCAAAGGCACGAAGAGGGTCAGCGTGATCGACGCGTACGCCTCCGGGAAGGACGTCCACAAGATCACGAAGATGAAGATCAACCAGACGTGGTTGGCTTCCCATACCGGCCCGATGGAATGCTCGATCGTGGCGCGCGGATGCGCACCTCGCTCAGGCCCGCCGGCAGTCAGGTCCCAGAATCCGGCGCCGAAGTCGGCACCGCCGAAGATCGCGTACGCGACAACGGCCAGCAGCAGCACCGCGGCGACGGCCGTGCTCACCCGACCGTCTCCTCCGCCTTCGCGGGCTCCTCGGTGGAGCCTTCTGTCAGCGCGCTCGGACCGTACGGGGTGTCTTGATCGGTGAAGCCGTGGGTTGCTCGGAACCTTTTGCCCATGCCACGTAAGACGAGGATCGTCGTCGTGCCGACCAGTGCGTACAAGATCACGACTGCCAAGAAGGTGATCCATACGCCTGGATTGGCGGTGACCGCGTCCTCGACTCTCATGTGCCCATAGACGATCCACGGCTGGCGGCCGACTTCGGTCACGACCCAGCCGGCCTCCATGGCGAGCACCGCGGCGGGGCCGGCTACCACCGCGGCCCGCAGGAACCATTTGGTCTGTGGCATGCGGCGTCGGAAGATCCACGACACCGCGTACCAGACTGCTAAGAGGAACAAGGCCGTTCCGAGACCGACCATGATGTCCCAGCACAGATGCACGATGTTGACCTGTCGGACGGTCGGTCGTTGGTCTGGCGGAACTGAGGTGAGGCCGTGCACGACGGTGTTCTTGCCGGTGCTGGGATCAGAGAGCCAGGAGGCCAGACCAGGGATAGGGAGGCCGCCGCTGACGGTGTAGTTGTCGTTCAGATGACCAAGTAGCGTCTCGGGAGCGTCGCTCTCGGTGTTCGGGAGCAGCTCGAGGGCAGCGAATTTGACCGGCTGATTTTCATACACCCAACGAGCCAGTCCGTCGCCGATGCCCAACTGAATCGGCGTGGCGATAGCACCGACGGTGAAAGCGATGACGAAGCCAAGGTAGTGATAGCGATCTCGCCGGCCTCTCAGCATGCCCACCGCGTACACCGAGGCGACCAAAAAGCCGCCGACCAGGTACGCCGCAACCAGCATGTGTGCCGCCTGCCAGGGCATCGAAGGGTTGAAGATCACCTGGATCGGATCGACGTCGACTACGTTGCCGTTTGAGTCGAGGATGAATCCGCTCGGCGCGTTCATCCAGGCGTTAGCGGCAACCACCGAGATGCTGCCGAAGATTCCGGCGATGACGACAGGTACGCCCGTCCAGAAATGCGTCCACGGCCGCAGCCGGCGCCACCCGAAGATGTAGATCGCGATGAAGATCGCTTCAGTGAAGAAGAACAGGCCCTCGAAGCCGAACGGTATGCCGAATGCCTCGCCCCATTGGCCCATGAAGCGGGGCCAGAGCAGCCCGAACTCGAAAGTCAGCACCGTACCGGTCACGGCGCCGACGGCGAAGGTGACAGCCATGAACTTCGACCAGCGCTGGGCCAGGATCAAGGCGCTTCGATCGTTGTGCCGTAAACCTCGATAGTTGGCGATCAAGGTCATGAAGGCCCAGGAGACTCCGAGCGGCACCAAGATGATGTGAAACCCCAGAGTGAAAGCCATCTGCGCTCGCGCCCATGGCACGGGGCTCACGAAGACGATGCCCGTCAAGACGCTGAGTGTCGTAGTCACTTCTGACGCTGATCCTTCGGTTGGAGACGTCGCCAGCAGCAGACGATCTGGAACAATCCGAGCCTGTCCGATCCACCGATTCCAGGCATCACCCGCGCGGGGTGATGCCCAGCCGACGCCGCCGGTTGGACGATAGCTAACGACCTGCCAACCGTGCTGACGGCGTTTTGAGAGAGGCGATGACGCGTGAGTGACACAACGACGGTGCTCATTGTGGGAGGTGGGTTCGCCGGGGTTGCCTGCGCCCAGGAGCTCGCCAAGCAGGACGTCGACGTCATTTTGCTCGACCAGAACAACTATCACCAGTTCCAGCCGATGCTGTATCAGGTGGCCACCGCCCAGTTGGCCGCCTATGACATCGCCCGACCGCTACGCGGGATCTTTCGCCACAACAAGACAGTCGAGGTCCGGCATACGGGCGTCACATCGATCGACCCGGACGCTCGCGCGGTCACCACGGCGTTGGGATCGAAGATAACCGGGGACTACCTGGTCCTCGCGCCTGGCGCCCAAGCAAACTTCTTCGGTACGCTCGGAGCGGCCGAGCACTCTCTTCCGCTCTACTCAGTGAACGACGCCGAACGACTGCGCGGCCGCATTCTTGAAGTTCTGGATGCCACGACCGAACGCCCGGAGCTGATCGAGAAGGGTGCCTTGAACTTTGTGATCGTTGGCGGAGGCCCCACTGGCGTCGAAACGGCAGGGGCGCTGGCCGAGGCTCTCAGAGACGTGGTTCCGGAGAGATATCAGTCGCTCGCGCTGCCGGCCCAGGTGCATCTTGTCGATCATGGTGATGTGCTGCTGGCACCGTTCTCGGACAAGGCGCACGCCTATGCCGCGAAGCGATTGGAGGATGACGGCGTCACGCTGCACATGGGGGTCGGCGTCAAGGAGGTATCTCCGGATCGGGTCATGCTCAGCGACGGCGACACGATCATGACGCACACGGTGGTTTGGGGTGGAGGGGAGAAACCTGCTGACGTCATCGGAGCGGCCAAACTGCCGCAAGGACACGGCGGCCGCATCGACGTCGAACCGGACCTGACGGTGGCTGACTACCCCCAGGTCTATGTGCTCGGAGACGCGGCGAATATTGCCGGCGCCGACGGAAAAACCCTTCCCCAGCTGGGATCCGTCGCTCAGCAATCGGGAGCGTGGGCCGCGCGCAACATACTCGACGAGATCGCCGGCAAGCCACGCAAACCGTTCCACTACAAGGACAAGGGCATCATGGCCATGATCGGCCGCAATGCCGCCGTCGCCGAAATGGGTGCGCATCGGCACGAAGTCGATGGCCCGGTGGCCTTTGCAGCCTGGCTCGGCGTCCACGCCATGCTGCTCAGCGGCGTACGAAACAAGATCGACGCGTTCATTGCGTGGGGTTGGGACTACTTCAGCAAGAACCGCGCGACGGCGATGGTGAGTGCACCAGATGCCGGCCGCATCGACTGGGGAGATGACGACGAGGGCGAACAACCCCAGTTCGACCCAGCTCCAGTTCAGACTCGGGTTTGACGAGCACGCGCTCGCCAGGAGGGTTCAGGAGGTCGGCATGGTGGGACGCAGCTCTACGTCGCAGTCGGGACAGCAACAGGCCGACATCTTTGTGATCTTCGGCATTACGGGTGACTTGGCAAAGGTCATGACGTTCCGATCCTTGTATCGGCTGGAGAAACGCGGGCTACTGCAGTGCCCCATCGTCGGCGTGGCGTCCAGCGACTGGACAATTGATCAACTCGTACAGCGTGCCCGCGAGTCGATCACCGCGACTGGCGAGCAGCTCGACGAGACGATCTTCAAGCGGTTCACGGCGCGACTCTCCTACGTGTCTGGCGACTTTGCTGATCCCGGCACCTACAAGCGCGTCGGCGAAACGATCAAGGACGCGAAGTGCCCGGTGTTCTATCTGGAGATCCCGCCGTTCCTGTTCGCGACGACCGTCAAGGGCCTGTCTGAGGCAGATCTGATCAGGAGCGGCCGCGTCGTCGTGGAGAAACCTTTTGGCCATGATCTCGCTTCAGCACGCGCACTCGCGGCCGATCTGCATCAATACGTGGACGAATCGCAGCTGCTCCGGATCGATCATTACCTCGGAAAGATGGGCTTCGAGGAGATCCTCTATCTGCGATTCGCCAATACGATGCTCGAGCCGGTCTGGAATCGGAACTACGTCAGCTGCGTACAGATCACCATGGCCGAGAGCTTCGGGGTCGAGGATCGCGGCCACTTCTACGACCCGGTTGGCGCCCTTCGTGACGTCGTCGCAAACCACCTCATGCAAGTGATCGCGGCAGCCGCGATGGAGCCCCCAGCGGGCGGCGATCCGGAGACGTTGAACTCCTCCAAGGTGGCGCTGTTCAAGGCCATGCCGGCAGCCGATCCAGCTCACTACGTCCGGGGTCAGTACGACGGTTATCGCACCATCGACGGCGTCGCCGCCGACTCCAGGACCGAGACCTTTGCAGCGCTCCGATTGGAGATCGATAACTGGCGCTGGTCCGGGGTGCCGTTCTTCCTTCGCGCGGGGAAATGCTTGCCCGTCACCCAGACGGAGCTGCGACTTGTGTTCAAAGAGCCGCCCCGGCTGGGTTTTGGGCTGTGGGGAGATCGGATGGCTGAGCCGGATCAGCTCGTGGTGAGGATGGACCCCGCTACGGGCGTCCGGTTCATGCTCGATGCTCGTCGCGCGGCAAGCATCAGCCCGGAGGCGATCACCTTGGACATGACATTCGCGCAGGAAGGTGGCGAGGGGGCGACGCCGTACGAGGTGCTATTGCACGCTGCAATGGTCGGTGAGACCAACCGGTTCATGCGTCAGGACAGCGTTGAGGAGACCTGGCGCATCATGCAGCCGCTGCTCGATGCGCCACCTGACGTGCAGGGTTACCAGCCTGGCTCGTGGGGACCCGCCGCCGCCAACGACCTGATCGCCGGTGCCGGCGGCTGGCGAGAGCCCTGGACGGTCGAGTGATCACGCGCTATGTGCCCTGAGCCCTTCGACAAGCTCAGGACGGCGCCTGTCGAAGGGCGCACAACTACACGCGGCTAAGCCATCAGCCCGTGCTCGTGGGCGTAGGCAGCAGCGGCTGTTCGAGATGACACTTCCAGCTTGACGAAGATGTTGCTCAGATGTCGTTCGACTGTCTTCGGGCTCAACACCAAGACGCTGGCAATGTCGTGGTTGCTGCGGCCCGCGGCCACCAATCTCAGCACCTCCGCTTCCCGCTCGGTCAGGCCTCCCGGCAGCGTGCGTCGCAGCATTCTGTCGATCTCCTGAACTGCCGGTGCCGCGCCAAGATCAATAAATGCTCGGCGGGCAACGCCGAGTTCCGCCGCGGCGGAATCTTGATCACCGAGATTGCGCAGTGCCCGCCCAATCAGAACTCGCGCCCGGGCAGTTTCGTACGGCGAGCCGACGTCGCTCCACAGCCGACATGACTCGCGGCCGTCGGCGAGCGCTTCTTGATCATGATCAGTGATCAACTCGACGCTCGCTGCCGCATACGCCGACATCGCCTGAAGGGCGGAGTTACCGAACGCTGCCGCGATCTCCGACAGCTGCTCGCAATACCCGCGAGCCTCGTCAGGCAGTTGCGCCGCAACCATGACCTCGACAGCAGCGGGCAGCAGCCGTGACCGATGGACTGGCGTCCGCGCCTCAGCCAGCAAGCGGCGTACGGCGGATACTGCTGCTGCGGTGCGGCCACGGAGCGTCCATGTCAACACGAGCCCCGGCTGTGGCTCGTAGCCCTGCTCAGCAGCCAGGCCATAGGCCGACTCGGCCTCATCGAGCTTGCCTTGGAGGCGGAGCACGTCACCCTGCTCGGTCAGTGCCAGAGCGGCGGCAATCGCCGTACCCTCCACTTGGTATCGCCGTTGGGCCAAGGCAAACTCAGCAAGGGCGTCCTCATAGGCTCCGCGCAGTCGCATGATCTGTCCTCGGTGCAACGAGCACTGGCCCGTGTACGGGACGAGGCTAGGCTGTGCGTCGCACCACCTGGTCAAGGCACGTGTCCACGCCGCCGCCCGCGAGTAGTCGGAGACCTCCTGGCAGGCCTCGATCATGGAGCAGTAGACCATTCCGGCCATGATGGGCGAGACCTCTCCAGCTGAGATCCCGATCATCGCCTCATCGAGCAGCGCCAAGCCTTCGGGCACTTGACCGGCGTAGATCATCAGCCGGCCTTGGCACATCAACCCCTGAGCGACCAGGTCCGGATGAGAAAACCGGCGGCCCGCGTCGACCATGCCAGCGGCTGACTCGGCTGCCCTGCCGAAGTCGCCGTGACCGAGGTGCTGGAAGAACTCATGGACTAGCAAGTAACCGCGTTCCACGATGTCGTCGGGTTGGGTCTCGAGCAGCCGCCTGCCGCGCGCGACCCAGCCGCCTCCGACCGCCGTCTCACCTCGCACGTTCAAGATCAACGCCAGCCAGAAGGCGAAGCGCACAGCGCCCCGGTCGTCCGCGTTGTTGATCATGTCCTGGTACCCGCGCTGCAGGGCGCGTATTGCCTCGTCGACGTCACCCATGAGGTAGGCAGCGGTGGCGAGCGCGAAAGTGTCGTCGGTCCGCAGGTGGTCCATGCCGCGTAGCCTGTCCAAGGCCACTGCCCAGTCACGGCGTTCGTAGGCTTCCCGAGCCTGCAGCAGCTCGTCGACGGTCTTGTCTCGCTCGGCACCCATACGCAGCCTCCCGCTCAGAGAGGTTACGCGTCTTCAACCCACCACCGCGAGAGCCGGCGACCTGCTGACGCGTGCGTCGATCCGCTTTGCGACGTACTCGGCATCTCTGCCGACACCCGGCAGCACCGTCGAGCTGAAGGCGTACTGGAAGGCCAACCCGCAGAAGAAGAGTCCGGGAGCTTCCGGCACCACGCCGCGTATCTCCCGCGGCCAGCCGTTGGCGTCGAAGATCGGCAGGTCGATCCAGTCGAACACCTGGCGGAAGCCGGTGCACCACACGAGGTTGGCGACGTCGAGCACCCGGCCATTGGCGAGGACCGGTCGCCCGCTCTCGGCGCCGCTCACCCGATCAAGGATCCTGTCCACGCCGCGTGCCGTCAGGTCTGATCGCTTCACTCGCAACATTGGTAGGCCGTGGAAGCGGATCTGCTTCATGGCGTGGCGACCGATGGGCGTACGGCGGGTGATCACATGCCTACCGAGAAACAGGAGAACAGGCCAGAACAGGCGAGCGCTCCAGTGGTCCAGCCGTAGCGGCAGCTGCCCCGGATCCCGACCGACCAAGATCGTTGGGTGGCCCTCAGCTGCCTCGAACGCGATGTCGGTGCCTGAGTGCGACGCACCTACCACGAGCACCGGGCCGGGCTTGAGCTGCGCCGGCCGGCGGTATTCGCTGGAATGCCACTGTCGAATCGACGGGTCGAGATCAAGGGCAAAGTCCGGGATTCTCGGAGTTCGGCCGAAGGTTCCGGTCGCGACGACGACGTTGTCGGCGACCAGAATGTCATCTCCGATGTGGAGCCGATACCTCCCATCGCTCGGTCGCAGCCGATCGACGTGGGCGAGGCTTCGGACTGGAAGATGGAATCGTTCGGCGTACGCCGCCAGGTAGTCGGCGATCTGGTCCTTGGTCGGATAAGACCATCCTGGACCAGGGAACGGTAAGCCTGGCAGACCGTCGGATCTGGCCGGGGAGTACAGGCGCAGCGAGTCCCAATGGGTTCGCCAGTTGTCGCCGACCCGGGCGTTGCTATCGAGAATTAGGCAGGGCCGGCCACGCCGCTGCAGGTAATACGCGGTCGCGAGGCCTGCTTGGCCCGCCCCGATGATCGCGGTCTCGATGTGCTCGATCGTCATGGAAGCCTCCGCCAGGAGAAGGGACGCCGTCGGATCGGGGCGAGCGGCTGGCGTAACGCAGATGCCAGATGAGCATCAGCCCCGATGCGACGACGTAGAAGGCGTGCAGTGCCCAAATCGGGCCGGGCGGCAGCTGGAGCACGTAGATCGTGTGCACGGCGTTCCCAACATTGGCCAGCACAAGGTTTCCCCTGCTGTAGGAGCTCAGCTCCTTGGTGCGTGCCGCCTTGATCAACATAGGTAGCGTGCTCGCGGCGAAGAGCACGGTCGAGACCGAGCCCGCGAGTATCGCCACGCTTGACATGCACAAGACGCTATGAAGCGCAGGGCGCTCCGCACCTCGGGCCAGACACCCATTTCTCAAGAAGCGCCCGATGGGTGGATTCCCGTAGCGCCCGGCAGCTCACGCCGACTTGTCAGAATTTCAGCACCACATAGGGTGGTGAAATTCTGACAACTCGGTTGCGGGAGCAGGTGCTTCGCGCCATCGCTCGCGGGTATAGCGAGACCGAGCATCAGTTGAGTGGTCTGAACGCCGAGCATCAGCTACGTGGTCTTGGCATCATCCGCTGCTGATGGCAAGACGAAGTAATTGATGCGGAAGCGAGCGAACGATGCCGGCTCATACGGCGTCGATTGGGGGTTCGCTCCCAGATGTAAGGCTGGCATGATGACCGAACTGCAGCGGGCACACAGGGTCGTGTCGACGGTGCTGCCGACCGCTCATGGGACTTTTCGGCTCCACGGGTACGCCGTTGAGTCGACCAAAGAGCATCTGGCACTGGTGTTGGGCGATCTTGAAGGCGTGGCGGACAACGGCCACGTTCCGCTGGTTCGGGTTCACTCGGAATGCCTCACTGGCGACGCCTTGGGGTCGTGGCGCTGCGATTGTGGCGAGCAGTTGGACGCCGCGATGCGCGCGATCAGCCAGGAGGGAGTCGGCGCCGTGATCTACCTTCGCGGCCACGAGGGCCGCGGCATTGGCCTGCACGCCAAGCTGCACGCGTATGCCTTGCAGGACACCGGCCTCGACACCGTAGATGCGAATCTGCGACTCGGGTTGCCCGTCGACGCTCGGGACTACGGTGCGGCCGCGGCCATCCTTCGGGATCTTGGTCTGCGCCGAATCCGGCTGCTGTCAGCGAATCCAGCCAAAAGCGCGAAACTGAGCGATCTCGGTATCGAGGTGACGGCGAGGCTTCCGTTGGCGGTGACTGAGCACGCCGAGAACGCCCGCTATCTGGCCACCAAGCGCAACCGGATGGGTCACGATAACGGCCACGACTTGCCCGATGTGTGGAGCGAACTGTTGCACGGCCGGGTGCCCCAGCGGGCTGTCGCTGGGTCGGAAGCGGTGCTGCTGGATCGGTACGGGCCATTGGTAGCCGCGGGCCGCGTCATGACCATCGCTCAGCTGGCCCAGAGCAGCGACGGGTTCATCGCCTCCCGCACCGGCGACGCCAATTACGTCTCCGGAGAAGAGGACCGGGAGCACCTGCACCGGCTACGTGCCCTGGTGGACGCCGTAGTCGTCGGTGCCCAGACAGTCGTCGCCGACGATCCGCAGCTCACCACCCGCGCCGTCTCCGGACCGTCGCCCGTTCGGGTAATCATCGATCCGCGGGCGCGGATCCCTCGGGATGCTCGGATGCTCACCGATGGAAGTGCCAGGACCCTGTGGTGCGTGGCCTCGGAATGCCGTCCCGCCACGACCCTGGCACCACATGTTGATCTTGTTTCGCTCCCGATGGCAGCTGGCCGGATTCAG
>Ga0307308_10000430_pt1 | contig 14878 bp, 13 predicted proteins | sample ER_DNA_195_FD_194501 | JGI IMG/M metagenome (GOLD analysis project Ga0307308, IMG submission 194501) | Bulk soil microbial communities from the East River watershed near Crested Butte, Colorado, United States - ER_DNA_195 | ecosystem: Environmental > Terrestrial > Soil > Floodplain | place...
CCCGCAGCGCCGCCGGTCTGATCGGAACCGAGCTTCACGGCACGGCTCTGATCGACCGCCGATCCGGGATGAACCGGCTGAGATCACATCAACGCTTGTTCGTTTCGGCGTCGCAACCGCTCCCGGTTGGTTCCTTCGGGCGTTTTCGCGCCCGCCGAGATGGTGGCGGCGCCGCGTCGCGAAGGTCCCTGGTCGGGCACGAGCCGCGTTTCACGCGCCGCAGCCGCAGCGACTATCGTTCGATTTCAATGGACCGCCCGCAGTTCCCGGACGTCATCGAGGTCGTGGTCGAGATCCCTCGTGGCTCGCGCAACAAGTACGAGTTCGATGCACAGGCCGAGGTGTTCCGGCTCGATCGCGTCCTGTCGTCGGCCGTCTATTACAACTTCGACTACGGCTTCACGGTCGACACCCTGTCGGGCGACGGCGATCCGACCGACATCCTGCTCCTGATCGACGAGCCCACGTTCACCGGCTGCCACGTCTGGGCCCGGCCGATCGGTGGGCTCGAGATGCGCGACGAAAAAGGCTTCGATTTCAAGGTCCTGTGCGTTGCGCTCGGCGATCCGCACCAGGAGCACGTGATGGACCTCAAGCAGGTCCGGCCCCATCGCCTCCTCGAGATCGAGAACTTCTTCCAGACCTACAAGCTGCTCGAGGACAAGGCGGTCGAGGTGGTCGGCTGGCGCGATGCCACCGAAGCCCGCAGGATCCTGGTCGAGGACCGAGAGCGGGCAGGATGAGGCGACAGCCGGTCGAGATCGGTCCGACTTGAGCAGACCGCGCGGACCGGAGCTTGGCCCCGGTCGCCGGTTGTTCGTTGCCGTGCCGACGCCGCCCGCTGTGCGGGACGCCGTGACGGAGCTCGTCGAGATGGTCCGAGCGGCAGGCGATCCCGCAGTTCGCGATGTCCGCTGGGTCCGCCTCGACGGACTTCACCTGACCCTCCGTTTTCTCGGCCCGACCGAGGAGGACCGCATTGCCGCCGTGGCGGCAGCTGTCGACGCCGCCGCGGCCGCCACGGCTCCATTCCACGTCGCGGTCGGTGGAGCGGGTGCCTTTCCCTCGGTCGCCCGTCCGCGGGCGCTGTGGCTCGCGATCACGGGCGGTGCGACCGAGCTCGGCGCCACCGCGCGGACGCTCGACGACCGGCTGGCGGAGGTCGGCTGGCCGCGCGACGATCGTCCGTATCGGGCTCATCTCACCCTGGCCCGATCCGACGGCGTGAGGGCTGGGCCGGACGTCGCCCGCCGCTTGATCGCCGCCGCAGCGACATTCGAGACGAGCTTCCGCGCGGAGACCCTGAATCTGTTCGAGAGCATCTCCGGCGGCGGACCGGCTCGTTACGAGCCCCTGCACGAGGCCCGTCTCGACTGAGGTGACAGTCTCCGGCATATCAGTGGGCGAGGGCCGCCGGATGCTACCATCCGCGGTGTCGGTTCCCCCGTACATTATTTCCTACTGGCCGGCCCGAAGGAGTCGACGAGCGACGTGACGTCCGCTCAGCGCGCCCGCCTCGTCCTCGCCCTGGGCGTCCTCAATCTCGTGCTGGCTTCATTCGCCCTCGCGGTCGGGATCGTGGGACCGCGCCAGCCGGATCAGGGCGTCGCCGGCGTGGACAGGAGTTCGCCTCCCTCGAGCTTCGCGCCATCGCCTGAGCCTACGCAGTCGAGCCCTGTCGCGATCGTGCCTTCGACCCCGGGCCCGTCGGCCGAATCCGGCTCGCCAGGGCCAGCGTCGACGCCGAGCCTGGAGCCGTCGGCGATCGCAAGCTCGAGCGTCGAGCCGTCCCCGAGCGAGGTCGTGGTCGCCGTCGGCCCGACGCCGACGCCAACGCCGACGACATCCGGCTCGGGTGGCTCGGGCAACGGGCCATCGAGCCAGCCTGCGACCACACCCACTCCACCGGCCAACCCGACCCCGACCCCGACCCCGACGGCCGCCCCGCCGGCCCCACGGCCGACGCCAACGCCCGCGAGGGCCACACCGCCACCCACCCCGCGTCCGACACCCCAGGCGACGCCCGCCCCCACTGCCAAGCCCGTGTCCAAGCCGGTACGTGCCCTGCCGCCGTGCCCAGGAAGCGTTGATGGGCCACCGGGCCACAACAAGACGGATCAGGTGGTCAGGCCCTGCAAGTCCCACGGCCATCACGCCAAGGGCTCGACGGGCGGCAAGGCAAAGGGCGGCTTCGTGATCGTCCTGCCGCAGGTCGCCGGCACGCTTCTCGGCATCGGCCGTCGCCGGGCATTGCGGCCGTTGCGTCGGCGCCACCCCGCGCGGTAGGCTCCGCTCCCGGCCCCCGCCGGTCGCCCACGCACTGAGGGATCGACCATGGCCCAGGTGATGACCCGTCGGACGAAGTTCATCCTCGACGAGGACCACATCCCGCGCAGCTGGTACAACATCGCGGCCGACCTGCCGGTCGCGCCCTCGCCTTACCTCCACCCGGGAACCCTCGGGCCGATCGGTCCGGACGATCTCGCGCCGCTCTTCCCGATGGCACTCATCGGCCAGGAGATGAGCACCGACCGCGAGGTCGAGATCCCCGAGCCGGTTCGTGAGGCCTACCAGCTCTATCGTCCGAGCCCGCTGTACCGGGCCCACCGTCTCGAGGCGGCCCTCGATACGCCCGCGCACATCTACTACAAGTACGAGGGTGTCAGCCCGGCCGGGAGCCACAAGCCGAATACGGCGCTCGCGCAGGCCTACTACAACAAGGAACAGGGCGTGACCCGCCTCGCGACCGAGACGGGGGCAGGCCAGTGGGGCAGCGCGCTCGCCTTCGCCGGTGCCTACTTCGGGCTCCAGGTCAAGGTCTACATGGTTCGGGCGAGCTACGACCAGAAGCCATACCGGCGGATCCTCATGGAGACGTACGGCGCGGAGGTCGTCCCCAGCCCATCGGCGACCACGAACTACGGGAGAAGCGTTCTCGCGGCGACTCCGGACAGCCCTGGCTCACTCGGCATGGCGATCAGCGAGGCGGTCGAGGATGCGGCGACCCGGGATGACACGAAGTACTCGCTCGGTTCGGTGCTCAACCACGTCCTCCTCCACCAGACCGTCATCGGCCAGGAGGCGATCGAGCAGATGGGCATGGCCGGCGAGTCGCCGGATATCGTCATCGGCTGCACCGGTGGCGGCTCGAACTTCGCGGGGTTGGCGTTCCCGTTCCTCGGCCGCAACTTCCGGGACGGCGCAAAGCACCGGATCATCGCCGTGGAGCCGGAGGCGGCGCCCTCGATGACCCGCGGGGTCTACGCCTACGACTACGGCGATACGGCGAAGATGGCACCAATCGCCAAGATGTTCACGCTCGGCCACGACTTCATCCCGGAGCCGATCCACGCGGGCGGTCTGCGTTACCACGGGATGTCGCCGCTCGTGTCGCTTCTCAAGGAGCACGGCTACATCGAGGCGCGGAGCGTCCACCAGCGATCGAGCTTTGCGGCCGGCGTCCAGTTCGCCCGGGCTGAAGGGATCCTGCCGGCGCCGGAACCGACCCACGCGATCCGGGCGGCGATCGATGAGGCGCTCGTCGCGAAGGAGGCCGGCGAGGCCCGCGTCATCCTGTTCAACCTGTGCGGCCACGGTCATTTCGACCTGGCGGCCTATGAGCGCTATCTAGACGGGTCGCTCGAGGACTTCGAATACCCGGCGGAACGCGTCGCAGACGCCCTGGAGAGCCTGCCGAAGGTCTGAGGTGGGAGCGGGCCGCCTCGGGGGGGATCGAAGCGGCCCGCTGACCGGCCACCTACCCGGACGGTCGATCCTCGCCGGAGGGCGAACGTAACAAGCATTGGAGGGGGATCTCGCCACGGCATCCTCCATCCGACGTAATCTTCGGAGCCAGTCGGGTGACCTCCCGCCCGCCCAACCCCGACGCTACGATGAGAGGCCATGCCCCGCCTCGCCTGCTGGTCCTGCGGACGTCAGATCTATACCGTCACGCCACTCGACTCGCTGTTCCTCGAGGAGCGTCGCTGCCCGCGCTGCGGAGCGTTCCTCAGCAACGAACGGCGCGAGACCGAACGACGCCTGCAACTCCGCCGTCAGAACCCGAGAGACGATCCGGGCTCGCCGACTGATGAGGAACGGCGGCTCGACGAGCGGCGCCAGGGACGCCGTCGCAAGCCGGCCTGAGCGACCGCCTCAGAGGGAAGTGACCGCCTCAACGGGCGGTGACGCTGTCCTCGGGCCGGGGCGGCTCGACGAGCCGGTGCCGCAGGGCGAACGCAACGGCCTCCAGCTTCGAGTGGACGCGGAGCTTGCCCATGATGTTCTGGACGTGGGTCCGAAGCGTGTTCGGGGCGATGAACAGCTGGTCGCAGATCTCCGGGGTCGAGAGGCCCTCGGTCAAGGCGCGCAGGACCTCGAGCTCGCGCGGCGTCAACGGTTCGAACACGTGCCGCTCATCGCCACGCTCGCGGGCCGCCGCCACACGCCGGGCGATCTCGACGATGACCGAGCGAGGCAGCAGGGTCTCGCCGGCGTGGGCAGCCCGGACGGCCTGGACGACGTCCTCGGCGGCGCGGTCCTTCGTGAGGTATCCATCGGCGCCTGCCTGGATCGACTCGAGGACGGTCTCGTCGTCGGTCAGGGCGGTGACCATGACGACCCGGGCGGCCGGCCAGCGAGCCTTGATCGCTCGCGTCGCCTCGGCGCCGGTCCCGTCCGGGAGGCGATAGTCCATCAGCACGACGTCGAGGCGCTCGCGCGACATCAGCTTCGCTTCGGCGACCGTCCCGGCGATGCCGATGACCTCGATGTCCGGCTCGCGGGAGAGCATCGCCGCGAGCGCATCGGCAAGTAACTGGTGATCCTCGACTAAGAGAACGCGGATGGGCTTTGCGTCTCCGGTCACAATTCCCCCTGTTGCCTCCCGGCCCCGAGCCTCCCGGCTCGCGTCGCCGACGTTCCCCCTGATTCTAGGTTCTTTGGCAAATCACGGTTTACCCGACGTTGACCGGCTCGCCGGACCCGACCGACGGTGGGGTGCGACCGGCGACCCGGCGTCCTGCAATACTCGACCGGATGAGACTCGGCGTCCTCGGATTCGGATTGATCGGCGGCTCGATCGCGAGGGCGCTGCGGGCGTCCGACGGTGGCTGGTCGATCGCCGCCTGGACACCAACAGGCACGGGTCCCGGCGCCGCCCTTGCCGCAGGGACGGTCGAGGCAGCTCCGGCGACCGTCGATGAAGCCGTCGATGGCGCGGATCTGGTCGTGCTGGCGGCGCCGCCGCTGGCCTGCCTCGAGCTGCTTGGCCGGCTCGGCGGCCCACTTCGAGATCGGCTGGCCGATGGCGCAGTCGTGACCGACGTCGCGAGCACAAAGGGCCGGGTCCTCGACGTGGCGGCGTCGAGCGGCCTGCGGTTCGTCGGCGGGCATCCGATGGCCGGTCGCGAGACATCCGGGTGGGAGGCATCGACCGCAGATCTCTTCGTCGGCCGGCCGTGGGTCGTCGTTCCGGCGGATCCGGGCGACCATGAGGCCCGGGAGCGTGTCGAAAGGCTCGCACGAGCCTGCGGAGCCGAACCGGTCCTGATGACGGCCGCCGAGCACGATGCGGCCGTTGCCGCGGTCAGCCATCTTCCGCTCGTCGTCGCGGCGGCCCTCGTCGAGGCAGTCGCCGGGCCCACGGATGGGCCGGCGCGGATCGACTGGCCGGCCGCCGCGGCACTCGCGGCAAGCGGTTGGCAGGGCGCCACCCGATTGGCGCGCGGCGATATCGAGATGGGCACGGGGATCGTCGCAACGAACGCTCCGGCGATCGCCGCCCGGCTGCGGGACCTGCGGACGGTCATCGATGCCTGGCTGGCGGAGCTCGAGCGTCCGGATGGTCCCGATTCGACGGCATTGGCCGCACGTCTCACGGCAGCCCGCCGCCGGCTCGAGGACGGTTCGTGAGCAGCGAGCTCGTGTACGTCGTCCCCCGGGATGCGATTCTCGGGGATGGCGCCTGGCACGGCGTCCGCACCACTAAGACCGACGCGTTCCTCGCCGTCGTCGACGCCCACGGCCGGTTCGAGTCGAGGGCGGCGATGGAAGCCGACCCGTCCTTCAAGCAGATCATCCCGTACCTCGTCCTGCGCGACGGCGATCGCTATTTCCTCATGCGGCGGACGCGGGCCGGCGGCGACGCCCGGCTGCACGACGCCTGGTCGATCGGGGTGGGTGGTCACGTCAATCCCGGCGACCTCGATCTTGCCGGCGGGCTGCTTCGGGAATGGACCGAGGAGCTCGTCGCCGACTTCATCCCGGAGTTCCGCCTCGTCGGCCTGCTCAATGACGACACGACCGACGTCGGGCGGGTCCACCTCGGCGCGGTCTATCTCGCCGAGGCCGCCGGACGAGCGGTGACGATCCGTGAGACCGACAAGTTGAGCGGTGGTTTCGCGACGCCGGGACAGGTCGCGGAGGTCGCCGATCGCCTCGAGACGTGGAGCCGGCTGGCCTTCGAATTTGTCGAGGACGCGTTCGCGTTACGATGATCGGGAGAGAGTCATCGTGAGACACCATTCGTCCGCGATTCAGCCGCTCCGCATCGTGGCGGGCCTGTTCCTGCTGGTCGGGCTGATCGGCCTGGCGGGGACGTCCCGTGCGGCCGGCAAGGTCGTTTACGTCCTGCCGACGACCGGGATCGTCGACGAGGGAATGGCCCACTACCTCGCGGACGGGGTCGGCCGGGCCGAGCAGGACGGCGCTGCCGCCGTCGTGATCAAGCTGAACACCCCGGGCGGCGCGCTGTTTGCCATGAACGACATCGTGGGGACGCTCCTCGAAGCGAAGGTCCCGATCATCGTCTGGGTGGCTCCCGCCGGTGGCTTCGCGGCAAGCGCCGGGACCTTCATCACCCTCGCTGCGAATGTCGCGGTGATGGCACCCGGGACCAGCATCGGGGCGGCATCGCCGGTGGACAGCCAAGGCGGCGACATCTCCGGGACCGAGGGCGACAAGGTCCGTAACGACGCGATCGCCAAGATCAGCGCGATCGCCCAGGCGCGTCACCGGAACGTGACGTGGGCCGCCGAAGCGGTATCGCAGGCGCGCTCATCGTCGGCGAGCGAAGCCGTCTCGCTCGGCGTGGTCGACGGGATGGCCGCGACGCTCGACGACGTGCTTGCCTTCGCCAGCGGCCGTCAGGTCGAGGTCGGTGGAGCGACGGTCACGCTCGATCTGAGCGGGGCGAGCACGACCCAGATCGACATGAACCCGTTCCTGGCATTCATCCGCCTGCTGTCGGATCCGACGATCGCTTTCCTCCTCTTCAGTGCCGGCTCGGCCGGTCTCCTGGCCGAGCTGTGGAGCCCGAACTTCGTCACCGGCATCCTCGGTGCGCTGCTCATCATCCTGGCCTTCATCGGGCTCGGCGCACTGCCGTTGAACGTCGGCGGCCTGCTCCTGATCATCCTTGCGATGGTCCTGTTCGGGCTCGAGCTGACGGTGACGAGCCACGGCCTCCTCGGCTTCGGCGGTCTGGTCTGCTTCGCGCTGGGCGCCTCAGCGCTGTTCACGACGCCGGGCGATCCCTTCGAGCCGGTGGTGAGGGTCGCACCTACGGTCATCGTCACGACGACGGCGACGGCCGCGATCTTCCTCGCCCTCGTGGTCTGGGCCGCCATTCGCAGCCGGGGCATGGTGTCGCCGGAGGGAACCGTCGGCCGTGCTGTAGCGATACCTAAGGGGGCGGAGGCCGTCGTCCGCCGACCGATCGAGCCCCTCGGCTCGATCTACCTTGCCGGCGAGGAATGGTCGGCACGGAGCGTCGACGGCCGGCCCCTCGATCGAGGCGCTCCGGTCAGGGTTGTCAGGACAGACGGCCTGACTGCCATCGTCGAGCCAGTTCCGTCACCATCGTCATCGTCCTGACCGAACGGAGGATATTCGTGGATTTCCCGATTGTTCCGGTGGCGAGTGCCGCCTTCCTCGTCGTCGTCCTGCTCGTCATCGTGTATCTCTCGATCCGGGTCGTCCAGCAGTACGAGAAGATGGTCGTCTTCAGGCTCGGCCGGACGAACGAGTCGATGATCCGAGACCCGGGTCTGCGGTTCCTCGTACCGGTCATCGATCGGCCGGTCAAGGTCGATGTCCGCGAGCAGTTCATCGAGGTCCCGAGCCAGACGACGATCACGAGGGACAACGCCCCCATCAACGTCGATTTCCTCATCTACTGGCGGATCAGCGACCCGCTCAAGAGCGTTGTCAACGTCGTCAACTTCCCAGGCGCCCTCCAGGGCGTCGCGACGACGACACTCCGCGCGGTCATCGGCGACATCCTCCTCGACGAGGTGCTGTCGAAGCGCGAGCAGATCAACGAGGTCCTCCGGGTCAAGCTCGACGAGGTCACCGAGCGCTGGGGCGGCAAGGTCACCACGGTTGAGATCCGCGAGATCACACCGCCCCGCGATGTCCAGGACGCGATGAACCGGCAGCTTTCCGCCGAGCGCACGCGGCGCGCAGTCATCACCGAATCGGAGGGGTCGCGGCAGGCCGCGATCAACGTCGCCGAGGGCCAGAAGCAGGCCGAGATCCTCAAGGCGGAGGGCGACCGCCAGGCGGCGATCCTCCGAGCGGAGGGCTTCAGCGAGGCGCTAACCCGGATCTTCCAGGCGGCCTCGGGGGTCGACCAGAAGACGATGGCCCTCCAGTACCTCGATGCACTCAAGTCGCTCGGGGCGAGTCCGGCCACGAAGTTCGTCATCCCGGCGGAGTTCACTCGCCTGGTGGAGCCGTTCACGGGCTACATCGGTCGGAGCATGGCCGAGAACGGAGGCGGCGAGACCCCGCCAGCGGCTCGTTGATCCGTCGGGCGGCGATCGTCGGGGGCATTCTCGCGCTGCCGGCGGCGCTCGTCCGCCTCGCCGTCGGGCGCGGCGCGGCCCGGCTTCTCGATGCGCCACGAGTCATGGCGGAGGAGGCCGCGCTCGGGCCGGCCGTCGACGCGCTCGGCGGCGAGGTCGTGCGGCTGCGGTCGCGCGACGGGCTGCGGCTTGCCGGCCGGTGGCTGCCGGCCGAGCATCCGCCGGAGCACCCCGCCGTCGCCACCAACGGGGACAACGCCGGCGACGCGTGGCGGCCCGATCCGCACGAGGCGATCCTCCTCCTCCACGGCTGGTCTGGCTCGATCGCACCCGATCTCGTCGAATACGGCCCCTTCCTGCGTCGCACGGCTGGCGTCCTCGGGCTCGACTTCCGAGGCCACGGTGACTCCGACCCGGCTCCAACGACGTTCGGGCTCCACGAAGTCGAGGACGTCGCGGGCGCCCTCGCCTGGCTCGGCGAGCGGGGCATCACCCGGGTGGCCCTCGTCGGCACCTCGATGGGCGGCATCATTGCCCTGGCGTCGATCGCGGTTCTCGGCGACGGCAGCCTGCCGTCCGCCGATCTCGATCCATACGCCCCGGCCCATGACGTCGAGGCACCGCGACCGCGGATCGTGGGAGCTTCCGTCGATTCCGTCCCGTCCGAGCTGACCGTCGGGGTCGGCAACCGGATGCGTGTGCCGTTCCGCAAATTCGTCGCGGGCCAGGTGTTCGAGGCCGCGAGCCGGCGCATCGGCGGCGACATGCGGGCGACCGAGCCGATCCGGATCGCCGGCCTTCTCGAGGGCGTGCCGGTCCTGCTCATTCACGGCGCTGCGGACCGGACGGTCCCGGCGGCCGACGGTCGCCGCCTTGCGGCAGCGATCGGGCCGGGGGTCGACCACTGGATCGTCCCGAACGCGACCCACAGCGCCGCTCACGCGACCGATCCGGCGGCGTACGAGGAGCGCGTCGGCGTCTTTCTTCGTCGGGCGTTCGCAAGCGCCCGGGCCGCCGCGCCTATAATCGGCCGGCCGGTGCTCGACGATGCTCCTGCCGGCGGGGGACTGGAAGGAGACTGATGGCGGCCAAGATCCTCGTCGTCGACGACGACCCGAATGTCCAGCGACTGCTCCAGTACACGCTGAAGCAGGAAGGCTATGACGTCGTCATCGCGTCGGACGGGACCGAGGGATTCCGGATGTGGGACGCCGAGGCGCCCGATCTGATCCTCCTCGACGTCATGCTGCCGAAGCTCGACGGCTACCAGGTCGCGGCCAAGATCCGGGGCGAAGAGGGCCCGGCTACGCACGTCCCGATCATCATGCTGACGGCCGAGCGCGAGGTCGAGCAGAAGGTCCGCGGCCTGCGGGCCGGCGCGGACGACTATCTCATCAAGCCGTTCCATCCGGCCGAGCTGATGGCCCGGATCAAGAGCCTGCTTGCCCGCTTCGCGCCGCGCGACGCGCTCGTCGGGCGGCCTCCGCTCGGCCGAGTCCTCGCCCTGTACGGCGCGAAGGGCGGCGTGGGGACGACGACGATCGCGATCAATGCCGCGATCGCCCTCCACCGCGAGCTCGGTCGCAAGGTCTGCCTGATCGACGGCAACCTCCAGTTCGGCGACCACCGCGTCTTTCTCGACCTGGGTCTCGACCGCAAGAGCATCGTCGACATCGTGACGGCGCCCACGATCGACGCGGACCTCATCCGCCAGGTCCTCGTCAAGCACGATTCGGGCGTCGACCTGCTCCTTGCCCCGCCCTCGCCGGAGACGGCCGAGCTCGTCACGCCGGAGCACCTGCCGGCCATCATCGACCAGCTTCGCGGCCTGTACGACTACATCCTCATCGACATCGACAAGCGCCTCGACGATGTCAACCTCGGGGTCCTGGAAGCGTCCGAGACGATGTTCGTCGTGATGACGGCCGACCTGTCGTGCCTCAAGAACGTCCGTCTCGTCCTCGAGACGATCGGCCATCTCGGCTACGAGGCCGCCAAGATCCAGCTCGTCCTCAACCGATCGAACGCCTTCACCGGCATCAACGTCAAGAACGCGGAGGGCGCCCTCAAGCGGACGATCGACCACCAGATCGTGAACGAGTACCGCGGCGCGATCAGCGCCCTGAACACGGGCGCCCCGTTCATGCTCACGAAGGCCGATTCGCTGTTGGGACGATCGATGCTCGACTTCGCCCGAGTGGTCGACAAGCAGCCGATTCCCGCGGCCCAGACGGCGCTCGCGAGGACCTGATCTCCGGGCGGCCCGGCCCGTGATGAGCCGCCGGTGAGCCGGTGATGATCGGCAGGTGAGGGTCGAGCGATAAGGTCCGGCCGTGCTGGCGACCCTCCTCTCGGCAACCCTCATCGGCCTGGACGGACGTGTCATCCAGGTCGAGGTCGACGTTGCGGGTGGGCTGCCCGGCTTCACGATCGTCGGCCTTGCGGACACGGCGCTCCAGGAGGCCCGCGAACGGGTCCGCGGCGCGATCCGCAACGCCGGTTTCTCGTTTCCGCCGCGCCGCATCACGGTGAACCTGGCCCCGGCCGAGGAGCGAAAGTCCGGCGCGTCGCTCGATCTCGCGATCGCCCTCGGGATTCTCCTCGGTTCCGAGCAGGTCCGGGCAGGCCCCGGCCGGATCGCGCTGGTCGGCGAACTGTCCCTCGGCGGCGAGGTCCGGCCCGTTCCGGGCGTGCTGCCGATGACGGCGGCCCTTGCCCGGCGCAGGCTGCGACGAGTGGTCGTCCCGGCATCGGCTGTCGCCGAAGCGTCGCTCGTCGACGGCATCGAGGTCATCGGTGTGGCATCGCTCGGCGAGGCGGCGGAGATCATCCGCCGTCGGCCGAGCCGGCGGGCCATCGTGATGCCGCCGCGAGTCGACCTCGTCGTCGACCCCTCGCCCGGTTCGAGCCCGGGGTCGTCGGCGGCGACGTCCGGGACCGTCGAGGGCGATACCGACGGCGAGAGCGTGCCGCGCGGGTTCGCCGGCCCGGACCTCGCCGAGGTCCGCGGTCAGCTCGAAGCCCGGCGCGCGCTGGAAGTCGGCCTCGCCGGCGGCCACGGGCTCCTGCTCGTCGGCCCGCCGGGATCCGGCAAGACGCTCATCGCCCGAACGATCGCCGGCCTCCTGCCGCCGCTCGGCGATCGTGAGGCGCTTGCCGCAACGGTCGTGGCGTCGGCGGCTGGGGAGGGCCCGCTCCGCGAGCTCGTCCGGCGAGCGCCGGTCCGGGCGCCCCATCACACGCTCTCGTATGCCGCGATGGTCGGCGGCGGGCCGCGACTGTCGCCCGGCGAAGTGACCCGGGCCGATCACGGCGTGCTGTTTCTCGACGAGCTGCCGGAATTCTCGCGGGACGTCCTCGAGGCGCTCCGCCAGCCGCTCGAGGATGGCCGCGTCTCGATCGCCCGTGCCGGTCGGGCAACGACCTTCCCGGCCGAGTTCCAGCTGGTTGCCGCGATGAACCCGTGCCCCTGCGGCTTTGCCGGCACCGAGGATGGCGGCTGTCGCTGCACGCCGGGCATCCCGGAGCGCTACGCGGGGCGGGTCTCGGGCCCGTTCCGCGACCGGATCGACCTGTGGGTGACGATGCCGAAGGTTCGACCGGCGGCACTCGTCGCGGGTCCGGATCCGGAGAGTTCGGCCGTCGTTGCCGTCCGCATCGCGGCGGCCCGCGAGATCCAGCGGGAGCGTAACCTCGGCCGGCTCAACGGACGCATGTCCGGCCGCACGCTGCGAGCCATCTGCGGACTGACGCCGGCGACAACGCGGCGTGCCATCGACCTGGCCGAGCTCGAAGGCCTCAGCGGCCGGGGCACCGAGCGCCTCCTCCGCGTTGCTCGCACGATTGCCGATCTGGCAGGGATGCGAACGGTCGAGGCGGACCACCTCGAGGAGGCGGCTCGATATCGGTCGCCGGTGGCCACGCTGGCGATCAGGGAGGCGAGCTGAGATGCTCGGCGTGGGTGTCGGCGGACCCGTCGGCAGCGAGAGCGAGGCATCATCCGCGGCGGAGACACGTGACCGCGGTGCCCGCGGCGGGGCAGGCACCTTCACCGGGCTGACCGAGCGTGAAACATGGGCGGTGATCACGTCCGTCGTGGGACTCGGGCCGGTCGGCTTTGGCGCACTGCTGCGCCACTTCGGATCGGGGCGGGCGATCCTCGAGGCCGCGGGGAGACCGGGTGCCGCAGCGCTCTTCGTGCGGGTCGCCGCGGATGGCCCGAGGCGGATCTTTGGCGATGCCGTTGCCAACCTGATCGTCGACGTCGCGGGCCATCCGGAGACGGTCCTGGAGGAGATCGAGGCGGCCGGAGTCACGGTGGTCACGCTCGATGATCCGGCGTATCCCGCCCGGCTACGGGCGATCGAGATGCCGCCTCACGTCCTGTTCGTCGAGGGCGACGTGGACGTCCTGGCGGCCGACCGCGCCGTCGCCGTCGTCGGGACCCGCCGGGCGACAGAAGCCGGCCGGCGGACCGCAGCCCGGATCGGGGCGGCGATCGCGACGACCGGCGCGACCGTCGTGTCCGGCCTCGCGGTCGGCATCGACGGCGCGGCCCAGGCCGCGGTGACCGCGGTCGGGGGGAGGACGGTCGCCGTGCTTGGTTCCGGCCACGCCCGGCTGTACCCGCGGGCGCACGCGTTGCTGGCCCGCTCGATCATCGCCACCGGGGGCGCGATCGTCTCCGAGATGCCACCGAGCACGAGGCCGACGAGCGGCACGTTCCCGCGCCGGAATCGACTCATCAGCGGGCTTGCCGATGCCACGATCGTCGTAGAAGCCGCCGAAAAGAGCGGGGCGCTCATCACCGCGGGCTGGGCGCTCGAGCAGGGCCGTGAGTGCTTCATGGTCCCGGGCCCGCTCGACGCGCCGCGCTCGAAGGGCTGCCTGCGCTGGTTGCGCGACTACCCGGACCAGGCCCGGATCGTCGCCGGTATCCCGGAGCTCATCGAGGATCTCGCGCTGCTGGGCCGCTCGGATCGGACCGGCCGGCCGGCGCGGCCGTCGCTCGAGGCCGAGCTCATCGAGCTCGGTGCGGGAGCGCGGGCCGTGGCGACGGCATTGGTCGGCGGCTGCGGGACGCTCGACGAGCTCGTGGCGGCGACCGGTTTTCAGCCTGCCGCCGCTCTTGGCGCCCTGACCCTGCTCGAGGTTCGCGGTCTTGCCGCGAGCGCCTACGGGCGCTACCGCCCGGCAGGTCGCCTGATGGCCGAGGACCTCGCCACGCCCGGACCGCGCCGCTCCACGTCCCGTGAGAAAGCCGTTCCGGGCGCGATCGAGGATCCATAACGGGCAGGTCGGGTTGCCGTGTCGCGACGGTGCGTGCTAGGCTGCCGCCGATTGCCGGGCGGCTCACCCGAACGGCCAGGACAGCCCCATGAGTGGCGTGTCGTCCCCAGCGAACCCAGTCCAGGAGACTGTCTATTGCGAAAGCTCGCGGCTGCGATCCTTGCCGTACCCGTCATCGCCGTGGTCTACGTGCCGGTCCTGCTGCGTCGCTCCATCGCGTCGCGAGTCGGGCTGGCGATCGGTGTCGGGGGGCTGATCGGGCTCGGGGCTTTGGGTGCGATCGCGCCGGCGCAGACGCTCGCGACGCCGCGGCAGGACCCGATCGTGCCGCTCGAGAGCGCCGCGTTCACGACGTCCATCGCCGCGAATACATCCGTCCGTGCGCCGATCACGCTGGCGTTCAGCGCTCCGATGGACCCGACGAGCGTCGCCGGCTCCCTCCAGGTCCAGCCCAACGTTCCAGTCAACCTCAGCTGGGATGCAACGGCGACCCATCTGACCGTCACCCCGAAGACGAGCTGGGCGCCCGCCACGTACCACACGATCTCCGTCCTGGCCGGCGCCCTCGGCGCGAGCGGCCGCCCGATGATCGTCCCGGCGCGAGCGGCGTTCCTGACGCGCGCGGCGACGATGGCCACGATCACCGCCACGGCGCGGAGCGGTGACGCCGCTCGGGTCGACACGGCCTTCCGGCTGACATTCGACGCGAAGGTCGCCGTTGACGATGCCCGGCGCGGCCTGCGGATCAGCCCGGCGGTCGACGGGACGCTCCAGAGCGTGCA
>Ga0307308_10000431_pt1 | contig 14875 bp, 18 predicted proteins | sample ER_DNA_195_FD_194501 | JGI IMG/M metagenome (GOLD analysis project Ga0307308, IMG submission 194501) | Bulk soil microbial communities from the East River watershed near Crested Butte, Colorado, United States - ER_DNA_195 | ecosystem: Environmental > Terrestrial > Soil > Floodplain | place...
CCGCGTTGAAAGGCACCTGGTCGACCCAGTCGACATTCCCCTGCTTCAGGTCGGCGATCATCGAATCGGCATTCGTGTAGTACGTGAGCGCGACCGCCTCGACGCTCGGCTTCTGTCCCCAGTAGTTCGGGTCGGGGATAAACACGGTCGTCCCCTTCTTCTCGTACTGCTTGAGGGTGAACGCGCCGCCGGTGACCATCGTGGACAGGTCCTTCTCGGGTCGATAGGTCTTCAGCCCCTTGCCGTTGCCCGCCGCGTACTGCTCCCAGACGTGCTGCGGCACGACGAAGAACTGCTCGAGCTGTGCGAGAGCGTTTCCGACAGGAGCCTCGTAGTGGATGACGACGGTGGTCGGGTCAGGTGCATCCGCGGTCTTCACATGGGCGAGCGCGGGAGCCATTACGGCTGTCGGCCCGGCCCCGTACTTCACTGTCGTGTTGATCGTCCAAGCGACGTCCTCGGCCGTGAGCGGCTGCCCGTCCGACCACTTCGTCCCGGACTTGAGATGGAAGGTCCAGTCCTTGCCGTCGCTCGAGGTCTCCCAGGAGTCGGCCAGGTCCCCGGCGATCTCGTACTTCCCGTTCTTGAAGTCGTACTGGACGAGCTGGGGGTAGAGCATGATGAAGCCGTTGTAGGCCTGCGACTCGATGTAGTTCCAGGGGTTGAACGAGTCGATGTAGTTGACCGTCCCGATGCGGAGGATCCCGCCCTTCACGACCTTTCCGCCCGTGTCTCCGCCTGCTTGCGTGGTGGTGCCTCCGCCTCCGCCGCAGCCTGCCGCGAGCAGCACAGCCGCCAGCAGAGCGAGCAGCCATGGGGCTCGCTTGCTCATCATGTCTCCTCTCCAGATGTGAGGGCCGGCTCGTCGATCGTGAGTGTCCTCACGTCGGCGTCGAGCGTGGCCGTGACGCCGAGCGGGAGGGTCGCCAGATGCTTTCCGTGGCCCAAGGGCAGCTTGTATAACACGGGAACGCCGAGGGGCTCCAGATGTTGCTCCAGGACGTCCTCAATTGACCGCGTTCTTGGCCACTCGGGCCTAGTCTCGCGCCAGTCGCACTTCTCCATGTCCCCAACTACGACGCCTCGGACGCCGGCGAGTTTGCCTGCGTGTCCAAGCTGGGTGAGCATCCCGTCCACGTACCACGGCGGGGCGTCGTAGTCCTCGAAGAAGAAGATGCAGCCGTCGAGGTCCACCTCCCACGGCGTCCCCATGGTCTGGAGCAGGAGCCAGAGACAGCCGCCGGCAAGGGGCGCGGTCACGCGGCCGCCGTGGATCGGCCGCACGTATGGGTCGTCGGGGTCGCGCGGGACCTCCCCTGAGCCGTCGCCTCGCAGCACGTCCAACAGCCGTTGCTTCGAGAAGTCGCTCGCTTCCTTCTCGCCTACGCCGATGAGTCCGTACGCGTAGAAGGTGGCGAGGCTCGTTCGTTGGCGGATTGCGATGTGGAGCGCAGTGATGTCCGAATAGCCAAGAAACGGCTTCGGGTTCTCGCGGATAGCGTCGAAGTCGAGATAGGGAATGGTCTGGGCGGAGCCGAACCCGCCTTGAAGGCTCTGGACGACGTCCACCTCCGGATCGGTGAACAACGCCATCAGGTCGGCCGCCCGGTCGCGCGCATCCCCGGCGAGGTAGTCGTCGCGGTCGAAGATGTGCTCGCCAAGCTTGACGCCGTAGCCCTGGGACTCCCACCACTCCTTCCCTCGCAGGATCTCGGAGCGGTTCTCGAATCCGCTTGCGAGCGGTGCGACGCCGATGGTGCCGCCCTCCGGGAGGCGGCTGCCGAAGAGGCTCGCTTTCGTCACAGCCGGCCCGCCTCGATGATCCGCTGCAGGAACTGCTGCGTGCGCCGGTTCTGGGGCGACGAGAAGATCGCCTCCGGCGGGCCCTGCTCCAGGATGACCCCAGCGTCCAGAAAGCAGACACGGTTGGCGATGTCCCTCGCGAACCCCATCTCGTGCGTCGCGATCACCATGGTCATCCCGGACTCAGCCAGCTCGCGAATGACATTGAGGACCTCGGCCACGAGCTCCGGGTCGAGCGCGCTCGTGACCTCGTCGAGGAGCATGATCTTGGGCTGCATCGCGAGCGCTCGGACGATCGCGGCGCGCTGCTGCTGTCCTCCCGAGAGGCGGTCCGGGTACTCCGGCGCCTTGTCGGCGAGCCCGAACCTGGTCAGGAGCTCCATCGCCTCGCTCTCCGCCTTAGCCTTGGAAAGGCCGAGCACCTTCCTCGGCGCGAGAGTCACGTTCTTGAGGACGGTCATGTGCGGGAAGAGGTTGAACGCCTGAAAGACGATGCCGATGTTCCGGCGGATGCGGTTCTGGTCGACGTCTTTCGCGGTGATCTCCTCGCCCTGCACGAAGATCCTGCCCTGAGTGACCGGCTCGATCAGGTTGATGCATTTGAGCAGCGTGGACTTGCCCGAGCCCGACGCGCCGATGAGGCAGATGACCTCGTGGGTGGCCACCTCCAGGTCGATTCCGCGCAGGACTTCCTCCTGGACGTACGTCTTGTGGACGTCCTCGAGCAGGAGAGCTGCGCCGTTCGTACTCATCCGCCCGTCGCTCTCATGCGCCGCTGGTCGCGCCTGATCAGGTAGTCGGTGAACCGTGCCAGTGGGATCGTGAGGGCGATGAAGAAGACGGCGGCGACGGTATAGCCCGTGAAGTTGAAAGTCACCGAGGAGTAGTCCTGGGCCTCTCGGCCCGCTTCGACCACGCCGATCAGCGCGACGAGCGCGGTGTCCTTCTGAAGGCCGATGAAGTCATTCAGGAGCGGCGGGATCACCCGACGGATCGCCTGCGGGAGGACGACGTGGCGCATCGTCTGCCAGTGGGAGAGGCTGAGCGAGCGGGCTGCGGCAACCTGGCTCCCGTGTACCGACTCGATCCCTGCCCGATACACCTCGGCCACATAGGCGGAGTAGACGAGCGTCAGCGCCACGACGCCGTAGACGAAGACGGACTGGGTCGAGACGACCTTCAGCTGCAGGGCCGGGAGTCCCAGTCCGACCATGAAGACGACGAGAATCAGGGGGATGCCCCGGAAGATGTCCGTGTAGGCGATCGCGAGGATCCGCAGGGGGAACACGGCCGCCCCGGGCAGGTTCCGGATGAGCGCGATCAGGAGCGCGATTGCGAGCACGAGCACCTCGGCCACGAGCATGAGCTTGATGTTGGTCTGAAACCCGGTCCAGACCTGGGGAGCGCTCTTCTTGAAGTGCTCGGGCGAGAGGAATGCGTTCCGGAAGTTCTTCGCACCAGGCGCGACCGCCACCAGCCCTATGACCACGACGATGAAGACGAGGGTCGAGGCCGACGCGATCGCGGCGTTGTTGCGCCGCCAGACCCCGGTGGTCAGCAGGTGCCCAGAGCGGGGATCTCCTTCCGGGCTACTGGATGGTGGGGACGTTGCTGGCAGCCGGGAACCACTTGTCCTGGAGCTTCTTCAGCGTGCCGTCGGACTTCATGGCTGCGAGGGCCGTGTTGACCGCCTCGCGCAGCGGGTTCCCGTTCTCGAACAGGATCCCGTACTGCTCGTTCGTCACGAACTGCCCGACGATCGTGAGGTCGTTCGGGTTCTGTTGCACCAGTCCGGCCGCAATGGGCACGTCGATGATGAAGGCGTCGATCTGCTTGTTGAGAAGCGCCTGGTTCGCCGCCGTCGTCGTGTCGAATTCGCGCGCCTTCTTGTCGGGCTTGATCGTGTTCTTGATGTAGTCGAGGCCGGTAGTCGTTGCCTGCGCACCCAGGAGAAGCTTCTTGACCGCGTCCATGGTCGTCGCGTTCTCGGCGTCGGTGCCCTTGTGCACGAGCAGCGCCTGGTTCGCGTCGAAGTAGGAGTCGCTGAAGTCGACGACCTTGTCGCGCTCCGGCGTGATCGTGATCTCGTTGATGTCGAAGTCGAAAGGCTTCGGCGCCGGGGAGAAGAGGCTTGTGAAGGGGACGTTCAGCCACTCGACCTTCAGGTTCCCGAGGCGCTTGGCGAGCTCGTTGGCCACGTCGGCCTCGAAACCCGTCGGATTGTCTCGCGGCGGGATGAGGAACGGCGGGGCCGGGAGCTCCGCGCCGACCTTGAGCGTGCCGGCCTGCTTGAGCATGCTCGAGACGTCGGGCGCTCCTCCCGTAGAGGCGGCCGTGCCACCGCTCGTCTCCGTCGACGTCCCGCCCCCGCTTCCACATGCAGCTGCTGTAAGGGCGAACACTGCGAGCAAGAGAGCGACGAGACACTTCCGCATGAGCTTCTCCTTCAAGGCCGGGGGGCGCCGAATCTACCATCCAACGGGCCTGCGCTCCAATCTACAATGCGCTTAACGCGTGCTTAACGCCGCGTAACCCGGTCTTAAACGCCCTGGAGCTATAACCGGGCCATGCAGGCACTGTGGCTGCGAGCGGGCGCGCTCTTTGCCGCCGCGCTCCTGGGGGGCGGCGTTGCCGTCGGCATCGACCGCTCCGTCGGGGGCGACGGAGGGACGACTGTCATCCGGGAGGTGAGCGCTGCGACTGCCGAGCCGACCTCGTTCAGCACGGCTCGTGGCCGGACGATCTCCGACATCTACACGAGCGCGAAGCGCGGGGTGGTCCAGGTGCTCGCCACGACCGTTGTCTCGGGCAACCCGTTCTTCGGGTCCCAGGAATCGCGCGCTCTGGGCTCCGGCTTCGTGATCGACAAGTCGGGCCACGTCGTGACCAACTATCACGTGGTCGAGGGAGCATCGAAGGTCGAGATCAGCTTCTCCGGCAACGACAGGATGCCGGCGAAAGTGATCGGCACGGATCCATCGACGGACATCGCCGTGCTCCGCATCAAAGGGGCGCAGGGCCGGGCCCTCACGCCGCTCGAGCTCGGTGACTCGGCAGGCGTTCGAGTCGGCGACGCGGTTGTGGCCATCGGGAACCCCTTCGGGCTCGAGCGCACCGTGACTGCGGGAATCGTGAGCGCGCTCCAGCGCCAGATCACCGCGCCCAACGGCTTTGCGATCGACGAGGCCATCCAGACGGACGCGGCCATCAACCACGGAAACTCGGGCGGCCCGCTCCTGAATGCCGACGGCAGGGTCATCGGAGTCAATTCTCAGATCGAGAGCGATTCGGGTGGCAACGTTGGAATCGGCTTCGCCATCCCTGTCAACACGGTCAAGGAGGTCGTGTCGCAGCTCCTCGCGCACGGCAAGGTCGAGCACGCGTACATCGGAGTTCAGATGACCACGATCAGCACGGAGCTTGCTGCGAACGTTCGTCTTCCGGCGAGCAAGGGTGTCCTGATCGAGACCGTGCGACCGGGCAGTCCCGCCGCTCGCGCGGGGTTGCGCGGAGGTTCCTCGCAGGTCGTCGTGGACGGTGAGAGCTACCTCGTCGGCGGCGATGTCATCACAGCGGCCGACGGCCACGCGATCGAATCCGCGGACGAGCTTCGGAGCGTAGTCAGTGCAAAGAAGCCCGGTGAAGAGCTCACGGTGACGATCCGCAGACAGAACGAGACGAAGGACGTGACGGTAAAGCTTGGGCGCCAACCGAGCACCCCAGTCGGATAAGGCGTCCATGGCCCCTTCCCCCAAAGGGGCCTGCTTCCGGAGGCCGATCGCCAGCTTGGCTAACCGGAAGCAAGGTCGGAGGCCCGATCGCCTGCCCGGGCCTCCGACCACCTTTCTTGTGACCGGCTGAGGCGCTCTAGTCTCTCCGCGTGATTCCGGACGCCTTCGGCCAGAGCGAGCGCTGGTCGATCGGGGTGGAAGAGGAGCTCTTCGTCCTCCACGCCGAGACGCTTGCTCCCTCGCCCTTCCCACGTGAGGCGCTCGACGGCGTCCGGCTGAAGCCGGAGCTCTTCGCGGCCGCCGTCGAGCTCAACACGGGGATCTGCGGCTCGCCCGCCGAGGCGGTTGCAGAGCTCGCCGAGCTGCGGGCGAAGGCGAAGCAGCTCGCTTCCGGGGCCGGCCTCGTGCTCGCCGCAGCCGGCACGTGGCCCACAGCCGCATCCGAGGAGCAGCCGATCACCGACGACGAGGGCTACCGCCGCTTCGTCGAGTACGCGGGCTCGTCCGCGCGACGGCAGTACTGCTCAGGCCTGCACGTCCACGTCGGTATGGAGAGCCCTGAGGCCTGCATGGCCGCACTCGAATCCGTTCTCCCGTGGCTTCCGCTCGTGCTCGCGGTGTCGGCCAACTCTCCCTACCGGGAGGGACGCGAGAGCGGACTTGCCTCTGCCCGCGCGGAGATGCTCACTCTCCTTCCTCGAAGCGGCGCGCCGCCGCCCTTTGTGAGCTACGCGGATTGGGAAACATTCTCCGAGCGCTTGCTCCGGCTCGGGCTCGCCGACGACTACACACGAATCTGGTGGGACGTGCGCCCACATCCCCGCTTCGGCACGCTCGAGATCCGGATGCCCGACCAGCCGACCCGTCTCGCGGCCTCGGCGGCGCTCGTCTCTTTCGTCCATGCCCTCGTGGTTTCCGCCCATGGGGACGGCCACGCTGACCGCGGCGTCTTCGGGGAGAACCGTTGGGCGGCTTCGCGCTTCGGACGAGAGGCCCGCCTCATTCATCCGGACGGCTCGAGGCTCGTCTCCGCCACGGAGCTCCTCGACGAGCTGGTCGGGCGGGTGGGGGAAGACGTCGTCGATGCAGTGAGAGGCCTCGACCAGGCCGGTGAGCAGTTGGAGTTGGGGCGAGCTCAGGGGCTCGAGACGCTCTGCCGGCACCTGATCGCGCTCACGTAACATCGAAGCGTGGCCCTCCAGTCCGAGACAATCGAGGTGAGCGGCGTGCGCTGCGAGCGCTGCGTGATGCGGCTCGGAGGGGCCCTCGAAGGTCTCGAAGGCCTCGAAGCTGCGAACGCGAACCTGATGGGCCAGGTGACACTCGCGTGGGACGACGAGCGCATTACACGCGACGACATCGTCGCGGCGCTCGAGCGCGGCGGCTTCCCTCCGGCGAACTAGCGGGAATAGCGGGCTTTTAGAGGCCGTTGTGTTGTTAGTGTCCGGGCCGTGAGCGAGAGCCGGCCTGAGACCGAAGCACGACGTGTCGCCGAAGACGCCCGAGAGCGCGCTCGGTTCGAAGAGGAGGTCATGGAGTTGTCAGATCAGGTCTACCGGGTCGCGCGCCGGCTGGTCTCGTCCCGCGAGGAGGCCGAGGATCTCGTCCAGGAGACGTACGCCCGCGCATTCCGCAGCTGGCGCTCCTACACGCCGGGGACCAACCTCCGCGCCTGGCTCTTCCGCATCCTCACGAACCTGAACATCGATCGCGGCCGCAGGGAGCAGCGCGCGCCGGCGACCCAGCCGCTCGAGGAAGGGGATTACTTTCTCTACAACCGCCTCGAGGCGGAGTCTGGCGCCGACGACGAAGAGCGGATCGTGGAGCGGCTCTCTCAGGATGGAATCGTCGAGGCGCTCTCGGCGGTGCCCCACGATTTTCGCGACGTGATCGTCCTCGTCGACATCGGCGACTTCACATATCAGGACGCCGCTCAGATTCTCGACATTCCGATCGGGACCGTCATGTCTCGGCTCCACCGGGGGAGGCGTATCCTCAAACAGCAACTGGCAGAGGCTGCCGTCGGGGAGGAGGCCTGATGCTCAACCCTTGCGAGAAATGCGAGGAAGTTCTCCAGCCCTTCCTGGACCGCGAGCTCTCGGACGCGGAGCACGCCGAAGCCGAGGCGCATCTCGACGAGTGCTCCTACTGCCGCAAGCGCTACCGCTTCGAGGAGAGGCTCCGCATGTACGTGCGCCATGCGTTCGCGGAGGAGATGTCCCCGGACCTCAAGGCCAAGCTTTCGGCCCTGCGTACGCCCCTAGTCTGATCAGGATTTTCTTCCGACGATGAGGACGAGCCGGTGGGGATCGTGGCCCCCCGGAAGGGCAGCCGTCCCGACACTGAGCTCACCGGCGAGGCGCTTCGCAATGTCCTCGGCTCCCGGCGGGTAGTAGACGAGCGTTCGCGCGTAGTTCTTCTGCTTGGCGTTCCCAAGTGCGCCGATCCGGTACGCGAGGCCGGCGATCTGGTTCGCCAGACTTGAGCCGGCGTTGCCGACGCTGGTCCCGTTGTAGACGTCGACGGTGATGTCCCAGCGAGGCGGAAGCGGGGTGGGGGCCGGGTTGACGGCGGCCTTCGCCTCAGGGGCCACGCTCGGTGGGGACGGGAAGAGCCCGGGCTTGGCGACGAACCAGAGGAGCGCGGCGCAGGCAAACATGAAGCCGACGGCGGCGAGCGTCCGTCTGAGTGACCACGGGTCGAGCCGGGAAGGGACGGGCAGGCCGGCCAGGTGACGCGCCTCACGCTCGGTGATTCCGAGCGAGGCCGCGTACACGAGCGCGGCCGCCAGTGCGTCGGCGTTCGAGCCGAAGCGATAGACGCAGTTGTCCTCCAGCGACTTGACCGCGTCCACATCCATGTTGGCTCGCGCTGCAGCCTGCTCGAGGGTCAGGCGACGGCTAAGGCGTGCGGCTCCGAACGGCGAAGTCGGCATTGCGGATCAGTGTTCGGTGAGTGGTGGTTTCAACCTCTTTCTCATCGGCACAGAGCGCCGACGGTTGAGAGGGACCGGTCAACAACTCGATCCGTCGGCCCTGTAGGCCGAAAGCGTGTAAACGCGCTCGCTCACCGTCGGGACGAGCATTCCGGCGGTCAGGACGACGAGGCACTCCTTGTCGCGGGTGAAGGTGACGCGAAACGACCGTTCCTGAGAAGCTCCGACTGTGTCGGAAAGCGACCGGTCGACCTTGGGTGTCCACCGCCGGCGCAGCCGCTCGAGGTAGAAGTCGACGACCTCGATCTGCTGCGTTCCCTGAGGGGGCTGGTAAGCGACGGTGGTGACAACGCCTTGCGGAACCGGCAGGCCGTTTTCGGGAAATGACGCGGTGCTGCCCGTCCCCACTCGTCGAGCCCCCGGGTAGACGCCGGCGGCCGCGATCGCCCGCCGGTTGTCCTCCACCCCCGACGCGTTGAGGCCAGTGACGATCGCGTAGACGATTCCCGCGCCTAGCGAGGTCAGGACGATCGCTGCGGCGAGGACGGCCGGCTTGTTCAGCCGTCGTTTCATAGGTCGGAGGGCAGGTCGATGTCGCCCGGCGCGCCGAGGTCGTCGCACGGCACGAGCATGACGGACAGGCCTCGCAGCCCCTCATCCGGGATCGAACCCCAAGCCGCCCGGCCGATGACCAGGGGATGACCGCGCGCTCCGCCATAGCTGGCTGCAACCACGTCGCCCCCGTCCGCACGCCAGGCCTCCAGGACACGGTGTACCGCCTCCGGAGCGAGGTTCGGACCGTCGGCAAGACAGACGACTGCGCCTTCCACTTCCGGCTCGAACGCAGCGAGCCCGCAGCGAAGCGAGGCACCTGGCCCTTGCTCCCACTCGGGGCAGTCGATGACCTCGGCGCCTTCGGCCTCGACCGGGTGCGCTCCGGCCACGACGACGATCTCGTCCACCGGGCTCTCTCCCAGGCGAGCCAGGACACGGGGAAGCAAAAGCTGCTGCTTCGGCGCGCCGAAACGCGTCGCCGCCCCCGCGGCGAGCACCACCGCGCCGATCACTCCGACGTGGTGACGGCGAGGATGTCGGCGAGGTGCACGAGGCGGAAGGTCATCCGCCCCAGCTCAACCCGCTCGCTCTCCGTCTCGGTCTCCGGCAATGTGCGCCAGATGTCCCGGGCGCAGGCGATCAGCTCGGCCATCCGTTCGCGCACCTCTTCGTAGCCGTCGCGCTCGCTGCACGCGTTCAAGGCGAGCCCGAGGACGCCGATGGTGTCCGTTTGCCGCGTCCACAGGAGTGGGGTCGCCATCGCCAGGTAGTGGTGGATGCGGGCCAGGGTAATCGGCTGTTCCAGCGTTCTCCGTCCATTCGGCGCGGTGGTAGGAAGCGGAGGCTGGCCGTCGGCGATGCGAGCCGCCGAGCCTCCGAGCATGCTGATCAGCTGCTCCTGAGAAAGACCCGCGACACGCGCCGTTCGCAGCGAGATGAAGAGAGAGCCCGGCTGTTGTCCGTACGGGTAGTCGGATGCGTAGAGGACCTGCTCCGGGGAGACTCGCTGGAACATGTCGAGCAGGTCGATCGAGCTCCAGACGGATGTGTCGAAGAAGACGCCTTCCCTGCCACCGAAAGCCTCGGAGAGCGCGGCCAGATCCGCGATGCCGCCGTGGGCGATGATCAACTGAGCCTCCGGGTAGGCATCGACGAGCCGGGTGAGATGGTCGGCAATCGGCGGCAGGCCGCGTCCGCCGTGGATGAGAATGGGGACGCGACGCTCGGCCGCGAGGGCGAAGACCGGCGCCAGCCGCTCGTCGTTGAGCAGAAAGCCCTGGGCTCGCGGATGGAGCTTGATCCCGCGTGCGCCGCGGTCGAGGCAGCGAGTCGCCTCCTCGATTGGCCCCTGCGCGAGATCGAGCCTGACAAACGGGATCAATACCCCGCCGGAGCGCTCGGCAGCTGCCAGGGTGCGGTCGTTCGCAGCCCGAAAGGCAGGCTCGCGGTCGGGCTCGTCGAGGCAGAAGGCGAAGGCGCGCTTGACGCCGTAGCGCTTCAGGACCGCGATCAGCTCTTCGTAGGGGGCGACGAAACCATCGATGTCGTGTCCGATGTGGACGTGGGCGTCGAAGAGCTCCGCGCCTGGAGGGATGAGGCCAACGAGCTCGTCGTCGAAGGCCGCAATGAGACGGCGTGCTCTCTCGACGGCCTCTTCCACGGCTTCGGAATCTACCGGGGTAGGATGGGCTCGTGGGGGATCTGCTGATCTACGGGGACACGGTCCGTTCGCCCGAGCTCAGGCATGAAGTGCCTGTGCCCGTGCCCGACCCGTTTCTCTATATCGAGCGGAACGGATCGCGTTACGCCTTCGTGGGCTCGCTCGAGATCCCCCGCATGCAGGGTCTGGACGGCCTCCAGGCGGTGCCGCTCGACAAGCTCGGCATGGACGAGTTGATCGCTCAGGGGCTGCGCACCGCGGATCTCGACCGCGAACTCATCCTGCGAGCGTGTCGCCGCGTCGGGATCGAGGAAGCGGTGACTCCGCGTACTTTTCCGCTCTTCGTCGCCGACCACCTGCGCGCCAACGGCGTTCAGGTTCAGCCGGACGGCGAGGTCTTCGAGCAGCGGCGCCGCAGGAAGACCGAGTCGGAGCTAGAGGGAATCCGCCGCGCCCAAAGGGCAGCGGAAGGAGCGATGGACGCCATTCGCTCCGGGCTGCGCGGAGGCGATGTCACGTCGGAGGAGCTCCGCAGCGAAGCGATGCGGGTCTTCAGCGAGGCGGGAATGATCCTCCCGGACATCCTCATCATCTCGCACGGCGAGCAAACGGCCATCGGGCACGAGCCCGGTTTCGGCGCAGTGGAGCCCGGAGAGCCGGTGGTCGTCGATCTGTATCCGCAGGATCCCGAATCCGGGTGCTACACGGACATGACGCGCACCTTCTGCGCCGGCGAGCCCTCTGAGGAGCTCGTCCGCTACCACGCTCTCGTACGCGAGGCGCTCGACCTGGCCTATGACGTGATCAAGCCGGGCGTGACGGGCGCCGAGGCGCACCGGGCCGTCTGTGAATTCTTCCAGGAGAAGGGTTTCGTCACGCAGCTGACCAAGACACCGGGGGAGCCACTCGAGGAAGGTTTCTTCCACTCTCTGGGCCACGGAGTGGGGTTGGAGGTGCACGAGCAGCCGGGACTCGGGCGCAACGGGGTCGAGATCGTGGCCGGAGACGTGCTCGCGGTCGAGCCGGGTCTCTATCGCAAGGGTTTCGGCGGCTGCCGCCTCGAGGACACGGTGCTCGTCACCGAAGGCGGTGTCGAGCTTCTCGGCAGCGGCTACTCGTACGACCTCGGGCCCTAGGCGCTAAGCGAGAGCAGCTTCTGAAAGCGGTCCGGGTCGTCGAACGGCCCGATGAGCGCGAAGTTGAGGCGGTCCTCGCGGACGATGTCCGAGGCGACCCTCTGGACGTCCTCGATCGTGACCGCGTCGAGACCTGCGAGAACGTCGTCGGGCTCGCGGAGCTTTCCTTCGAGCACCTCATTCCGCAGGCCGAACATGATCATCCCCTTCGGATCCTCGAGCGACAGCACGAGGCGGCCCTTGGCGAAGTTGCGGGCCTTCTCGAGCTCGTCCGGCTCGATCGGCTCGGACGCGATGCGCCCGAACTCGGACACGACCGTGCTGACGGCGTCGTCGATCCGCTGGATGTCGACGCCGCCCTGTGCGAACAGCGTGCCGGTGTCGGTGTATCCCTGCTGGAGCCCGTAGATGTAGTACGCGAGCCCGCGCCTCTCTCTCACCTCGGTGAAGAGCCGTGAGGACATGCCGCCGCCGAGAACGGTGGCGAGGAGCTGCAGCGCGTAGCGGTCTGGATGAACGAGTGGATAGCTGTGGACACCGACGCGGATGTGCGCCTGGTCCGACTGCTTCGTATGGAGCTTCACCTGCGGCGCGTCCTGACTCCATTCGACCGGCGGCGGGCTGCCCGTGGCACCGTCCTGGACGTCTCCCAGGAGCGCCTGGAGCCGCTCGAGGAGCCCTTCGCCAAGCGCGCCGGACACCCCGGCGACGATTCGCGGCGCCCGGTACCAGCGGTCCAGGTAGTCGAGGAAGGTCTCGCGCTTGGCCGCGCGAACCGTGTCCTTCGTCCCGATGATGTCCCACCCGAGCGGCTGGTCGCCGTAGAGGAGCTCGTCGTACACACCGTCGACGTAGTCGCGTGGAGTGTCGTAGTACATGTTCATCTCCTCGACGATCACACCCTTCTCCCGCTCGATCTCCTCGGCGTCGAACTTTGAGTGGCGGATCATGTCGATTAGGACATCGAGCGCCGTGTCACGGTGCTCGGCGGCGCATTTGACGTAGTAGCCCGTGTACTCCTTGCTTGTAAACGCGTTGAACTCGCCGCCGATGGCGTCGATCTCGCCGGCGATCTGCCGCGCGGTCGGACGGTTTTCTGTCCCCTTGAAGAACATGTGCTCGGCGAAGTGCGCGATTCCATTGGTGTCGCGCGTCTCGTAGCGGGATCCGGCCGCGAGCATGAGAAAGCACGCGACCGACTTCGCGTGGGGCATCGGGGCCGTCACGACCCGGAGGCCGTTGGGAAGCGTGTTCTTCTCGAAAGCCTTCATGTGGTTGCGAAGCTCCTTGCCTCGTAGTCCGCGATCCGCTCGCGCCACTCGCGGGGAACTGGGATGGTCTTGTCTGCGCGGTAGTCGATCGCCACCAGCGTCGTCGACGCGGCGGCGACCAAGCGGCCGTCCGGCCCCTGCACCTCATGGTCGAGATCGAGGCTCTTCGTCCCGATCCTGGAGGTGCGAGCGCCGACTTCGAGCGATTCTCCCAGGGTTGCCCGGGAGCGAAAGTCGATGTTCACGTTCGCGACGATCACGAGGAGGTCGTCGAGGGACTCGATCCCGAGCACCTCGCGCATGTAGCCGATTCGGGCGTTCTCGAGATACGTCAGATAGACGGCGTTGTTGACGTGCCCGAAGACGTCGAGGTCACGAAAAGTGACCTCCTGCGGGTGCACGAAGCGGAACCCCTCCATCGGCGGAGATGTTACCTTCGCGCTCCTTGATGGCCGGCGAGCTCACCCACAAGGCGATCCACGACCAGCCCGAGTGGCTGCGCGGCGTCCCCGAGCGGGTCGGCGACAGGCGTCTGCCCGCGGGTCGAGTTGTCTACACGGGCTGCGGGACGTCTTTCCACGCGGCCCAGACGGGGGGCGATGCATTCCAGGCGCTCGAAGCTGTTCTTCGCCCGCCCGACGCCGACCTGCTCGTCTGCATCAGCCACGAAGGCGAAACGCGCCTCGTGATGGAGGCAGCCGACGCCTTTTCGGGGCCGGTCTGGCTCGTGACCGGCAAGCAAGAGAGCCCGCTGGCTGAGGTGGCCGACGAGGTAATCGTCGTCACCCCGGCGATCGAGGAGTCCTACTGCCACACTGTCAGTTACACGTGTGCCGTTGCGGCGCTCGAGGCGCTGAAGGGCGAGGACGTCAGGTGGTTACGACTCGCAGTCGAGCAGGCGCTCGCCGATCCCTTCCAGGGCGGTGACTGGGAACGGGTCGCGGTAGTGGGGGCAGGGCGCGACTGGCCGACCGCGCAAGAGGCGGTCCTGAAACTGCGCGAAGGTGCCTACGTTCCCGCGGAGGCGCATGAGACCGAGCAGATCCTGCACGGTTATCTGGCAGCGATCGACGAGCGCGTTCGCGTGTTCGTTCTGGAGGGGGAGGGCCGTGCTGGGGAGCGCGCCGCCGACGTCGTGCGCGCGCTCGGAGAGATCGGCGCCGAGGCAACGCTCGTCCCAACGGTCCATCCGGTCGTGGACATCGTCCGCTTCCAGCTCCTCACGCTGGACCTCGCCGAGCGGCGCGGCGTGAACCCGGACAAGATTCGCTGGGACGATCCTCGCTGGGATGCAGCCCGCCTCTCGTACAGCTGACGAGCGCTAGCGAACGAGGAGGCCCCCGTTCACGGAGGCCCCCTCGAGAAACTTGATCCAGTCGGTCCAGAGCTTCCCGTCGGCGAGCGCGATCGGGTTGGGCGCTGCGCTTTCCAGCGCCTCGTCGACTTCGGTCGCAGTGATGTGGACTCCCGGCTCGAGCCGGGGAAGCATCACGCCCTGCAGCACCATCTCTTCCCGCAAGAGCTCGACGTCGGCGGGATCCAGAAACACATGACCGCTCATGCCGTCGTTCCTGGCCCAGTAGAGGCGGATCATCAGGCCAGGTCGGCGAGTGCGGCGAGCAGGCGGTCGACCTCCTCGGCCGTGTTGTAGTGGAGGACCCCGATGCGGAGCGTGCCTCCCGGCAGGCCGAGCCGTTCCATGACTTCGAGCGCGTAGAAGTTGCCGGGCCAGCTGGCGATGTCGCGCTCGCCAAGCCCGGCCGCCAGGTCTTCGGGCGACCGCT
>Ga0307308_10000432_pt1 | contig 14839 bp, 14 predicted proteins | sample ER_DNA_195_FD_194501 | JGI IMG/M metagenome (GOLD analysis project Ga0307308, IMG submission 194501) | Bulk soil microbial communities from the East River watershed near Crested Butte, Colorado, United States - ER_DNA_195 | ecosystem: Environmental > Terrestrial > Soil > Floodplain | place...
GCGATCCTGCTCAACCTTGTGTTCAACGTCTGGGGAGGCAAGAACAACCTGGTACACCGGGTCGTACCGACACCGCGCGAGCGCGAGAGGTTGACCATCGACCAGGTCAACGAGATGTCGCGCGGGGACTTCGTCGAGACCTTCGCCTCGATCTTCCAAGGTCCGCCGTGGATCGCGGAACAGGCGTATTCGGCCCGGCCGTTCGAGGACATCTACGAGCTGCGCAAGGCCTTCCACGACGTGTTGTTCGATGCGCCGGCTGATAAGCAGCTCGAGCTTATCCGCTCCTACCCTGAACTCGCCGGCGTCGCGACCCGGGAACACAGACTGAGCAGCAGGTCCGTGCTCGATCAGGCCTTTGCTGGTCTCGATCACCTGACCAGCGAAGAGTACATGGGCTTCGACGATCTGAACCGGGCCTACCGGCAGAAGTTCGGATTCCCTCTGATCGTCGCGGTGCGCGAGAATACGAAGGAGACCATCCTGCGTGCCGGCCAGGCCCGGCTGAACAACTCGCCGATCGCCGAGCAGGCAACGGCGCTGGTCGAGATCGCGAAGATCGCCAACCTGCGTCTGCTGGACCTGGTCGAGGATCCTGACGCCGAGTTGGCGGCGGAGCGATGAGCCACACCGTGCGGGGTCACGACGTCGCCGACATTCTCAGTCCCCCGGTCGGTCTCGTGCGCGGGGCCGAGCGGGATCTACGCCGAGACCCGGCTCGTCGCGCTCGGACGCTCTGGTCCGAGGTAGCGCGTTGAGCAGCTCTCCGACCGGGTTGGCGGAGCGCCGGCTTCGCTGGTTCAACGAGTTGTCCCACGACGAGGCGGTCGGAGCGCTCCTGCTCATATGCCATTCGCGGCGGTGGGCCGAGCAGGTGGCTGATCTGCGCCCATACGACGATCCGGACGCGCTGTACAACGCCGCGGACGAGGTCTGGCTCAACCTCCGGCCCGAGGACTGGTTGGAGGCGCTGGACGGCCATCCCCGCATCGGGGAACGGGGCGGTGCATCGGCTGAGTCCTCGCGGATGGAACAGGCAGGGGTATCCCGAGCCGATGCGGATGTACAGGTGGCGCTCGCTGCGGGAAATCGGGAGTACGAGGATCGCTTCGGCCACATTTTCCTGATCTCGGCTGCGGACCGGAGCGCTGAGGAGATCCTGGCGAACCTGCGGTCGAGGCTCGACAACGACCCGGACACCGAGGTCAAGGTCGCCGCCGAGCAGCATCGACGGATCACCCGGCTCAGGTTAGAGAGGCTCCTCGACTTATGAGCGCGCTCACGACGCACGTGCTGGACACTTCGCGCGGAGCGCCGGCCCGCGACATGGACGTCGCCATCCACGCCTGGCAAGACGGTGTCTGGTCGCAGATCGGTGCCGGCAGAACCGATGCCGACGGCAGGGTGGCTGGCCTGCTCCCGGACGGATCAATGGCTCCCGGCACCTACCGTTTGACGTTCGCCACCGGGGAATGGTTCGCGGCTGAGAGGGTCGAGGGCTTCTACCCAGAAGTCACGGTCATCTTCGCGATCCATGACCGCATGACGCACTGCCATGTACCGCTCCTCATCAGTCCCTACGGCTACAGCACCTACCGCGGGAGCTGAACGCCCGAATCGTGATCACCAACAATGACGCGCGAGCTCAGCGTCTTCGTGATCACCGCCGCGGGGGGATGCTGCGTTTAACGTCGACGGTGGTACACGTCGGCGACAAAGCCACGTAGATGTACGCCGTTGATCAAGGTGTGCGAGCTGAGCCACGCTTGGTCAGCGGGACAACGCGCATAATGCGACGGAATCCGAACCCCGACAAGGATGAGCCATTGTCTGCACCTACTCGCTGGCGCCCGCGGCTCGACGATCCCCTCTTCATTCTTGCCATGGATCACCGTGCGTCGTTCGCCGAGGTGCTGCTTGGCATTGAAACTGACGAGCCCAGCGATCACCAGCTCGCCCGGCTGGGTGAGGCGAAGGACTTGATCTATCGCGGCCTGAGCGCGGCGAAGTCGCAGCTGCCGTTCGGGAGAGCAGCGGTTCTCGTGGATGAGCAATATGGAAGTGGTGTGATCCGCTCCGCCAAGGAAGAGGCGATAATTCTTGCGATCCCAATCGAAGCGAGTGGGCAGAGCTGGTTTACCCCACAGTGGGGCGATGCCTGGCTCGCTCACGTCGAACGTATCGCCCCGGACTACGCCAAGGTTCTGGTTCGCGACAACCCCGACCTGCCCGCCGATAGGCGACGCGCTCAGCTTCATGACCTCGCCGAAGTCAGCATTGCCCTCCGCAAGCTAGACATTCCACTGCTGTATGAGCTGCTTGTCCCGCCCACGCCCTTGCAGCTGGCAGCAGCGAACGAGAGTGCTGACCGGTTTGATCGGGACGTTCGGCCAGAACTCGTCCGGCAAGTGATCGCCGACAACCAGGCTGCTGGCATAGAACCTCACCTGTGGAAACTAGAGGGATTCGAGACGATCGCCGCTGCCCGCCATGTCGCAGATCAGGCGCGCGCCGCTGGTCGGACCGCTGACCTGATCGTGCTGGGTCGCGATGCGCCGGCACAGCGACTTGATCATTGGCTTTCCGTCGCGGCGCAAGTCGACGACTTCGTCGGATTTGCGATCGGCCGGAGCATATGGGAGGACGTGTTGACCGACTGGGTCGCGGGCCGGGTCGACCGCGACACGGCCGTTGTCCAGATCAGAGAGGCCTATCTAGGTTTCGTTCGACACTGGCGACCCTGAAACAGCAGCCATAGCTTGGCCTGCGGCGGTGTCGTTATTCGGGTTCATGGATTGCAGCTCTCGTTACCTCGCGAGCGAGGTTTCGTCACGCCCCACCCGGACGGCTTAGAGCGCCATTCGCGCTGCTGAGCCAGGACGAGGAGCCGGCGTGTGTTCGAAAGTCAGCGACCGCATATTGGGCTTAGGTAGCGGCAGGCGACCGATTGCGGCGTCTCGATCGGCGCGCCCGCGTCGATGGACCAGGCGAGCCGGATGAACTGCGCATGGGTCCAGGCCAAGGGGGAGGCGGAGAACGTGGGCTCGCCTGGTTGGAAGGCCGGTCCACTGCCGGAGGGTGGCTGGAAATCCCATACCTGCTCGGGAAGTAGGAAACTTTGGTCGTCGCCGGACCGGGACATGGTGTCGAGATCGTTCTGTGCGCCCAAGCCGGCGGCAAGCTGATACTCGCCCCGTTCGCCGGTGAGCAGCGGCCAGCCCCGCCCGTGCGTAATGCCCGAACCGGTAGGGGTCGGCTCCCATTCCGACCCGTCATTCTTCTCGCCGTATCCGTCGAAACTCGCGCGATGCCAGAACGGTCCATTGGGTGTGGTGTAGCCCAGCTGCTGGTCCACCACGGTGAGCGAGTTGACGATGCGTGGGTCATCCGGACGGAGCACGCCGAGCCGGACGAGCTCCAGGAAACTCGGGTCGACAACCGCGCGCTGATCGATCAGCGGTCCGCCGTCGGACAGCTGAATCTTCGTGTCGGCGTTGGCGTCGCCGTCAGGGGTGATGCGCAGGAAGTAGGGCTGGCTGCTGTACGGGCCATTGGTGGTGACAGTCCACGGCCCGAGGTCGGCCCGCCACGCATCGGCGACCTGCAGATAGTGCTCCGCGGAGGCGTTGTCGCCGTTCCTGCGGGCGATGTCGGCGCCAACCACCAATCCAGCGATCTCCGCAGCGATCGTTGCTGGGGAGTAGCCGGAGGCGTTCTCCCAGCGCTCGCCTGGGGTGCTCGGCCCGTTCGCGACGACAAAGTCTTCCGCCGCGCGGACATGCTGCCAGTCCGCCGCCCCGGTCCGGCCGAGCTGACCGGCGAGCACCGTCGGGAACGACACCTCGTCCATTTGTAGGCCGCCGAACACCGGCTCGCCGGACAGCCTGCTGTTCTGCGGATAAGAGCCGTCCGGTTTCTGCTGGACGTTGAACAGGTAATCCAGCGCCCGGTTGGCCGCTGCCGGATCACCCATCGCGATCAGCGCGGTGGCGATCTCGTAGAGGTCCCGAGACCACACCGCGTGGTAGACGGCCAGGTCCTGCAGCACGTTCGCCCACGCCCAGGGCCGGCCGGGAGCTGCCACGAATCCGCCGCGGTAGGTCTTGTCCTCGCTGGCGGCCAGAACCATCTGCGAGACGTGATACTCAGTCGCGGACCGCGCCGCGGACCGCGGGATCGGTTTGAGGGTCGCGAGATACTGGTGCCACCCGGCCGCGTACGCCTGCCGCTCGGCGGTAAAACCGGACGCCAGCGAAGCGCGCGCCGTCGACGCCGCTGCTGCGGTCGTCGTCGCGAAGCCGATCGCGAGGGTGAGGTGCCGCCGGCCGGTGAGGCCGCTCAGGCTTGTCTGGCCGATCTGCACAACATTTCCCGGCTGGGATGCGGTGTATCTCCAGTCCATCCGATGGTCTGTGGCGAGGTCGGTCCAGCCGTCGCTGATGCCCTGGTAGCCACTGGAGGTCTTCGTGAAGCCGCGTGATGGCACGACGGCGTCGCTGGTCGTCCCATCAGTAGCTACGAGCGCCCCGCCGTGGGTCGACCCGGTGTCGTCATTGCCGGTCATCGTCAGCGCCGGGTCGTGTAACACGTAGACCTGGTACGGCTGGCCGGTGAGGGAGCGGAACTCGATATCAACGAGAACGGTGGAACGCGCCGAGTCGGTGACGTAAGTCTTTGTGATCAGGTACTTGCCCGACCTCGCTCGGTCAATCTGCTGATAGGTCAGGCTTCGCGGGTCGAGCAGGCGGATCCGGTGGATCGTGTCGGTGGTCTCCCGATCCGTGAACGTGCGTCCGTCAGTAACAATTAGTTGCGTGTCTCTCGTGCTGGGGGTGTCGATGCGCGGGTAGTAGATCTCGCTCAATTCCCCGTTGTTCAGCGTGTACCACACCTTGCTGGTGGTGCCGCGGGCCGTCCCGAAGCCATCCTTGTCGCCGGTCACCCAGTCGCTCGCTGCGCCGGGTGCACCCGGCGCAGCGCCGCTCCCTGCCGAGGCGATGGCCGGTGAGACAACGATCGCTAAGGCCATGACGAGCGCCGCCACCGATCCCAACGTGACGCCGTTCCGGACTCGCGCGTGCATCATGTGCACCTCCGCGGTGTACCTCGAGACCACGCCGGACACGGTAATCCGACAACTCGGGCATCCTCACCATTTCATGGCGAGGCGGGCTCCACAAGACCCATGCCCGCCCGTCAATGGCGTCGCGCAGCACAGGCGCACCGACATCGCCACCGTCGACAGGACCGGATCGAGTTAGGCCGTTACCTCACCGCGCGGCGGCCGCAGCGCGGTGAGGTCGGCACGCCTACGACGTGCGGGATGAGGCGCGCGGCTCGTACGCATCGTGGTAGTTCCACCACTGGTATGGCGGGGTCTGCGGGTAGCCCTCGGGCGAGTCCTCCCACTGCTCCTGGCGACCGAGCGCGGTGATGTCGAGGTAGCTCCAGGTGCTGCCTATCGCCTCGTCGCCGCGACTGTCGACGAAGTAGGTGCGAAACACCCGATCGTCGTCGCGGATGAAGGCGTTGGTGCCGTGCCACTCGGCCACGCCGAAGTCGGCATCGAAGTTGTCGGTCAGCGTGTACCACGGGATCAACTGCCAGCCCATCCGCGACTTCAGTCCCTCGATGTGCGCCTGCGGGGCGCGCGATACGAACGCCAGCGAGGTGTCGCGCGCATTCAGGTGGGCCGGATTCGCTACCTGGTCGGCCAGGAGTGAGCATCCCACGCAGGCCCGCTCGGGGTAGGCGCCGCCCTCGGCGTAGGTCGTGACCTCCGGCCCGTAGAAGGCGCGGTAGACGATCAGCTGGCGTCGGTCCTCGAAGAGGTCGAGCAGGCTCACCGGCCCATTCGGCCCGTCGAAGCGGTAGTCCTTCTGCACGGCCATCCATGGCATGCGCCGGCGTTGGGCCGCCATCGCGTCGCGCGCCCGAGTGAGTTCCTTCTCTTTCACCAGCAATCGCTCCCGAGCCTCATCCCACTCAGCCCGGGACACGATCGGGGGTGTCTTCATTTCGCGGTTCCTCCTTCAGCGCAGGTCTCGACGGGTTCAGGGGCGCGTGTAGACCTGGATGGCGACGCCCTCACCGACGACCGTTGATGAGGACAGCTGCAGCCGCTTCTTGTCGGTGGTCTCGCCGAACAGCCGCTTGCCCGTGCCGAGCACGACCGGAAAGACCATCAGCCGCAGTTCGTCGACGAGGTCGTTGTCGATCAGCGACTGCACCAGCTGGGCGCTGCCGTGCACGACAATGTCGCCGTCCTGCTCCCTCTTCAGCTTCGTGATCTCGGCGACCACCTCGCCGGACAGCACGGTCGAGTTGGTCCACTCCGGGTCGCGCAGCGTCGAGGACACGACGTACTTCGGCATCGAGTTGAACTTGTCGGCGAACTCCCCGTCGCGCCCGGGCCACGCGGCCGCGAACCCCTCGTAGGTCCGCCGGCCGAGCAGCAACGCGGCCGACCTCATCGTCTCCTCCAGCTTGACCTGGTTGCCCTCATCACCACGGTCGATCTCGAACGTCCACCCACCGTACTTGTAATCCTCCCCCCCACCCGGTGCTTCGATAACCCCGTCCAGCGAAATGAACTCGGTCACCACGATCCGGCCCATGACACCCTCCTTTGGTGCGGCTGAATGCTGGTAGGACGGACCGGCGTACGAAAACTCATCGGTACCGCCACGGAATTCCTCGCAGGTGTGCCGGACCGCGTCCGGGAAGTGACCCGATCGTCCCGCGTGGGCCGCCACCGCATGGCAAGCTGGCGTCTTGGAACATGTGCAGACGGCCGACACCAGCGTGTGGGCGCGGGCAGGAGTTGCGATGAAAGCGATGACTCGCTCTGTCTACGGTTCTGCGCAGGTGCTCGAGTTCGCCGACGTGGACAGGCCGGCCGCCGCACACAACGAGGTGCTGATCCGGGTGCACGCAGCCGGCGTCGGCCCCGAGGTGTGGCATCTGATGACGGGCCTGCCGTACCTGGTCAGGATCATGGGCTTCGGGCTGCGTACCCCGAAGAATCCAATCCTGGGCTCGGATTTCGCCGGCGTCGTGGAGGCGGTCGGCAAAGATGTCAGGCAGGTTCGGGTTGGGGATGAGCTGTTCGGCACCTGCGCCGGATCGTTCGCCGAGTACGCGTGCGCTCGAACCGACCGGGTGTCGGCCAAGCCGGGAAATCTCACCCTGGAGCAGGCGGCGGTCCTACCGACGTCCGGGTGCACGGCCCTTCAGGGCCTGCGCGACGTCGGTCGGATCCAGGCGGGGCAGTCGGTGCTGATCATCGGCGCGTCGGGCGGCGTGGGCACCTTCGCGGTGCAGCTTGCGAAGGCGTTCGGCGCCGAGGTCACCGGGGTGTGCCGGACGGACGCGATCGGGCTGGTCCGGTCCATCGGCGCGGACCACGTGATCGACTACACCCGCGAGGACCCCGTCGACGGGGGACGCCGCTACGACCTGATCCTCGACACCGCCGGCCGACGTTCGCTAACCCATCTCCGCCGGGCCCTCACCGCACGCGGCACGCTGGTGATCGTTGGTGGCGAGGGTGGCGGGAAGTGGACCGGCGGCTTCGAACGGCAAATCCTGCGCGCGACCCTGCTCTCCGTCGTCGTGCCACAGCGGCTGCGCCCGCTAACCGCGACTGCGCGTCGGCAAGACCTGATCGTGCTGAAGGAGTTCGCCGAAGCCGGCAAGCTGACACCGGTCATCGGCAACAGCTGCCCGCTGCGCGAGGCAGCGAACGTCCTCAGCGACGCCAACGAGGGACATGGGCGAGGCAAAGTCGTCATCACAATCTGAGCCGCAGCTCGCGCGCTGTGCGCCGAGCGGATCACCCACACGCCCGAACTCATGCCGTCAGCACGAAACCGGTTGCCAATGAAACATCAGTCGCTGCGGTAGGCCAGTATTACCTAGCAGCCTGATCATCGACGGCCGTTGACTTCAGCGTGCGGTGGCTACGATCGGCGCTAACGGAAGGCGGTCCGAGTATGGACGTGTACTCGATCACCGATGCGGGCGTTGAGCAACGGTCTGCTGAAGAGTTGAAGGTGCTGCTGGACCAGCCGGACGCGCTGATCTGGGTGGATATGCCGGTCTGCCTGGTCAACGACGCCGCCGTGTTGTCCGACGTCTTCGGCTTTCACGAGCTTGCCGTGCGTGACTGTGTCGAGCGCAATCACATCTCGAAGCTTCACTTCTACGACGACCACGTCTTCACCGTGTTGCACGCCCCTGAGCTGGGCAGCGGTGGGCACGTGCACTACGTCGAACTCGACCAGTTCGTCGGGCCGAACTACCTAGTCACCGTGCACGGCCCGCTCAACCCGGCCCTGGATGCCGAGGTCGCCTTCGCGGACACTCGCCTGGTGCTGCGCCGTATCGAGCAGGACGAGATCCATCCGAGCTCACCGATGGAGTTGTCATATTCGATCGTCTCCGCGATGGCCCGTCGCGAAACTGACCTCGTCGCGGCGCTCGCGGAGGAATCCGGGCGGCTCGAGCAGCAGGTCACCGACGAAGACCACAACGACGATCCGGAGGTACTTCTGGAGGAGCTGTTCCAGGTCGGGCACCAGCTGCTGGCCATCTGCACCATGGCCACGCACAGCGCCGCGACCTACGGCGGAATGGCCAAGCGGATCCGGTCTATCTCCGATCAGGAAAAGCCGCTGGTTGCGGATCTTGCCGAGCTATTCGAAATGGTCGTCAGCATGGCCGACGGCCAGCGACAGTTCCTGCACGGTGTGATCGAGTTTTATCAGACCCGCACCAGCACACACCTGACCGTCGCCGCGGAGAAACTCGCTACGACCTCGGTGCGGCAAAACGACGACATGCGCCGCATCACCGCCTGGGTCGCGATCATCGCGGTACCCACCGCGGTGACCGGCTTCTTCGGCCAGAACGTGCCCTACCCCGGATTCGCCAAAACTGCCGGCTTCATCGCCTCGGTCGTGATCATGGTCTGCGTCGCGATCGTTCTCTACATCATCTTCAAGACGAAGAAATGGCTCTGAGCGCAACGGCCGTACCCGGAAGAGCGCCAAGCCGGACCCGTCCGTCCTTCGCCGGACCGCCCTGGCGGTATGACACCGCACCGATCAACGGGGTCGAGCGCACCTGTTGCCGATAGTCGTCGGTTCGTCTGATTACGAGGTCAGTCCGATCGCGGGTACGTGGCGCCGATGATTTCGGCCGGACCGCTTCGTCCTATCAATACATGCGGCGAACCGCCGGACCCGCTCGCCATCGCCGCGCCGCACGTCACCGAAAAGAACAGGGGCAGTCATGGCCAAAGTAGTCGCGATCATGTCGATGTCGCTGGACGGCTTCGTCGCCGATCCCGCGGACGGGGTCGAGGAGGTCTTCCGCTGGTATGGGGCGGGCGGGATGGACGTGCCGACCGCGAAGTCGGATTTCGTGTTTCACGTCTCCGCGCCGAGCGCAGCGCATCTCCGCGCGTTACAAGAGGAGATCGGTGCGATGCTCACCGGGCGGCGTACCTGTGATGCCGCCCACGCCTGGGGCGGGCAGCATCCCTTTGGAGTGCCCACCTTCGTCGTCACCCATCATGTTCCCGACGGGTGGCCGCCCGACTCGAGTGTGCGTTTCGTCACCGATGGCGTGGAGACTGCCGTCGCACAGGCCAAAGCGGCGACTGGCGACAAGTCGGTCGGCGTCCATGGCGCTGACACGATCCAGCAGTGTCTGAACGCCGGACTCCTCGACGAGCTCCACATCGATCTCGCCGCAGTCTTGCTCGGTCAGGGTGTCCGCTTGTTCGACCGCCTCGTAGATACGCCCGTGACGTTGGGCGATCCGAGCGTGGTGGCCGGTGAGGCTGTCACGCATCTGCGGTATCCGGTACACACAGCTGGCTAGGTGACCTCGTTGATGTCGCGTAGTTGGAAGTGCTGTCCGGCGCGCCAGCAGGCGATGATTCGGGTGAGCAATGTCGTGGCGATGTGGCAGAAGGCGGAGTTGTGGTGTTTCCGGCCTCGACGATGAGCCGCTGGTTCGTGTTGCTGGCCACCGATCTTGATGCCGCCACGGTGTGCTAAATCTCGATCGTTACGGTAGAAAGTTCTGTCAGGTTCGTTATGCCGCGTCCAGTGGTGTCGCCGTGACGAGCCCTACTGGCGCGGCCGGACCGAAGGAGAGGCGCAGATGGCCATTCGTGATGAAGTACTGGGGGCCAACCGGGAGTACGCGGCCTCGTTCGGCGCCAAGTCCGAGCTCGCGCTCCCGCCGGCGCGGCACTTCGCGATCCTGACCTGCATGGACGCGAGGCTCGATCCGGCGAAATACGCCGGCCTGGCCGAGGGCGATGCCCACGTCATCCGTAACGCCGGCGGGCGGGCGAGTGACGACGCGATCCGTTCCCTGGTCATTTCCTACAAACTTCTCGGCACCAATGAGTGGTTCGTCGTTCACCACACGAACTGCGGCATGGAGTACTTCACCGACGGGGTGATGCGAGGCTTGCTCGGCAGCAGCCTCGAGACGGCGCAGCTCGGTCCGGATGGATTTACCGACATCGGTCCCGGGCCCGGATCAGCCGAGGCCAACTACATCGACTGGCTCACCATCGGCGACCTCGACCAGAGCGTGGTCGATGACGTGGCCCGGATCCGTGCGCATCCACTTGTCCCAGGCCGGATACCGATCTACGGCTATGTCTATGACGTAACAACGGGCCGGCTGAATGAGATCCTCGAGGCGACGAAGGCCGGAGAACCGCGGCCCGTGTGACGCGACGGACAATCCGCCCGTTGCAAATATCCCGAATTATGTCCGGCTGACACACCGGACTAGTACAAGATCATAAAGTTGCTACTTTGATGCGGGCATGATTCTGCACCGAGCGAATCGGCGAGTTGTAACGGCTGGTACGCCACGTCGATCGCCACCTGGTTGGCCCGTGATGATCACGGCTGGCGTGGGCGCGGCCGCTCCTCCGGCGAGCGCGCGGTCGAGCCGTCCACGGCGGAAAGGACATCGGCGAGAATCGCCAGTCCCTCGTCGGCTTCGGCCTCGGTCAGGGTCATGGGCGGGGACACCCGAAGCACATTGCCATGCAGGCCGCCCTTGCCGATCAGCAAGCCGCGTTGTTTGGCCAGCTCGTGCGCGGCGCTCGCCGCTGTCCGGTTCGGAGCCCCGTCGGGGCTGATGAGTTCGATACCGATCATCAGCCCCTTGCCCCGCACCTCCCCGACAATTGAGCAGTGCCTGGTGGTGTCACGCAACCCGCCGATGAGTCGGGCGCCGAGCTTGGCGGCGTTGCCTTGCAGGTCGTGGGAGAGCAGGAACTCCAACGCCGCGCCCGCCGCCGCGGTCGCCAGGGGGTTGCCGCCGAACGTGGAGATCGAGTTAGCGGTCAGTGCGTCCATCAGCGCGGGTCGGGCCACCACGCCGCCGATCGCCAGTCCGTTGCCCAGGCCCTTGGCGAAGGTCATCGCATCCGGTGTCACGTCGTGCGCCTGGATGCCCCACAGGTGCTGACCGGTGCGGCCCCAGCCAGTTTGCACCTCGTCGGAGATCAGCAGGATTCCGTACTCCTGCAAGACCTCCTGAAAGGCGTGGAACAGGCCGTCCGGCGGTGAGGCGAACCCGCCCACGCCTTGGACCGGTTCGACGATCATGCAGGCGATGTCGCCGCTGGTCGTGGTGTCGATGACATCACGCAAGTCGGCGACGCAGGCGGCGATGTAGTCCGCGTCGGAGTAGTCACGGAACGGGCTGCGGTAACGGTAGCCGCCGTGCACGTAGCTGACCTTGATCGGTGACAGGGCGGTGGCCGACCAACCGCGGTTCCCGGTGACCCCGACCGCGGCGTACGAGCGCCCGGCGTAGGAGTTGCGCAGAGCGAGGACCTGGTGGCTGCGACGGTGCTGGGTGGCCAGCATGAGCGCGGTGTCGTTGGCTTCGCTGCCGGAGTTGGTGAAAAACACCTTGGCGTCGTGGATGCCGGACAGGTGCGCGATCCGCTCAGCCAGTTCGACCTGCCGTCGGATCAGGTACAACGTCGAGGTATGCAGGACTCCCGTGTCGATCTGGGCGCGCAGTGCGTCGGAGATCTCGGCGATGTCGTAGCCGATGGCGTTGGTCAGGATGCCGGCGAAGAAGTCCAGGTAGGCGGTGCCGTTGGCATCGAAGACGCGTCGGCCCTCGCCGCGCACGATCTCGATCGGATCTTCGTAGTAGAGCATGAGCCAGCCGGGCATGACGGCCCGGTGCCGCGCCAGCAAATCGGTCTCGGTCATGGCGACCACTCTTGCCTACCCAGGGCCCCACCGTCGAGATACAGAACGCATCGTCTGCCTCGACTGCGCGGACACTTCGTCTCACAGGGGGAGGTTCGTTTCGTGGTTGCCGCCGCTACGCTGCACCGGTATGAGCGTCCTCAACGCCGCCGCTCGCGCGGTGATCGCTAGCGGCAAGCTCGCGCATCTCGTCACGCTCAACCGTGATGGCAGCCCCCAGTTGAGCGTCGTGTGGATCGGGCTCGACGGTGACGAGATCGTCAGCGGACACCTGGACGACCGGCAGAAACTGCGTAACGTCAGACGCGATCACCGCGTCGCGCTGTCGCTTGAAACCGGGGTCGTGAACGCCATGGGCCTCGGCGAGTACCTGGTAGTGCGTGGCACCGGCCGGGTGACCGAAGGCGGCGCAGCAGAGTTGCTGCAACGGCTCGCTCACGTCTACCTCGGGCCCGATGTGAGGTTCCCGCCCGGCACAGACCACCCGCCGGGGATGATCTTGCGCATTCGGCCCGAGCATGTCGGCGGGATCGGCCCGTGGGCAGACGGTTGAGAAGCTCGCCCATCCCGATCGAGTAAAGCCCGACGGCGTCGAGGGAAAGCGGCCGGTTCACGCCAGGTCGCTCGTTGCAGGCCGCCGAGAAGCGGGAGGGTGCGCGACATCCGTGCTAATGCGGTCGGGTTCGCTTACGCGAGGAGAGCGAGCGCGTCCGCCGATCCGCGCCATGTGCCTCCGTCGCGACAGACGAAGTCGATGTCTAGCGTTGCCAGTAGGTTCTCAAACCCCTCGCCGATGGGCGCGTTGAACAGTGCGAGTAGCCGAGGATCGAGCCTCCCGACTTCTCGGTAGCAGAAGTGGCGGTAGGTGAACAGCTGACCGATCGCGTCGCGAACAGCTGGTTCGGCGTTTAGGCCGACGGTCTTGGCCTCGACGAGCCATTCCAGGGGTCTGTCGACCACAACCAGGTCGCGTGGGTGGACATTGGTGAAGGCCGTCCGTCCCGTCGCGCGTACGGCGTCGCCGAACTCCTTGATGAGCGCCTCATGATTGCGGCCGCGTCGCTCCGCCGACGTCGGAACGTTCGCGACATAGTCAGCGGCGTCTTTGGGCTTGAATTCTGGAATCACGGCTGGTTGCGCTTGCCGCGGCTGCAGCGACCTGGCACTCGTTCGTACCCGGCGATTGGCGGCTAGCTCGTCTTTGAGCTCCACGCAACGGGAATACAGAGCGGCGAACTCGGCGAGGTCTGCCGCCAGCGCAGCGTTTTCCGGGAGATTCGACATTGAGTATTTGACGGCGGCGATGCTGCCGGCCTCGTATGCGCGGGGGACAAAACGCGTCGCACCAAGCTCGATCGACCCCAGCGTGTGCGCCAGCCGTAACTTGTCCATGAGCTGCCGGAGCAGCGCCGTTTCTACCGCGATCTCGTCAATGGCCGCTACCTCGGCTGCCCGGCCCTTCCGTCCGTCTGCCTCAGCCGCACGAAGGTGCTGCGTAGCGCCCTGATTCATCGACAGATACACCGCGTCCATCCTGCTCGTGAACAGATACACGAGGTACAAGCCATCCGTAGCCGTCGTCGTCACGTCCTCGTCGAGCAGAGCGATCCACGGCACGACCGGGAGACTCGGACCGCTGCCACTGACCAGAATGCGCAGCCCGAACGGGAACTCAGCCGGTGGGTCTGCCGGAATCGACCGCAGGTGAAGCTGTGCGGGCTGGTCCTTGCCAGCGCGATGCGAATAGCCGGCGACGCCGCCAAGCGCGGTATGAGCATCCACAACCAACGACGCTAGGGCCAAACGGGGGCGGTGCAGCGCACATTCGCGCGCGCCGAACGCAGCCGCCACGGCGGTCGTAGGAGGAAGCGGATGCGCTCGCCGTTGAGGAACCAGGCCGCGCCGAAAGGGACAGGAGTGCCACGACTTCGCCCGATCTGGGTCACCGCAAAGGGCACTTGAGCGCACAGGACCGATGTCGCGGGCGATCGGCTAGCGGGACTGTGTGCCGGTCACCGCGCGCGGGAGGTAGTCCCTGTCGGTGGCTTGGCGCAGGTCCCACAGGTCGGCGGTGGCGGTTCCGGTCTGCAGTTTGTGCTGTCCGGCACCGTGTGCAGGTCGAGGAGCACCGCGATTCGGTGACGCTCAGCCCAGGCGAAGGCGCGGTCAAGGTGATCGATGCAGCCGAGGATGGGCTGGTGATCGCCGAACACGAAGTAGGGGACCGGGATCCGCACGGCGTCGATGCGGCGGCTGGCCAGGTCGGCGAAGTCCCGTTCGGTGATGAAAGAATCGCGGTGCGCGCGAAGAAGATCCCGTTCCCCGCGATCGCCCAGCTCGGTCCACAGATGGGCTTCGTCCTCGGCGGAGGTGCCGGCGAACAGCGCGGGGGTAATCCACTTCTCGAGCACCAGCCAGCCACCGAGGTTGACCCCGCGGATCACGGGCGATCGCCGTAGCTCGAACCGGACATCCCCGTGATGGATGGTCGGCGGTCGAGGTAGGTCGCGACGTAGACCAGCGGCGCGGTCCAGCGCACGCAGATGTCGTTGGTGACCTCCGACGTCGGC
>Ga0307308_10000433_pt1 | contig 14831 bp, 18 predicted proteins | sample ER_DNA_195_FD_194501 | JGI IMG/M metagenome (GOLD analysis project Ga0307308, IMG submission 194501) | Bulk soil microbial communities from the East River watershed near Crested Butte, Colorado, United States - ER_DNA_195 | ecosystem: Environmental > Terrestrial > Soil > Floodplain | place...
GGGGTCGTCGGGCGGCTGCCGGCGCGGATCGAAGAGCGAGGCCAGTCCTCGTCTCCGCCGCCGCCTCTGGTTGGGGACGGTCGGCGTCGTCGGGCTCCCTTCCTTGACCCATCCGTGCTCGAGGGCGATGTCCTGGCAGAGCGGGCAGACGTCCACGAAGTCCTCGCCGTTCGGTGAGAAACGCAGCGCGCGCTCGCCGGTGAGCAGCGTGCGCTCGCAGACGGCACACATCTGCCTGACGGGATGGCGCGCGACCTGACGCATGTGTGGACCCTAGCTCGCCCACGTCGAGTCGCATCTCGCTGCTAGGGTCATTCTCATGTGTCTTTTACATGTAGAGGATCGATGAGCGGTCGACGCGCCCGCTGCCGGCGCATGGTGCGCCCCGGCCACTGGGGAGTTCGCGCGCGGGTCGAACGCTTCAGCGAGCCCGCGCTCCTGCTTCTGCTCCGCGAGCGCCCGGCCCACGGCTACGAGCTGCTCGAAGCGTTGCCGGCGCTCACCGGCGAAGCGCGCGTCGACATGGGAAACCTCTACCGCGTTCTGCGCGCGCTCGAGGAGGACGGGCTCGTAACGTCGCGCTGGGAGGCCGGCGAGCCGGGCCCTGCGAAGCGCACCTATGAGCTGACGGCCTCCGGCCGGCGCCTGCTCGAGGAGTGGGCGACTGCGCTGCGCCGTTCGCGCGACCGCATCGACACGTTTCTCGATCGCTTCGAAGGGAGGTGACCATGCACCACGGACGCAGACGACACCATCGCGGCCTCGGCCGCCGGTGGTACGACCGTGAGAACGTCCTCGAACGGCTCGAGAGCTATCAGCGCGACCTCGAGCAGGAGCTCGCGGACGTCTCGGATCTGATCACGAGGCTCCGCGCCGGCGAGCAGCCGGGGCAGCCGGAGCCCCAGAGCGTCTAGCTCACCGCAGCGGCGTGCAGCAGGTCCACGACGTCTCGGGCCTGCTCGCCGCCCGCTTCGGCGTGCGCGAGCAAGGGAATGCCGTGCGGTCCGCGCGCCTCGCGCAACTCCGGCTGCGCGTCGAGCATCGCCCGTACGATCTCGGTCTCGCCGAGCATCGCCGCGGCGAAGACGTCCATACGCGCGCCGTGCTCGAGCAGATACTCGGCGAGGTCGCGACGGCCGACGTGCGCCGCGGCGCCGAGCGCCGTCTCCCAGTCGCCCCCGCCCCAGTCCCAGGCGGCGTTGACGATCGCCGGCTCTTGCTCCAGCAGCTGTCTCACGACACCGAGGTCACCGTGCGCCTTGAGCACGAACTCGGCGACACGCTCCGGGTCGATCGGCGGCGGCTTCTCGTCGGTCACGCCTTGACCTCTTCCTTCTCCTTCTTCGTCTCGTCGATCACCTTCTGCGCGATGTGCGAGGGAACTTCCTCGTAGCGGAGGAAGTGCATGTGGTAATCGCCCCGCCCGCCGGTCATCGACGTCAGCGCCTGCGAGTACGTGAGGATTTCCGCCATCGGCACTTCGGCCTTGATGCTGGTCATGCCCCCGCGCGGCTCCATCCCCTGCAGGCGGCCGCGGCGGGAGTTGAGGTCACCGTTGACGGCACCGACAGCGTCGTCGGGCGTCGTCACCTCGACCTCCATGATCGGCTCGAGCAAGACGGGGTCGGCCTTTTCGTAGGCCGACTTGAAGGCCATCGAGCCGGCGATCTTGAACGCCATCTCCGACGAGTCGACCGTGTGGTACGAGCCGTCGACGAGCCTGACGCGCACACCTTGCACCGGTGCACCTGCGAGCTCGCCGTGCTGCATGGCCTCCTGGACGCCTTTGTCGACGGCGGGACGGAAGCTCTGCGGGATCGAGCCGCCGACGATCTTGTCGACGAACTCGTAGCCCTGGTGGCCGTCGAGCGGCTCGAGGACGATCACGCAGTCGCCGAACTGGCCGCGGCCGCCCGTCTGCTTCTTGTAGCGGCCCTGCGCGCGGCTCTCCTTGCGAATCGTTTCCAAGTACGGAACACGCGGCTGATGCAGCTCGACCTCGACGTTGAAGCGGCTCTTGAGCCGGTCGACCGCCACCTCGACGTGTATCTGAGACAGACCGTTTAGGAGCTGCTCGCCGGTCTGAGGATCGCGGCGCATCTGGATCGTCGGGTCCTCCTCGCCGAGGCGCCGGAGACCCGCGGCCATCTTCTCCTCGTCGCCCTTCGACTTCGGTGTGACGGCGAAGCTCATCACCGGCTCGGGAAAGCCGATGTCCGGCAACTCGACCTGCCGCTCGGCGTCGAGCAGCACGTCGCCGGTCTGCGTCTCCTTCAGCTTCGCGACGGCGCCGATGTCGCCTTCGCCGAGCTCAGCAACCTGCGTGTGGTCCTTGCCTTGCACCTCGAGAAGCTGACCAATGCGTTCCTTCGCGTGTGCGCGCGCGTTGACGACGCTCGCGTCGGCTTTGACCGTACCGCTGAGCACGCGGAACACATTGATGCGCCCGGCGAACGGGTCCGCGATCGTCTTGAAGACGAATGCTGCAGTGCCACCGCCCTCGATGCTGATCGGCGCGCCCTTGCGCGCCGGCGACGGGACGCCTTCCACGAGCAGGTCGAGCAGTGCGGTCGTCCCGAGGTTCTTCGACGCGACGCCACACGCGACGGGAAACACCTCGCCGCGCGTGACCGCGTCCTTGAGCGCCTTCGCGACTTCCTCTGCGCCGAGCTCCTGGCCGTCCAGGTAGCGCTCCATGAGGCCTTCGTCCGTCTCGACGACGGCGTCGAGCAGCTTCTCGCGGTACTGGTCGACCTGGGCCTGCATGTCCGCGGGAATCTCGACCGGGCCGCTCTCGCGTTGGCCCCCGGGATCCATGTACGCCTGCATGTGCAGCAGGTCGACGATCCCGGTCAGCTCGTGCTCCGCGCCGATGGGGATGTGCACGGCGACACACTTGTCGGAGAGCTGCTCGCGCATCGCGTCCAGCACGCGGAAGAAGTCTGCGCGCTCACGGTCGAGCATGTTCACGAAGAGAACACGCGAGAGGTCTGCTTCCTCGGCGCGCGCCCAGTGCCGCACTGTCTGCACTTCGACGCCCATCACGGCGCTGAGCACGAAGAGCGCGCCTTCGACCACGCGCAGGGCTGCGATCGCGTCGCCCTGGAAGCCAGCGTCGCCGGGTGTGTCGATCAGGTTGATCTTGCGTCCCTGCCACTCGAGGTGGCAGATCGACGCCGAGAGCGACATCTGACGCCGCTGCTCGTCCTCGTCCCAGTCGCTCGCGGTCGAGCCCGACTCGACCGTGCCGAGGCGGTTGGTCGCTCCGGACTGGAACAGCAACGCCTCCACGAGCGACGTCTTGCCTGTTCCGCGGTGTCCGACGACGGCGACGTTGCGGATCTTCCCCGGCTCAGCTGCCATGCTCGTTAGCCCCTCCTGACGACGCGGTTTGAGGGGTGAATCGTATCCGGGCTAGCTTTCCAAAGAGGCCCTGGTGGTAGCCCCGGAGAGCCTGGCCTTCAGGCGCAGGATCGCCTTCGTGTGGAGCTGCGAGACGCGCGACTCGGTCACGCCCAGCACCTCGCCGATCTCGCGCAGGGTCAGCTCCTCGTAGTAGTAGAGCGTGACGACGAGCTTCTCGCGCTCGGGAAGGCGGGCGATCGCCTCTCCGATCGCCTCCTTCATCTCCGTCTGCGAGAGCGTGCCCTGGGGATCGGGAGCCTCGGTGTCCTCGATCGTGTCGATCAGGGCGACCGTGTCGCCGCCGGTGCTGCTCACCGTCCACAGCTCGTCGAGCGCCGCGATCGAGGAGCGCGAGATGTCGGTGAGCGACTCCTCGAGCTCGTCCTCGGAGATGCCGAGCTTCTCCGAGATCTCCTCGTCCGTGGGTGCGCGGTGCAGCTTGCGCTCGAGCTCCGCGATCGCGCGCTCGATGTCGCGGGCGCGCGCGCGCACGGAGCGAGGCACCCAGTCCATCGCACGCAGCTCGTCGATGATCGAGCCCTTGATCCGCGCGATCGCGTACGTCTCGAACTTGACGTCGCGCTCGGGATCGTAGCGCTCGATCGCACCGATCAGGCCGAGCAGCCCGTACGAGACGAGATCGCCCTCGTCGACGTGCGCCGGCAGTCCCGACCCCAGCCGCCCAGCGACGTATTTCACGAGCGGCGCGTACGTGAGGATCAGCCGATCGCGGATTGCCTTGTTCCCCTTGTTGGCGCGATATTCGCGCCAGAGGGACTGAGTGTCGTCGGCCGTGGCCACTCGCAGAGGATACGCGGTGTTTCGGCTCTACCACGACGGCGCCGCCCGAGTCGGCGCCTTACTTGAGCGCGCGGAAGGCCATCGTCGCGAGCCAGACGGAAAGCGACGCCGAGGCGAGCACGATCGTCCAGCCCGCCGCCTCCCTCCCAGCCCCATACGCGGCAGCGAAGGCGACGCCTGCGAAGCCGATGGCGAGGACGGCGAAGAGAGCGCCGAGGGCGCGTCGCTGCTTCATCGGCGACAGGAGATCGCGGGAGCCACGGCTACAATCCTTCCACCCTAGGGGCGTAGCTCAGTTGGTAGAGCGGCGGTCTCCAAAACCGTAGGCCGGGGGTTCGAGTCCCTCCGCCCCTGCTGCACTAGCCAAGCGAAAAGCGGCGTGTGTGCAAGCGTTTCAGCACATCGTCGAGCTTCCCTTCTCCCATCGAACCTGGCGGCCGGTTTGACCCGGCGCGTGATGGTCATACTTCTTGGTGGCGGGGCTGAGATCTATCCGCCTGGTGTTCAAGCGGCGAAAGCGGCGCTGTGGTCAGCACGGGGAAGCTAGCCCCCGGGGTGGCCCCGGGTTACGGAAACCGCGGCCGCGAGACCCCCAGACGAATCTGCGGCGGCCCCGCCAACTCTTTTCGAAATCGAAAGCGGCGGCTTTCTCGCGGGCCGAAAAACCGTAGGCCGGGGGTTCGAGTCCCTCCGCCCCTGCATCTCTTCTTCGGACGGCTCCGACTCTTCCTGCAGAAAGGGGTACGCCCTGTTCGCACTCGAATAGGCCGTTCGGCCCATGGAAATCCTGCCGCGCCTCGTGTTGAGTCAGTGAAGAACGTTGCGGCAGACCTTTCGACTCTTCCTCGCCCTCGGGGTCGCTTTCCTGCTCGCGGCCGTCGCGCCGCGCGCCGTCGAGTCGACGCACCTGAAGCTCATCGTCGGCGTCACCGACGACACGGCGAAGTGGATGGTGAGACAGGACGGGATCGTGGGGGTCCACCGCGACCTCAGGCTGATGGCGGTCCGGGTGACGATCCCGTGGCGGCCAGGCCAGGCCAAGCCGACGGCGTTGCAGCAGGTCTATCTACAGCGCATTCGCCGGATGACGCAGCTGAACGAGCGCATCGTGCTCGCGGTCTACAACACGGCCGACCAGGCGCCGACGACACGGAAGGCTCGGAGGGAGTACTGCTCCTTCGTCCAGGGCGCGGTCAAGCGTGTGCCGCTCATCCACGACGTCGAGATCTGGAACGAGGTGAACTCCCCGACCTACTGGCCGGAATCGGCCGGGCCGGGGTCGTACACCAAGCTACTCGCACGTTGCTACGACGCCCTGCACAGCCATCCGTTCCCGATCAACGTGATCAGCTCGACCGCCTCGCGACACGACCCGGCCAACTTCGTCTTCGGGCTCGGCGACGCGTATCGCACACTCGGACGCACCCGACCGCTGTTCGACACGTTCGGCCACAACCCGTATCCCGAGAACTCGGCTGAGCCTCCCTCCGCGCAGCACCCGCAGTCGGATCTGATCGCCCAAGGCGACTACGAGACGCTGATGAACGTGCTCCACACGGCGTTCGACGGGACCGGGCAACCCGCGCCCGGCGAGCGCGGCGTCACTATCTGGTACGTCGAGGACGGCTTTCAGACCGTGCCGCCGCGGGACAAACGCCGCTACTACCACGGCCGGGAGAACGACCGCTACGCGCTACCGGCGGTCTCCAGCGATGCGGTCGACCAGGCGACGCAGCTGCAGGACGCGATCCTGCTCGCGTACTGCCAGCCGGCCGTCTCCGGCTTCATGAACTTCGGGCTGCTGGACGAGGACCGGCTGGGCGGCTGGCAGGCCGGACTGCTCTGGCGCGACGGGACCCGCAAGCCGTCGTACGACACGTTCAAGGCCGCGATCGCGGAGGTGCGCCGCCGCGACACCGACTGCTCGAAGGTTCCCGGCGCACCGCAAGACTGACCCGTCGCGCGGCGTCTACTCCTCGGCGGGACGGGGAGGTCGGTCAGAGGGGCTTTCCTCGTCTCGCCGTTCCAATACCTCTTTCAAGCGTCCGAGGTCGGAGCGGAACTGACGCTCCGCCTGCTTCTTCGCCATCGCCGCCGCGAAGCGGAGCGCACCTCCGACTGCAGCCTCGGCGGAGACGTGGACCTGGGTGCCGCCTTCGACAGGCTCGAACCGGTGACTGATCTCGAATCGCACGGGCCCGGTAACCGCCTTGACGTCGAAGCGACGACCCTGCTCGAAAGCAGTCACCTCCAGCTCGAGCTCGGCAGCGCGCCCCAGGAAGCTGCGCCGCTCGCGGAAGCGTGAGCCCTCGTCGACCCAGTCGGCTGCCTCTGCGCTCTCCTGCCACTGGGGCAGGTTTCGGATGTCCGCGACGTAGGCGAAGACCGCCCCGACCGGCCGCTCGATCCTGACCTCGAGGTCGAAGCGCACGGCCTGAGGTTAGGCTGCGCCGCCATGCGCGTGTCCTTCCTGGTGCCCGCGTACAACGAGGCGGCGACGATCGAGGCCTTGCTGGACGCAGTGTGGGCACTCGACCTCGACAAGCAGGTCGTCGTCGTCGACGACGGTTCGACGGACGGCACCGGCGACCTCGTCGAGCGCTGGCGTGAAGGGCGCGACGGCGTCGTGCTCGTCCGGCAGGAGAACCGCGGCAAGGGCTCTGCGGTGCGCGCTGCGATTCCGCACGCGGACGGTGACATCGCGGTGATCCAGGACGCCGACCTCGAGTACGACCCGACCGATGTGCCGGCGCTGATCGAACCGATCCAGCGCGGCGTCGCCGACGTCGTCTACGGCTCCCGTCTGTCCGGGGGACGTCCACAGCGGGCGTACCTCTTCTGGCACCTCGTAGGCAACCGCTTTCTGTCGCTGCTCACAAACCTTCTCTTCAACACGACGCTGTCCGACATGGAGACCGGCTACAAGGCGTTCCGCACCGAGGTCCTGCGCACGCTCGATCTGCGACAGGACGACTTCGGGATCGAGCCGGAGATCACGGCGAAGGTGTGCAGGCGCAAGCTGCGCGTGTACGAGCTGCCGATCGCGTACTACGGCCGCACCTATGCAGAGGGGAAGAAGATCACGTGGAGGGACGGGTTCAAGGCAATCCGCGTCCTACTCGGCGTCCGCCTCTTCGGCTGACGGTCGCGCTCGTCGCCGCGCTGGCGGCATCCATCACGATCGGCGCCGTCGAGGTGCTGCCACGCGTGGAGGACACGATCGCCCGCGACTCGAAGCTCTCGGACGTCGAGCGGCTGCACGCAGCGGGAGACCGCCTGCATCTCCGGCGGGCGCCGTTCGATGCGTTTCGCGCCGAACTGCATCCGCGGGAGCGGTACGCCGTCGATGTGCCGCCGGGACCACGCGGGCCGTTCATCACGCGCGGTGAGGTCGTGCGCGCCTACGCAGCGTTCTTCTTCCTGCCTGCGATCCAGGTGCCCAGGGCGCCGCCGGTCTTCCACTACCGCTTCCGGTGAGAGTCGCCGGACTGCTCGGCGCGAACGCGCTCATCTTCTGCGTCGGGCTCGGCGTGCTGCCGTGGCTCGGCGTCGCCCGCTCGTGGCGGCTGCTCGTCTCTCGCTGCGGTCTGGCCTACCTGTGCGGCCTGGTGGTCACGGGTGTGCTCGCGGCGCACCTCGCGTTGCTCCACGTCAGCTTCGGCTGGTTCGCGCTCTCGCTCCTCGCGGCCGTTTCGGCCATGTTGGGTGCCTGGCACCTGCGTGGGAGCGAGCGTCCCGTCTGGGCCCGTCCGGGCTGGACGACGCTGGCCGGCATCGCGGCGCTCGCTGCGGTGCTCGCCGAGTATGCCCGGGCGTTCGCCGTCGCACCCCTCGACCGCTACGACGCCTGGGCGATCTGGGCTTTGAAGGGACATGCGCTGTATGCCTTCGGCTGGGCGGATCCGGCCGTCTTCGCAGGTGACTCGTACCGCTTCGCCAACCTCGACTACCCACTTCTGCTGCCTTCGCTCGAGGCGATCGACTTCCGGGCGATGGGAGCATTCGACACGCGGCTGCTCCATCTGCAGTTCCTCTTGCTCCTGGTCGCCGCGCTCGCCGCGCTCGGCACCGTGCTCGCCGGAAGGGTTCCGGCTCTCGTCCTGTGGGGAACGCTCGGCGCGGTCGCGCTCGCGCCTGCCGTCTTCGACCAGCTGCTGACGGCGTATGCAGACCTGCCGCTGGCGCTCGTCTTCGCGGTGGGCGCTGCCGCGGGCGGCCGCTGGCTCGTCAGCGACGAGTCCTGGGCACTCGCCGTCGCAACGCTCTGCTTCGCCGGCTCATTGCTGACCAAGAACGAGGGGACACTCTTCGTCGCTGCTGCCTTCGTCGCCCTGCTTGCGGCGGCCTACCGGCGCTGGCGTCCGCTGGCGATCGCGGCCGCCGTCGAGTTCGCCGTCCTCCTGCCCTGGAAGATCTACGTGCGCGTTCACGACCTGCACGACATCAACTACAGCCTCGCCGACAGCTTCGACATCCACCACGTCAGCGGCAGAATCGGCGTCGGGCCGATCGCATTCCGCACACTCGGCCGCGAGATGATCGACCCGTTGCAGTGGGGACTACTCGCCCCGCTGTTCCTGCTCCTGCTCGCCGTAGCGGCAGTCACGGGTGTGCGTGCGCTCGTCGTCTACGGCGCCGTCTCGGTCCTGCTCTCCTGGCTCGGGCTGAGCTGGATCTACGTCGTCTCGCACTACGAGTACAGCTCCTACCTGAGCTCGACCAAGGAGCGCGTCGTCGCTTCCGTCGTGCTTTCAGCGGCCGCGCTGACGCCGCTCCTGGCTACCGAAGCCTGGGCTAGCGCTCGCGGTCGAGACCGGCCTCGTGGCGGCGACGTACGAACTCCTTGACCTCTTCCAGGAATCGCGAGCAATCGGCTTCGTGCTCGTCCGAGATGAACTGCCCCGGCGGTGCCTGTTGCTCGCCGTTCGGCTCGGCCTGCGGCGTGCCTGCCTCCGGACGCGGCAATGCTCCCCACTTTCGGTTGTGTGACCCGACGGCGTTCACGGCTGGTGGGGCTAGGACCGCAGCGACCGTGGACGCCTAGGCGCGCGAGTCTAGAGCGTCTCCACCACGAGGCATCACTCGGACGAGGGATGCCTGCACGGGCCGGCCGCAAACAGCGCACATTTCAAACAAGTGCAAGCTGGCGATGACTCGCCAGGCCGGAGACGCCCACGCCGACGAGCCGCAGCGCACCGGGACGGTCCGTGAGCGCACGGTCGAGCAGACCGCACGCCAGCTTGCCGATCTCCTCCGCGTCGTCGATCCCCACGCGCAGCGACGTCGACCGGCTGCGGATCGAGAAGTCGGTGTAGCGGACCTTCGTCGAGACGGTGCGCGCGGTACGACCGGTCTTCTGCAGATGATCGGCGACCTGCACCGCCATTCGGCCTAGCTCGGCGTGAAGCAGTGCGCGGTCAGTGAGGTCGCGCTCGAAGGTGTTCTCGACGCTGATGGAGATGCGTGCCGTCTGGAGCTCGAGCCCGCGCGGGTCGATCCCCCGCGCACGATCTCGGAGCACCCTCCCGACGCTTCCCGGCAGGAGCCGCCTCAAGCCGTCGTCGCCAAGGCGCGCGAGCGCGCCGATCGTCTCGACCCCTGCGGCGACGAGTCGCTCCTCTGCCTTCGGGCCGACGCCCGGCAGCCGCCTCACGTCGAACGGCGCGAGGAACCTGAGCTCACTTCCCGCCGGCACGACGGTCAGCCCGCCGGGCTTGCGATGGTCGCTCGCGATCTTCGCGACGACTTTCGAGGTCGAGACACCGAGCGCGCACGAGAGGCTCGTCCCGGCGCGTACGGCGGTCTGCACCGCCTCTGCCACCTTGCGCGCCGCGAGAAAGTCGCCGGCCACCTCACCGATGTCCAGGTAGCCCTCGTCGAGCCCGGTCCGCTCGACCGTCGGCACGACGCCCCGCACCGTCTCCCACACGTGCTGCGAGTACTCGCGGTAGACCGAGTGCCGGGGGCGGATGAAGACGGCGTGCGGGCAGCGCCGCGCCGCTTCGGCGCAGCTCATCGCGGAGTGGATCCCGAACTTCCGGGCCGCGTAGTTCGCCGTCGCGACGACGCCACGGCCCTGCGGATCGCCGCCGACGACCAGCGGCTTCGTCCGCAGCTCCGGATTCTCGAGTTCTTCGACCGCCGCGTAGAACGCGTCGAGGTCGAGGTGGGCGACGATCATCCGCCCAACCCTAGTGAGTGCTCAGGCGAGCACCCACTCCTCGTTCCGGAGAATCGGGACGGCGTTGCCGTTCGAGTCGATGCCGTCCACGTCGACGTCGGGGCCGCCGATCATGAAGTCCGTGTGGATGCTCGAGACGTTCGACGCGCCCTCGGGCAGGTCTTCCTCGGCGTTGCGCGTGAAGCCGAGCCCGCCACCGTAGGCGATGTGACAGGTGGCGTTCTCGTCGAAGAGCGTGTCGAAGAAGATCACTCCCGACTGTCCGACCGGGGAGGTGCCGTCGACGAGCGCGACCTCGCCGAGACGCCGCGCGCCCTCGTCACTGTCCAGCTGGGCCTCGATCACGTCCTCACCCTTGTCAGCCTTCGCTTCGACGACGCGTCCGTCCTCGAAGCGCAGCCGCAAGCCCTCGACGATCACGCCACCGGAGGTCGCCAGCGGACGCGTCGACCGCACCGTCCCCTCAGTACGTCGCGCGTCGGGCGCGGTGAACACCTCCTCGGTCGGCATGTTCGGCACGTGCACGATCCCGCCTGCGGTCTCGAGGGTTCCGGCGCCCCAGCTGTACCCCGGCGTCAGGCCGATCGTCAGATCCGTGCCTGGGCCGCTGAAGTGGAGGGCGTCGAAGCGCCGCTCCGTCATCAGCGCTGCACGCGCGCGCAACCGCTTGACGTGCTCCTGCCAGGCGTCGACCGGATCCGGCTGGTCGAGCCGGACGGCTTTCGCGACGTCCTGCCACAGGCGCTCGAGGTCGCCGTTCCCATAGGCCTTCTCGGCCCAGCGCTCACTCGGGTACGCCGCGATCGTCCAGTTGATCGTCTTTTCCTCGAACGTGATCTGGAGCGCGCGTTCGCTGAGCGCCTTGGGACGCGCCTTGCCGACACGCACGCCGTCGAGATCCTCGAACACGTCCGGATTTGGGTCGCCCGCGATGAAGATGTTCGCGCCACCGACACGTGAGAGATGCTCGAGGCGCTCGAAGTCCCACGGCGGGCTCCATTCGAGGATGTCGTCGTCGCCGTGGATGATCAGCTCCCGCTTGATGAACTGGTCGTGGTACTGCGCGGTCACGTAATGCGCGCCGGCCTCGTACGCGGCCGTCGCGAGCGCGCGGGCAAACGGCGCCTGCTCGACGTACGCAGAAATCGCGACGTCCTGTCCTTCGTTGACGTTCGCGCCCACGCGGACGACGAGTTCGGCGTACCTCTTGAGGAGACTCTCGTCGGGCATGGCGCGATTGTAGGCTGCGCTCGATGGCCGTCCTCGAAACAGGCGTCGAACGAGACGAGGTCTTCGAGCGCCGGCGCGAGCGGATGGAGGGCCTCGTGGCGGAGTTACGCGAGCGGACGGCCCAGGTCGCGCAGGGCGGCGGCGAGAAGGCGACCGAGCGCCACCGTTCCCGCGGCAAGCTGACCGCGCGCGAGCGCGTCGACCGCCTCGTCGATCCGGGCGGCGCGTTCCTCGAGCTCAACGCGCTCGCCGCGTGGGAGCTGTATGACGGCGCCGCACCGGCGGCCGGCATCGTCACCGGGATCGGAGTCGTCGGGGGACGCGAGTGCGTGATCGTCGCCAACGACGCGACGGTCAAAGGTGGCTCCTACTACCCGCTGACCGTGAAGAAGCACCTGCGCGCGCAGGAGGTCGCTGAGCAAAACCGCCTCCCCTGCCTCTACCTCGTGGACTCCGGCGGCGCGTTCCTCCCGTTGCAGGACGAGGTCTTTCCGGATCGCGACCACTTCGGCCGCATCTTCTTCAACCAGGCGCGGATGTCGGCCAAGGGCATCCCGCAGATCGCGGTCGTGATGGGCTCGTGCACGGCGGGCGGCGCGTACGTGCCGGCGATGTCTGACGAGACGATCATCGTGCGCGGCACCGGGACGATCTTCATCGGCGGTCCGCCGCTCGTGAAGGCGGCGACGGGGCAGGACGTCACCGCTGAGGAGCTCGGCGGCGCGGACGTGCACACGCGACAGTCCGGCGTCGCCGACTACTACGCGACCTCCGACGAGCACGCTCTCGCCCTCGCGCGGCAGATCGTCGGCAACCTCCACGGGCGGAAGCCCGAGCCGCCGTGGGAGACGGCCGAGCCGCAACCGCCCGCCGCCGACCCGGAGGAGCTCTACGGCCTCGTCCCGGAGGACTTCCGCCACCGGGCCGATGCGCGCGAGCTGATCGCCCGCATCGTCGACGGGTCGCGCTTCGACGAGTTCAAGGCGCTCTACGGCGAGACGCTCGTCACCGGCTTCGCGCGCATCGAGGGCTACCCAGTCGGCATCCTCGCCAACAACGGCGTCCTGTTCGCCGAGTCGTCGCAGAAGGGCGCCCACTTCATCGAGCTCGCCTGCAAGCGCCGGGTACCGCTCGTCTTCCTGCAGAACATCACGGGTTTCATGGTCGGTCGGGAGTACGAGGCCGGCGGCATCGCGCGAGACGGCGCGAAGCTCGTGATGGCTGTCGCGAACGCCGAGGTGCCGAAATTCACGGTGATCGTCGGCGGCTCGTTCGGCGCCGGGAACTACGCTATGTGCGGCCGCGCGTACGCGCCGCGTCAGCTGTGGATGTGGCCGAACGCGCGCATCTCCGTGATGGGCGGCGAGCAGGCGGCGACCGTCCTGACGATGGTCGGCGATGCCGATCCGGAGGAGATCCGCGCGAAGTACGAGCGTGAAGGGAGCCCGTACTACTCGACCGCACGGCTGTGGGACGACGGCGTGATCGATCCGCGAGAAACACGCCGCGTCCTTGCGCTCGGCATCTCCGCGGCCCTGAACGAACCCATCCCCGAGACGACGTTCGGCATCTTCCGGATGTGATGCGGCTCTTCGGCAGGAAGCCGAAACCGCGCCTTCGCGCGCTCGGCGAGTCGGAGGCGTATCACCACTCCTACGGCGACGCACCGCGCGACGTCAAGATCGTCAAGCTGGAGCCGCGGCGTCCCCGTTACCGGCAGGTGCTCGCAGACGGCGAGCGGATGCGCCAGGCATTCCTGCAGCGACTCGACAAGCGCGAGAAGGAGGAGTAGTGGGTTACTCGATGGTGCAGGTGGACGACCTCCCGCCCGAGGGGCCCGGAGGCGCCGTCCGGTTCGTTCGCCGACACCTCGGCGTGGGCGCGTTCGGGATCAACTGGTTCGAGATCCCACCGGACACGGCCGGGCGCGAGCACGACGAGCAGGAGACGGAGCAGGAAGAGGTCAACGTCGTCATCGCCGGGTCGGGCGTGTACCGCGTCGAAGGCGAGGACATTCCCGTGCAGCGCGGCACGGTGATGCGTTTCGATCCCGAGACAACACGGGTGCCGATCGCCGGACCCGAGGGCCTGACGATGATCGCAGTGGGGGCACGCCGTGGAAGCTACGAGCCAAGGGGGCCGTTCTAGACATGCACACGATTGAACTCTCCGACGACGAGCTGCGGCTGATGCACGCGGCGCTGCACTCGTACCTGGACGACTTCGGGCACGAAGAAGCGGACGTGCTACGTCTGATCAAGGCGCTGATCGCAAAGCTGCCGCCCTCGGCGTGACACTCGTCCGGATTCTGATGTGGAACCTGGCGGACTCGAAGACGACGCTCGACGAGCTGCGCGATCAGCTCCCTCTCGCCGCGGACGGTGAGATCTGGTTCGCGAACGACGTGGCGGAGCGTTTCGGCGTCGTCTCGACCAACGACGACCTGCCGGAGCTCGACCGCGTGCGGGCCTTGATCGGCAAGGAGCCCGACGTCGCCGAGGAGTTCGACGCGATCGAGTGAAGCGGTGAGCCCGGACAAGCCAGGCCCACCGCCTTTGGTCGCCCTCTAACGCGTTGCGACCTGCGCCAATCGCCGGCTGGAGACGCCGGTGTGTTCCTTCTGCCCGCTCGAACGCCCGGCGAACGAAGACGCGCGCCGTTTTACAAAACGCTTAAAGGATGAGTTGCTCGGGGAAGACGGCGCCTTCTGCGAAGCGGTCGAGGCGATACGGGGTCAGGTCGACGGGTGCTATGCGCTCCAGGAGCTCGTGCGCCACGGCACTTCCGACGGCCGGCGACTGCATGAAGCCGTGGCCCGAGAAGCCGCAAGCGACGTAGACGCCGTCGGCCGCCCACCCGATCAGAGGATGAGCGTCGGGCGTCATGTCGTACAGCCCGGCCCAGGCGCGCACCACCGGTGCGTCCGCCGCCACGGGATACCGATGCGCCAGACGTGCACGCCAGTCGGCGACCAGGGTGTCGTCGACCTGCTCGTTGCTCGTCCAACGCGGCACGGGCTCCGTCATCGCCAGGCGCAACGTCTCGCCACGACGCCTGAAGTGAAACGTCGTCTCGTCCTCGATCGTCATCGGCAGATCCACCGGGAGGTCGGCGACCGGCCCCACGTCGACGAGCTGACGACACAGCGGCCGGATCGGCAACTCGGGGACGAGCTCCGGCGAGGCGGCTCCGCACGCGACGACGAGCACGTCGT
>Ga0307308_10000438_pt1 | contig 14793 bp, 12 predicted proteins | sample ER_DNA_195_FD_194501 | JGI IMG/M metagenome (GOLD analysis project Ga0307308, IMG submission 194501) | Bulk soil microbial communities from the East River watershed near Crested Butte, Colorado, United States - ER_DNA_195 | ecosystem: Environmental > Terrestrial > Soil > Floodplain | place...
GCAGACCGACGATGATCGGGGTGGCCACCGCCACTGCGCCCGGCGCGATCATCTCGCGCAGGGCTGCCTTGGTCGTGATGTCGACCACCCGGGCGTAGTCGGGGCGCTGGCTGTAATCCATGATCCCGGGCATCTCCCGGAACTGGCGGCGGACCTCGACGATGATCGCCTGGGCCGTCGTCCCGACCGCCCGGATCGCCAGCGAGCTGAAGAAGTAGACCAGCATCGCGCCGATCAGGGCGGCGATGAAGACGCTGACGTTGGCAAGGTTGACCGAGGCGAGGAGCGCCGCGCCCGGCACGCCGGCGACGATGCGCCGAGCCTCGATCAGATTGACCTTGTCGATGTAGGCGCTGAACAGCAGGAACGCGGCCAGCGACGCCGACGCGATCGCGTAGCCCTTCGTCAGGGCCTTCGTCGTGTTGCCGACGGCGTCGAGCCGGTCCGTGATCTCACGGGCGCCCGCCTCGGCCCGGCTGAACTCGGCGATGCCGCCGGCGTTGTCGGTGATCGGGCCGAACGTATCCATCGCCAGGATGTAGGCGGTCGTCATGAGCATCGCCATCGTCGCGACGGCGGTCCCGAAGATCCCGCCCACGTCCTTGCCGTCGGCATTGACGATCCCGGCCTGGGATCCGAGCCAGTGGCTGGTGTAGAGCGCGATGCCGATCGTGATCGCGGTGACGAACGTCGTCTCGAAGCCGACGGCGGTGCCCGAGATGATGTTGGTGGCCGGGCCCGTCTTCGAGGCCTCGGCGATCTCTCGAACCGGGCGGAAGGAGCCGGCCGTGTAGAACTGCGTGATGTACACGAACGCGACGCTGGTCGCGAGGCCGACGACGCCGGCGCCGAAGAAGTACAGCCAGACCGGGAGGCCCGACGGCGCGTTGCCGTTCGTCTGGAGCATCACGTTGGTCACCAGGAGCAACGCGAACACGGACAGGATCGTCGTGACCCAGTAGCCGCGGTTGAGGATGTTCATCGGGTTCTCGTCTTCCTTGCCGCGGACGAAGAAGATCGCGACGATCGTCGAGAGCAGCCCGAAGGCGCGGACGACGAGGGGGAAGAAGATCCAGGCCTCGGGGTTGGGCCACTTGGCGGCAAGCGCGATGGTGTAGACGCCGACCCCGAGGATCATCGCCCCGATGTTCTCGGCGGCGGTCGACTCGAAGAGGTCCGCACCGCGGCCGGCGCAGTCGCCGACGTTATCGCCGACGAGGTCCGCGACGACGCCGGCGTTGCGCGGATCGTCCTCGGGGATTCCCTTCTCGACCTTTCCGACGAGATCCGACCCGACGTCCGCTGCCTTCGTGTAGATCCCGCCGCCGAGCTGGGCGAAGAGAGCGACGAACGAGGCGCCGAAGCCGAAGCCGACGATCAGGAACGGCGCGTCCTTCGTGGCCTGACCACCGCCGAGGCCGCCGAACAGGCTGAAGATCCCGTAGACGCCGATCAGGGACAGGGCCACGACGAGGAAGCCCGAGACGGCACCGCCGCGCATCGCGACCTGGACCGCCTCGACGAGGCTTCGGCGCGCGGCGGCTGCGGTCCGGACGTTCGCCTTGACGCTGATGTACATGCCGATGATGCCGGACGCCATCGAGCAGGCGGCGCCGACAAGGAAGGCCAGGCCCGTCCGCCAGCCAAGGCTGATGCCGAAGACGTCGGTCTCGGCAACCTCCTTGGTCTCGAACAGCGTGATCACGGCGCCGATCACGACGGCGCCGACGAGCGCGAGGATGGCGATCGTCGTGTATTGCCGCCGGATGAAGGCGACCGCTCCCTCGAAGATCGTCCCGGCGACGTCTTCCATCTCCTTCGTCCCGGTGTCGCGCGAGAGCACGTCGCGGGCGAGATACACGGCGAACAGGACGGCGATGATGCCGGCCGGCAGGATGATCAACTGGAGCGTGCTTGCGCTCATCGGTCTTTCGGGGTCCTCCACTCTCCGCACGGGCACCGGATCGCGGACTGCGCGGCGGAACCCGCATGTCCTGAGGATCGGGGCAGCCCGCATGCGATGTCGGCAGACGGGCCGCGGGGAGTGTAGCAAAGCAGAGACTGCCGCCGCCACACGGCTCGATCCGGGGCTGGACCCTATGCTTCACCGGCCGTGACCGACCAAACCCCCACACCCGCCTCGACGAACCGGCGCGCCCTCGGCTGCCTGCTCGAGATCATCGAGACGGTCGTCCTGACCCTGATCCTCTTCTGGGTGATCCAGTCGTTCGTCGCCCAGCCGTTCCAGGTCCAGCAGTTCTCGATGCAGAACACGATCCAGGATCGCCAGTTCGTCCTCGTCGACCGGCTGACCCCCCGATTCGACGGCTTCCACCGCGGCGACATCATCGTGTTCACGCCGCCGGCCAACGCCGAGTCGCCGGACGAGAAGCCGTTCATCAAGCGGGTGATCGGCATCGCCGACGACAGAGTCGACATCCGCGACGGAAAGGTCTTCGTCAACGGGGTCAAGCTCGACGAGCCGTATCTGTTCTCCGTCGACGGCACCCCGCAGCCGACGGTCCCCGACGGCGATGTCGCCTCCTGGACGGTCCCTGCGGGTGACCTGTTCGTCATGGGCGACCACCGCGCCCGCTCGTCCGATTCGCGGGTGTTCGGACCAATCACGGTGGACTCGGTCATCGGCCGCGCGTGGCTACGCTACTGGCCGCTCGAGGACATCGGCGTGCTGCCGACCGACCGGCATCCCGAGCTGGCGAAGCCGTCGCCCAGCCCGTCGGCCGGGCCACCGGCGAAGCCGTCGGCCACTCCCGGGAAGACGCCGAAGCCGACGAAACGGCCCACGGCAACGCCGCGGCGCTGATGCGCCGTCGTCCCCGGAGAGTTCCGGCGCGACGACCTATACTGCCGGACTTGTGACCTCCCTGACCCCGACCACGTGACCCGAAAGCCCGCGATCGGGTGCCTCCTCGAGATCGCCGAAACCCTTGTCCTGACCCTGATCATCTTCTGGGTGATCCAGTCGTTCGTCGCCCAGCCGTTCCGCGTCCAGCAGATGTCGATGGAGCACACGCTCGAGCCCGACCAGTACGTGCTCGTCGACAAGCTGACCCCGCGCTTCGACATCTACAAGCACGGCGACATCGTCGTGTTCAACCCGCCGAAGAACTGGGTCGCGTCGGGCGGAGAGCCGTACATCAAGCGGGTCATCGGCGTCGGTGGCGACACCGTCGAGGTCCGCGACGGCTCGGTCCTCCTCAACGGCACGAAGCTCGTCGAGCCCTACGTGTTCAAGGAGGACGACGGCCAGACCCAGGCGACGGAGTCGTTCGGCGAGGCCAGCACGTGGGTCGTTCCCGAGGGCCAGCTCTTCCTGATGGGCGACCATCGCGGCAACTCGGCGGACTCGCGCGAGTTCGGCCCGGTCGACGTATCCGCCGTCATCGGCCGGGCGTGGCTCCGCTATTGGCCGATCGACACGTTCAAGATCATCGACACGCCCACCCACCCGGAGCTCGCGACCCCGGCCCCATGAACGGCCGCGACCGGCGACGCGCGGCATGAACCCGGCCCTGGCGGCGATCGCCGCGGTGACGATCTCCGGAGCGGTCCTTGCGGTTTCGGCGCGCGACGTCCGGGCGACCCAGCTGGGCCTGCTCGTCGTCCTGCTCGAGGCGCCGCTGATCGCGGATCCGTGGCCCGATCCCCTCTCGATCCTCGCGCGGATCGCGGCCACCCTGCTCGCGGTCCGCCTCATCGCGATCGGTCTGCGCGGCGCCGATGCCACCGCCGGCACCCGGATCGGCTGGCCGGCCGAGGCGCTCGTCGCCGCCGCAGCCGCGGTCATCGGGTTCGGCAGTCACGGACTCGGAGCCGCCGGGCTCGGCCCGGCCGAGGCGCAGGCGACCGGGTTCGCCCTGCTCGTGCTGGCAGTTGCGCCGCTGTTCACCGGCCGCGACGTGCTCCGGCTCGCCGTCGGGGCGCTCCTGCTCCTCGTCGGCGCGTCATCGATCCGGGTCGGTCTCGACCCGGCCCCGAGCCAGGGCGAGCACTTGGTGAACGCTCTCCTGACGATTGCGATCGGTGGCGCGATCGCCGTGATCGCGACCGCCGCCCGGGCCGCGGGCGGGCTCGACGCGATCGACATCGGCCGGCCCGGCGAGGCCGTCCGGCGACCACCTGACGCGCACCGCGTGGCGGAGCCACCGCCGGCATCCGAGCCTCGGCCGGCATCGCGGCGCGCACCGCGCCGAACCCCGACGCCGAGCGCGCCGAGCCCGGGTGCGCCTGCGCCCGGCGCGCCGGCCGGGTCGCGCCAGCCAGGACGGCCGGCGCCGCCTCGTCGCCCTTCCGAGCCCGGCTGATGAGCATGCTCCCGTTCCTCGTCGTGGCCGCGATCAGCGGCACCGCGTCCCTGCTCGTCCGATCGCGCCGTGGATGGTCGACGAGCTGCGCGGTCACGGGCCTGGTGCTGATGGCCGTAACGTCCGCGTCGATCGAGCCGTCCGCCGCGATCCGGATCGGAGGAACCATCCTCGCGTCGTCGGAGTGGCTCCGGCTGTACGCCCTGCTCGGCAGCGTCGTCGGGCTCCTGCTCGTCGCGGTGGATGCGTCCGCGATGCACGAGCCGGACGTGCCGGGCATCGTCGTGCTCGGGCTCGGAGCCGCGGTCCTCGCCCTCGCCCTGCCCGATCCGGGGATCGCCGTCGTCGCGGCCACCGCCGGCGGTCTCGCCGGGATCCTCGTCGCGGCCCCGGTCGGAGCCGCGGCCCGGGCGGCCTTCGTCGGCGTCCGCGAGCTCCGCGCGCTGGCGATCGCCGGTGCCCTCGCGATCGTCGCGACCGCCTGGCTCGCCCGGCCGACGGACGACCTGGTCGCGGTGCCGGCCGTCTTCGGGCTTGCCTACCTCGCCTTCGCGATCGCGGTCGCGATCCGGTTCGGAGCGATCCCGTTCCATCTCTGGGCGGCGCGGGTCGCCGACGCGGCACCGGGCGTCGCCCTGCCGCTGCTGATGGCGTGGGGCCCGGCCGCCTTCGCCGCCGTCGCCCTCGTGTGGATCGACCAGTCGGTCGCGCCGCTCGCCCTGCCGCTGGGCAACGAGCGCTCGCTGATCGCCACGATCGGGGCGGTCGGGGTCGTCCTCGGGATCGTGGCCGCCTGGATCCAGGACGACCTCGAGCACGTGGTGGGCTACACGATCGCCGCCGATGCCGGGTTCGTCGTGCTCGGTCTGGCGGGCCTCGACCCCGCCGTCTGGGAGCCGAGCCGGACCTGGCTGCTCGTCTTCGTCGTCGGGCGAAGTGCGTTCGCGGCATGGGTCGTGGCGGTCCACGGCGGGTTCGGCACGCGCCGCCTGCCGGAGCTCGCCGGCTGGGCTCGCCGAGCCCCGGGGCTGGCCCTCGCCCTCGTCGTGATCGCGGTCGCCGCCGTGGGCTGGCCGGGCCTGATCGCCTGGCAGGCGCGCGCGGACCTGGCCCACCTTGCCCTGCCCGATGCCTTCGCGGTCCTCGTCACGATCGCTCCGCTCGCGCTCGTCGCCATCTACGGCCGGATCCTGTGGATCGGGATCCGGCCCATCGAGCACGCGGTCCGCGCCGGCCGCGGCGAGCGCCCGGGCTGGCCGGCTCCGTGGCCGCGTCGCCCGATGGTCGGCAGCGGCACGATCGAGCGGCTCTTCGAGCGCTCGTCGCACGCGTTCGCCGGCTTGCTCGACGTGCTGTGGGCGCTCCCCGCCGCCACCTGGCTCAACCGGATGCCCCTCGCCTCGATCGCCGTGCTCTTGCTCGCGGGCCTCGCCTTTGCCGTGAGCGACGGGGGGATGGGCGTCCCGCAGGCCGCCAGGGCGGTGCCGGTCATCGGCGAACCCGGCCCCGGCGCCGAGCTGTCACCGTCGCCGAGGGCATCGTCGGTGGCGACACCCGCGACGACGCCGGTCATCACGTTCCAGCCGATCGGCGGATCGGCTTCGCCGAGCGCGGATGGTCCGGCGTCGCCGGAAACCGGGGGGTCCGCCTCGCCGCGCGCCTCCGGCTCATCGAAGCCGTAGTCGCCGGGGCGCCGCTCAGTCGCCCGGGGCGAGCACCCAGCGATCGACGTCCCGGTCGTACTGGCGCAACTCCGACGCGTCGAACCAGAGCGCGATCTCGGCCGTCGCGTTCTCCAGGCTGTCCGACGCGTGCACGAGGTTCTGGGCGGTCTCGAGCGCGAAGTCGCCCCGGATCGAGCCGGGCGCGGCCTCGTGCGGCCGGGTTGCGCCGTTCATCGCCCGGACGACGGCGATCGCGTTGGGGCCCTCGAGAACCGCCGCGACGAGCGGCGCGCTGGTGATGAAGTCAACCAGGCCGCGGAAGAACGGCTTCTCGCGATGGACCGCGTAGTGCCGCTCGGCGAGGTCGGCCGACACGTCGATCAGCTTCAGGGCGACGAGCTTCAGGCCACGATCCTCGTAGCGGGCGAGGATCCGCCCGGTCAGGAGCCGCTGGACGCCGTCGGGCTTGATCAGGACGAGGGTGCGTTCGTTCACGGGTCCTCCTGGTCGGGGGTGGTGGATGGCAGTTCGTCGATGTCGGCGGCCGTCGAAGGGCCCGCCGGCTCGTCGTCCGGGTCCGGCGTCGTCGCGACGGCATCGCCTGCGGCATTGGCCTCGGCCTCCGCCTCGGCAGCGGCTTCCGCCTCGGCTGCCTGGAACTCACTGGCCTCGGTGCCAGCGAGGGAGCCGGCGGCCGCCGCGTGGTCGCGCATCGCCTCGACCTCGCGGCCCACGATCCGCTGGGCGTCGCCCCGGACGAGGGCGAGGATCGGCTCGCTCCGACCGGCCAGGAGATCGAGGATCGCCGGTGCCAGGCCGGGCGACGCCCGGAGGGCGAGGATCAGGCCGGTCGCAGCCTCGGAGGGCTGACCCGCCTCGAGGGCGATCCGTGCGCGGTGGAACAGGACGGTCGGGTCGAGAAGGTCTGCCGCCGATGCGTCCAGGCTCGCGGCCTCGTCGCCCCACAGGCTCGGGCCGGTCGTGAGGACGGCTGGCACGCCAGGCTCGAACGGATCGATGCCGTCGCCCGCGGGATGGTCGGACGCGCCCCGAGTGACGCCGCTGCGCGCGTGCGGGATGGGACGCACCGCGTGTGGCCCCGGGTGGAGGTCGTCGAACAGGACGCCGACGGGACCGGTCGCCGAGCCCGCCTCGGCCGGCCAGATCGCGCTCCGCTGCATGCCGGCGAACAGCGGATCGAGCGAGCCCTCGGCCTGTTCCGTCGCCCGCCCGGCAAGCCGTCGAGCCTCGGTCGGACGGCCGATCGCGGCCTGCGACTCGGCCGCGATCACGAGGCCGAGCACGTCGTCGGGATGGCCCTCCAGCCAGGCGGTCGCGGCCTCGCCGGCTCCGACCAGGTCACCGGTCCGCCAGCGCGCCTCGGCCAGGTCGCGGATCGCCTCGTCGTCGAGGTCGCCCCGGCCGGCCAGCGCCTCGAGCTCCGTCCGAGCCAGGCTCAGCGATCCGAGCCGGAGGTGGATGCGGGCCAGGACGAGGTCCGGATCGCGCGGTGCGACAACGGTCACGCCGGCAGCCTCAGGCGACGTTCGAGACCTCGCAGATAACGAGCCGGAGCGACGACCGCGAGCCGCAGGCCGTCGTCGCGGAACAGCTCCCGGGCGAGGCGCTGGACCTCGCCCGCGTCGACCGCGGCGACCGCGGCGAGGGCTTCGTCGAGATCGAGGACGCGGTCGTGGAGCGCTTCCTGGCCGCCGATCCACGAAGCCAGATGGCGAGTCTCGTCCATCCGGAGCTCCAGGCCGCCGGAGAGATACGCCTTGGTCTTGGCCAGCTCGTCGGCCGGCACCGGCTCGTCGCGCAGGCGCGCGAGCTCGGCGAGGACGGCGTCGAGGGCAGCCGGCAGGCGCTCCGGATCGACACCCGCCGAGACCTCGAGCGACCCGGCATCGGCGTAGTCGACCATCCCGGACGAGACGTCGTAGGCCAGACCCTGCGCCTCGCGGACCGACAGGAAGAGCCGGCTCGACATCCCGTCGCCGAGGACCCCGTTGAGGACCGCCAGGATCCAGGCGTCGGGGTGGTCGCGACGCAGCGCGGGGACCCCGACGATGAGCTGGGCCTGGGCCGTGTCGCGCCGTGCCCGCAGCAGCGCTCGCTCGCCGGCCGGCAGCGCGGGCGCCGCGGCGAACCCGGGGATCGCGCCATTGCCCGTTCCGAACGCGGCCACGGCCAGGTCGACGGCCTCGCGGTGGTCGAGGTCGCCGGCGACGGCGACGACGGTGTTGGCCGGCCGGTACATCGTTCGCCAGAAGCCGCGGATCGTGGCGGACGGCAGCGCCCGGATGCCCTCCTCGTCACCGCAGATCTCGCGCCCCAGCGGCCCGCTGCCGAACATGGCCTGCTGGAAGAGCGTCTGGGCGTACTCGGCCGGATCGTCGAGATACGAGCGGATCTCCTCGATGATGACGGTCCGCTCGCCGTCGATCTCCTTCTCGTCGAGGTTCGGTCGGACGATCAGCTCGCCGAGGACGTCCATCGCGCGGGTGGCCTCGCGCCGCGGGACGCGGACCCAGTACACGGTGGACTCGCGATCCGTGGCCGCGTTGAACGAGCCGCCGACCCCCTCGATCGCCTCGGAGATCGCGCGCGTCGAGGGGAACCGCTCGGTCCCCTTGAAGGTGATGTGCTCCATGAAATGGGCGGCCCCGGCCTCCTCGGGCGTCTCGAGGCGCGAGCCGGCGAGGACGTAGGCCGCAATGGAGACCGAACGGGCGCCCGGCAACCTGGCGCTGATCACGCGCGGCCCACCGGCCAGCGCGGTTCGTTCGAACATCGTGCGAGATGGTACAGGACGCCAAACGATCGACCGGCGACCCGTTCGGGCCGCCGGTCGTCGCCGCCGTGAGCCGGGCTCCTAGAGGTAGCCCTGGATCCAGTTGTTCGCGAAGTACACGACGAATGCGAGCGAGACGACCCACATGAGCGGGTGGATCTCGCCGATCTTGCCACGCACGACCTTGAGGAGCACCCAGCTGATGAAGCCGGCCCCGATGCCGACGGTAATGTCGTAGGTCAAGGGCATGAGGATGATCGTCAGGAGGGCCGGCAGCCCCTCCTCGATGTCGGCGACCGGGATGTCCTTGACGAGCGTGAACATCAGGTAGCCGACCAGCACCAGGGCGGGTGCGGTTGCCTGGCTCGGGATGAACCCCGCGATCGGCGACAGGAAGATCGCGAGGAGGAAGAGCACCCCGGTGACGACCGAGGCGAAGCCGGTGCGGCCGCCATCGGCAACACCTGCGGCGCTCTCGATGTACGTGGTATTCGACGACACGCCACCGACACCGCCGGCGATCGCGGCAACGCTGTCGACAAGGAGGACCCGACCGACGCCCGGCACCGAGCCGTCCTCGCGGGCGAGGCCAGCTTCCGCCGCGATGCCCGTGACCGTGCCCATCGTGTCGAAGAAGTCGCTCAGCATCACCGCGAAGATCGTGAGGGCCGCCGTGACGAAGCCGAGCTTCGTGAACGCCTGGAACGGATCCTGCAGGCCAAGTCCGATCGTGGAGAAGCTCGGCGTCGTGACGAGCGTCGTGTCGACCTTCTGGACGCCGACGACGATCGCGACGATGGTCGTGACGAGGATGCTGATGATCAGCGAGGCCTTGATGCCGCGTGCGTAGAGCACGAAGGTGATGGCCAGGCCGAGCAGAAAGACGAATTGGCCGGGCGACGTCGGAAACGACAGCGTGACCAGGGTGCCGTTGCAGAATCCAAGCGTGGCCGAGTCGGGGGCGCAGTTCGAAACGATCAGCCCGCCGTTGGCGAACCCGATGAACAGGATGAACAGGCCGATGCCGACCCCGATCGCACGCTTCAGCGCGATCGGGACGGCGTTCATGATCGCCTCGCGAAGGCCGACCGCGACGAGGATCGTGATCACGACGCCCTCAAGGACGATCACGCCCATGGCGCCCTTGGCGTCGAGGCCCTTTGCTGTGAGGGTGAACGCCACGATGGCGTTGATCCCGAGCCCGGCGGCCAGGGCGAACGGGTAGTTCGCGATCACGCCCATCGCGATCGTCATGATCCCGGCGATGAGCGCCGTCCCGGCCGCGACCGCGATCGGGTCCAGGCCGAGCGGCTTGGCGATGATGTTCCCGTTCAGGAAGATGATGTAGGCCATGACCATGAACGTGGTCAGCCCGGCACGCGCCTCCGTGCCGATCGTGGTTCCGCGTTCGGAGAACTTGAAGTAGTTGGCGATACCGTCCACGTCGAACCAGACCCTCCTCTTCCCTCGCGCGCCGGCGCCCGGGCGGGCTCGGACCGCGCCCTCTGTGCTCCGCGGGTCGGCCGTTCCTCGGCCTGCCGGCCCGCTTCCCTCCCGATCGGATGCTGCCGTCCCGCCGGATCGGCAGATGCTCGCTCGCCCGCCGTCGCGGACCGGATGGCTACTCGATCTCGCGGGCCTCGAGCCCCTGCAGCTCCATCTGGACGAACCCGCTCGTGTCGAACGTGAGCTGCCGGGCACCGTGCATCTCGTCCTCGGCCGTCACCAGCGGGGCGTATTCGATGATCACTCGCTCGTCGCCCTGGACCAGGGTGTAGACGAGGAGCTGGTCGGGCCGGGTGTCGAACTCGAGGTGCTCGAACGAGTCGACATTCAGGCTGATCGAGATCGGGGTGAAATAGGTCGACATGTCCGGGTCGTCGACGACGATCCGCTCGACCCAGCCGGTGCCATGGGCGATGAGCTCGCGGCCACGCTGGAAGCGGTACGACACGGTCTGCTTCAGGAGCGGCCGAAGCAGGTTCTGCATGTCGACCCGGCTCGTGACGACGCCCTGATTGACGAAGAACTTCGCGATCGGGGCGCTCGACACGGCGGCTCTCCTGGGGAAGACGAGCGGGCGGTGGGCGCCGTCGATGGTAGCGCAGACACTCCCCCATCGAGGGCTGATTCTTGCCGACGTCCGCTTTCCATCGTGCGACGGCCCGTATGATCCGCGCATGCTGCTCGCGGTGGACATCGGCAACACCAACGTCACGACCGGCCTGTTCCGGAACGGTGCGCTGGCCGCGACCCGCCGCGCGACGACCCACGCCCGCGCCTCGGCCGACGAGCTGGAGCACCTTCTCGACGCCCTCCTCCGGCTCGACGACGCGTCCTTCGCGGACGTCTCGGCGATCGCCTGCTGCTCGGTCGTCCCGGCCCTGACGGCCGCGCTGGAGACGATCGCCGGCCGGCGCGAGCGGGCGCTGCTGGTCGCCACCACCGGCACGGTTCCGCTCGCGATCCGCGTCGACCGGCCGGCCGAGGTCGGGGCCGACCGGCTGGTCAATGCCCTGGCGGCGGCCCGCATCCACGGGACGCCGGCGATCGTCGCCGACTTCGGCACCGCGACGACGTTCGACTGCGTGGCGGCCGACGGGGCGTTCGTCGGCGGGGCGATCGCGCCCGGGCTCGAGCTCGGGCTCGAGGCGCTCGCGGCGCGAACCGCCAAGCTGCCCCGGGTCGAGCTGCGAGCGCCGGATCGGGCGATCGGCCGCGACACGGTCGGCGCGATCCAGAGCGGGACGATCCTCGGCTACCAGGCCCTGGCCGATGGGCTCATCGCCCGGATCCGCGGCGAGCTCGCGGACGCGTCGGGCATCGACCCGGGCGGGGTCCGCGTGATCCTGACGGGCGGGCTGTCGGCTGCCCCCTGGGCCCGGGCCCTGGCCGGCGTCGACGCCATCGACCCCGAGCTGACGCTGAAGGGCCTGGCCATCCTCCACGCCGAGGTCGGCGGTGGGCAGCCGCTCGAGCTCGGGCTCCCGACGTGACGAGGCTGCCCACGTGACGAGGCTGCCCACGTGACGGACGCCCGGCTGGCGGGTCGCCTGATCGCGGTCGGTGTCACCGGTTCGATCGCCGCGTACAAGGCCGCCGATCTCGTCCGCCGCCTGCGCGACGAGGGCGCCGACGTCGTCGTCCTGATGACGCCGACCGCGACGCGGTTCGTCGGCGAGCTGACGTTCGCCGCGTTGACGCGTCACCCGGTCGAGAGCGACGTCGGCGGGCTGCTGCCCGACCAGCGGATCGGCCACATCGTCATCGCCGACAGTGCCGACGTGATCGTCGTCGCCCCCGCGACCGCCCACTGGCTCGCGGCGATGGCCACCGGCCTGTCCGGCGACGCGGTCACCGCCGCCTGCCTCGCGACGGCCGCGCCGGTCGTCGTCGCGCCGGCGATGGACGGCGAGATGTACGGCCACCCGGCCACGCGCGCCAACGTCGCCCGCCTGCGCGACGACTTCGGATACCGGATCGTCGAGCCCGAGGCCGGTCCGCTCGCGAGCGGGCAGAGCAGCCGGGGCCGGCTCGCGGAGACGGCATCGATCGTCGACGCCGTCGTCGACGCCGTGGCCGGCCGGCCCGTCCGCGCACCCGACCCGGTGGACCGCCCGCCCGTCGTGGCCGAGGCGCATGACGCGGACCTCGAGGGCCGCCACCTCGTGATCAGCGCCGGTGGCACAGTCGAACCGATCGATCCGGTCCGGTTCATCGGGAACCGCTCGACGGGCAAGATGGGGATCGCCCTCGCCCAGGCCGCGCTCGATCGCGGCGCTCGGTCTGTCACCCTGATCGTCGGCCAGATCTCCGTTGCGCTACCCGACGATGCCCGACTCGACGTCATGCACACCCAGACGACTGCCGAGATGGCCGACGCCGTCCGGCGGGCCGTCGAGTCGGCAGACGCGCTGATCATGGCCGCCGCCGTCGCGGACTTTCGGCCGCGCCAGTCGGCGTCCGCAAAGCTCACCCGCGACGAGGGGCTGACGCTGGAGCTCGAGCCGACCGAGGACATCCTCGCCGGCGTCGCCGAGCAATTCCGGGGCCCACGCGGGGCGAGCCCACCGATCCTCGTCGGGTTCGCGGCCGAAACCGGCTCCCTCGATCGCGCCGCCGACAAGCTCGTTCGCAAGGGCGTCGACTTCCTCGTCGCCAACGACGTCGCCGAGCCCGGCTCCGGGTTCGGCACGGACACCAACCGGGTCCTCATCCTCGCGGCCGACGGTTCGCGCGACGAGCTGCCGCTCCTCTCGAAGCGAGAGGTCGCCGATGAGATCCTCGACCGCGTCGCCCGAGCGCTGGACGGCCGGGACGCCGCCGCGCAGACTGATCGCCAGACGCAGGAGACCCGCCGGTGAGTGCCACTTCCGAGACCGTTCGCCGCCTGACCGTCGGCGACATCGCCAAGCTCCATGCCGACGGCCAGCGGATCGCGATGCTGACCGCCTACGACTACCCGACAGCGAAGCTTCTCGACGAGGCCGGGATCCCCCTCCTCCTCGTCGGCGACTCGCTCGGCCGGGCGATGCTCGGCTACGAGAACGAGATCCCGGTGTCGATGGCCGACATGCTCCATCACACCGCGGCCGTCACCCGCGGCGCCAGGCGCGCCCTCGTCATCGGCGACATGCCGTTCCTGAGCTACGCGACGAGCGAGTCGGCGGTCGCCAACGCGGGGCGGTTCCTGTCCGAGGCGGGTGCGCAGGCGGTGAAGGTCGAGGGCGGCGTCCGGACCCAGCGGACGATCGAGGCGATCGTCAAGGCCGGCATCCCGACGATGGGCCACATCGGTTGGACGCCCCAGGCCGCCAACGCCGCCGGCAAGGTCCGGGTCCTCGGCAAGAACCGCGAGCAGGCACGGACCTTGCTCCACGACGCGCTCGCGGTCCAGGAGGCCGGGGCCTTCGCGGTCGTGCTCGAGCTCGTCCCGGAGCAGCTCGCCGCGGCGATCACGGATCGGCTCCGGATCCCGACGATCGGGATCGGCGCCGGCGCGGGCACCGCCGGCCAGGTCCAGGTGATCACCGACCTGCTGGGGATCGAGACCTGGCACCCGAAGCACTCGAAGCCGTACGCGGACCTGCGGGGCACGATCCTGGCGGCGGCGAAGGCCTACGCGGACGATGTCGCCGCGGGCACGTTCCCCGGGCCGGAGCAGACGGTCCGGATGGACGAGGGCGTGCTCGACGAGGTGCTTGGGCGTGGCGAGTCCGACCGCGGGATGGAAGCGATCCCCGAGGGCGTTCCGCTCGACCGCGATCTCTGAGTCCTCGATCGTTCGGCCCGCGCCCGGCTCGATGCCGTAGCCTCAGCGGGTGACGAGCACCGAACGCCGAACGACACGGGTCGTGCGCACGCGGGCGGAGCTGCGCGCTGCGCTCGCGAACGCTGCGCGCCCCCTTGGGCTCGTCCCGACGATGGGCTGGCTCCACGACGGCCATCGCTCGCTGATGCAACGCGCCTGGGCGGACGACGCGACGACGATCGCCACGATCTTCGTCAACCCGCGCCAGTTCAACGAGGCGGCCGACTTCCAGCGCTACCCGCGCAACGAGGCCCGCGATCTCGCGATCTGCGAAGAGGAAGGCGTCGATCTCGTCTTCGCCCCGGGCGTCGACGAGGTCTACCCGCCCGGCTTCGATACAGTCGTGTCGGTCGGCGCCGTGGCTCGCCCGCTCGAGGGCGCCGCCCGGCCCGGTCATTTCGACGGCGTCGCGACCGTCGTCGCCATCCTGTTCGACCTGATCGGCGCCGACCACGCCTACTTCGGGCAGAAGGACGCCCAGCAGGTGATGGTGATCCGCCAGATGGCCCGCGACCTGGCGATCCCGACCGAGGTCATCGCCTGTCCGACGGTCCGCGAGCCGGACGGGCTGGCCCTCTCGTCGCGGAACGTCCACCTGTCGCCGGCGGAGCGCGCGGCGGCGCCGGTGCTCCGGCGGGCGCTCCTCGCCGCGCGCCACCGGTGGGCGGAGGGCGAGCGCTCAGGCGACGCGCTCCGGGG
>Ga0307308_10000439_pt1 | contig 14782 bp, 14 predicted proteins | sample ER_DNA_195_FD_194501 | JGI IMG/M metagenome (GOLD analysis project Ga0307308, IMG submission 194501) | Bulk soil microbial communities from the East River watershed near Crested Butte, Colorado, United States - ER_DNA_195 | ecosystem: Environmental > Terrestrial > Soil > Floodplain | place...
CGACCTCGCCCCGTTCCTCGAAAGCCAGGCCGGACCCGGCGACGAGATCGCGCGTCGTGGCCGACACGAGAACGTCACCGGCGGATCCGGCGGCGGCGATCCGCGCACCCGTGTGCACAGAGATCCCGCGCGGTCCTCCACCCCGCGGCCGCTCTACCTCTCCGGTGTGGACGCCCGCCCGCACCTCGAGCCCGAGCTCCGCAAGGCCGCCGCGGATCGCGAGCGCGCACCGAATCGCTCGAGCAGGCCCGTCGAACAGCGCGAGGAATCCATCGCCGGCGGTGTCGATCTCCTCGCCGGTGAACCGCTCGAGCTCGCTCCGCACCACTCGGTGGTGGCGCCCGAGCAGCTCCGCCCACGCACGATCTCCGAGCGCTCGCGCGCGCTCAGTCGATCCGACGAGATCGGTGAAGAGGACCGTCGCGAGCACGCGCTCCCCGACGCGCGTGGGGCGTATTCCCGTGAGGAACTCCTCGATCTCGTCGACGACGTCATCCGGCTCCCAGAACGGCACATGTGTGTCACCTGGGAGCTCGACGAACCCGGCGCCGGAGATGTGCTCGGCGAGGTAGCGGCCCTCCTCGATCCGTGCATCGCGGTCGCCGATGCGGTGGATGACCAGCGTTGGCGCCTGCACCGCCGGCAGAGCGGCCCTGACGTCTGCCTGCGAGTTCATCACGACGAGGTCACGCGCCGAGGCGGGGCTCGCAGCCGCCCGCGCGCGGGCCATCCACCACTTCGCGAGCGACTCGTCGGCGCCGGGGGCCATGCGGCTGAGGTCCGCTTCGACGCCCCACTCGCGTTCGATTGCCGCGGCGTAGTCGGCTCGCTCCTCCGCCGTCTCGCACCACGGGTAGTCGTCGTCGGGCCCGGTCCGCTTGGCGTAGGTTCCGTACAGCACGAGTGCCCGTAGCCGCTCCGGGTACGTGGCCGCGAACAGCGTCGCGAGCGGTCCGCCCTCCGAATAGCCGAACAACGCCGCCCGCTCGCTGCCCGCGGCGTCCATCACGGCACGTACATCGTCCATTCGCGTCTCGAAGTCCGGGAGCCCGACCGTGCGGTCCGAAAGACCGGTCCCACGCTTGTCGAATCGGATCAGGCGCGAAAACGAGCCCAGTCGCTCGAGAAGGCGCGCCGAGGACGGATGCTGCCAGTCGTAGTCGAGGTGCGAGACGAAGCCGGAAACGAGGACGAGATCGAACGCTCCCTCGCCTGTCACCTGAAAGGCGATGTTGACGTCGCCGCTCCTGGCGTAGCGGATCGTCGCTTCCACGAAGCGATTGTCACCCAGGGAACCACCGGTGTCAGGTCTTGCAATCACGCAAATCTCACCTGGAGATGTAGATTTGCCGGAACGCAAGACCTGACACCGGGATCAACGCCTGGAGCGCTTCAGTCGACGGTTGAGGCAAAGAACACGAGCTCGCGCCCGGGCCGGTCGGGAGCGCCCCGGACTTCGTCCACGACGTAGCCGTTCGCGGTCAGCTCCGCTTCGACCTCGCAGCTTTCGCGGAAGCGAAGCGTCGAGTCGGACGTCAGGGCCTCGCCGTCGGGAAAGACGTACGTCGCGCGGAAGCTCACGAGAGGCCCGCTGACCTCCACGAGATCCACCCAGGTCTCGACCGCACCGACTCCTGCGATCGCCGTGACGCGGTGGGAGTCGGCTCGGTTCCATTCAGTCCATGCCTGTTGAGCCGGGTCACGAGTCTCGAAGACGAGGTGTCCGCCCGGTCGCAGCGCCTCGCGAGCTCCCCGCAGCGTGCTTTGCCAGGCCACGTCGTCGGCGATCGCCTGGGCGACGTTGCCGGTCATCGTCGCGAGGTCGACCTCCATCGGCGGCAGCTGCCTAGCGTCCCCGTCGATCCAGCGGACGCGCGCGGCTCCGGGCTTGTTGCGCGCCACGTCCAGCGAGGCCCTGGCGGGGTCGACGCCGGTCACCTCGAAGCCGCGCTCGGCGAGGAGCAGCGCGAACGTGCCTGTCCCGCAGCCGATGTCCAGCACCCGTTTTGCATCAAGCTCGGCAGCTATGGCGACGTAGACATCGAGATCGCTGCGGTCGGAGTCGAGCGCGTCGTAAATTGCCGCGAGCCGCGGATCTCGAAAGCCCTCGTCAGCCATGGCACCGACGATAGGGCAGTGTGCTAGCGGCGCTTCTTGAGCTTCGCCGCCGCTCGGCGCTGCTGGCGGTTCATCGGCTCGGGAATCGCGTCCTGCTCGCCCGCCGCCTCGAGCCACGCCCTGCGTTCGGCAGCGGTGAGACGTGAGAGTGCCTGCTGCGCCTTCATCGGATCGCGCGTCGCGCCCGAGCGCTCGAGCTTGGCGACCGCACTCGCGAGCTCCGGGTTCTTCCGCTCGAGCGTCGCCTGCGAGGCCTTCTTCAGCTGCTTGCCGACGTACGGCGTCTTCATCAGGCCCTTCGCGACCGGCCGCACGTACCGCCCGCCTCGCACTCGCGCGAGCAGGTTCAGGACGATCAGCAGGAAGAGGATCCCGCCCAGCACGAAGACCGGGATCAGGTAGGTCACGATTGAAGCCAGCACGCGCCTAGATTAACTAGGCGGCCAGTGCGCGGAGGTCTTCGACGGCGCGGCCGAGGAGGTTCTCGCGGAGGTCGAACAGGCCCGCCCAGAGGGACGAACGGTCGGGTGCCGAGCGGATCCGTGCGGCATCGCCGAGGCCGGCCAGGGCTCGGAGGAAGACGGCCAGCTCCAGGTACGCCTGTGTGACGCGCAGCGCCTGGGCACGCACGCCCGCGCGCTCCAGCACTGCCGACCATTCCAAGAGCTCAGCCGCACCCGGAGCGCCGTACCAAGACCGGCCCTCCGCCCTCTCCGGCTCCAGCTCGAGCAAGTAGCGGCCCAGCGGCCCCTCGAGGCCGGCCAGCGCGGTCTCGGCGCGTTCGGCCGCGCGCCGGAGCGCAGCCTGCCGTCCGCCCGGAGTGGACGGCGCCGCGTCGCCGCGGGCCCAGCGCTCCAGCAGCCGGCAGAACGCCAGCGCGGAGACCTCGCAGGCCTGGAGCTGGCGGATCAGCCGCTCGGCGGTGGCGGCCTCGGCCGCGTTGTCGACGAGGACGTCGGCCCAGGTCTTCTCGACGTGAAGACGGGTCATACCTCTACTACTACGGGAAGAATCATCGGGCGTCTACCGGTGCGGTCATAGATCAGCTGCCCGAGGCCGTCGTGCAGGTGCTCCTGGAGGAGCTTGATCTCGCTGACGTTGTCCTCGAGGAGGTCCGCGAGAACGCGCTGGGCCTCCTCGCGCATCTCGTCGAGTAGCTCGGCGTCCGGCTCGGCGAGACCGCGGGCGATCAGCTCGGGCTGGCCCGCAACCGCGCCGTTCGAACCGGTCAGCGTCGCGACGACGATGAGGACGCCGTCCTCCGAGAGATGGCGGCGGTCGCGCAGCGCGACGTCCTGGACGTCCCCCACTCCCAGGCCGTCCACAAAGGTAACGCCCGCCTGGATCCGGTCGACGAGCCGCGGCACCCCGTCGGTGAGCTCTACCACGGAGCCGTTTTCCGCGAGCACGATGCGGTCCTCGGGGACCCCGCTCTCGCGGGCGAGCCGCGCATGGGCCGCGAGCATCCGGAACTCGCCGTGTACCGGCATCACGGCGCGGGGCCGGACGAGCCCGAGCATCGTCCGCAGCTCCTCGGAGTTGCCATGGCCCGACACGTGAATCGGGGCGATCTCCTGGTGCAGAACCTCCGCGCCACGGCGCGCAAGCTGATTGATCGCATCGTGGACGCTCAGCTCGTTCCCGGGTACCGGCTTCGCGGAGATGATCACCGTGTCGCCCGCCTCGACCTTCACGGCCGGATGGTCGCCGTAGGCGATCCGCACCAGCGCCGAGAGCGGCTCGCCCTGGCTCCCGGTGCACAGGATCAAGACCTCCTCGGGCCGGTACTCGTCGAGGTCGTTCGGCCGGATGAGGACGTCGTCGGCGACTTCCATGTAGCCGAGATTGCGCGCGATGTTCACGTTCTTGCGCATCGAGCGGCCGACCACGCAGACCTTGCGGCCTACGTCGACCGCAACGTCGATCGCCTGCTGCATCCGGTGGACGTTCGAGGCGAACGAGGCGACGAGGACTCGGCCTTCGAGGCGCGGGATGATCTGGCGGAAGGCCTCGCCGACGAGGCGCTCCGAGCCGGTCACGCCGGGCCGTTCGGCGTTCGTTGAGTCGCCGAGCAGCAGGTCGACGCCCTCGTTCCCGATCGCCGCCAGACGACCGACGTCCGTGCGCAGACCGTCGACCGGTGTGTGGTCCATCTTGTAGTCGCCGGTGTGCAGGATCCGGCCGCCCGGGGTGTCGAGCAGCACCGCGACCGAATCGGGGATCGAGTGCGCCACTCGTACGAACTCGACGCCGAAGGGGCCGAGCTGCACGCGGCCGCCCTCCGGGTCTGCCTCCTTCAGCTCGGCCGCGCGCATCAGGCCGTGCTCGTCGAGCTTCGACTTGATCAGACCCAGGGTCAGCCGTGTCGCCCAGACCTCCTGCACGCGCGTCTGCCGGAGCAGGTACGGCAGCGCGCCGACGTGGTCCTCGTGGCCGTGCGTCAGGAGCACCGCGCGCACAGGGCGCTCACGATCGGCCAGGTAGCTGAAATCCGGCAGGATCAGGTCGACGCCGAGGTGCTCGTCTCGAGGGAACGCGAGGCCCGCATCGACGACGATCGCCTCGCCGTCGGCCTCGTAGACGGTCATGTTCTTGCCGACCTCCCCGAGGCCGCCGAGCGGGATGATCCGCGTGGTTCCGGGCATCGCAGGAGTCTAGCTCCGACTTCCACTAAGCCCGGACGCCCGGGCGTCCGATACACGCAACGTGCGGTTCCCCCTGCTCGCATACCCCGCGATCGGCCTCGGCATGGCCGTGACCGGCGCCGGCGCGGTCGCTGCAACGCACCGCCCGTTGACAGCACTTGCGCTGCTCGGGGCAGCCGCTCTTGCGGCGGAGCTCCTGGAGGAGCCGGAGAACGCGCGCCTCCGGGAGCCCGTCGGACCAGGCATCTTCCGTGTCGCCTCAGCGGTCGATCTCGCCGCCGTGATCGTGCTCGGGCCCTGGCGAGGCGCGCTCGTGGCCGGAGCCGCGGCGCTCGTCGCGCGCCTCGTGCGCGGGTCGTGGCGTCTGGCCGCCTTCGAGTCGTCGGCCTTCGCGCTGGCCGCTCTCGCGGCCGGGTACGCGTTCGCCCTCGGCGGCGGCCACAACGGACGGCTTCTGCTCCCCGACGACCTCGTTCCGCTGGCCGCCCTCGCGCTCGTCTACCTGATGGTGTCGCGCGGCCTCCTCGAGCTCGTCGGAGGCGGTGAGGCCTTCCAGCTCGACCTCCCGGCGGCCGCAGCCGAGGCGGGGCTCGGCGCGGTGGTGGCGATCTTCGCGCTGAACCACCCCTGGAACGTCCTCGCGGTCGTCCCGGTCGCGCTGGCCGTGAACCAGGCGCACGCGCGGGTGCGCCGCTCCCGCCGTGAGACCCTGCACGCGCTGGAGACCTTCGCCAACATCGTCGACGAGCGCGACCCGTACACATACCGCCACTCGATCCGGGTTGCCGCACACGTCGACGCCTTGGCACGCGCGCTCGGCTATCCGTACTCCGACATCGACCGCCTGCGCTGGGCGGCGCGGCTGCACGACCTCGGCAAGGTCGCGGTCGACGCGTCGGTGCTCGCCAAGGTCGGCAAGCTGACTCCGGCCCAGTGGGACACGGTCTGGCGCGCCCCGCGCCTCTCGGCACGGCTCCTTCGCCGGTTCGAGCTCTCGTCCGCCGAAGCGCGGGCCGTCGAGTTCCATCGCGAGCGGTTCGACGGGCGCGGGTACTACGGGATCGCGCCGGAGGACCAGCCCCTTGCCGCCCACTTCCTGATCGTCGCCGACGCCTTCGACGCGATGACCAGCGACCGGCCCTACCGCCCCGGACTGAGCAAGGAGGAGGCGCTCGCCGAGATCGAGGGCAACGTCGGCACCCAGTTCCATCCGGCGGTTGCGAAGGCGTTCATCGCGGTCCAGCGCGGGTTGAACCCCTACGACGCGCTCTCGCCGGACGAGGCGCACGACCTTCGCGCTGCGGCTGCGCCTTACCGCATTCGCGGCCGGGGCGCACCCGAGGTGAAGGAACGACCGGAGCTCGTCGCCCTCGGCGGTCTCGTGGCCGTGCTCGGCGGAATCGGCCTCCACCAGCCGCTGCTGGCCGTGGTGGGCGCCGCCGCAACGGCAACGGGCCTCGTCATCCACGGGTGGGTCCGGCTGCGGGCGAACCGCTTGCGACGCGCGGTCGCCACGGCACTCGACGCCGACGATCGCGACCTCGTCTTCGAGCACCTGAGCAGGGTTCTGGAGTCCGCGACCGGCAGCGACTGGAGCGCGCTCGTCAGCTGGCAGGAGGACGGCTTGAGCGGCGCAATCGAAGCATCACGCGGCGAGGGGCCGAACGAGCACGCACTGACCAGCTGGCTCGTACGGGAGGCCGAGTCGCGGGACGAGATCCTGGTCGCCTCCAGCGAGGACTTTGACGGCGGGGCGTACGCGGCGCTGCCGTTGCGGCGGGAGAACAGCGCGCTGGCCGGCTTCTTCGTCCTGCGGGCGCGGCGCCATCTTCCGCGCCACGTGCGCGCGGCTCTCGGTTCGTCGCTCGATGCGATCGGTCTTGCGCTCGCCGAGCGGCCCGTAGTGGCGGGGGCTGAGGCGCCGCAAGAGCTCGCCGCGGTCTAGACGCTCGCCGGTTCGAGCAGCTTCAACTGCTCGAGGCAGGAGCGGATCTGGGCCTTCTCGTCCTCGCTCGCCTCGACGAGCGGTAGCCGCAGTCCGCCGACGTCGTGTCCGAGCATGTTGAGGGCGGCCTTCATCTGGATCGGGCCGGTGACGACGCCGATCAGCTCGATCGCGGGCTCGAGCTCCTCGTCGAGCCGCCGGGCGCCTTCGAGGTCGCCCTCGCGGGCGAGCCGGATCATCTCCTTCACCTGCGGCCCGACGATGTGCGTGTGGACGCAGACGCCGCCGCGGCCGCCGAGCTCGACGAACGGCAGCACGAGGTTGTCGTCGCCCGCGTAGAGGTCGAGGCCGAGCCCGACGATGTGCCGCGCCTGGTCGAGATCGGCGTTCGACTGCTTGACGCCCTTGACGTTCGGGATCTCGGCGAGCTCGCTCATCGTCTCCGACTCGATGTTGATCACGACGCGTCCCGGGATGTTGTAGGCGATCACCGGCCGGTCGGTCGCGGCGGCTACAGCCTTGAAATGCTCGACGACCCCGCGGGGCGGCGGCTTGTTGTAGTACGGCGTCACGACGAGCACGCCGTGCGCGCCGGCCTCGTGGGCCTGTTCCGTGAGGTGGATCGAGTGAGCCGTGGCGTTCGTGCCGGTCCCGGCGATCACCGTCGCGCGGTCGCCGACCGAGTCGACCGCCGCGCGGATCAGCTCGACCCGCTCCTCGTCTGAGAGCGTCGAAGCCTCGCCGGTCGTGCCGTTGACGACGACGCCGTCGGAGCCGTTGTCGACGAGGAAGTTGCAGAGCTCGGCGTACTTCTCAGCGTCGACGCTGCCGTCCGCGTCGAACGGCGTCACCGTCGCGGTCAGCACCTCGCCGAGCACGAAAGCATTCTACGCCGCGCCCGTCGAAACGCCTGCCGCACCCCGAACCACCCCCAAGGGGTCCCCGATGACCCCTGGTGGGACCGTAGCGGTCAAACCGTCACAGGTGTGTGACGCAGTTGTGACGAAACTGCGCCGTTTGGCGACGGTCAGTCGAGGAGCGCTTCGAGGCCCAGCGTCAGCCCCGGCGGCAGCGACGGCAGCTTCTCCAGCGCCAGCAGCACGCCGGGCACGTACGCCTCGCGCGAATATGCGTCGTGCCGGATCGTCAGCAGCTGCCCATCCTCGCCGAACAGCACTTCCTGGTGCGCGACGAGCCCCGGCAGCCGCACCGAGTGGACCGGCACCTCACCGGGCAGCAGCTCGGCGGTCGCCTTCGCGGTCCCGGAAGGCGCGTCCTTCTTGCCCTCGCCGTGCAGCTCGACGATCTCGGCCCGCGGCAAGTACCGCGCCGCCTCTGCGGCAAGGCGCATCATCACCACCGCACCGAGCGCGAAGTTCGGCGCGACGAACAGCGCCACTCCCCGCTCCGCCGCCAGCTCGCCGGACGGCCCGGGATCCCAGCCGCTCGTCCCCACAACGCAGGGGACGCCGGCCTCGAGCGCCGCGCTCACGTTCCGCTCTACCGCGTCGGGCGCCGTGAAGTCGACCATCGCGTCGGCCTCCCGCAGCTCGACGAGCTCGTGTCCCGCGGCTTCGAGCGCCGGTCCGAGCACGGAGCCCACCTTCCCCCCGCGCCCGAAAAGGACGACCTTCACGCGGCCTTGGCGAGCCCCGGGTTGACGTGCTCGACCGCGGCCAGAAAACGCCCCTCGTCCGGCCCGATCCCGGCCGCCGAGAGCTTCTCCGGAGCCAGCAGCACCGCGGCCAGCTCGGCCAGCGCATCCGCCTCGACCGCATCGATCTCGGCCACGATCCGCTCGATCGACAGCAGCTCGGTGTCCGTGATGAGCGACTTGCCGAGGCGGCTCATCCGGTTCGCGGTCGACTCCATCGAGAGCATGATCCGCCCCTTCAGGTTCTCCTTGGCCCGCACGAGCTCCTCGGGCCGCACCCGCCCGGCCGAAATCTCGCCGATCTGCTCACTCGCGATCTCGAGGCACGCGGAGAGGTTGTCCTCGCGCGTCCCGATGTAGATCCCGACCTGGCCGGTGTCGGTGTACTGCGAGGCGAAGCTGTACACCGCATACGCCATCCCGCGCTTTTCGCGGATCTCCTGGAAGAGCCGCGACGAGGCCGAGCCCCCCAGGATGCTGTCGAGCAGCGAGGCCGCGAAGCGGCGCTTGTCCGAACGGGAGATCCCGGGCGCGGCGATGCAGACGTGGTACTGCTCCGTGTCCTTGCGCTGGAAGCGCAGGCTCGGTGCCGGGGGCTTCACCAGAGCGGGCCGCACGCGAGGCCCCTTCCGCACGGGCTCGACGGCCTTCCGCTGAGCTTTCAGCAGCAGGCGCTGCAGATCCTCGTGCTTGAGGTTCCCCGCGGCAGAGACCACCACGTTGCCCGGCACGTACATCGACCGGTGGTATGCAGAGAGCGTCCGGCGCGTGACCGAGGAGATGACCTCGGCGCGGCCGATCACGGGTCGCCCCAGCGGGTGGTTGCCGAAGGTCGCCTCAGAGATCAGGTCGTGGACGAGCTCCTGCGGCTGGTCCTCGTACATCGCGATCTCCTCGAGCACGACCTCCCGCTCGGCGTCGAGCTCGGCGAACGTCGGCGCGAAGACCATCTCCCCCATCACGTCGAGGGCCGTCTCGAGTCGGTCGTCGGGAACCCGCGCGTAGACGACGGTGTGCTCGCGCGAGGTGGCGGCGTTGAGCTCGCCGCCGAGCGCGTCGAAGATCTCGGCGATCTCCTGCGCCGTGCGGCTCGCGGTGCCCTTGAAGAGCAGATGCTCGAGGAAGTGCGAGACGCCGGCCTTGGCATCGGTCTCATCGCGCGAGCCGGCGCCGATCCAGAAGCCGATCGCGACCGAGCGCACGTGCGCGAGGCGCTCGGAGATGACGCGCTCGCCGGAATCGAGCTCGGTGAGGACGTACCGCTGCACGCTCGGATCGTACTCGCGGTTGGCGGCTAGGCTCGTCCCGTGGACGACGAGCAGTTCGAAGAGATCGTGGACGCCGCGATCAAGGATCTACCCGATGACCTGCGGGACGCGATGTCCAACGTCGAGGTCGTCGTCGAAGCCGAGCCGCCACCCGGTCAGCCGCTGTTCGGGCTCTACCAGGGCGTGCCGCTCACCCGCCGGACGAGCGCATACGCCGCGCTGCCGGACAAGATCTCGATCTACCGCGGCCCTCTCGTCCGCAGCTACGGTGAAGAACCGGAGTTCCTACGCCAGATGATCCGCCGGGTCGTGCTGCACGAGATCGCGCACCACTTCGGGATCAGCGACGACCGCCTCCGCGAGCTCGACCGCTACTAAGACCTGAGTGCGGCCTCGATCGCGCCGCTCAGGTTGGCGACGTCCGGCGAAACCACCTCAGTCAGCTTCCCGCCCGTCTTTCCGACGAGGATCGTCGGCGTGCCGCGCACCTTGTCTGCGTCCGCCTGGGTGTCATAGCGGTTGGCTTCGTCGGCGGTCGCCGTCTGCGTCCGGGCCTTCTCGGCTGCTGCAACATTCAGCCCGGGGAGACTCGCGAAGGCCGCACGGACGAAGTCGTCGTCGAGCCAGCCGGTGTTCTCCGTGCCCTGGTTGTCGTAGAGGAGCTGGGAGAAGTCGAAGAAGCGGTTCTGCCGGGCAGCCGCGAGCGCGGCGAGGCGGCCGCGCTCGGAATCGGGCCCGATGAACGCGATCGGGCGGGCGATCACCTGCACCTTCCCGTTCCGCACGAAGCGCGGCACGATCGTCGGCATCACCTCCGTCTCGAAGGCGCGGCAGATCGGGCACTGGAGGTCGATGTACTCGACCAACGTCACGGGCGCGTTCGCCTTCCCGAGCACGTTCCCGCGCTGGGGGATGCCCTTGAAGAGCGAGACCGCCGAGGCGGCGTCGGGCAGCGTGCTCGACGAGGACGTCGTCGACGGGTTCGACGAGGAGCCGCCGGTCAGCGCGAAAGCGAGCGCGGCGGCGACCGCCGCAACGGCGATCACGGCCGCCGCGGCAGCCAGCACCTTCGGCGAAGCGCGCCGACCGCCGCCCCGGCTCCGAACGGGTGGCGGAGCCGGCGTGCGCCGCTGCTTGCGCGCTTTCTTCCCGCTGGTCATGTCCGATTCACGGTAGCGGGCGGAAGCGCCGCAAGGAGGAGGAAGACGAAGCACAGCGCGAACCCCGTCAGCGCGAGCGTCGGGATCGTCATGTACCCGAACTCGTTGATCCATTTCACCGAGCACCCGCCGCCTCCGATCAGGCACGCCGACGGCTCCTTGATGGCGCCGTTCTCGATCAGCAGGTGGTAGACGGAGACCCCGGCCCCGACAAGCGGCAGCGGGAAGAGATACCGCGCAACACGGCGGTCGTTCGCGAGCGCGGCGAGGAGCGTCGTGATCGACAGCGGGTACATGCAGATGCGCTGGAACCAGCAGAGCTCGCACGGCACAAAGTGCGCGATCTCCGAGAAGAAGAGGCTGCCGCCGGTGGCCACCGCCGAGACGAGGAAGGCGAGCCAGAGCTCGTAGCCTTCGAGAGCGCGGCGCAACCCGTCGCGCCAGACGAGGCCGAGGAGCAAGAGCAGCACGAAGAGCACCTGGCCGGCGACCCCGAGGACGGCCAGCGCCACGATCGCGTCGTGGGTCACCGCGGCGCCTCGAAGACCCGCCCGCCGCGGCGCGGCTCCACGAGCACGCGCGCACCCCGCTGCCGCTCCCAGGCCGCGAGCTGGAGGGCGAAGCCGAGCGCCGCGCCGCCCAGCCCTCCCAGGAGACCCGCGAGCAGGGCCGCAAGCGACGGCTCAGGCCAGAGCGCGATCGCGATCAGGACGGTGAGCCCGATCGTGCTGGGATAGGTGGCCCGCACCAGGCTGTGCCGCAGCGGCTCGACCTTCGCCTCGGGCCCGAGCGGCTCGGCCTCGGCGAGCCGCAGCCAGACCGCCCGCCCGCGTCGCCCGCCCATGATCGCCACGAGCACGACGACCGCGCCCGCGGCGAACAGCGCGGCGGCTGCACCCGAGCGCGCTCCAAAGGCAATTGCGGCGGCAAGCCCTGCCGCCGCGAGTGCGAGACGCACGACCCCGATCAGGAGCGTCTGCGCCCGCGTCTCGACGAGCGCGGGCGCAGCGCTGGAACCTTCGAGCTCAGTCGCGGTCGCGGCCGCCCCGGCCACGGCCGCCACCTCGGCGGCCTCGACCGCCACCGCCGCCCGGGCCGTCCCGGCGCGGCGGGCGCTCCTCGCGCTCGCGCGGCGGCGCGTTCTTCGCGCGCTCGATCAGCTCCTCAGGCTGGACAAGCGAGCCGTTTTCGTGCTTGGCGACGAGCTTCAGGCCGATCCGGCCCCGCTCCTTGTCGACCTCCTGGACGATGACGTCGAGCACGTCCCCGCGCTCGATGACGTCCTCGATGTGGCCGACCCGGCCCGGGCCGACGTTCGAGACGTGGAGCAGGCCGTCGGTGCCCTTCTTCAGCTCGACGAAGGCGCCGAACTGGGTCGTCTTGACGACCCTGCCGGTGTACGTGTCGCCGACCTCGGGCTCCTTGGTGAGCGACTCGATCGCGGCGATCGCGGCGTCGGCCTTCTGGCCCTCCGTCGCGTAGATCAGGATCGTGCCGTCCTCCTCGATGTCGATCTGGACGTCGTAGTCGCCCTCGAGCGAGCGGATTGTCTCGCCGCCCTTGCCGATGACCATCCCGATCTTCTCGGGGTCGATCTTGATCGTCGAGATGCGAGGCGCGTGAGAGGCGAGCTGCTGGCGGCTCTCCGAGATCGTCTCCGCCATCCTGTCGAGGATGAACTCGCGCGCCTGCTTCGCCTGGGCGAGCGCATTGCTCATGATCTCGTGCGTGACGCCGGTGATCTTGATGTCCATCTGCAGCGCCGTGATCCCGTCGCGCGTGCCGGCGACCTTGAAGTCCATGTCGCCGAGGTGGTCCTCGGCTCCCTGAATGTCGGTCAGGATCACGTAGTCCTCGCCCTCCTTGACGAGGCCCATCGCGATCCCACCCACGGGCGCCTTGATCGGCACGCCCGCGTCCTGCAGGGCGAGGGTCGAGCCACAGACCGATCCCATCGACGACGAGCCGTTGGACTCGAGCGTCTCGGAGACGATCCGGATCGTGTACGGGAAGTCCTCGAGGACCGGGATGACCGGCTCGAGCGCCCGCTGGGCAAGCGCGCCGTGGCCGATGTCACGCCGCTTCGGGCCACGCATGAAGCCCGTCTCCCCGACCGAGTACGGCGGGAAGTTGTAGTGGTGCATGTAGCGGCGCTCCGACTCGAGCGAAAGGTCGTCGATCCGCTGCCCCTCCTTGGCGGTGCCGAGCGTGAGCAGCGAGAGGATCTGGGTCTGGCCGCGCGTGAAGAGCGCCGAGCCGTGCGTGCGGGGACTGACGCCCACCTCGCACGAGACCGGGCGGATCTCCTCGGCGCCGCGCCCGTCGGGGCGGCGCTTGTCGACCGCGATCTTGCGGCGGACGAGCTCCTTGTAGATCGCCTCCGAGGCCCGCTTGACGAACCCACGTGTCATGGAGTCCTTCATTGCCGGGGCGTCCTCGTCGGCCGGCGTCGGCCCGACGGGGAACGGGAGCTGCACTTCCTCCTCGATGCGCTCGAAGAGCAAGCTCCGCTTGGCGGACCTGAGCTCCTTCGAGTCCTGCTCCGCGTCGGTCAGCGCCCGCAGATCGTCCTCGAACTGCTCGCGAACCGGCGCGATCGTGGCCTCGAGGCGCTGTCGCTCGAGGATGATCGCGAGGCTGGAGCGCACCTGGATCTGCCTGCGGATGTCCTCCTCGGTGGAGTCCATCGTGATCGGTGAGCAGAGCTCGGAGACGAGCTCCTCGACGACCGCGCCGGTCTCGCGCAGGCCCTCGCTCGCGATCCGCTCCTGGAAGCGGGCACCATGCTCGCTCTCCAGCTGCTCGGTCAACTCGGCGTCGAGCCAGCGCTCCTTGCCGGCCTGGCGCCGGAGATCCTCCTGTGCTTCGCAGATCTTCACGATCTCGCCGTGCGCGAGTTCGAAGGCCTCGAGGATCGTCTCCTCGGGGATCTCCTCCGCGCCGGCCTCGACCATCGTCAGGGCCTCGCTCGTGCCGACGACGATGAGGTCGAGCGTGCTCTCGCCGGTCTCGACCTCCGAGAGCGTCGGGTTGACGACGAGCTCGCCCTCGATCTGACCGATGCGGACGGCGCCGATCGGGCCGAGAAACGGCAGCGGCGAGACCATCAGCGCTGCCGAGGCACCGTTGATGCAGAGGATGTCGTGCGCCGTGACGAGGTCGGCCGAGAGCGTCGTGCAGACCACGTGCACCTCGTTGCGGAAGCCCTTCGGCCAGAGCGGCCGGATCGGGCGGTCGATCATGCGCGCCGTCAGGATCGCGCGCTCGGTGGGGCGGCCTTCGCGCTTGAAGAAACCGCCGGGGATCTTTCCGGCGGCGTACATCCGCTCCTCGACGTCGACCGTGAGCGGGAAGAAGTCCGCGCCCTCGCGGGCCTCCATCTTGCCCTGCGCGGTCGCGAGCACCATCGTCTCGCCCGCGCGGACAACGACCGCGCCGTCCGCCTGCTTGGCGAGCTTGCCGGTCTCGAAAGTCAGCTCCTGGTCGCCGACGGTGACGGACACCGTCGCGGTCCGGGCCTCAGTCGTTACTGCCATGTCGTTCCTCCACTTCTTTTGGAGAGTGGAGGTTTGAGTCAGCTTCTGCCTATCGGCTCAAGGCACAAGCTCGCTCAAACTTCCACCCTCCGCGGGTTGGTGGTGTTCGGCCTACCTCCTCAGGCCGAGCTCCTGGATCAGGTTTCGGTAGCCCTCGAGGTCGCGCTTCTGCAGGTACTGCAGGAAGCGGCGACGCCTGCCGACGAGCTTGAGCAGACCGCGGCGTGAATGGTGGTCTTTCGGGTGGCCTCGGAGATGCTCGGTGAGCTCGTTGATGCGGGCGGTGAGGAGCGCGACCTGCACGTGGGTCGAGCCGGTGTCCTGCTCGCTGCGCCCGTGCTTGCCGACGATGTCCTGCTTCGCTTCCTTGGTGAGGGTCAAACTGCCTCCTTCTAAGGCGCTCGCTTGCGAGGCCGACCATCAAGACCGTGCCGGTTTCGCCGGTGCGGTCGCCTT
>Ga0307308_10000444_pt1 | contig 14672 bp, 12 predicted proteins | sample ER_DNA_195_FD_194501 | JGI IMG/M metagenome (GOLD analysis project Ga0307308, IMG submission 194501) | Bulk soil microbial communities from the East River watershed near Crested Butte, Colorado, United States - ER_DNA_195 | ecosystem: Environmental > Terrestrial > Soil > Floodplain | place...
TCCTCGCCGAGCAGCTCCAGCGCGACCCCAAGGAGCGAGCCGAGCACATCATGCTCGTCGACCTCGGACGGAACGACCTCGGCCGGGTCTCGCGGCCGGGCACCGTCACGGTCAGCAAGTACATGGAGGTCGAGAAGTACAGCCACGTCCTGCACCTCGTGTCGCATGTCGAGGGGCGCCTGAAGCCGGACCTCGATGCCCTCGATGCCCTCCGGTCCGTGTTCCCCGCCGGCACGCTCAGCGGCGCGCCCAAGGTCCGGGCGATGCAGCTGATCGCGGCCGCGGAAGGCGAGCGGCGCGGGCTCTACGGCGGGGCGGTCGGGTATCTCGGCTACGACGGCAACCTCGACACCGCGATCACGATCCGCAGCGCGGTCCTGCGCGAGGGTCGCGCCCACATCCATACCGGCGCGGGGATCGTCGCGGGCTCGGTGCCAGAGAAGGAGTTCGAGGAGACCGAGCACAAGGCGGCTGCTCTCCGGCGGGCCATCGAGCTCGCTGCCGCACCGGCCGATGCGCCGCGGACCCGGCCCGAGACGGCCGCGGCAGGAGCCACAGGAGCGGCGGGCGCCGCGGCGGCGGCCGGGGGAGGGGATCCGCGATGATCCTCGTGATCGACAACTACGACAGCTTCACGTTCAACCTCGTCCAGGCGCTCCAGGCGGCCGGCGCGGACGTGCGGGTCATGCGCAACGACGCGATCGATCGCGCCGGGGTCGAGGCCCTCGCCGACGATCCGGCGGCCGAGCTCCGCGGCATCGTCGTCTCGCCGGGGCCCGGCGACCCGACGTCGGCGGGCGTGTCGGTCGCGACGATCGAGGTCGCCCGGGATCGGGCCATCCCGCTGCTCGGCGTGTGTCTCGGGATGCAGTCGATGGCGACCGCGTTCGGGGCGTCGATCGTGCGCGCCCCGACCCTCGTCCACGGCGAGGCATCCGAGGTGACGCACGACGGTGCCGGGCTCCTCACGGGCATGCCGCCTGCGTTCATGGCGGCGCGCTATCACTCGCTCGCGGTCGACGTCGCCACGCTCCCGCCGGAGCTGCGGGTGACCGCGATGAGCGAGGTCGACCGGGTCGTGATGGGGATCCGCCACGTGTCGCTGCCGCTCGAGGGCGTCCAGTTCCACCCCGAGTCCGTCCTGACGCCGCAGGGCCCGCACCTCCTGGCGAACTTCCTCCGTCAGGCCGGGGAGGGCGAGGCGTCGCGGCTCGACGACGCCACGGGCTCCTTCGCGACCGCAGGGCTGGCCGAAGTCGCCGAAGTGGCGGAGGTGGCGCGATGAGCGAGGCCGTCCGCGACGCCCTGTCCCGGGTGATCGACGGCGAGCTCCTGTCGCGGGACGAGGCGCACGCCGCGATGGGCGCGGTGATGGACGGTGAGGCGACGCAGGCCCAGCTCGCGGCGCTCCTGGTCGCCCTCCGGATGCGCGGCGAGACCGTCGACGAGCTGACCGGGTTCGCGTCGGCGATGCGCGACCGGGCGCTCCACGTCGAGGCACCCGTCGGCGCCATCGACGTCGTCGGCACGGGCGGCGACAGGAGCGGCACGTTCAACGTCTCGACCACCGCGGCCCTGGTGGTCGCGGCCGGCGGCGTGCCGGTCGCCAAGCACGGCAACCGTGCGATCACCTCCCGTGCCGGTTCGGCCGACGTGCTCGACGCGCTCGGCGTCCGGATCGACCACGACCCGGCGTCCGCCGGGCTCGCCCTGCGTGAGATCGGCTTCGCGTTCATGTTCGCGCCGGGCTTCCACCCGGCGATCAAGCACGCCGGTCCGACCCGTCGCGAGATCGGCGTCCGGACCGCGTTCAACCTGATCGGCCCGCTCACCAACCCGGCCCGCGTCTCCCGGCTCCTCGTCGGGACCGGTGACGCGACCGCAGCACCCAAGCTCGCGGAGGTCCTCCGGGCGCTCGGTGCGGAACGGGCGTTCGTCGTCCACGGGGCCGCGGTCGACGAGCTTCCGCTCGACGGCAGCGGGGTGCTCTATGACGTGACCCCCGAGGGAGTCGAGCGGCGCGAGGTCGACGCTGCGGCCCTCGGCCTGGGCCGCGCGCCGACAAGCCGGCTGGCGGGCGGGACGCCGGCGGAGAACGCGACGATCGTCGAGTCGATCCTGCGCGGCGAGCCGGGCGCCCGCCGCGACGTCGTGCTCCTCAACGCCGGCGCGGCGATGGTCGTCGGCGGCGCGGCGGCCACGATCGAGGATGGGATCGAACGGGCGGGCCTGACGATCGACGCGGGGCTGGCGATGGACCTCCTCGAAGCCCTCCGCGCCGAGCGCCGGACGGCCGAGGCCGCCCGGCCGGTGGGCGAGGCGGCGCCGGCATGAGCATCTCGGAGCGCCCCGAGCTCGAGCGGCTGCCCCTGCCGGACGAGGACGCACCCGACGCCGCCGACCGTGGCGGCCCGAGCCGGAACGTCGTCGAGGAGATCGCCGCCCGCCGGCGGGACGACATCCGCGAGGAGATGGCCCGCCTCTCGCTCGACGACCACCTCGCGATCGCCGAGGCGACGCCGCCGCCGCGGCCGATCCTCGAGCGGCTCGCCGCGCCCGGCCTCCACCTGATCGCCGAGATCAAGCGGTCGTCACCCTCGGCCGGCGAGATCGCGGCGCCCGACGAGGACATCATCGCGCGCGCCCGGGCCTACGAGGCGGGCGGCGCCACGGCAATCTCGGTGCTGTGCGAGCCGCACTGGTTCGGCGGCTCGGTCGACGACCTGCGGGCCGTGCGCGCCGCCGTGTCGATCCCGGTCCTCGCGAAGGAGTTCGTGGTCGAGGAGATCCAGCTGCCGCATCTCCGGGCGGCCGGCGCGGACCTGGTCCTGCTGCTCGCGGTGCTCCACCCGCGGAAGCGGCTCGCGGACCTCGTCCGCCGGGCGCTCGAGATCGGGCTCGAGCCGCTCGTCGAGGCACACGACGAGCGCGAGCTCGTGGAGGCCCTGGCCACGAACGCCCGGCTGATCGGGATCAACAACCGCGATCTCCGGAGCCTCGACGTGGACACGGACCGCGCGCTCCGGTTGCGCGAGCTTGTCCCCGACGATCGGCTGGTCGTCGCCGAGTCGGGCGTCCGCGATCCGGCGACGGTCGCCGCATGGAGGGCCGCCGGATTCGACGCGGCGCTCGTCGGCGAGGCCCTGGTCCGGGCCGGGGACGCGGCCGCGGCAGCGCGCTCGTTCGTGGCCGCCGGCCGTCCGCCAGCCGACCCGGCGAATCGCGCGTCCACGGCATTCGTGAAGGTCTGCGGGGTCACCGACGCGGAGGGCGTGCTCGCCGCCGTCCGGAGCGGCGCCGACGCGATCGGCCTGAACCTCGTCCCCGGCACGCCGCGCGAGCTCACGCTCGACGAGGCCGTCGCCCTCGCCCGGATCACCCGTTCGCTCGCGACGACACCGCCCGCGATCGTCGCGATCACGGCCGACGCCGGCCCGCGCCGGATCGCCGAGATCGTGGTCGCGGTCGACCCAGACGCCGTCCAGTTCAGCGGCGACGAAACGGCCGAGGATGTCGCGGCCGCGGGGCGGCCGGCATGGAAGGCGCTTCGCGTGTCCGATGCGGACGACGCCGCGTCGGTCGTCGGCCGGGCGCATGTCTTCCTGGACGCGGGTGTGGAGCGGATCCTGCTCGATGCCGCTGGCGGGCCGCACCCGGGCGGCACGGGTTTCCGCATCGGGACGGAGCTCGCCACCGCCGTCGCGCGCGAGGTACCGGTCCTCCTGGCCGGCGGCCTGGATCCGGCGAATGTCGCCGGCGCCCTCCGGGACGTTCCGGCGATCGGGGTCGATTCGGCCTCCGGCACGGAGCGGCCGCCCGTCGTCGGCCAGCGCCGGACCAAGGACCCGCTCCGCGTCGCCCTGTACGTCAAGCGTGCCAAGGGTGCGCGCCTCGATCGGCCGAACCTCGCCGTCCGGCCGACCCCGGTCCCGGCCGGGCTGCTGACCGCCGACGCCGCCGGACGCTGGGGCGTCGATCGCGCCTTCGGCGGTCGCTACGTGCCCGAGACCCTGATGGCGGCCCTCGAGCAGCTCGAGACCGCCTACTTCGCCATCCGCCACGATCCCGTCTTCTGGTCCGAGCTGCGCGAGCTCCTCGGGCGCTACGCCGGCCGCCCGACGCCGCTCTACCGGGCCGATCGGCTGGCCTACGAAGCCCTCGAGCGCGCCGTAGCCCTCGACCCGACGGCCCGGCTTCCGCATCGCCTCCGGCTGTACCTGAAACGCGAGGACCTCGCCCACACCGGGGCGCACAAGATCAACAACGCCCTCGGCCAGGCGCTGCTCACGCGACGGCTCGGCAAGGACCGGGTGATCGCCGAGACGGGCGCCGGTCAGCACGGCGTCGCGACGGCGACGGCCTGCGCGCTCCTCGGGCTGCCGTGCGTCGTGTTCATGGGCGCCGTCGACATCGAGCGCCAGCAGCCGAACATGCTCCGGATGCAGGCGCTCGGGGCGGAGGTGCGGCCCGTGACGTCGGGCACGGCGACCCTCAAGGACGCCGTCAACGACGCGATGCGCGACTGGGTGACGAACGTCGAGACGACGCACTACGTCCTGGGCTCGGCGATGGGCCCCCACCCGTACCCGACGATCGTCCGCGACCTCCAGCGCCGGATCGGCGACGAGGCCGCGGCCCAGGTCGTCGAGATCGAGGGTCGCCTGCCGGATCTCGCGCTGGCCTGCGTCGGTGGCGGCTCGAACGCCATCGGGCTGCTCGATCGGTTCATCGGCGAGCCGTCGGTCCGGCTGGCCGTCGCCGAGGCGGCGGGCGAGGGGATCGCGACCGGCCGACACGCGGCGGCGCTCGCCGGCGGCACGCCCGGCATCCTCCACGGCTCCCGCTCGATGATGCTCCAGGACGCCGACGGGCAGGTCGTCGAGGCCCACTCGGCATCGGCCGGCCTCGACTACCCGGGGGTCGGCCCGCAGATCGCCGCCCTCGCCACGGCGGGCCGCCTCGAGGTCCAGGCGGCAACGGATGGCGAGGCATTCGAGGCGATGCGCTGGCTGTCCCGGGCCGAAGGCATCCTTCCCGCGCTCGAGAGCGCCCACGCGCTGGCGGTCGTGCCCCGCCTGCTCGCCGGCGTGGACGCCCCGGTCGAGGCGCCGGGCTGGCCGGAGGAGGCGGTCCTGCTCGTCGGCCTGTCCGGGCGCGGCGACAAGGACCTCGCGTCGTTCGGGCGCTGGCTCGAGGAGCACAGGACATGAGCGCGATCGAGGCGGCGCCGGCCACCGGGACCAACGACACGGCCGGCGCCCGGCGGATCGCCGCCGCCTTCGCCGCGGCGCGCGAGGCCGGCCGGATCGCCCTGATCCCCTACGTGGTCGCGGGCTACCCGGACGCGGCCACGAGCCTGCGGATCGCCTTGGCCGCGATCGACGGCGGGGCGGACCTCGTCGAGATCGGCCTGCCGTACTCAGACCCGCTGGCCGACGGCGCGACGCTCCAGCGCGCCTCGCAGGTCGCACTCGCCAACGGCGCGACGCTCGAGGGCAGCCTCCGCCTGATCGAGGAGATCGCGGCGGCGCGTCCCGCCAGTCCGATCGTCCCGATGGGGTACGCCAACCAGTTCCTCGGCGGCGGCGACGGCCGGGCCGCGGCCCGGCGCCTGGCGCGGGCGGGAGCCGCCGGCGTGATCGTCGCCGACCTCACCCCGGACGAGGGCGGGCCGTTCGAGGCGGTCGCCCGGCAACAGGATCTTGCCGTCGTCTACCTCGTCGCCCCGACGACGCCGCCCGCCCGCCGCGCGATCGTCGCCGCGCGCAGCGGCGGGTTCCTCTACTGCGTCTCGCTGGTCGGCGTCACCGGGGCGCGCACCTCGCTCCCGCCGTCGGTCGGCAGGCTGATCCGCGACGTGACCGCCGTGTCGCCGGTGCCGGTCGGGGTCGGCTTCGGGGTGAGCCGGCCCGCCCACGTCCGGGCGATCGCCAAGGCCGGTGCTGGCGGCGTGATCGTCGCCAGCGCGCTGGTCGATGCCCTGGGCAAGGACGGCGCAGATGTCGCTGCGATGGAGCGTCTGGTCGGCGAGCTCGCCGCCGCGACCGCGACCCACGGCGGTACCTGACGACACCTGGCTCGTTCGACTGGCACTCTGGGCCCATGACGAACCCGGTCGCGGTGACGATCGAGCACACCCAGAGGAAGACGTTCGCGTCGGCTGCCGACTGGCCCGGCTGGAGCCGGTCGGGCAAGACCGAGGAGCTGGCCCTCGAGGCGCTCGCGGCCTACGCGGCGCGCTACGCCGCGATCGCCGACGCGGAGCATCGCCGGTTCGCCGCGCATCCAGGGCCTGACGATTTCGAGATCGTCGAGCGGAACGCGGGCTCGAGCGGCACGGAGATCGGGGTCCCGAGCCGGCCGACCGAGCACGACGCCCGCCCGACCGATGCCGATGACGCGGCCCGTCTGGCCGGCCTCGTCCGCGCGGCCTGGGAGTTCCTCGATCGAACGGCGGCAGACGCGCCCGAGGAGCTTCGCAAGGGACCGCGCGGCGGTGGGCGGAACACGTCCAAGGTCGTCAGCCACGTGATGGAGGCCGATCGGGCGTACGCCGGCGAGATGGGGATCAAGGTCCGGGAGTTCGCCCCGGACGATCGCGCTGCCATCGCCGCGATGCGCGAGGCGATGCTCGACCTCCTCCGGACGGCTCGTGACGGCCTGCCCCTCGCCGGCCGCCGCTGGCCGGCCCGCTACGCCGCCCATCGGATCGCGTGGCACGCCCTCGACCATGCGTGGGAGATCGAGGACCGGACCGGCTAGCGCTCGTCCTCGGGGTTCCCTGCCGGGTCACCGAACGAGGCGGTCCGTCGCTCTCGCAGGCGATCCCGACGCTCGAGGCTCCGGGCGACCGCGAACAGCCGCTTGAACACCGCCAGGAGGTCGGCCTGCGGGGTGGGGCCTTCGTTCGCCATCGAGACGCGCAGCAGGATCTCGCGCTCGCGCCGCGGATCGCGGATGGCTCGCCGACGGGTCGTCGTCTTGACCCGGCCGGCGTCGCGGGCCAGCTCGGCGCGCTCGTTCAGGAGCCGCACGATCCGCCGATCGAGGGCATCGATCCGGCGCCGCAGCCGGCGCAGCTCGACCGGCTCGGTCGCGTCCGCGCCGCCGACGGGGCCTTTCCGCTCAGCCACCGCTGCCCTCCCCGAACCGAGCGGCGATCGCCTCGAGCGCAACCAGGTAGCCGCGCTTGCCCTGACCCACGATCGACGCGACCGCGACATCGTGGAGGAAGTTGACGGCCCGGAAGGCCTCGCGGGTCGACGGGTCCGAGAGGTGGACCTCCCAGAACGGCCGCTCCACGCCGAGGAGCGCGTCCCGCAGCGCCACCGACGTGTGGGTCAGCCCACCGGCGTTCACGATCGCGACGTCGAAGTCGCGCCGGTGCAGCCGATCGATCAGGGCGCCCTCATGGTTCGACTGGAAGAAGTCGACCGCGAGGTCAAGCTCGGCTGCGCGAGCCGCGATCTCCGCGTGGATGTCGTCGAGGGTGTCATGGCCGTAGATCTCGGGCTCGCGCGAGCCGAGGAGGTTCAGGTTCGGGCCTTCGAGGACGAGCACGCGGGTCACGAGGCCGCCTCGGCTGCGCCTGCGGGCGCGCCCTCGACGAGCAGCGACGCGGCAGCCCGCTCGACGACGTCAGCCGGCACGTCCGACCGGACGACCGAGCCATCGGCCGTCGGCAGGACCCAGCGCAGGGCCCCGTCGGCGTGCTTCTTGTCCGCGGCCAGCGCCCCGAGCACGCTCTCGAGCGAGTAGGGGAGCCGCTCGGTCGCGAGGCCCAGCCCGGTCAGCAGTCGCTCGATCCGCTCGGCCCGCTCGGCCGGCGTCACGCCGATCTCGCGGCCGATCCTGACGGCTCCGCGCAGCCCGTGCGCGACGGCCTCGCCGTGGAGCAGCTCGCCGAACCCGCCGGCCGCCTCGACCGCGTGGCCGAGCGAGTGCCCGAGGTTGAGGGTGATCCGGCCATCGGCTGCCCCCTGCTCCTTCTCGTCGACGTCGACCACCGCGACCTTCGCCCAGGCCGTCCGTTCGACGAGCTCCGCAACGGCGCCGTCGTCGAAGGCTGGCGCATCGCCGCGGGCGATCGCCGCACCGTCCCGTTCCAGCAGGCCGAACAGCCGCTCGTCGCCGAGGGCCGCCATCTTGGCCGCCTCGCCGAGGGCCGCCCGACGCTGCCGCTCCGGGAGCGACCGTAGGAACGCGATGTCGATCACGACCGCGACCGGCGGATGGAAGGCGCCGACGAGGTTCTTGCCCGCGGGCAGGTCGACCCCGGTCTTGCCGCCGATCGACGAGTCGATCTGGGCGACCAGCGTCGTCGGCACCTGGATGAACGGGACGCCGCGCAGCCAGCTCGCGGCGAGGAACCCGGCGGCATCACCGAGCGCCCCGCCACCGATCGCGACGAGCGGCTCGCCGCGCTCCGCGTGGAGCTCGGCGAGCTCGCCCGCGGCGACCTCGATGACCGCCATGCGCTTGGCCGCCTCGCCCTGCGGCAGGAGGATCCGCTCGACCGGCCAGCCGTCGTCGGCCAGCGCCGCGCCGATCGCCTCGCCCGCGGCCGCCCACGCGCCCGGCTCCGAGACGAGGATCGCCCGGCGGGCGCGGAGGCCACGGAGCGCGTCGGCGATCGTTGCCGCCGCGATCGCCTCGCCGATGACGAGGTCGCCGCCGAGGGTATGGCCGCGCAGCAGGACCGTCGGGTCGGGCTGGCGGGCGATCCGCGCCACCAGCTCGTCGACCCGCTCGACGATCGAGGTGAGCTCGGCGACGCCGTTCATCCGGTGGGCGGCCGAGTAGAAGCGGTCGCGATCGCGGACGAGATCGCGGATGGCGCCCATCGGGTCGCGCCCGACGATCAGCGGCCGCACGTTCGGCGAGCGGCGGAGGCGCTGGGCGAGGACCTCGGGCCGCACGTCGAGCCAGACCGGTACGCGGCCGCGGTACAGCGACCAGCGGTTCCGTGGGTCGATCACGGCTCCGCCCCCGGTCGCCACGACGAGGCGGACGCCGGGACCCCGGTCGGCCGGCCCGAGGTCGTCGACCGCCTGGCGCTCGAGTGCCCGGAACCCTGCCTCGCCGCGCTCGGCGAAGATCGTCGGGATCGCCTGCCCGGCCGTCTTCTCGATGACGTCGTCGAGATCCACGAAGGTCGCGCCGTGGCGGTGGGCAAGCCGCCGCCCGACGGCGCTCTTGCCGCTGCCCGGGAGTCCGACGAGGACGACGTCCATCGATCGGCTTTCTAGTCGTCGCCGCCGGAGCCGGCCTCGTCGCCACCCGCGGTCTCGCCGCCGGTCACCGGGACGCCGCGCGCCGTCCGCCGGCCGCCGGCGACCGGTGCTTCGATCGGTCGCGAGATCCGCCCGACGTAGCGATCCAGGGCATCGCGGGTGTCGGCGATCGTGTCGCCGCCGAACTTGTCGAGCATCGCGTCGGCCAGGGTCAGCATCACCATCGCCTCGGCGACGACGCCCGCCGCCGGCACGACGCTGATGTCGGACCGCTCGTAATGGGCCTTGTCGACGGGCTCGCCGCTGACGAGGTCGGCCGACGGCAGCGGCCGGGCGAGGGTCGAGATCGGCTTGACCGCGCCGCGAACGACGAGCGGCTCGCCGTTCGTGATGCCGCCCGTCAAGCCGCCCGCGTTGTTCGACCGATGGATCCAGCGGCCGCCCTCGCCGCGGCCGGCGATCACGTCGTGGACGGCCGAGCCGAACCGCTTCGTCTGCTCGAACCCGAGCCCGAACTCGACGCCCTTGACGATGTTGATGCTCATCACGGCCGCGGCCAGCGCGGCATCGAGCCGGCGGTCCCAGTGGACGTACGATCCGACCCCGATCGGCAGACCGTGGCCGACGACCTCGAACACGCCGCCGACGGTGTCGCCGTTCGAGCGCGCCTCGTCGATCCGCGCGATCATCGCGGCCTCCGCCTCGGGGTCCGGGCAGCGCAGGGGCGAGTCATCGGCTTCCGCCCGCGAGCGCGTCGCGCGGGCCGGGTCGACCGCGACGCCTCCGACCTCGGCCGTGAACGACCACACGTCGACGCCGAGCGCGCCCAGGATCGCGCGGGCCACGCCCCCCGCCGCGACCCGGGCCGCCGTCTCGCGCGCGGACGCCCGCTCGAGGACGTTCCGGACGTCGTTGAAGCCGTACTTGAGCGCCCCGGCGAGGTCGGCGTGGCCGGGTCGGACGCGGGTCACCGGCGTCGCCCGCTTGTTGCCGTCGGCCGCGGCCGCCGCGAGCCCGGCCGCCCGGTCGTCGTCCAGGCCCTCGACCTGCATGACGTCGGTCCAGTTGTCCCAGTCGCGGTTCGCGACGAGCAGCAGGATGGGCGAGCCGAGGGTCAGCCCGTGTCGGACGCCGCTGACGATCTCGGCCCGGTCGTGCTCGATCGCCTGGCGCGCGCCGCGGCCGTAGCCACGCTGGCGGCGGGCAAGGTCGACGGCCAGCTCGTCCGCGCCGAGCGGGAGGCCCGCGGGGACGCCCTCGATCGTGACCGCCAGTGAGCGCCCGTGCGATTCCCCGGCGGTCAGCCAGCGGAGACGGCCCATCAGGTTCTTGTGTGGACCGCTCAGGCCGGAGCCGCGGCGAGCGGGTCGTCGCCCGCGGGCTCGCCCTCGGCGGAGCGCACCCCGCCGGCTCGCGCCTCGGACAGCGCCCGCTGCATCAGCTCCACGGGGGCAGGGAGCCCGGTCCACAGGGTGAACGCGGCAGCGCCCTGGTGGAGCAGCATCTGCTCGCCGTCGGCGATGGTGCAGCCGGCCGCCTCAGCGTCGCGCAGGAGCCGCGTCCTGGCATAGATCAGGTCGAGGACGAGCATGTCGGGCTGGAGGATCTCGGTCGCGATCGGCGACACGTCGCTCATCAGCCCGATCGACGTCGCGTTCACGAGGATCTTCGACTTCGCTAGCTCGGACTCGATGATCGATTCGTGCCACGGCATTGCCCGGAGCTCCATGTGGGCGGCGCTCCGCCCGAAGTGCTTGACGAGCGCCTCCGCCCGATGGAGATGGCGATTGAACACGACGATTCGCTGGAAACCCTCGCGGATGAGGCCGTAGACGACCGCCCGCGAGCCGCCGCCGGCACCGAGGACGATCGCGTTGCGCGGCATCTTCTGGCGCCCGACCAGCTTGTCGAGGGCGACCTTGAACCCCGGCACGTCGGTGTTGTGCCCGATGAGCCGCTTGCCCTCGCGGGTGATGGTGTTGACGGCACCGGTCGCCTGGCCCTCCTCGGTCAGGCGGTCGACGAGCGGCACGACCCGTTCCTTGTGGGGGATCGTGACGTTGGCACCGAGGAAGTCGTCGCCGCGGATCTCGGTGATCGCGTCGGCGAGGGCGATCGGCGCGCGGTCCCACAGCTCGTATGCGGCATCGATGCCCTGGCTGTCGAACGCGGCCTGCTGCATCGCGCCCGACAGCGAGTGGGCGACCGGATGACCGATGAGGACGACACGCTTGGTCATGAGCCAACCCTTCCGAGGACATCGAAGAAGCCGGGATAGGAGATCGAGGCGCTGGCGGGCCGGAGGACGGTCGTCCGGCCGGCGGCGGTCAGGCCGGCGATCGCGAACGTCATCGCCAGGCGGTGGTCGTCGAGGCTGTCGACCGTCGTCCCGATGAGGGGCCGGCCGCCCCGGACGCGCATGTCGTCGCCGTCGACGGCGACGTCGACGCCGAGGGCGCGGAGGCCGTCGGCCGTGCCGGCGATCCGGTCGGACTCCTTGTGGCGGAGCTCGCCGGCGCCGCGGATCGTGGTCGTGCCCTCGGCATGGGCCGCGGCCAGGCAGAGGATCGGGATCTCGTCGATCGCGGCCGCGACGTCGTCCGGCCCGAGATCGATCGCGTGGAGCGAGGACGAGCGCACGCGCAGGTCGGCGAGCGGCTCGCCCACGCCGTCAGCGGCGAGCAAGCCGGATGCATCGCCGGCGCCCACGACGGCCGTCTCCACGATGTCCGCGCCCATCGCCCGCAGGAGATCGATGATCGCCCGCCGGGTCGGGTTGATCCCGACATCGCGCAGGACGAGATCGGCGTCCGGATGGATCGCCGCTGCGACCAGCCAGAACGCGGCCGCGGACACGTCGCCCGGGACGCGCTCGTCGATCGCCGTCATCGTCCGCCCTCCTTCGAGACTGACCGCCACCGCGCCCACCCTTCCCTCGGCGTCGGCCGGCGCGAGTCGCTCCGTCGTGACGCCGATGCCCCGCGCCCGCAGCATCCGCTCGGTGTGATCGCGCGTCGCGACGGCCTCGCGGACCGTCGTGCGACCCTCTGCCCGGAGCGCCGCCAGGAGGATCGCCGACTTGACCTGCGCGCTCGGGACCGGGGTCCACCGATCGACGGCGCGGAGCGGCTGGCGACCGATGACGGTGAGGGGCGGGAGGGAGTCGTCGGAGCGGGCAACAAGGTGCGCGCCCATCGCGCGCAGCGGCTCGATGATACGGGCGACCGGTCGCCGTCGCAATGAATCGTCGCCGTCGAGGACACTCCGGAACGGCAGTCCGGCGAGGATCCCGGCGAACAGGCGAAGGCTCGTCCCCGAATTGCCGCAATCGAGGTCGGCGGCCGGCTCACGGAGCCCGTCGGCGCCCGGCGACTCGATCCGGTAGTCGACGGTCGCCACGGCGGGCGAGTCGCCCGCTCGGCCCGTCTCGAGCCGGTCGACCTGCGCCCCCAGCGCTCGGCAGATGGCGGCCGTCGAGCGGACGTCCGCGCCGTCGCCGGCGCCGCTGACCCGGCTCGTGCCGGCAGCCAGGGTCGCGAACATCAGGGCTCGATGGCTGATCGACTTGTCGCCGGGCAGGACGATCTCGCCACGCAGCCGCGACGCGGGCGTGACGACCGCAGCGTCGGTCGAGGTCGTCGTCATCGTGAGCCCCCCGCCGTCAGTGCTTCGCGGGGCCGGCCGAGCCGACCGCCTCGACGGCCTCGGGCGCGGCCGCGTACATCGCCCGGACATGCTCGTGGACGGGCACGAGCTCGGCCATCATCGCCCGGAACTGGTCGAGGGTCAGTTGCTGCTCGGCGTCCGACAGGGCGGCGTCCGGGTTCGGGTGGACCTCGACCATCACGCCGTCCGCCCCCACCGCCACGCCGCCCATCGCCAGCGGGGCGACGAGCCAGCGCTTGCCCGTCGCGTGGCTCGGGTCGACTATGTCCGGCAGGTGGCTCAGGTGGTGGACGAGCGGCACCGCTGCCAGGTCCATCGTGTTGCGGGTGTAGGTCTCGAACGTCCGGATGCCGCGCTCGCACAGGATGACGTTGGGGTTGCCCGAGCTGACGATGTACTCGGCCGCCATCAGCCATTCCTCGACGGTCGCGCCGTAGCCGCGCTTGAGCATCACCGGCCGCGCGACCCGGCCGACCGCGGTCAGGAGCGAGTAGTTCTGCATGTTCCGGGTGCCGATCTGGAGGATGTCCGCGTACTCGGCGACGATGTCGACCTGGTTCGGCTCCATCACCTCGGTGATGACGGGCAGGCCCGTTCGCTCGCGCGCCTCGGCGAGGTAGCGAAGCGCCTCGACCCCGAGTCCCTGGAAGCTGTACGGCGACGTCCGCGGCTTGAAGGCACCGCCGCGGAGGATCGTCGCGCCCGCGGCCTTGACCGCGTCCGCGGTCTCGAACAGCTGGTCGCGGCTCTCGACCGAGCACGGCCCGGCCATCATCGTGAGCGAGCCGTCGCCGACCACGGCGTCGAGGACCCGGATGACGGTGTTCTCCGGATGGAACTCACGCGAGGTCAGCTTGAACGGGCGGCTGATCGGGGTGACGGTCTCGACCCCGCCGAGCCCGCTCAGGCGGCTCATCAGGTCGGCCTTGCGGGCCCCGATCTCGCCGATCACGGCGATGACCGTCCGCTCGGCGCCGACGTGGTCGTACGGCGTGAGCCCCTCGCCGAGGATGGCGCTCTTCACGCCAAGGATCTCGGCTTCGCCCGCGCTCCGGGCCATCACGACGAACATCCGGTTCGCTTCCTCTCTGGTCAAACAAAAAAGCAGAGGTCGCGACCTCTGCTTCCACCCGGCACGACCCGCGATCCCGGGCCTAGGCTCCGGGGTCGGTCATGCCGGGCGTCGAAAGTAGAAGTAGGCGTTCATCTGCGTGCTGCGGACGGTACGGCGCACCGGGCACGGTGTCAACGACACGTCGCGGGTCAATCTGACCGATCTATATCCCAGGGGAATGTCCCGGGTTTCCTGTCAGAAGTCCGCCCGGGCGACCTTGGGCGGGATCTCCGGCGCTCATCGACTGGTTCAGCCGCCCTTGCGAGCGTGATTTCAGCTGCCGAACGTTCGCCGGGTCCCATCTGACCGGATTCCGACTTCCCGTTGTGCGCCCAAGGTCGGACCAAGCGACTTGTGGCACGAAACGCGCCCCGTCCCATCCTGGAAAGCGCTGCCGGCGTCCGCCCTACGCGTGTGGCCCGGGCAGCCCCGCCCGGGCCGCGATGGCCTCGACGACCTCGCCCTTCGCGTCGGCGTAGTTCTGGACGAACTTCCACTCGCGCTTGAGCAGATCCCGCTTGGTCGCCTCATAGAGCTGCCGGTCGTCGTCGTCTGTCCGCAGCCAGTCGCGGAAGCCGACCATCCGCTCGAGCTCCACGCACCCGGCGGAGAACACGTGCAGGTTGACGTTCGTGTCCGGGCCCTTGAGGACGCGGTGG
>Ga0307308_10000447_pt1 | contig 14643 bp, 11 predicted proteins | sample ER_DNA_195_FD_194501 | JGI IMG/M metagenome (GOLD analysis project Ga0307308, IMG submission 194501) | Bulk soil microbial communities from the East River watershed near Crested Butte, Colorado, United States - ER_DNA_195 | ecosystem: Environmental > Terrestrial > Soil > Floodplain | place...
GCCCATCCGCTCCGCGACCATCGACGCCTGGAAGTAGACGTTGGCCATCGTGCGGTGGTCGTCCAGGGCCTGCGCCAGCTCGAGCGCGCGCTCAACGTCTTCACGCGCCGCCTCGAGATCACGCTGACGGCGGTAGCACCGCGAGCGCCAGCCGAGGATCTCGGAGCGAAGCAGGTCACACGGTAGATGCGAAGCCTCCGCGAGCTGAAGGGCCTCGCTGAAGAGGCCGACCGCGGACGCGATGCTCGAGAGGTGGTAGCGGCAGACGCCCATCCGGAAGAGCACCTGCGAGCGGTCGACATCCGAGAACTCCGGGTTGTCGGCGATCGCCCGGCAGCGCTGCAGGAGCTGGAGAGCGGGCTTGACCTCGCCGCGCTCCATCCGCGCCCACGCCTCTGCGGAGAGGGAGCGGTACTCGAGCTCCGCCGCACCGGTCGCGAGGACGGCCGTGCGGGAGTTCTCGAGCTCCTCGATGGCCTCGTCGTAGTGATGCGCATTCGTGAGGGCCTCGGCGCGGGCGAGCATCGCCTCGACGCGGCTGCGCTCGTCAGCGGAGACGCCCTTCTCGAGGAAGTTGGCGTCGACGCCGAGCTTGACGGCGAGCCACTCGATCGTCTCGCGCGTGGGACGGGTCTTGCCACGCTCGATCTGGCTGACGTACTCCTTGGAAAACCGATCGCCGGCCAGGTCCGTCTGCGTCAGACCGGCCGCCACGCGGAGCTGGCGAAGACGCTCGCCAAGGCGGGCGCCGGCGGGCGAGGCGGGGTTTTTGGTCTGTGCGGCGGAAAGATGTGCTTGCGGCATGAGGCGTCCTGGGGAAGTCAAACGCATACTTGATTTCGGCGCAAGTGCCTGGTCAGCCGAATCCCCCAAAATGGTTATATTTGTGCCGGAAACCCAGTGAACTGGCGTGTCTCAAAATCACTTGACCGAGGTACTTGACTCCTTCGCAAGACCGCACTATAGTCAGGCCACCTTGCACGTGGGCCGGACGCCAGGCTGACAGTTGCAAGGGGCGCGCCAGAGAGATGGCGACGAAGGCCCGGAGGCGTGGCTGGGCCGCAGAGCCAAGGCCTCCGGGTCGTCGCCTCTCAAGTAAGGCGGGCACAACTCTCATCAAGCCCCCGGAGCCGCAGCCGGGGGCTTATTTTTGGACCAGGGCACCCTCGATCTAGGTACCCCGGTTAGCGGTCCCTGGTTAGGCCGGACGGCCGGTCATCCACTCCCGCCGGCTCGCGACGATGTCTTCGAATCCGTCGCCGACGATGCTGCCGAGGCGGTGGTCGATCGTGCTGAGGAGGCCGAGTGAAATGAAGATCCAGGCCTCCGCGTCGGCATCGCGGTCGGGCATCACGCCGCCGTTGTCCTGAGCGCGCCGAATCAGCGCGGCGACGAACTCGTGCACCTCGCGGACCTGCTCCCGTAGCGCACGCCGGATCTCGGGGTCGTCTGCGGCGACGGTCAGCGCCTGGATCCAGAGGTCGACGAGGACGATGCGGGCCGACGCCCGCGCCTCGAGATACGCCTTGCCGATCGCCTTCAACCAGTTGGCCGGGTCGGGCTCGCGCTCGACCGCTTTCTCCCAGAGGGCGCGGACCTGCTGCCAGACGCTGTCGAGGCACGCGATGTAGAGCTCGCGCTTCGATGCAAAATGGCGGTACAGGACCGGCTCGGTGACTCCGGTCTCCCTGGCGATCTGCGCCGTTGTCGAACCGTGGTAGCTGCTCTTGGCGAACACCCGGCACGCGGTCTCGACGACCGCAGCCTTGCGTTCGGGCCCCGAGAGCCGCGTCAAGCCGCGACCTCGACCGGCCGGCTTTGATCGTCGGCGTGCCGGTACCTGCGAACGAGGACGGCCGCTGCAACCGCTGCGGCAAAGCAGATTGCGGCGCTGACCTTCATTGCGAACGTGAGCCCGTGGACGAACGCCTCGGGCGGGCTCGCGCCGCCGCGCGCCGCAGACGCGGCCCGGTCGGCCACGATCGCGCCTGTGATCGCGATCCCGAGGGCGACGCCGACCTGGCGGAAGGTGTTCAGCACGCCCGACGCGACGCCGGCCTTCGCGACCGGAGCCGCACCCATCACAGCGGCGGACATCGGCGTCATCACAAACGACATCCCGAGGCCGCCGAGGATGAAGGCCGGAAGCAGGTTCCAGAAGCTCGAATGGAGGTCGATCGTCGAGAGGAGCAGGCAGCAGACCGCGACGGTCCCCATCCCGGCGGCGATCAGCCAGCGTGAGCCGACCCGGTCGGAAAGCTTGCCCGCGATCGGAGCGAAGATGACGATCATCACCGTCCAGGGCAGCAGCGCCGCGCCGGCCTGGATCGGCGACCAGCCACGGAACGTCTGCATGTAGATCGGGAAGAAGACGAAGATCCCGAACATCGCGAGCGTGACGAGAATCGCAACGAGGTTCGCGCCGGCGAACGTGCCGCTCCGGAAGAGCGAGAGGTCGAGCATCGGCAGGCGCTGGTGCAGCTCGAGGAGCACGAACCCGACGAGCGAGACCGCGGCCACGACGAACAGGCCGAGGATTCGGACCGACGTCCAGCCGTACTGGTTCGCCTCGATCAGCGCGTAGACGAGGGCGAGGAGCCCGATCCCGGAGGTGAGGAGGCCCGGAACGTCGAGCCGCTGTTCACGAGCGGTGTCCTTCGACTCGGGGACGACGAAGATCGCCGCGAGGATCCCGGCCGCGCCGATCGGGACGTTGACGTAGAAGATCCAGTTCCAGGAGATGTGCTCGGTGATGATCCCGCCGAGCAGCGGTCCGATCGCCAGCGCCATCGCGGAGACGCCGGCCCAGATGCCGATCGCCGTTCCCCGCTCGCGCACATCGAAGGTCGCGGAGATGATCGAGAGCGTCGAGGGCATCATCAGCGCCGCGCCGACGCCCTGGACGGCGCGCGCGCCGATCAGCTCGGGCGCGCTCGACGAGAGGCCGCAGAAGAGCGAGGAGAGCGTGAAGACGACGAGGCCGATCGTGAAGATCAGCCGCCGCCCGACCAGGTCGCCGAGCTTGCCGCCGGTGAGCAGAAGGGTGGCGAAGGTGAGCGCGTAGGCGGTGACCGTCCATTCGAGCTCGGCCGTGCTGATCCCGAGGTCTGCCTTGATCGCCGGCAGCGCGACGTTCACCACCGTGTTGTCGAGCATGATCATGAAGAGCGCGAAACAGAGCGCTCCCAGCGTCCACCATCTGCGGTTCTCCTCGGCGAAGATCGTCGCGCGCACCTGGCCTCCTCTTCGTAAGTTAGTCCGCACTAGGTTAGCGGCCACAAGGTTACGCTTGCCGAGTGGACGTGATCTGGCGCCCTAGTGAAGAGGTTCGCGATGCGACGAACGCGATGCGGCTCGCGCGGCGGCTCGGGTTCGACGACTACTGGGAGCTCGTGCGCTTCTCTGCCGAGGAGCCGGAGCGGTTCTGGCCGGAGGCGATCGCGGACATGGGGTTGGAGTTCTCGCGCGCGTGGGACTCCGTCTGCGACCTGTCGCGCGGGCCGGAATGGGCCACCTGGTTCGTCGGGGGACGGCTCAACCTGGCCTGGAATTGCGTTCATCGGTGGCGGAGCGACGCAGTGGCCGCGGTCTGGCAAGGCGAAGATGGAGCGCGGGCTGCTCTGTCGTATGCGCAGCTGTCGGATGAGGTGACTCGGTTTGCCGAGGCGCTGGCGGCTCTGGGCGTCGAGGCGGGGGACCGGGTCGCGCTGTTCCTTCCAATGTCGCCGCAGGTCGCGATCGCGTCGCACGCCTGCGCGCACCTTGGCGCGGTTCAGGTCCCGATCTTCTCGGGCTTCGCGGCCCCGGCGATCGCGGCCCGGCTGCAGCATTCCGAGGCGAAGGTGGTCGTGACCGCGGACGGCTCGCTCCGGCGCGGCCGCGAGGTGCCGATGAAGGAGCTGGTCGACACGGCGCTCCAGGAGTCGCCGTCGGTCGAGCACGTGGTGGTCTGGCGGCGGCTCGGCGGCGAGGTGCCGATGGTGCCGGGCCGCGATGTGTTCTGGGACGAGGCCGTTTCAACGTCGCCCGGCGAGCTCGAGCCGCTCGAGGTCGACTCGGAGCATCCGTACCTGCTGACCTACACGTCAGGGACGACGGGGCAGCCGAAGGGCGTCCTGCACGTACAGGGCGGATTCCTCGTGTCGATCACGCGGGAGGTCGCCTACCAGGCGGACGCTCGGCCCGGCGACGTGATCCATTTCGTCACCGACATGGGCTGGATCATGGGCCCGTGGGAGGTGGTCGGAGGGATGGCGCTCGGCTGCACGGTCGCCTTCGCCGAGGGCGCGCCGGACTGGCCGGCCGCAGATCGGGTCTGGGGGCTCGTCGAGCGCGAGCGGGTGTCGATCCTGGGTCTTTCGCCAACGTTGGTGCGTGCGCTCATTCCCCATGGGGCGGAGCTGGTCGAGCGGCACGATCTCGAGTCTTTGCGCGTCCTGGTCACGACTGGCGAGCCCTGGAATCCGGAGCCATACCGGTGGCTCTCCAAGCACGTGGGCGGCGGGCGCTGCCCGATCATCAACTGCTCCGGCGGAACCGAGGTCGGGGCGTGCTTCCTCTCGCCCACGCCCGCGGTGCCGATCAAGGAGTGCTCGCTGGGCGGTCCGGCTCTGGGGATGGCAATGGACGTCGTCGACTCGGAGGGGCGTTCGGTGCGCGGCGAAGTGGGCGAGCTCGTCTGCCGGCGGCCATTTCCGGGGATGACGCGCGGGTTTTGGGGCGATCCCGAGCGGTATCTGGACACGTACTGGCGGCGCCTGCCCGGCGTGTGGGTGCACGGAGACTGGGCTCTGGTCGACGAGGACGGCTTCTGGTTCCTGCACGGGCGCTCCGACGACACGTTGAACATCGCGGGGAAGCGGCTCGGGCCCGCGGAGCTCGAGTCGGCCGTCGTGGCGCATCCACTGGTGGCCGAGGCTGCGGCGGTGGGGGTTCCGCACGACGTGAAGGGCGAGGTGGCCTGGGTCTTCTGCGCGCTGGTTCCGGGGGCCGAGCCGTCGGATGAGCTCGCCGCGGAGTTGCGAGGACTCGCGGCGGCCGAACTCGGAAAGGCATTCGCGCCGGAACGAGTGCTGTTCGTGTCCGCGCTGCCGAAGACCCGGAGCGCGAAGATCGTCCGCCGGGCCGTGCGCGCGAAGGCACTCGGCAGCGATCCCGGCGACCTCTCGTCGCTGGAAAACCCGGAGACGTTGGACGAAATCGCCCAGGTCTCCCGCGCCTAGGAGCAGCGGGCCTCGCCGAGGCGGCTGGAGATGACCGGTTCTTCGGCCTCGAGGCCCTGGAAGCACAGCCCGCAGAGCCCGACCGCCGCCTTCGCCTTGTGGATCAGCGTCGCGCGCGTGTCGATCGGCAGCTTGACGCGCGTCAGGTCGGTGAGGAACTGGCCGGTCACCTGCTCCTGAGCGGGAGTTCCGCGCTCGGAGAACGTGTGCAGCGGAGCTTCGATCCGCCGCAGCCGGCGGATATCGGCCCGAGCTCTTGCGATCCCGTCCCTTTGCGCGGCGCTCAGGTGACACGCCTTCGGGGCAGGAGCCGCGGCGTTGTGTGCGTTGTGCCGCCTCCGCAACCGACAGCGACCACACACGCGGGGACCAGGAACGCGGCCAAGAGAAATAGCCGAGACCCCATGGCTCCGGTGTTGCTGTTCGCGACCGCCTCGCGACGAGGTGTCCTATCCTCCCGCCGTGGCCGACGATCTCACCGGCCAGGTGGCACTCGTCACCGGCGGCGGGCGCGGGATCGGCGCGAACATTGCCCGCGAGCTCGCCGAGGCCGGAGCGCGCGTTGCAGTTGCCGCCAGAACCAAGGGCCAGGTCGAGGACGTCGCTCGGCAGATCAACGGGCTCGCGCTCGAGGCCGAGGTCACCGACCGCGGGGGCGTCTCGCGCATGGTTGTCGAGACCGAGCGGAACCTCGGCCCGATCCAGCTCCTCGTCGCCAACGCCGGCATCGGCAACCAGGACGGCGCGACGTGGGAAGTCGACCCGGCCGACTGGTGGCGCGTCCTCGAGGTCAACGTTCTCGGCGTCCACCTGTGCTGCCGCGCGGTGATTCCCGGGATGCTCGACCGCGGCAACGGCAGGATCGTGATCACGGGCAGCGGTGCCGCCTACCTCCCCGGCTCCGACCACACCGCCTACCCCGCGAGCAAGGCCGCTGTCTGCCGCTACGGGGAGACGCTGGCGAACGAGCTCGACGGCCGCATTCCCGTCTTCTTCTTCAGCCCCGGGCTCGTGAGAACCGACATGCTCGGCAACGCGCCCGACGACCTCCCCTGGACTCCGCCTGAGCTCGCGCCGCGCCTCGTCCGCGTGCTCGCGTCCGGCCGCGCCGACGCGCTCGCCGGCCGCTACCTGCACGCCGAGCACGACGACATCGAAGACCTGATCCGCCGCTCGGACGAGATTCAAGAGAACGACCTGAACGCCATCCGCCTGCGTCGCTAGCGGTTTTCGCCTGGTAGTCTAAAACCTGTGAGACTCGCGCTCGCTCAGATCAACACCACGGTCGGCGACCTCGACGGGAACCGCGAAAGAATGCTCCAGGGCCTGGCCGACGCGCGGGCCGCCAAGGCAGATCTCGTGCTCTTCCCGGAGCTCGCCGTGACGGGCTACCCGCCCGAGGACCTGCTTCTCCGGCCGGGATTCGTGCGCGCGGCTGCCGATTCGCTCAAGGATCTCGCCCGCGAGACGCGCGGCCTGACCGCCCTGGTCGGCTTCCCCCACTTCGACGGCGACCTCTTCAACGCGTGCGCGGTCTGCTCGGGCGGCGAGGTCAAGGCGATCTACCGCAAGCGCTTCCTGCCCAACTACGGCGTCTTCGACGAGGACCGCTACTTCGCGCCCGCGCGCGACCTGCTGCTCCTCGAGCAAGGCGAGACGCTGATCGGCCCGACGATCTGCGAGGACCTCTGGCAGCCCGGCCCGCCGGCGACCGATCTCGCTCTCGCCGGCGCCCAGCTGATCACCAACATCTCGGCCTCGCCGTTCCACGTCCACCGCGACCGTGAGCGCGAGGAGATGTTCGCTACACGCGCGCGCGACAACGCCTGCTTCGTCGCCTTCTGCAATGCCGTCGGCGGCCAGGACGAGCTGATCTTCGACGGCCACTCCCTCGTGCTCGACGAGGACGGCCACGTGCTCGCCCGAGCGCCGGGCTTCGAGGAGGCGCTGCTGGTCGTCGACATCGAGCCGGCCGAGGCGATCGGCCTGCGGCTCCGCGACCTGCGCCGCCGCGCGCTGGCCCGCGAGCGCGGGACACCGCCCGAGGCAACCGTCGTCCACATCGGGTCGCCGCACGAGCAGAAGGAGCACGTCGACCCGCAGATCGCCCCGGTCCTCGACGAGCTCGAGCAGATGCGTCTGGCGCTCGAGCTCGGGCTCCGCGACTACGTCGACAAGAACGGCTTCCGTGAGGTCGTCGTGAGCGTCTCCGGAGGAATCGACTCGGCGCTGACCGCCGCGCTGGCGGTCGAGGCCCTGGGGCCGGAGCGCGTGCACGCAGTCTCGATGCCGTCGCGCTTCAGTTCCGAGGAGACCCGCCACGACGCCCGCCTGCTCGCAGAGAGCCTAGGCGTCGACTTCCGCGAGCTCCCGATCGACGAGACCGTGTCCGCCGCCGAGTGCGCCCTCGCCGAGAGCTTCGCCGGCCGCGAACGCGACCTCGCCGAGGAGAACCTGCAAGCACGGGTCCGCGGCCTGCTGCTGATGGGGCTCTCGAACAAGTTCGGCTGGCTCGTCGTAGCGACCGGGAACAAGTCGGAGCTCTCGGTCGGCTACGCGACGCTCTACGGCGACCTCGCCGGCGGCTTCGCGCTGCTCAAGGACGTCTTCAAGACCGACGTCTTCCGGCTCGCGCGCTTCCTAAACGAGCAGGCCGGCCGCGAGCTGATCCCCCAGACCATCATCGACCGCGCTCCGAGCGCCGAGTTGCGCGAGGACCAGCGGGACGAGGACTCGCTGCCGCCCTACGAGGCACTCGACCGCGTGCTCGAGGCCTACGTCGAGCACGACCGCTCACTGGAGGAGCTCTCTGCGGACGGGTTCGACCCGGACGTCGTCGAGCGGGCGGTCGCGCTGATCGACCGTGCCGAGTACAAGCGCCGTCAGGCCCCGCCCGGGGTCCGGCTGACGCCGAAGGCCTTCGGACGGGATCGCAGGACCCCGATTACGAACCGCTGGCGCGGCTAGGAGGGCTTGGCGGAACCTCGCTCGCCGTCGGGGCGGCCAGCGCGGCCCGACGGCACAGACTAGGTTTCGTCAAGCCCTCCTAAATCCCGACGTCGATCGGCTCCGCAGGCGGGCCGCGCTCGAGCAGCTCGCGCAGGAACTCCGGCAGTCGCTTCGGGACGAACGTCTCCTCCGCGGCCTCCAGCTCCGGCAGCGTCCACCAGCGGACCTCGTGGACGCCCTCGGCCTCGAGATCGATCTCCGGCGCCGGCTCGTGCTCCTCGACCCGGACGAGGTGGATGCGCTCGTGCGCGCGCAGGATCCGCCCCATCCAGGTGAACGTGTGCTCGCGCCACCAGATCTCCGGACCGAGCTCGAAGTCACGTAGCCCGAGCTCCTCGCGCAGCTCGCGCCGAAGTGTCTGCTCGCGCGACTCGCCCTCCGCGACGCCGCCGCCTGGCGTCGCCCACCACGCCTGTCCGACCGCGTCGACGAACTTCACCAGGAGTACGCGGTTCTGCGCATCGAGCACCAGCGCACGCACGGCCGGCCGCTCGAACGGCTCGAGCCAGTCTCGCAGCGCCTCGAACCAACGCAGCCGCTCGGCGTAGGGAACCGCAGCGTTCGCGGGCGACGTCGACGGCAGCACGAAGAGCCCCGTGTCGCCCACGGTTCGCTGCTGCGGGCCGTGCTCCGGCCGCTCGCCGAACAGCCCGCGGTAGGCCTCCTTGCCGACGAACGCGAACGCCCGCGGCTCGAGCTCCGCGACCAGCCGCTCGAAGCGTTCCCGGTCGAAGTCGGCTCGCCGCAAGTCGCCCGAGCCGCGCGTCGTTCGCGCCGCCGCGTTCGTCAGCCCGATCCCGTACTCCAGTGCCTCGAACTGCTCGTCCGGCCGGAGCAGCCGCGGAGTCAGGCCCGCGTCGGCGAGCAGCCGCCAGAAGTCGTTTCGTGGGTTCGCGAAATGCGCGGCCGCAGCGGCGGAAACGAAGCCCGGGTTGATCCCGCAGAAGACGACCCGGAGCCCGGGCTCGAGGACGTCAGGAACAGCGCTGGCGGTATCGCCCCTTCGGCGTGCAGGCCCGCCGCTCACCGATCGGCTTGGAGCGAGGACGACGGAGCCGTTGTCGAGGCCGGATCCTTCCCCAGCGCGAGCACGTCCTCATGCGGCGACTTCCGCCTCGCGTGCGTCGAGTCGCAGCTCGAACAGCTGTCGAAGCTCTTCACCGCTGATTCGCACGAAGCCGCGCGGCCGGCGCGGCTCCAGCTTGATGACCCGCACCTGCGCATCGCCCGCGCCGTAGCAGCGGAGGTAGCACTCCTCCTCGCTCAGCGCCCGCAACCGTCGCACGCCCGCAGACTACGAGCGCGCCCGGACGGCTCACTCGTACTGCAACGCGGCGAGCACGTTCAACCGGGCAGCCCGCCTTGCCGGCAAAACCGCCGCCAGAATCCCGACCAGGACCGCCGCGAGCACGAAGTAGACGATCTGGAGCCACGGGACGGCAAACACGATCCCTTGGCTCGAGAGCGCGTGCGTGATCAGTGCCGCGAGGAAGACGCCGACCACCATCCCGAGCACCGCCCCCATCAGCGAGGTGACGATGCTCTCGTAGCGGATCATCATCCGGACCTGCCGGCGCGTCATCCCGACGGCGCGCAGCATGCCGAGCTCGCGCGTCCGCTCGAAGACCGTCAGCACCAGCGTGTTGATGATCCCGACGAGGCTGACGATCACCGACAGCGCGAGCAGCGCGTAGAGCAGGTTGAGGAGCTTGTTGATCGGCGCCTCGAAGTTCGACTTGAACTCGTCCCGCGTCTGGATCTTCGCGTCGGCGAAGCCCTTGACCGCATCGTCGAGCCGAGCCGTGTTCGCGTCCGTGACGCCGCCCGGGGTGTTCATCAGCACCATCTCGTCGCGCGGCCGCGGCACGAACTTGTCGAAGAGCGCCGTCGAGATCGTGATGTGCGAAAACGGCGAGCCCCCCTTTGGCTCGTCCCAGACGCCCTTCAGCCGCACCAGGGTCTTCTTTCCGCTCGGGAACTGGAGCGTGACCGCCGAGCCGAGCTTCAGGTGGTGATCCTTGACGTAGTTCTTGCTCGCGAAGAAGCCGTCCAGCCCGAGCTCACCGGGGACCGCATTGCTGCCCTGCGTCCAGTCCATCGCGACGCCCTTGTTCAGGTTCGCCTGGACGGCCGTGAGGTCGCTGTTGCTGCCGAGGTACCTGGCCGAGCCGGCGCGGATGGCGGTGACGTCGTTGACCCCCGGCTTGCCCACCAGCGCCTTACCGGCCTCGGCCTCGATCGGGTTGAACGTGTTCGTCGACGTGAGCGCATAGTCGGCGATGAAGAGCTTGTTCACGGCGCCCTCGAACGAGCTGCGGATGCCCTGGCCGAAGATCGCGACGAAGGTGACGAGGGCGAGGCCGATCATCAGCGCCGAGGCCGTCGAGGCGGTCCTGGACGGATTCCTCGTCGCGTTGTCGCGGGCGAGGATCCCGGGCGCGCCGCCGATCGTCCGGGCCGGCGCACCGAGCACTGCGGCGAGCGGGCGCACGACCTTCGAGGCGTTCATCGAGACGCCGACGAACAGGAGCAGGACGCCGACGCCGAGCAGAAGCAGTCGCGGCCCGGTCGCGATTCCGCTGAGCGCCCCGATGCAGACGAGGACGATCGCGATCAGGAGGACGGCGAGCGACGTCGCCGGGCCGTACTTCGCCCAGCGCGAGACCGGCAGCACGGAGCCTTCGCGCACCGCAGCGATCGGCGGTACGCGCGTTGCCCGGCGCGCCGGGCGGATGCTGGCCACGAGCGTGACGATGGTGCCAACGAGCAGCGAAACGACAATCGTGCGGGTGGCGAAGACGGTCGAGCCGTGCGGCAGGTCGATGCCGATCGCCACGAAGAGCGCGTTCAGCAGCTTCGCCAGCGCAAGGCCGAGGAACAGCCCCACGATGGAGCCGAGCACGCCGATCACGAACGCCTCGATCACGACCGACCACAGCACCTGGCGGCGCGAGGCGCCGAGGGTTCGCAGCGTCGCGAACTCGCGCATCCGCTGGGCGATCGTGATCGAAAGGGTGTTCGCGATCACGAACGCGCCGACGAAAAGCGCGACCCCGGCGAACGCGAGCAGGGCATAGCGCAAGAAGGAGATGAAGCCCCCCGCGTTCGTGTCCTTGTCCTTCTTCGCCTGCGCCGTCCCGCTCCGCACTACCTCCGTCGTCGAAAGCAGCGGCTTGATCTCGGCCAGCAGCTGCGGCGTCTTCACGCCCGCCTTCGACTGCACCCTGATCGCATCGAGCTGCCCTTCCTTGCGGAAGAGCTTCTGCGCGGTCGGCTGGTCGAGGATCGCGAATGTCGCGCCGCCGACGCTCACCCCTGGGAACTCGGCGACGCCGCTGATTCGCAGCTGTTGGATAGGGCCGAAGGCTTGGACGCCGATTCGGTCGCCGACGCTGAAGCCGTTGCCATGCGCAGTCGCCTTGTCGATGACGACCTCGTCGCTGCCGCGAGGCCAGTTGCCCTCGGTGAGCTTCGTCGGGTTGAACGTCTGCCCGGCCTGGGTCACCGAGAAGCCCAGCGACGGCGCGCCGCCGGTGGAGATGACCTTGCCGTTCTTGCCAATGAGCTTCAGCGCGTCGGTCGTCACCGAACCGGCCGCCAACGCGACGCCGGGGAGCTTCTGGATTCTCGGAAGCAGCGACTGCGGCATCGGCGGAGGCTCGACCGATGTCCCGTTCGCGCTGTCGAACGCGGCCTTGCCCGAGATCACGACGTCAGCGTTCTGGTACGAGCGCGAGAAGATCGTGTCGAAGCCGTTGTTGATCGTGTCGGTGAGGACGTAGGTGCCGCTGATCATCGCGACGCCGAGGACGATCGCGATCGCCGTCAGCGACGCTCGCACCTTGCGGCCGGCAAGGCCCTTCAACGCGACGGTGAGCATCAGTCGTTCGTGATTTCGTGCATCGCCACGATTACTTCCTGCTCCGTGGCCTTCCCCAGGTCCTTGACGATCAGGCCGTCGGCGAGGAAGAGGATCCGGTCGGCGATCGAGGCCGCGCGCGGATCGTGCGTGACCATCACCGTCGTCTGGCCCAGCGAGTCGACGGACTCCCGCATCAGCTCGAGGATCTCGGAGCTCGTGGCCGAGTCCAGGTTTCCGGTCGGCTCGTCCGCGAAGACCACTGTGGGGCGCGAGATCAGCGCGCGTGCGATCGCGACCCGCTGCTGCTGCCCGCCGGAGAGCTCAGCCGGCCGGTGCGAACGGCGGTCGGAAAGCCCGACTTTCTTCAGCAGGTCCTCACGCCACGCCTTGTCGGGCTTCTCGCCGGCGATCGTCAGCGGCAGGAGCACGTTCTCCTCCGCGGTCAGCATCGGCAGCAGGTTGAAAAACTGGAAGACGAAGCCGATGTGCTTGCGGCGCAGCTTCGTGATCTCGGTGTCGTTGAGGCTGCCGAGCTTCGTGCCGGCGATCCAGATCTCGCCCGACGTCGGTCGGTCGAGTGCGGCCATGATGTGCATCAGCGTTGACTTGCCCGAGCCCGACGGGCCCATGACGGCGGTCAGCTTGCCCTGCGAAACCTCGAGTGTCACCCCGCGGAGTGCTTCCACGGCGGTGTCGCCCTCGCCGTACCGGCGGGTGACCTCACGTGCGGCGACTACTGCCGTCGATTCGCGTTCAGCCACGTCGACGGCGGGTGCGGCAGCTTCCATGGCTTTCTCCCTCGTTTGAAACCCGGTCGGTCTGATTTGCCAGCATAGCGACGTGGCCACGAAGGCTCTAATCGCCGTGCGAAGGAGATTCTCGGCGCTCGATCGTGGCCTCGTCTTCTTCGACGGACCGGGCGGGACGCAGGTGCCGGACGAGGTGATCGAGGCGATCGCCGGGTACCTGCGCGAGTCGAACGCGAACCTCGGTGGGGCCTTCGAGACCAGCCGGCGCAGCGACCTGCTCGTCGGCGAGGCTCGCCGTGCCGCGGCGCGGTTCCTCGGCTGCGGCGCGGAGGACGTCGTGTTCGGCGCCAACATGACGACGCTCAACTTCGCGCTCTCCCGTGCGCTGGCCCGGGAGCTCGAGCCCGGTGACGAGATCGTCGTGACGAAGCTCGACCACGACGGGAATGTCGCGCCCTGGCTCGAGCTCGCCGCGGATCTCGGGCTGGTTGTGCGGTTCGCAGAGATCGCCGACGACACGACGCTGGATCTCGACCATCTCGAATCGCTGCTGAACGAACGGACGTGCGTCGTCGCCTTCCCGTGGGCTTCGAACGCGGTCGGCACCCTCGTCGACGCGGCGCGCGTGGCCGAGCTGGCGCACTCTGTCGGCGCGCTCGCCTGGGTCGACGCGGTGCACTACGCGCCGCATGGGCCGATCGACGTGGCCGCCGCCGGAGCAGACGTCCTGCTCTGCTCGCCGTACAAGTTCTACGGTCCGCACCTCGGGCTCGCGTTCGCGCGGGCGGAGCTGCTCGAGCGCTGGCGGCCTTACAAGGTCCGGCCCTCCCCGGAGCGGCCGCTCGGCGCGCGCCTCGAGACCGGGACGCTCGCCCACGAGCTCCTCGCGGGCTTCGTCGCGGCGGTCGAGTACGTCGAGTCGGTCGGCTTCGAGGCGATCGTCCCTCACGAGCGCGAGCTCGGTTCGCGCTTCCTGGCCGGGTTACCTGACTCTTGCGAGCTGCACGGCCTCGCGACGATGGACGGCCGCGTCCCGACGTTCTGTCTCACCCTCCGGGGTCTGACCCCGGATGATGGAGCCATGCGGCTTGCAGAGCGCGGCTTTGCCGTTTGGAGCGGTGACTATTACGCCGTCGAGGTCATGAAGCGGCTCGGCCTGCCGGATGGTGCCCTCCGCGTCGGAATCGTCCACTACAACACCGCCGAGGAGGTCGACCGGCTCCTCGTGGAGCTTGCGCAGCTCGGACAGGCCGCCTGCTAGAGCTCCATCCGGTACTGCCGGTCGTCAACCCAGACGTCGGTGCAGCCGACTCCCGACTCTTCGAGCCAACGCTCGACGAAGGCGAAGGTTTCAGCCATGGCTCGCTGACCCGATTGGCCGTTGAGCTGAACATGCACTTCGCTGTCCGACTGGAGCGAGACGTATTCGCCGCCGAAGAGGCCGACCAACCCGGCAACGAGGAGCTTTCCGCTCTCAACATCCTTTGTCGCTACTCGGATGACCATCTGTTTCGTGTCTGGTTCCTCGGTTATGATGAAACTCATGACGCGACTGACAGGTGTTGTTAGAAATTTCACGAGAAAGAATACGCGAAAGTAACTTCCTATGTCAAGAGGACAAGAAGACTCGTCCTGGACCTTCCTGACGAACCACGCGCAGGTGCTTCTGGGCATCTCCCAGAACCCCGATATCAGGTTGAGGGACCTCGCCCAGCACGTCGGGATCACGGAGCGGGCGACTCAGCGGATCGTCGTAGACCTCGTCGAAGCGGGCTATGTAAGGCGGCTACGCAAGGGCCGG
>Ga0307308_10000448_pt1 | contig 14641 bp, 12 predicted proteins | sample ER_DNA_195_FD_194501 | JGI IMG/M metagenome (GOLD analysis project Ga0307308, IMG submission 194501) | Bulk soil microbial communities from the East River watershed near Crested Butte, Colorado, United States - ER_DNA_195 | ecosystem: Environmental > Terrestrial > Soil > Floodplain | place...
GCAGCCTCTTCCCGACCTAAGGAGACCGATGCCGGCTTTTCTGTTCAAGCTGGAAACCGACGACGGCACACCAGCCGCCCTGCCGAGCCTCACCCCGCCGTACGAACTGGCGGGCTGGCGACACGATCAACCTGGGGAGCCGAACATGCTCGTGGTCAAGGACGCGCACGGTTAGGGGAGCGGGCGCATCTATGGGACTAGGGAGTCGGGCAAGCCTCTTTCCGGGGAGTACTGGGCGGCAGTTCTTCCCACGGGGGGGCGGAAGCGCCCGGCTCCTTCTCCTAATCCAAAAAGAGGCGAGAGCGGCCGCACGAGGACGGGGCAATTAAGGCGTGTCAGCGAACGCCAGCGCTAGGCACGATCGCGTTCAGCTGCGCCAGCGCCAGGACGATGTCGCCCAAGCAGCTGACACCCTCGCCTTTCCTCAGGTACGCCGCCGCTCCCGCATCGAGAGCCCTGGAATCCGGTCCCTCGAGCGAGGTCATCAGGACGACGGCGGGCCTCTCCGACATGTTGCGCAACTTCCGCGTCGCCTCGACTCCGTCGAGGCCCGGCATCGCAACGTCCATCAGCACGAGCGACGGCTTCAGCGTCTCGACGAGCTGGATTGCCTCCTCGCCATCGCCGGCGATACCGACGACTTCGAACGCGCCGTGCGCCTCGACGGACAGTCGCAGCTCGTCGGCGAAGCGGCGGTCGTTATCCGCGATGACGATACGTGTCCGGTCCCGGGGCGGCCGTGGACTTTGCACAGCCTCAGTCTGCCATACGGAGCGCTCCGATTCTCCCCCCCAAGAGGCCGGGATCCGTTTGACGATCGAGCCTGTTGGCGGGGTGCGAGCTACCCCCAAGGATTCGTTTCAGAGGGGCGGCGCCGGGTGCATCAGAGCCACACCGTGGATATGGGCCCACCGGGTCGCCTCGGTCCGGTTTGAGACCTCGAGCTTCTCGTAAATGTTCGAAAGATGGAACTTGACCGTTTCGAGCGACACCCACAGCATGCGGGCGAGCTGCGCATTGGAGTGGCCCTCGGCGACGAGTTGGAGGATCTCGCGCTCGCGCGGCGTGAGCATCACGGCTTTGCCCTGGGACGTCTCTTGGCGGGCTTGATCGGGAAGCGGCCACTCCTTGGCGAGGTAGATCGAGCGCTCGAAGACCTGGCGGATCGCAACGGTCAGATCGTCGGGGCGTGCCGTCTTGAGCACGTAGCCGGCAGCTCCTGCAGCGAAAGCCGCCTTGACTGCACGCGGGTCGTCAACTGTCGACCAAACGACGACGTGCAGGTCGGCCACCTTCTCTCGCGCCCGCTGGATCCTCTGCATATCATCAGCACTTGTCGGGTCGTTGTCGATCCCGGCAATAAGCAGATTTGGTCTGCGCTCTTCGACGAGCTTGACCGCCTCGTCCACAGAAGTCGTCGCCGCACTCACGGACACGTCAATGGCGGTCAACACGCGCACGAGCGCGTGAAGCCATAATTCAGACCGATCGCACACGACCGCTACGCGCTCTCCCCTTGCGGTCACGTTGGTAGCTCCTCCTCCGTTAGTAACTCCTCCGCCTCCGCAGTTTCCAGCCCGTTGTTTACGCGAAGAAGAACACTCTTTTGTACCAATTTGGTCACTTTTTCAAACTGGTTTGACACGGGCTAGGCGCACGACGCTGCGAGTGTTGGTTGCTTGCGCGCGCGAGAGCACGAGCTTCCGCTCAGCGCCTGAGGTCGCGAACCGTGTGCCTGATCGCGAGAACGAGCGAGATCCCGAGCACCGCGAAGAGAAACAGGCGCAACCAATCCCTGGGTGAGCTAGGTTGGAATCCGTCCAGCCCGGAGAGCCCGGCAGGAAGTTCGGGGCTCGGGGAGCTCTTGCTCGCCTCAGCCCCGAGCACGCCGCTCTTCGACGTCTGTGCCCGCCCGTCGCGATCGACGCCGCTCATCATCCCTGTCAGCGCCGTGACGCTGTCGCCGGCAAATGGCAGGGAGGGTGAGCAGGAGTTGCGCATCCAAAGAGCCGCGAGCTGTGAGCGGCTGGGACGGCCACTAGTGACAATGACGACGCGAGTCACGAAGAGTCTGCGGCCACTGCGGACCGCTCGCGCCTCGATCCTGTACGTGCCAGGTGCCAGCCGGCGCCCACCTAGACGCCCGCTGAACCGGAACCTGTTGACCCCCTTGTGTCCGCGGAGTTGGAAGCTTCGCGTCGCACCGCACCGCGGCGCCAACTGAGTCACCGTCACCCTCACACGACCGGCCTGCCGGAGCCTGAACCTGAAGGTGGTCGCTCGATGATGCCGCCCCTTCAACACGATCCACTTGGGCGACCGCGGAGCTCGTGCGGGCGACCCGTAGTTGACGCTCGACCCGCCAGCGCTGCCCGCGACAGCGCCAGCAACAAGCCCCGTGGCGCTCGGACCTGAGCCGCTTGCTGAGCCGCCCGAGCCCGGCAATACCCCGCCAGCAGCCGGCGGCAGCTTCGGCGGCGGAGGCGGCGGCGGCAGCTTCGGCAGCGGAGGCGGAGGTGGCAGCGGAGGGGGCGGTGGCAGCGGTGGAAGCGGCGGCGGCGGTGGAAGCGGCGGCGGCGGCGGAAGCGGCGGCGGCGGCGGCAGCGGAGGTGGCGGCGGCAGTGGAGGCGGAGGTGGCAGCGGTGGAAGCGGCGGTGGCGGCGGCAGCGGAGGTGGCGGCGGCAGCGGAGGTGGCGGTATCAAACCCGCAGTTGCCGACGAACTGCCCGGTAGAAGTGTGGGTGTCTGCGCGGTTGCAGAACCGATCAGGAAGGCGGCGGCGACAACCAAAGCCGACATCAAGAGCGCTCTCACCGAGTTTCCACCCCTCGTCATCGTTAGTGAAAGTGAAACGCGGTGGCGCGTACGGCTGGTTGCGGCTTTGAAGTCATAACCCCCCGACCGGGGAGGTTGCCTTGACCGCAGTCCTGAAGCCAATCACTCTTGTTGCGGAACCCGGAGGAATGCAGTTCCCGGGTCGCATTCGGTTACGGCATTTCAGGGAAGCGGACAGTACTCACCACCGAATAGGGGACTGGTGGAACTAAACGAAGCCTTTCGACGGATTGTTCTGCAGCACGTTCGACTCATCGCGTGCTTCGTGATCACGGGCCTCGCCGTGGGTGCGCTCGTGCATCGCGCCACAGGGAAGACCTTCACCACATCGGCGCGGCTGGCGCTTGACACGCAGGACCCGACGTCCCGGACCGAAGCGGCTGCGATAGCCGACATGGGCCAGGCGATCGCGACGAGCCCAGCGCAAATCCGAGCAGCGCTCAACCGCAGTCATGTCCGTCGAGATGTCGCAGGCGTCGCGCACCACGTCGCGGTCCGACCTTTGGGGACGTCGGGCGTCCTCGAGCTCTCGTATAGCGATCGGACCTCGCAGGGCGCGAAAACCGTGGCGGACGCACTGGCCGCTCAGCTGATCCGGACTCGCCTCGCGATCAGCAACGGCGAGCTCCAGCGGGCCATCTATGCAAGCGCTCGACAGATCGACGGGCTCAATCGCAAGATCGCCGAGCTCGACGTGAGGACCGGGTTCGACCCGGCGGCCGCTGCACAACGGGATCTCCTTGCACAACAGCGTTCGACGATCGAGAACGAGCGTGCAACTCTCCTTTCGAGCGCAGCGCTACGACCGAAGCCGTCGATCATCAGCAGGGCAGAGCTCCCCGCGCACGCGACTACTTCCGGCCTGATCCCGTACATGACACTTGGCGCGATCTTCGGCCTGATACTCGCTCTCGGCACCGCCGGCCTGGTGGAGATGATCCGACCCACAGTCGTCGGTGAGGACGCCCTCGCCCGGGAATTCGATGCGCCACTTCTGGGCAGGTTGTCGGGGGTACCCGGTCAGGCATCGCTGGTGGCGGACACGACTTCATTGGCAGACCGCATCAGGCTCGCCGGTGAAGGCTCCCAGGTACACGGTGTCTGGCTGGTCGGCGCAGGGCCTTCGGTCGACCTGAGGTCGCTCGCTGTCGCGCTCACACGTTCCGGCGATTCCAACGGCTCGTCCAGGGCTCCAAAGGCAGCCAACGACCTACGTGCGCGGGGCGTCACGATCGACGTATTCGATGTGCACACGTGGTCGCCGAACGGCGGAGGTGCCGGCGTGGTCCTTGTCTCGCCGCTCGCCCTCAAGAAGGAAGATCTCATCGAGACAAACCAACTCCTCGAGCTGAGCAGGTTGCCGGTCCTGGGTCTGATCACCTATGACGGCGAACGCCCGCGGCGGCCGGGCCCACCCCCCGTCGACCCGATCGGCAAGGGTATGACGCAGCCTGTTCAGCAGAACGGCCCAGAGAAGGTCACTCGCTCGAGCTCGCAGTGAACGCGATGCGAGGGCGGCCGTCTGTGCTCGTTCTATGCCGGCCCTCCGGGTCGTGCGTCGCCTAGTTGCCTTTGGCGCAGGAGCTGTGCTGATCGGGTTCATGGTCGCCGCCCTCGGCGACGCGGCCGGCAAGCCCTTGGGCGGTCGTCCCTCGGCGCCGGCCGAGACTAGCAAGGCGCCACGGTACCGCTACATGATCGACTCGGGCTCGAGCGCGCCGCTCGTCGCATCCTACGGCTGGAACCTTCTCGACGTCAGCTCGAAATGGAGGGCCGACCGGCTCCCGGGCAGGACGCGCGGCCTGGTGTGGCTCGGCGATTACGACAATTCCACCTGCGCGTGGGAAGTCTCCGATAAGGAGCTTCGACGAGACGTACAGCAGATGGCTCGCGACCGAAAAGTCTTTGGGTTCTACATCTCCGACGAGCCCGATTCGAACGCGTGCCCGGCGGCGCCGGCACAGCATCGAGCACGCACGCGGCTCATACACGCCCTCAGTCCGGGCAAGCCGACGATCCTGGTCGTTGACTCGAATTCGGGTCGAGCGACTCTCGAGCAGATCCCGAAATGGGCAGGCGCGGCCGACATTCTCGGGCTCGATCCGTATCCCTGCTACCGGGGCAAGCGGTGTCACTTCGACTGGATTGGCAGGGTCATCACGGCCGCCAACAAGGCGCGAGTGTCGTATTGGGGAGTGGTGCAGGCCTTCGCCGACTCGACCTGGCGCTGGCCGACGAACGGCGAGGAACGGCACATGCTCTTGCAATGGGCAGCGTCGAGGCAGTCCGGCTACATGACTTTCAGCTGGAGGTGGGACGGCCATACCCTCAAGGAGCGGCGAGGCTTGCTCGGCGTCTTCAAGCGCTTCAACCGATCCGCGCCCGGCATGCGTTCCGCAGGGCGAACAACGAGACTACGACCACGGCGGACCCTAGGCGGCACGGCCACGGAGCTGCATTACGCCTACGCTGGTCCCACCTCGGTGAAGTTCGACTGGACGGGAACGGCTCGCTCCCTTCGCTACGGGCCGACCATGCGCTTTGGATCGGTCGTTCCCGCCCGCCACCCGAGGATCACGCCCTTTTCGTCGAAGGGGCCATTCTGGCAGGCGACGATCACTGGATTGCGGCCCGGGAAACGGTATCGCTATGCCGTGGGCCGAGTGAAGTCCGCATTTTCGACCCCGCCGGTAGGCCGGTTTCGGTTCGACGTCGAAGCCGACGTCGGGGCATCCAGTGACTACGGCGCCGTCAGCGCGACCCAGAAACAGATTGCCGCGGACAAACCGGCCTTCGTGATCCTCGCCGGGGACCTCACGTATGGAAACGATCACGGCCAGCAGGCCGTCGACAGGCATTTCAACGACGTGATGGCCTGGAGTCGCCGTGCCGCATACATGGCCGCCTGGGGCAATCACGAATGGGACGAGTCGACGGACGACCTCCGAAACTACAAAGGGCGAATCGGAATCCCACACGCGCACGCGTCTCCTGGCGCACCGCATGAAGGGTGCTGCGGCGCGGATTGGGGCTGGTTCGACGCCGGCGGCGTGCGGTTCATCTCCTATCCGGAGCCCTACACCAATGCTGCGTGGACCAACTGGCAAGGGAAGGCGGCGCGGCTGATGGCGGCCGCCCAACGCGATCCTCGGATCCACTTCGTCGTGACCTTCGGCCATCGACCCGCCTACTCCACCGGGCACCACCCCGGCGACAAGTTGCTCGCTTCGATCATGGACGCCCTCGGAGACCGCCATTCGAAGTACGTCTTGAATCTGAACGGCCACTCTCACGACTACGAGCGTTTCGTGCCGATCCACCATGTTGCGCACATCACGGCCGGCGGCGGCGGCTCGAGTCTGGAAGCGTGGTCGCGTGGCCGGGACTCTCGTACAGCCTTCCGCGCTCTGCACCTGGAGCATTTGCGAGTCGACGTAAGCGCCAGCAGGATGCGGATCGAGGCTTTCTGCGGGCCGCCCTCCTCCGGCCAGGACCTCAACTGTCGGCTGGGAACGGTGATCGACTCGTACACGATCCACACGCCGCGCCGAGCGCGGGCGAAGGCGAGAGACGACTGACCGTGGCAGACGGCTCGATGTCCTACTGGAGTGGTCGCCGCGTGCTGGTCACCGGCGCCGGGGGTTTCATCGGTAGCCACGTTTGTGAGTTGCTCGCCGGCGCCGGGGCGACCGTCCGTGCGTTTGTTCGCTACAACTCTCGAAACGACTACGGGTGTCTCGAGTTCTGCGAGCCGGAGATGAGGGAGGAGCTCGAGATCTTCACGGGTGACCTCGCAAACCCCGAGGCGGTCGCCGGAGCGGTTGCCGGGTCCGACGTTGTTCTCCATCTCGGCGCGCTCATCCCGATTCCCTACTCATACCGGCACCCGAGGGAGTTCGTAACAGCCAACTTGGAGGGAACCCTCAACGTGCTCGAAGCGGTGCGTCGGCTGGAGGTTTCGCGGATCGTCCAGACTTCGACTAGCGAGGTATACGGAACGGCGATGAGTGTTCCGATTCCGGAGCACCATCCACTCCACCCCCAGTCGCCGTACGCCGCGTCCAAGGTCGGCGCGGATCAGCTGGCGCTCTCGTACGGGAGATCGTTCGAGACGCCGGTCGTCGTTGCCCGTCCCTTCAATACTTTCGGTCCGCGCCAGTCGGCTCGGGCGGTGATTCCGACAGTCATCACGCAGGCGCTCTCACGCGAGGCGATCGAGCTCGGGTCAACCTCGCCCACCCGTGACTTCGTCTACGTGGAAGACACCGCGCGCGGGATCATCCGCTGCGCAGAGGTCGACGACGCCCTGGGTGAGGTGATCAACCTCGGCACCGGAGTGGAAGTTTCGATCGGTGGGATCGTCGAGCGGGTGCTGGCGCTCGTCGATCGCCAGCTGCCTGTGCTCGTCGCCGAGGATCGACTTCGGCCACTCCACAGCGAGGTCGAGCGGTTGATCGCCGACCGCAGCAAGGCACGCGCGATGCTCGGCTGGGAGCCTGCCATCGATTTCGACGAGGGGCTTCGTCGCACGATCGAGTGGCTCCGCGGCTCGCTTGCCGTGTACAAACCGAGCATCTACAACGTCTGACCGACCGGCCCTGCGAACTGGTGTCCGCAGGGCCGTCCGCCTACCTACTAGGGGGAAGCGATGAAGGCGTCGTCCGCGTAAAAGACGGTGCCGGGCGCAGCTTTCGCGACGTAGACGTTGAAATCCAGCGTGGAGGCACCGGGCGCAGCAACGGTGTGCGTCACCGAGACCTGTTGCCACGACGTCGTCAGGGCCAGGTGTACGCTCGTCGTCCCCACCAACGTCGAACCGTTGTACTCCCGGAACCTGAGCGTGATGATCGCGCCGGGCGTGTCCGCGCGAACCCAGATGCCGCCTACATAATCGCCGGGCAAGGTCGTCTTCACCCAGTTCGGTGAGTCGTTGAGGTCGGCCGTGCTGGCCGTCGTGCCGGTGTTCATGACCTGAGCAGCCCAGCCGCCAGAGTGGCTTCCCGCTACTCGTGTGAGGACGATGTTGGCGTCCGAGCCGGAGGTGTTCCAGCCGGACAGATCCGTCTCGAAGCCCGGGTTCTTCACCAGGTTCGCCGCAGCGGTGACAGTGACTTGAGAGCTGGCGCTCGACGACTGGCCGGCCGTGTCCGTCACCGTCACGGTGACGGTGTAGGTGCCCGCAGCTGGGTAGCTGTGGCCCGCGCTCGCTCCTGCCTGCGGGCCGACCGTTGCCGAGCCGTCGCCGAAGTCGAAGCTGTAGCTGGCGATCGGGGTGGCGTCCGTGTCGCTGGAGCCGGATGCATCGGCCGTGACCGCAAGCGGCGCAGGGCCCGAGGACGGACTGACCGTCAGCGACGCGGACGGGGGCGCGTCGAGGGAGCTCGGCTGGAACTCGAATGCACCGGCGTCGTCATAGGTGCGAGGGCCGGCACCCGTGTTTGGCGTAGCAGGGTCGTCGACCCGAGGATGACCCTCGGCGTCCTGGGCGGGCTGCCCGCTCGTGCCTGAATCTGCGTAGTCGATCGCGGGGGAGCCGGCGGCGAGGTGGAAGTCGCGGGCGCCGATGTCGCGCCACTTCGGGTCGGCGTTGAGGCCGTGGCTCATCTGCCCGCTTGCCGCCTGGTAGGCGGCCAGCGTCTTGTAGCTGACCGAGTTCCAGATCAAGAGCGTGTCCGGTGTCGTCAGGCAGACGATGTTGTAATCCACGGTCGTACCAGCCGTCGACCCGCTCTCGACGCGGATGTCGCTGTGTGTCCGCGGGCTCTTGATTCCGTTGTCGGCGCTGATGTTGTTCCAGATCGTGCCGCCTGTTGAATTGCCCTCGAGGTTGATCCCGGCGGTCACGTTCTTGTAGACGGTGTTGCCGATGATTCGCTGGCCGGTGGTGCGCAAGTCGTCGATTCCGTGGTCGCCGTTGTTGTACGAAACGTTGTTGTAAATCAGGGTGTCGTTCGCGCCTGAATACGACTCGATGCCGGAGTCCTCGTTGTCGTGCGTGATGTTGTTGTCGACGACGTTCGCGGTCGACGCATAGATTCGGATGCCCGGCGCCGCACGCTCGAACCCGCGGGCGTTCCTGAATGTTTCGTTCCCCCGCACCTCGTTTCGCGTCGATCCACCGACCACCATGATTCCGGCGTAGCTGTTGTCGTGGCTCTTGTTCCCCACGATCAGGGAATCGGTTGAGTTGTTGAGCCGAATTCCTCCTCGGGTCATTCCGCTCGCCTGGAAGCCGGCATAGCTCACGTTGTTGTTCGAGATCGTGATGAACGACGAGTTCGACACGTTGATTCCGTAGTCGGGGGTATTCGTTACCGTGAACCCGTCGACCGTGATCCAGTTCCTGCCGGAGATCACGAACCCATTCGTCCCACCTGTCACGGTTACGGTCTCGCCGGGCGCGGCCCTGAGGGCGATCGGCGCGGTCGCCGTCCCGGACTTCGAGACCGTCACCTTCTCGGAGTACGTACCCCCTGCTACCTGCACCGTCTGCCCTTGGGCGACTTTCGCGACGGCCGCGCCGATCGTGCAGAACGGTGCGCCTTCCGCGCCGGTCCCGGAGTTCGAGCAGCTAGGACTCGAGCCGTCGACGTAGAGCGTCGTCGGAGACGCGCCGAGCGCGGGCGAAATCGAGGTCAGGACCAGCGCAACCGCCACAGCGCAGAGTCCGAGCGCTGCCGACCGCGGGCGAAGACGAAACCGACGCAGCATGGGCGGTCTTCATTGTCGAACATCGCCTCCAGAACGTGACCTCCACGTTCGGGGGGTCTTCCGCCAAGCCCGTTGACACGCTCGGCGGAGCGGCCGACCATGGACGCACCCTCAGTTGCGACCGGGTAGAAGAGCCGAGAAAGGGGAGAGAGGGGTTCTGTGATTGCCATTTCGCGCACCGCGCCACGCGCGCAAAGCGTGAGCGCGAACCGCTTGATCGACATCGCCGTCGCCGGCGCGTTCTTACTCGTCTTAATGCCCCTGTTGCTCGTTATGGCCGCCGCAATTCGGATCGACAGTCGGGGGCCGATTTTTTTCCGCTGCCGCCGGGTCGGTTTTCGGGGCGCCGAGCTGCAGATGCTGAAGTTTCGGAAGATGCGCGACGGCGCGCCCGGCGATGCCGTGACGCTCAGCACCGATGAGCGGTTTACCTCGGTTGGGCGCGTTCTCGCCAGGACGAAGCTCGATGAGCTACCCCAGTTATGGAACGTCCTCAAGGGTGAGATGACCCTCGTCGGCCCGCGGCCGGAAGATCCACAATTCGTCGCGCTCCGCAGCGACGACTACGCAACCATTCTGACGGTGAAGCCGGGGATGACCGGCTTCTGTCAGCTCGCCTTCGCCAAGGAGGGCGACCTCCTCGACCGCGAGGACCGGATCCGGGACTACGTCGAACGGCTGTTTCCGCAAAAGGTGGCGCTCGACCTGCTGTATGTCAACCGGCGCTCGCTGTTGCTCGATCTGCGCATTCTCGCCTGGACGTCAGCCGCCGTGCTTGGAAGGCGCGACATCGCCGTGGACCGCAGCACCGGCGCGCTGGGAGTTCGGCGACCACGTCGCGAGAAGGCGGCCGTTTCAGTGCCTGCCGGAGGGGTTGGGCTGGAGCAGTGACCGAAGGCGTCTTGGACTTGCGCGACGACCTCGCCGCCCGTGCTCGCCGGCGACGCCGCCCGAAGGCGGTTGTCCTCGCGGGCGGAAAGGGCACGCGGCTCGCTCCGTACACGTCGGTGCTACCGAAGCCGCTGATGCCGATCGGCGACCGCTCGATTCTCGAGCTGGTTCTCGGGCAGTTCGCCGCCTGCGGGATCACCGACGTCACCCTCTGCGTCGGGCACCTCTCACATCTGATCCAAGCCGTGCTCGACAACCGCCCCGACGACGGTGTCGAGATCAAATTCGTGCGTGAGGACGAACCTCTGGGCACGGCCGCGCCGCTAAGGCTCGTCGAGGGGTTGGACCAGACCTTCGTCGCGATGAACGGAGACGTCCTGACGACACTCCCCTACGACGGGTTCATTCGGCACCACCGCCGCAACCGCAACATCGTGACGATCGCGACGCGAGAACGCACGACGCAGATCGATTACGGCGTCCTCTATCTCGGCGGGAACGGCCGGCGGAATCAGGTCGCGTCGTACGACGAGAAGCCGCAGATGACCGCGACCGTGAGCATGGGCATCTACGCCGTCGAGCCGGAGGCCCTGGCCTACATCCCCCGGCGCGGCCGCTTCGACTTCCCGGATCTCGTGAAAGCCCTTCTGCGGGCGGGAGAGAAGGTCGGCGTCTATCGGCACGACGGGCTCTGGTTCGATATCGGCCGCCGAGACGACTACGAAGAGGCCGTCGCGGCCTGGGTCGAGACGCCGACGCCTGCGCTGGCGGTAAGGGCCGTTTCCTCCGCGGCTTCACAGGGGGCCTGAACCGTGGCGACCCGAAGCGTCGAGAGCAGTTTGCGAACGACTGCCCGGACGGTAGCCGCTCCGCCCGTGGAGCCCGCCTGGAGCGTGCCGCTTTCGGACGTCCTCGTGGACGAGGAGATCGAGTATGCCGTCACGCAGACTCTCCGCTCGGGCTGGTGGAGCTCAGGCCCGCGGGTCGCTGAGCTCGAACACGAGTTCGCCCGTTTCTCCGGGGCGCGTCACGCCTTGGCGGTAGCCAACGGCACGGCGGCGCTACACCTCGCGCTGCTCGCCTCTGGCTGCGGCGCGGGAGATGAGGTGCTCGTGCCCTCGCTCAACTTCGTAGCGGCGGCGAACACGATCGTTCATACGGGCGCTACGCCCGTGTTCTGCGACATCTGCGGCGGAGACGACCTCAATGTCAGCCCCGAGGATCTCGAGGCCGCGATCGGTCCTCGGACGCGTGCTGTCGTCGTCATGCACTACGGCGGACACCCGTGTCGGATGGACGCGATCCTCGAGCTCGCAGCGGAACACGAGCTTGCGGTCATCGAGGATGCGGCGCACGGGCCGGGAGCACGGTGGCGAGAGCAGATGTGCGGGACGATCGGCGACGTCGGCTGCTTCAGCTTCTTCTCGAACAAGAACCTGCCGATCGGCGAGGGCGGAATGGTCGTCACCGATGACGACGCACTCGCGGAGACGGCGCGCCTGCTGCGCTCGCACGGAATGACGACGCTCACATGGGATCGGCATCGCGGGCACGCCTCGAGCTACGAGGTCGTCATGCCAGGTTTCAACTACCGACTGGACGAGCTCCGCGCGACGATCGCGCTTGTGCAGCTCGGCCGCCTCGAGCGGCAAAACGCAGAGCGCGCCCGGATCGTCGAGCTCTACCGGGCTGCACTCGACGGAACGAACGGCCTGTCCATGCCGTTCGCACCGTTCCCCGACGTCACGCCCGCTCATCACCTGGCCGTGCTACTGCTGCCAGAGGGTTGTGAGCGGGGGCGGTTCCGCGCCTCCCTCGTGGAGCGGGGAATCCAGACGAGCGTCCATTACCCGCCGATTCACCGCTTCCGGGCCTATCGGGAGTTCGCGAAACGTCGGGTGCTGCCACGGACAGAAGCCGTCGGCGAACGGCTCGTGACCCTTCCGCTCTTCCCACACATGTCGAACGACCAAGTGTGGGCCGTGACCGACGCGGTGGCGTCCGCGACTGAGGGCGTGACATGAGCTCCGTCGGTCTCGCGGGAACTCGGGGCGTAGTTCGCCCGGCCAAGCCGAGGGCGGCCCTGCGGCTGGGGGATCGCCTGAATGTGCTCGACCGGGCGCGCACGCCCGTCGTGTTCGCCGCGGCCGCGGTGGCACTGCTCCCGCTGCTCCGCCCGGGCGGCCCGGGAGCCACGGCTCCAGTCGATCTCCTCATCGCGTTCGCGCTCGCCGCTTGCATCTTCTGGGGTGTCAGCAGCGAGGAGCGTTGGTATTTCCCCTACGCCTTCGCGATGCTTCTGTTCCTCGGGGGTGGAGTGATTGGGGGTCTTGCCGGCCCGGTGCCTGGTGCCGGAATCAAGGCATTGATCCAGGACGCGGTCTTGCTCAGCTGGTGCTGGGCGGTCATGAACATCTGCACCTCGACCAGCAGCATGAGGATTCTCCTCCGAACGTGGGCCTACAGCTCGATCGTCTGGGCGACCTTGCTCTTCCTAGGGCTCGCAACCGGAACGACCGCACTCACGGGGCGAACGTCCCAGGAAGCCGGCAGGACGATGCTCACGTTCGGGAGTCCGAACGTGGCTGCGAACTACCTGTTCATCTCGGTGATGGTGATCTGGGCGACGGGTCACCCGCGGCGTCGGCTATTCCGGTTCGCCGCGTACGGCCTCCTTGTCGCCGCTCTCATTTCGACCGGCTCCAACAGCGGGATCCTCTCGCTCCTGATCGGCGTCTCGATCGCCGCACTCCTCGGCGCCTATCGGCGGGCGGGCACGATCGCGACCGTTACGACGCTCTGTTTTCTGTTGCTCGGCGGATACGCGATCGTGGCCAACCTCAATGTCAAGAGCATCCAGGACAGGGCTCACTACAGCCGCTATGCCTTTATTCGTGACGGCATCGGCCGCCAGGAGGAGAGCGTCGCTCAACGGGGCTCGATTCTGCACGAGAGCATCCACCTGTACCAAAAGGGAGGCCCGCTCGGCACCGGGCCGGTTTCGACGAAACCCCGGCTCCAAGCGGAGCAGGCCCCGTTTGTCAAGGAGGCGCATGACGACTACCTCGCCGCCCTGAACGAGCGGGGGGTACTGGGCTTTCTAGGTCTCGCGCTTCTGCTCGGGGGCGTGATGCTCAGGGCGCTTTCGCTTCTCAAGAAACCCGTGGCTGCACGCAAGCTTCCGATGGATCTCGTCCGAGCAAACGCACTCGTCGGCGCGATCGCCGGAACGCTGGTCGCAATGGCGCTTTCCGAGCTTCTCCACGATCGACATGTCTGGACACTCTTCGCGCTCGTGGCGGCGCTGGCCCTGCGGCGGAGGCAATGGCCAAGCTCAGAACCCTCGTAAGGCGGCGCAATAACGTCCTCGGCGCGAACATTGCGGCGCGGATCGCCGCGCTCGTCTCGTTGTCGGTCGCAACGCTCTTGGTTGCACGGACCACCGGCCCAGCAGGCGTCGGGGTCTACGCGCTGTTGCGGGTGCTTCCGGGCCTGGCAGGGGTCGTTCTCTCCGCAGGTTTGCCGAGCGCCACGACCTACTTCCTGGCCGGGCCGGAGCGAGAGAACAAGAGGCTGCCTCTGACGCTGGTCGCAATGGCTCTCGCGGGCGGCTTGCTGGGAACGGGGCTCTGGGCACTCGGGGCGCCGCTACTGCATGCCACGCTTTTCCCGCGGCTTTCGCTCGCTCTCATCCTCCTCGCCGGTGTCACCGTCCTGACGCAGCTCATCGTCGCAACCGCGAAGTCATGTTCGCAGGGGACGGACGACCTCCCCGGGGCGAACCGGGTCATCGTCAACGAGGAGTTCATGTTCCTGCCCGCCTACGGAGCGCTATGGGCACTCGGTGTGCACGGCTACGCGGCGTCGATCTGGAGTCTTCTCTTTGCGGATGTCGTCACTGCCGTCTTCGCCGCGAGACGCCTTGCCAGGAGAGGATTCTTCCGCGAGGCCGCTCGACCCTCCATCGACCTTGCAAGGCGGATCGCCGACTACGGTCTGCGGGCCCAGGTCGGAGGCATTCTGACTCTCCTCAACCTGAGGCTGGACTTTCTTCTGATCAGCGTGTTGACGGGGCCGGCAGTGCTCGGTGTGTACGCAGTCGCCTCGAAGTTCGCGGAGCTCGTGAAGATACCGCCGCTCGCGCTGACCTACGTTCTGTACCCCAAGTACGCCCGGGACGACCAGCAGACCGCGGCGGCGAAGG
>Ga0307308_10000449_pt1 | contig 14633 bp, 15 predicted proteins | sample ER_DNA_195_FD_194501 | JGI IMG/M metagenome (GOLD analysis project Ga0307308, IMG submission 194501) | Bulk soil microbial communities from the East River watershed near Crested Butte, Colorado, United States - ER_DNA_195 | ecosystem: Environmental > Terrestrial > Soil > Floodplain | place...
TCGGAAGCGTCATTGTGTATCGCAGTGTCGATGAACCTTAAGTCTTGATTCCGGTGCGACGATGGTATCTGTAGAAGCCGGCCCAGGTTTTCGGGCTGCTGTACCTCGCGAGAGCGACCAGGGCCCCGATCGACTCCGGTCGCGACCACTGGCCCGCGATCACGCATCTCGTAGCTCGGTTGCGAGGCGGCGTTCGGCGTCGCGCTCGCGGCGACCACCAATCTCGCGCATAGGGAGGAAAAGGTGACCACGACAATCGCCGCAGACGTTTTGGTCCGTCCGTTCAGATTCAGCGTTCCGGAAGATGACCTCGTCGACCTTCGCCGGCGCCTCAAGGCGACGCGCTGGCCCGAGAAGGAAACCGTCTCAGACTTCTCACAGGGCGTGCCGCTGGCCACGATGCAGGAGCTTGTCCGGTATTGGGCCAACGACTATGACCTCCGGCGATTCGAGGCGAGGCTCAACGCGCTGCCGCAGTTTCTCACCGAGATCGATGGCCTCGATATTCACTTCATCCACGTCCGGTCGCCCCACGAACACGCGCTGCCGATCATCATCACTCACGGCTGGCCCGGCTCGGTCATCGAGATGCTGAACGTCATCGGCCCGCTTGCCGATCCGACGGCATCCGGCGGCGACGCCGCCGACGCGTTCCACGTCGTCGTTCCGTCGATCCCTGGCTATGGGTACTCGGGGAAGCCTACGGAGACCGGGTGGGGGCCGGTTCGGATCGCGGATGCCTGGATCAAGCTCATGCCGCGCCTCGGATACACGCGCTACGCCGCGCAAGGCGGCGATTGGGGCGCGCAGATCACGGACACGATGGGCGCCAAGGCACCTCCGGAACTGGTGGGAATCCACTCCAACATGCCTGGCACTGTTCCGCCCGACGTCGTGAAGGCGCTGACCTCAAACGTCTTCGGGTCGGGATACCCGGCACCGTCCAATTTGTCGCCCGAAGAGCAGCGCGCCTACGACCGACTGGCCTTCCTCTACACAAAAGGGGTCGGTTACGCGCTAGAGATGGCGTTTCGCCCGCAGACGTTGTACGGGCTCGCCGACTCTCCAGTGGCCCTTGCCGCCTGGATGCTCGACCACGATGCGTACAGCTTGGAGGACATCGCTCGGGCCTTCGCGGGGGACCCCAGCGGCAGCCTCACGCGCGACGAGGTCCTCGACAACATCACCATGACCTGGCTGACGAACACGGGTGTGTCGTCGGGCCGGCTCTATTGGGAGAACACGCTCGGCTTCTTCGATGTAAAGGGCGCTTCCGTTCCGGCCGCCGTGAGTGTGTTCCCTCGAGAGCTCTATCAGGCGCCGCGGAGTTGGACCGAGCGGGCTTATCCGAACCTCATCTACTTCAACGAAGTCGATCGGGGCAATCATTTCGCGGCCTGGCAGGAGCCCGAGCTCTTCATCACGGAACTGCGCGCCGCGTTCAAATCGCTGCGCTGAGCACGTCTCAACAGATCACGCGACGGAGGATTTGTTCGATGCTCACGATCGTCTTACTGCACGGTGCGTGCGCCGACGCTTCGAGCTGGAGCGAAGTGGTCGAGGCGCTGCAGAACCTGCGGTCCACTGACTGATGGGGAGTCTTGTATATGGCTACGCAAACCAGCGAACGTATGACGGCGCGGCACCAGGGCGTTGCAGCGGCAGATCTACCTGTTGAAGGCGTGCTGCCCTCGTTCGACGGCGCGCAGGGATGGCTCAATTCGCAGCCGCTGACGCCCGGCGGTCTGCGTGGGCATGTCGTCGTCGTCCAGTTCTGGACCTACACCTGCATCAACTGGTTGCGCACACAGGCGCACTTCCGGGCCTGGTCGCAGCGCTACAGGGATCAGGGCCTCGTGACGATTGGCGTGCACACTCCCGAGTTCAAGTTTGAGCGCGACCTCGAGAACGTGCGGTGGGCGGTGGACGCGAGGAAAATCGACTATCCGGTCGCGATCGACAACGGCTTCGCGGTCTGGCGGGCGTTCGCCAATAACTACTGGCCCGCCCTCTACTTCGTTGACGCGGAGGGTCGGATCCGTCATCACCGTTTCGGCGAAGGCGACTACGAGCGATCGGAGATGGTCATCCGGCAGCTCCTTGCCGATGCGGGCGTCGAAGAGCTTCGGCCGGGGGTGGCTACGGTTGAACCGAACTCCGATGAGGTACAGGCGGATTGGGAGGACCTCGGGTCGCCTGAGAGCTACCTCGGCCGTGACCAGGCAACCGGATTCGACTCTGGAGGCCGTGCGGTGTGGGACAAACCCCACACCTATGCCGCGCCCGCGCACCTGCGACTCAACCATTGGGGACTCACGGGGGACTGGACCGTCCGCTCCGACGCGAGCGCGCTCAATGGCTCCAACGGCCGGGTCGCGTACCAGTTCCACGCGCGCGACGTGAACCTCGTGATGGGACCGGCGAGGAAGGGCGGGACCGTTCCGTTTCGCGTGCTCGTGGACGGTGAGGTCGCAGGGCCAGCGCGCGGGGCCGACGTCGACGCCAACGGCAACGGCACGGTTGTGCAGCAACGGATGTATCAGCTGATCCGTCAGCCGGGAACGATCCGCGACCGGCGGTTCGAGATCGAGTTCCTCGCCGGCGGCGCCGAAGCCTTCTGTTTCACGTTTGGCTGATGCGGACTTATCGTGTACGTCTCCTCAGGAGTGGCCACCTTCCGCTCGACGATGATGGCGATCGTGTTCGATGTCCATTCATCCATTGCGACGAGCCTGCGTCCAGGCCGTACGTGACCGACGCAGGATCCTGGCCGGCGAAACAAGGGAGAACGCGATGAACGACAAGCGGGCGCGCGAATTGGTTGCACGCGAGCGGGCGCGGATCGAGAAGAGCCTGCGCGAGCTGAACGCGGAAGTTACGGCCGAGGCGGAGCTGCATCAACAGCAGACTGGAGAAGCCTCCGAGGCAGGAACCGACCTCGATCGGGAAGAGATCGACATCGCCTTGGTCGCTGACCTACGTGAAGAGTTGAAGGCGGTCGGGCGAGCCGAGGCACGCATCGCCGCAGGAAAGTACGGCCGGTCGATCGACACCGGCGCCCAGATCCCCGACGAGCGTTTGGAGGCAGCTCCCTTGGCCGAGCGCACGATTGAGGAGCAGCGCCGACTCGAGAATGGCGGGGGTTGAGCGCGATCGGCTTGGACACGAGATCGCGGTCGTAGGGGTGCAAAAAGAGATGACCATCGTGAGTCAGCGCACACGGGTGCCAACAATTCGTTTTGACGCAACGCTGTACACATTGGACAAATCAACTGTGTTGCGCTTGCCCGAGAGAGCGAGCGTGAAACTTCCGTCGCGTGGGCAGGTGGCAGTACAAGGAACGATCAATGGCCATCAGTTCCAGACGGTGTTGGAACCAGACGGCAATTTCGGCCACTGGATGAGGATCGATCGAAAGCTGCAAGAACGCGCTGGTTTAAGCGCGGGTGACAGCGCGACACTCGAAATTGAGTCGGTCAAAGACTGGCCGGAGCCGAGCGTGCCACAGGATCTGAAGACAGCTCTGGCAGCTGCCCCTCAGAAGATCCAGGACCTATGGAAAGAAATTACGCCAATGGCGCGCTGGGAATGGGTTCGCTGGGTCAACGCCACCCCAAACCCTGATACGCGCAAACGACGGGTCGAAGTGAGTATCTCGAAAATGAAAAGCGGGAAGCGACGGCCCTGCTGTTTCAACCTTGCCGCATGCACCGACCCGAACCTATCAAAGAACGGCAGGCTTACCGAGCCAGCGTGAACAGCGCGCTGCCATTCCAGCGTGAACCAAAGACCGAAGTCACGCCATGTCGCGGCGGACACCTCCCGGTCGCCCGCCAATCGCCGACGAGCGTCGATCCCGAGTAGATGTGTACCGAGACGTGATGTCACTAACTCGATCCGAACTGTCTTCCGATTCCGCGCCTCGTGTATTGCGCCATGCCGTGTACGCAGCGGCGATGTTGCTGGCGCCGATCCTCCTGTTGCCCGGAACTTTCCTCAACCCAGCGGTGGGAGGCATCGGCGCTGGGGCCGCGAACATCGCTGCGAACGCGGCGGCCGACCCCACGAGCAATCAACTGCACATCGCCATCTATCTGGTCGAAACGTTCCTGCTGCCTGTGAGCGTCCTCGGGCTCACCGGTCTCGCGCTGCGTCGTTCGCCGTGGCTCGCCACGATCGGCGGTGGGCTCGGTCTTATCGGCTGGCTTCCATGGTCGGCGCTCGTCGCGCAAGACGACCTGACCTTCCAGATGGCCCAGAGCGGGGGCGGCCCACAGCTCGTCGACCTCTGGAACCGCTTTACCACTGACGGCACGATGGGTCCCCTGACGCTGGTCTATGTGATCTGCCATCTCGCGGCATACATCGTCCTCGGCATCGCCCTCGGCCGTGGTCGTGTTATCCCGGCCTGGGCAGCGTGGGCTCTCGCGCTGACAAGTCCGATCACGATCATTGCGTTTCCGACACACGTGCGCGAGCTTCTCTACGTTGTCAGTGTCGTCTGGTTCGTGGGCTCCGTTCCGGCCGCGATGGCCGTCTGGCGGAACCGGCTCGACCAGCCCGCGAGCGTCTATCCGTAGAGGGCGGGACGACCAGACGCCAGGCGATGCGGAGGGCGAAGCCCAGACGGGGCACAATCGTGAGGATCGAGCGGGCGCATCTGCGGCGCGGCAAGGGGGCTGTAGGCGTGAGAAAGCTCAAGGTCAATACATTCGTAACGCTTGATGGCGTGATGCAGGCGCCGGGCGGGCCGGATGAGGATCGAAACGGAGGGTTCACGCACGGCGGCTGGTCCGCGGGCTACTGGGATGATCAGATGGGACAGATCATGAGCGAGTTCATGGGCTCGCCGTTCGAGTTGCTCCTGGGCCGAAAGACGTACGAAATCTTCGCGGCGCACTGGCCGCGCTCGACCGAGCCGGAGGCGGACGTATTGAACAGCGCGCGAAAGCACGTCGCGTCGCGGACGCTACGAACCGTCGAGTGGAAGAACTCCACGCTCATCAAGGGCGACGTCGCAAAGTACGTCGCCGAGCTCAAGAAGCAGTCCGGCCCGGAGATTCAGGTGCACGGCAGCGGCGATCTGCTACAGACGCTGTTCAAGAACGACCTCATTGATGAGTTCCACGTGTGGACGTTCCCGGTCCTTCTCGGAAGCGGAAAGCGTCTCTTCGCCGATGGAGCGATCCCGGCCGGACTCAAGCTCGACGCGGTGAAAACCTCGACCACCGGCGTCGTGATCGCGATCTATGAGCGCGCCGGGGCGATCAAGTACGGGTCTTTTGCGCTGGAGGAACCCTCGGAGGCAGCGGCGAAGCGCGGCGAGGAAATTACCGCCGGCTAGAGGACCGCCCACCGCTGTCACGCCAAGCTTCGCGGCAATCCACTGCGCGCTCAATGTGACTGCACGCGTCGCGTAAACGCGATGACCAAAGGGCTACGTTCCATCGCCCGATGCTATTAAGGGCGCGGTACAACCGGCGGAATGCGGCCGACACGCCTTCGCGACATCGTGATGCCCGCGATGGGGTAGCAAGGACCCTGAAGTGCCGAGGACAGCGCCCGCCCTACTGCTCGCATTCCTCGCTGTCGCGTGCGGCGCTTCTCCGGCGACGCCCGCGACTCCGAAAGCGATTCTCGCCGAGCTTGCCACGGCAGAGCCTCGACTGCCGACACCGTCACCGACTCAGGCTGTCGTGACCGCGATTCCGAGCCCGACCGCGAAAGCGATCGCAACGACAGCCTCCGAGCTTCTCGCCATCGGCGACCCGTGCCTGATTGGTCGATGGATCATGACCAACTTGTTGATCTCGGACTCCACCTCATTTCCCGGGATCACGATGTCGATGACCGGCCAGGTGGGCACGGTGATGACGCTTGGTGCCGAGGGGACGGAGGTCTTCGACCTCACGAACTCCACGCGTTTGAGCGGAACGGGCGGTGGCCATAGCGTGAGCTGGCTTGGGCGCGGCGTGCAGCGGTTCGGGTTTCAAGGTCAAGATGGCCAATGGACCGAATCCGGTCCGTCCCAGATCGCGACCGGCACGAACGTCCTCGTCGACGGCGTGAGTCAGCCCGATTTCACCAGCGAGGCGCCTCCATTCTCGGGGTCCTACACCTGCGCTGGATCGAACCTCACGATGGCGATCGATTTCCCCAACTACTCACAGACCGCAACCTTTAAGAAGTAGGGCTCCGCCTCGCGGCTTGGGGCCGCGATCGTCGAACACACGTCGATGGCCTGGGGACGACAATGGGGCGACCAGAACACGGAGCATTGGGGTATGACGATGATCGATTCCAAGTCGGCAGCCGCGCTCGACCGTCTGCACGAAGCGATGGCGGCTCACGTCGCGAAGGATGAATTGCCCGGCATGGTCACGCTCGTCGGGCGCGGTAAAGACGTGCACGTCGATGCGATCGGCGCGATGGCGTTCGGCAGTGACGAGCCGATGAAGCGCGACACGATCTTTCGCATCACCTCGATGACGAAACCGATCCTTGCCTTGGCGACGATGATGCTCGTGGACGACGGCGTCCTGAAGTTGGATGAGCCCGTCGACCGGCTTCTCCCCGAGCTTGCCGACCGCAAGGTCGTGAAGCGCATCGACGGGCCGCTCGACGAGACGGTTCCGGCTCGGCGGCCCATCACGGTCGAGGACCTGTTGACTTTTCGCATGGGCCACGGGCTGATCCTCGAGCCCACGTTCGATCCGCCGTTCCCGATCGTCCTCGCGGCCAAGGAGCTGGATCTGGTCATGGGTCCGCCCGACCCGCGAACACCGCACGACCCCGACGAGTGGATCAAGCGCTTCGGCACGTTGCCGCTCATGTACCAGCCAGGCGAGAGGTGGCAGTACAACACCGGCTCGCTCGTGCTGGGCGTCCTTGTCGCGCGCGCGGCGGAGCGGCCATTGGCGGAGCTCTTCCGGACGCGCATCTTCGAGCCGTTGGGAATGAACGAGACCGGCTTCTCGATGCCAGCCGACAAGACTCGCCGGCTGCCGAGCAATTACATGACGAATTACGCGACCGGGAAGATGGAGGAGCAGACGACCTCGGGTCCGAGCTTGTGGGCGAAGCCGCCCGTGTTTCCCTCGGGCGCGGCTGGCCTCGTTTCCACCATCGACGATTATCTGGCGTTCGCTCGTCTGCTCTTGGACGAGGGCATTCACGACAGCAAACGGCTCGTCTCGCAGAAGTCGGTGCAGCTCATGACGACGAATCACTTGACGCCGGAGCAAATGGCGTCGGGCGGTCCGATCCTCGGCGGCCAGGGCTGGGGTCTTGGCATGGCCGTGGTCACCGCGCCGGACGAGGTGTCATCCGTCCCCGGCCGCTATGGTTGGAATGGCGGGTACGGCACCTTCTGGTTCAACGATCCGAGCCAGAGCCTGATCGCGATCGCGATGTCGCAGACCTCCGACATCCTGTTCAACGGGACGATGAACGAGTTCGCGAAGCTGGCCATCAATTCATGAGCTGAAGGCGCGCTATCGGTCGGCGAGGAACTCCCGATACCAGTGCGCGCTTTCCTTGTCTGTCCGCCGCTGCGTGGCGTAGTCGACGTAGACGATCCCGAACCGTTTCGTGTACCCATGTGACCACTCGAAGTTGTCCATCAACGACCAGATGAAGTAGCCCTCGAGCGGAACGCCGGCCTCGATAGCCGCAGCCGCTTCCGAGAAATGCGCCGCGAGGTAGCTGGTGCGTGCTCGATCGTGGACCCCCCCGTTCCGCGGCCGGTCATCGAAGGAGGCTCCGTTCTCCGTAACGTAGATCGCCTCTGGCTGGTAGTCGCGGACGACGCGGCGCAAGATCTCAGAGAGGCCGCGCGGGTAGACCTCCCAGCCCATCGTGGTGTAGCTCGCGTCGCGGACGGGAACCTGCCGAGCGGCGAGGAGCTCGCCCGGCGACGCGCGCACGACCTGGCGCGAGTAGTAGTTGATGCCGAGGAAATCGAGATCGCCGCGGTAGCTTCGCATTTCGTCGGCGGCGTTCGCGTCGAACAGCTCCCCGTACCACTCCAACATATCGGTGGGATAGCCGCGACCGGTGAGGGCATCCAGATACCACCGGTTCAGGTAGCCATCCACCCGTCGCGCGGCCGCGAGATCTTCAGGACTGTCGCTCGCTGGGTGGACCGGTGCCAGGTTGAGCGAGATTCCGACGCGTGCGTCCTTGATCTCGCTCCGAATCTCGGCCGCGCCCGCGCGATGGGCCAAGAGAAGGTGATGCGCGACGTTAAAGGCAAGCCTATGGTCGCGAAGCCCCGGGGCGTGGCGGCCGTGGGCATGCCCGACGAACGCGACGACCTCGGGCTCGTTGACCGTGATCCAATCTTTGACGCGGTCGCCCAGCCTCGCTGCCACGACGTGGGCAAGCTCGGCGAACCGTTCGACAGTCTCCGGCGAAGCCCAGCCTCCGCTCTCCTGTAGCGACTGGGGTAGATCCCAGTGGTACAGGGTCACGAACGGCCGGATGCTCTGCTCGAGGAGCGCGTCGGTCAGGCGGTCGTAGAAGTCAAGGCCCTGCGCGTTGACGCCGCCGTTCGCCAGAACCCGGGGCCATGAAATGGAGAAGCGATACGCGTCGAGGCCCAGCGCGCCCATGCGTGCGACGTCCTCGCGATAGCGGTGATAGTGGTCGCAGGCGACATCGCCCGTCGAGCCGTCCTCGACCGCGCCCGGCTGGCGGCAGAATGCGTCCCAGATCGACGGCTCCTTGCCATCGATGTCATGGCCACCTTCGATCTGGTAGGCGCTTGTCGCGACGCCGAATAGGAATGTCCTGGGGAATTGCCGAGCCGTCATTTCTCGACCCCGGTGACGACGATGCCTCGCATGAAAGCGCGCTGCGCGAAGAAGAACATAAATACTGGTACGACGATGGACATGACTGCCGCCGCCTGGATGAGGGTGGGCTTCTGCGAGTACAAGGCGTTGAAGACGGCGATGCCGACCGAGAGTGGCTGGGCGTCGGCGTTCCCCTGCAGGTAGATGAGCGGCAAGAAGAAGTCGTTCCATGCCCAGAAGAAGTGAAACAGCCCCACGGCGGTGAGCACCGGAATGGACAGGGGGACGATGACCGACGTGAGCACGCGAAGCGGGCTTGCCCCGTCGATCATGGCTGCCTCATCCAGCTCGCGCGGGATCGTGACGAAGTACTGCCGCAGCAGAAACACGTTGTAGGCATTCGCGAAGAAATGGGGGACGATGAGCGGCAGCCACGTCCCGGTCCAGTGCAGCCCCAGGAACACAGCGAATGTCGGGACGAGAGTGATCTGGAACGGAAGGATGATCGTCGATAAGAGCACCAGGAAGAGCGCGTTTCTGGCTCTAAAGCGGAAGCGACTGAAGCCGTAGGCGACCGCCACCGACGAGATGAGCGTCCCGAATGTCCCGATGATCGCGATCGCAAAGGTGTTGAAGAGAAGCCGCCCGAAGTTGATCTGGTTCCATACCGTGACGAAGTTCTCGAGGTGTAGATCGAGCTGCCACGCCTGCTCCAGGGTCCGCCACCGCCCCTGCCACTCGATCCCGCCGTTCTCGGGGTGCGCAGGGTCGACGAAGGTGGCGTCCTCGCGGCGTGGATCGACCAGCGCCCATTGGTGCACGCCGTCGGCGGTCGGCACGTTGTAGACGATGTAGTCCTGACCCTGCCATGCGAATGTCGCCGGCTTGGCGGGGAAGAGCGGAGCACCGGCCTCAGACATCTGCGCCGCGTCCTTCAGCGACGTCGCGGCCATGTACCCGAGCGGCATGAGGTAGGCGCTTGCGACGACGAGGCCGACGAACGTGACACTCGAGATGGCGGTCCAGTTCCGTACCCGCCGTCCGAGGAGTCCGCGCATCCCGAGGCGGGGAAGCGGCCGGCTCACGGCTAGCGTCATCGCGTGTTTCCCTCGTAGACCCACCGGCTGCGCGTGCGGAACAAGATGACGGTGAGGCCAAGAACGATGACGAAGAGAAGCCAGGCGAGAGTGGCGGCGTACCCCATGTCGTAATACCGCCAACCCTCGCGATACAGGTTCAAATTGAAGAAGAGCGTTGCGTTGTCTGGGTCGCCGCGGCCGTTCGTCAGCACATACGCCTGTGTGAAGTACTGGAACGTCCCGATCAGCGCGATGATCAGGTTGTAGAAGAGAACGGGCGACACCATCGGCAAGGTCACGTGACGGAACTGGGACCAGCGGCCCGCGCCGTCGATTCGCGCCGCCTCATACAGCTCGGTAGGGACGCTCTGCAGACCCGCGAGCGCGATGAGCATCATGTTTCCGGTGCCCCAGAGCGAGATCAGAGATAGCCCCGGGTAGACCCAGAAAGCGCTGTTGAGCCAGTCGGGTCCCGCGACGCCCACCGCTCCAAGCCCGAAGTTGAGCCACCCGGTGTGGAGATTCAGGACGCCCTGCCAGATGATCGTTGTCGCGACGACCGGGATCTGCATCGGCATGTAGAAGAGCGTGCGGAACACGCTGCGACCGAGAAGCCGCGGGTTGTTCACGAGCATCGCCAAGCCGAGGGAGACCGCGAGCGTGAGCGGCAGCATGACCAGGGCGAACTTCAGCGTGACGCCGAGTGACTGCAGCACGAGCGGATCGGTGAGGAGCCGCTGGTAGTTGGCGAGACCCACCGCCTGGACCGCGTCTGGATACCGCGGATCGAAATTCGTGAGCGAGATGACAAGCGATGCAGCCATCGGCAGCAGCGTGAAGACGAGCGCGCCGAGGATCCACGGCGAGACGAAGGCGAAGCCCCAGAGCGACTCGCGACGAGCGAGCGTGAGTGTCATCATCGCGACCCTTCCATCTCCGTGCCCTCCTCGGGAGGGTGGCGCCCGGCTGCCGATGTGCGTCGGGCGCCACCCGCGAGGACTAGCCTCCGCCGAACGTTGACTGAAGCGTCTTTACGAGATCGCCGAGCCGATTATCGATGTTGAGCGTGCCGTTGGTGAGCATGTCGGATTGCAGCTGTTTGATCGCGGCGTCGGACTTCAGGAAGTTCGGCAGGTTGGCTTCGTGGTTGACCGATTCCGTGTAGCTGAGCATTGATGACGCGACCTGCCAGTCAACCTTTGTCGGGTCCAGCTTCTCGAACTTCTTGTCCAGCGCGTCGAAGAACGCCTTTCGGTCTGCCGCCTTTGCCGGCATCGCACCGTAGGTCACAACGATGTCGGGCTGTGTCATGACGAAGTTCATCGCGAGCGCAGCCGCGTCGGCGTGTACGGTCGACGAAAGGATGCCCATGGTGTCCGCGTGCAGCTTTGCGGTGATCTTGCCGTCGAGCGAGATCGGTGCGACCGCGATGTTCCAGTCCTTGACCGGCGTCGTGCCGTCGCCCGGGTACACGCAGCACGTGTACCAGGTGTGGCTGAAGTCCATCGCTACCTTGCCTGACTGGAAGGTGTTACCGCCCGCGAGAGCGGTGATGTAGTCCTGCGTGGGCGTCGTGTGGTCCTTCCACAGACGGTCGTAATACCACTGGATCGCCTTCTTCCATGTCTCGGGCCACTGGGCGGTCTTGCCGTCGGCAGCGACCGCCGAGCCAGAGCCACCAATCACGGTGGCCCAGCCGCGGGGATCGGTCCACTGGAAGTCAAAGCCGAACTGCACGATGTTCTTGGAGTCGAAGCTTGCCTTGCTGGCGTCGTTGCCTTTGTTGTCCACCGTCAGGATCTTCGCGATCTGGGCGACGGTGTCCCAGTTCCAGTCGACCTGGCTGCCGTTCGGCATCATGTACTTCTCGCCGATCTTGTGCGGCGGTTCGCTCAGGCCGGCCTCTTTGAAGAGAGCCTTGTTGTAGTACATGTACGACGGATAGACGGCGTACGGAATGCCGATCTGCTTTCCGTTGACCACGTATGTGTCGACCAGATTCTTCTCGATCCCAGTGGTGTCCAGGGTTTTCGCCTGGACGTACTTCGACAGGTCGAGCAGCTGATCACCGAAGCCGTTCAGCGCCCGCACGCCGATGGGACCAATGATGTCCGGCGCGTTGTGCGTCGCGATCTGGGTCGCAAGCGTGTCGTACGCGACATCGTTCTGATAGACCTCGAGCGCGAGCTTGATGTTCGCCTTGGTGCAGGCGCCATCTGCCGCATTGCACTTTGCGACAGCGGCGCTCTCGGCGCCGAGCTGTTCGGGGTTCCCGCCCGTTCCGAGTCCGACGAACCACCGGACGAGGATCTTTCCGTCCGAGGTCAGCCCACCGGCACTCGATGGCTGTGCAGTCAGCAATGCCCCGGTCGGCCTTGGTGTTGATGCCGACTCCGACGGCGTCGCTGCTTGCGGGGTGCACGCTCCCGCGATGAGTAGCGCGGCGATCCCTGCCACGAGCCGTGTTCGCCAAATGGTCCGTTTCACGTTCTTCCTCCTCCCAATTCTTCCAGCACGCCCGAAGTCATTCGCCGCGCTCAGTGGCATCACCCCCACTCGAGCCGCGCACGACGAGCTCGGTGCCGAGCACGACGCTGCGGGGTACTGGTCGTGATTTACCCAGTTGTGCCAAAAGGGCGCGCGCCATCTCTCGACCCATTTCCTCGATCGGCTGGCGCACGCTCGACAGGGGAGGATCGGAGGAGAGGGCGAGCGGCGAATCGTCGTAGCCCACGACGGCCACGTCCTTCGGGACGCTCCAACCGGCTCGAGTGATCGCTGTCATCGCACCGAGCGCCATCGCGTCGGATGCCGCGAAGAGCGCGTCGAACTTGCCCCCGGCCGCGATGAATTTCTCGACCGCTTCACGTGCCGAGGCCTGATCGAATTCGCCGGAGAGCTCGAGATCAGCGTCCTGATCGATGCGTGCTTCGGCCACCGCGAAGCGGTAGCCCGTAAGGCGATCCTGCGCCGCGGCCATATCGCGCGGACCGCTCACGGTGAGGATCCGCCGGCGGCCCAGGGCGATCAGGTGGCGCACCGCCTGAAGGGCTCCCTGCACGTTGTCGACATCGACGAAATCGACCGACGTCCCCGGTATCGGCCGGCCACCAACGACGACGGGGACGCCGCGCTCAGCGAGGAACGAGGGCAGTGGGTCCGCGCCGTGGAGCGACACGAGCATCGCGCCATCGAGGTGACCGGACACCAGGTAGTGGCCGAGCTGATCCTCGTCATGAGTCGACTGAGGGGTGAGGAGAACCAGAAGCTGATCGGCCTCGCCAAGAACCGAGTTGATGCCGCGGATCAGGCGAGGAAAGAATGGGTCGCCGAAGAGCTTTGTCGTCGGCTCCGGGATGACGAGGCCGACGGAATCCGTCCGCCTCGTGACGAGGCTGCGCGCCGCGCGGTTCGGCGTGTATCCAAGGCGATGGATCGCCCGCTCGACGACCGTCCGGGTCGCCGGCTTTACGCGGTTGCCGCCGTTGACGACGCGGGAGACGGTCGCTCGCGAGACCCCCGCAGCCAGCGCGACCGCTTCGAGGGTCTTCGGGTCGGAAACACGTCCTGCACCCATCGGCCTTAGTTTCCTGACACGAATGAGAGCGCTCTCACAACGATATGGGACTCTACGCGCAGGAAACTGCGGCTGTCAAGCCGTGGCCGCAGGTCGCCGTGAGAGCGCTCTCAGCACGGTGGGCAGATCTGACCGTTCGCGGACACCGTCCTACGCTGGACCCGCCAGACGAACACAACAGGAGGAAGCCGGTGAGCAGCTCGAGGGGAGTCACCACTCGCGAGGATGAAACGGAGCGGGAAGCGCAGGGCGAATGGGGAGGCAAGACCGGAGGCACCGGCAAGTACGCGGAGGTCAACGGCATCAACTTCTATTACGAGGTCCAAGGGACCGGTTATCCGCTGATCCTGCTGCACGGTGGGCTGGGCGCGGGCTCGATGTTCGGTCCCAACCTGCCGGCGCTCGCGAAGGGCCGGCAGGTCATCGCCGTCGATCTGCAGGGTCACGGCCGCACCGCCGACGTTGACCGACCGTTCAAGCCGCAGCTGATGGCCGACGACATCGCCGCGCTCATCAAGCACTTAAAGCTGGACCGGCCGGACGTGATGGGCTACTCGCTTGGCGGCGGCGTTGCCACCTTCGTCGCGATCCGCCATCCAGAGCTCGTCAGGAAGCTCGTCATCGTCTCGGTGAACTTCAAGCGCAGCGCGATCTATCCCGAGATGCTCGCGCAGCAGGAGCAGGTCGGTCCCGAGGCGGCCGAGTTCATGAAGCAGACGCCGATGTATCAGCTCTACGTCAGCATCGCGCCTCGGCCGGAGGATTTTCCGCGGCTCCTTGGTAAGGTCGGGGAGATGATGAAGGGCGACTTCGACTACTCGAAAGAGATAGCTGGAATAAAGGCGACCACGATGATCGTGGCCGGCGATTCCGACATGTTCCCACCCTCACACGCGGCCGAGTTCTTTGGTCTGCTCGGCGGCGGCAAGCGCGATGGCGGATGGGACGGCTCCGGACGGCCGAACGCCCGACTCGCGATCCTGCCGGGCATGACCCACTACGCGATGGGCAGCGCGCCCGCGCTCGCGGCGACGGTCATCCCGTTCCTCGACGAACCTGCACCGAACGCCCCGTAATCGGGCGCTGCCCCTCCTAAACTGAATATCGTGGCCACCGCACCCGTGCTCCCGGGCGGATTCGAGCTCCCGCTCGAGCCGCGCCTACCGCGTCTCGGGTCCGTCG
>Ga0307308_10000450_pt1 | contig 14616 bp, 13 predicted proteins | sample ER_DNA_195_FD_194501 | JGI IMG/M metagenome (GOLD analysis project Ga0307308, IMG submission 194501) | Bulk soil microbial communities from the East River watershed near Crested Butte, Colorado, United States - ER_DNA_195 | ecosystem: Environmental > Terrestrial > Soil > Floodplain | place...
CAGGAGGCTGAAGACATCCTCGGCATGGGAGTCGATGTAGCGGTACCTCGCATGATGAAACAGCGTGTGCGCGACCGCGCGATGCGCGACGCTCGTCCGATTTGAAACGGGGCGACCGAGAGCGCCTCGACGACATCGCGGAGGCGATCAGGACCATACGGACACACGCCGGCCGCACTGCGGACGAGAGCCTCAGACGTGACGCTCTCCTCTACAACCTCCTGATCCTCGGGGAAGCCGTCAAAGCCCTGAGCGAAGAGACGAAAGCCCGGCGCCCTGAGACTCCGTGGCGGCAGATCGCGGGTCTTCGCGACCTACTGGCACATGAGTACTACCGGATCGATATGGCTGAGATCGACAAGATCATTGACAACGATCTTCCAGCGCTGAGGTCTGCGATCACCGCCTTGAGGTCGCGGCGGACCTAGCCTGTGCGCTCGAGGGCGCGTCGGCGCCGACCACTGCGCGCGCCATGCACCGCGCGCAGCGGGCCGAGCACGAAGTAGAAGAAGCCGGCGACAAGCGGCGGTGCGCCGAGCAATGCCAACACGATGCTCCCCAGTCCCGTCCCGATATTGATGACATCCGCTTCGATCGCGTATTGCGCGTCGAAGAGATCGAGCCGCGTCAGATGCAGCACGTGCCGCTTCCGCAGGGCGTACCGGTACATGAGCAAGAAGACGACGAAGACCGCGACGTAGCCGATGCCGTAGATGACGATGAGCTGCGAGACCTGTCCGGGCTCGATCGCGGCAAAGCTCGACGGATCGACGAGCGATCCGAGCACGAGCGTCGCGAGGAACTTCAACGGGTACACATAGAGCAGGACCACGAAGAGAAGGAGCGCGTTCAGAACGACCATCGGTCCATCGCCGAGGCCGTAACGTCGGAAGAACTCTCGGTGCAGGTACCAGATCCAGATGAGCGCCGCGAACGACGGCGCGAACGCGACGAAGCTCCGGAGCGTGTGGACCAGCTCGTCGTATGAGCTCGGGACCTGGAGCGAAACGACGAGCAAGGTCAGCGCGAATGCGAAGACCGCGTCCGAGAACCCCTCCAGACGAGACGTTTCGGCGCGCCGTTCGCTGGCCACTCCGCCGGGATGCTATTCCCCGGGCGCCGTAGCCCCCGTGAGGAACGGATCCGTGTGCTCCTTCGGGATGAGCACAAACGAAAGCACCGCGGCGATCACATCGAGCACGATCGCGCCGAGGAAGGCGAGCTCGAGCGAGACCGGGGCCAATGCACCACCGATCGCCGAGCCGACCGGGAATCCGATGAAGTTGAGCGACATCGAGACCGCGAATGCGCGGCCCAGCCATGCCGGATCGGTGCGACGTTGCCGCAACGTGAAGAGGACCACGTCGAACGGACCTGTCGAGAGCCCGATGATCCCCAGCGCAATGGCAGCAAACAGCAGGTTGGGCGAGAGCAGCACGAGGCCGTATCCGACACCTGTGAGGACCATCGCGCCGGCGAGGAGCGGGCGTTCTCGGCCCTCAGTCCGAATGCGGCCGACGAAGAGAACAGAGACGGCAGCTGTAACGCCCATCAGCGCGAAGAGCTGACCGACCTGCGCCGCGCTGCCGCCGAGACGCGAGAGCACGAGGACCGGCAAACCGATGAAGAACAGGCCGTTCGCGATGTTCGCGGTCGAGACCGAGATGCCGAGCCCGCGCAGCGATGCGTTGCGCCACGTGTATACGAGCCCCGCCCATGCGTCGGCGAGCAGACCGCCGTGCGGGACACGGCCGAGCGGATCGCGTAGCGCGAGTGTGATGACCGCCGCGACGGCGTAGAGCGCCGCGGTCAGCGCGAGCGCCCAGAGGCTCCCAACCGTCGCGACGAGCGCGCCGGCGATCGCGGGACCGAAGATGCTCGAGACGACGTACCCGTTGCTGTCGATCGCGTTCGCTCGCTCCCACAGCGGTCGCGGAACGATGAGCGGGAACATCGTCCGAACGCCGGTCGTCGACAGCGGGAACGTCAGCGACATCACTGTGACGATCACGAGCAACGGGACCTCGGACAGAAGATCGGTCACGCCGAGCCCGACGATGAGCGCGAGCGCCGCCGCCGCGACGATGTAGTCGACGACCATGAGCTTCACGCGGCCATGCCGGTCGAGGAGCGCGCCGGCGATCGGGCTCATGAGCAGGCCCGGCGCGAGCGCGAGGAACGTGACCGCGCCGGCGAGACCCGCGGAGTGGAATCGCTCGAGTGCGAACAGGACGAGGACGAGCTCGACCATCGTCGTCGCAGTTCGCGCGAGCAGCATGCTGCCCACGAGACGTGGGAGACCCGGGATCTCGAGGAGCTGCCGATAGCTCGGCGGCGCCTGAGTCGTGGCCGCTATGTCTTTGGCTCCGATTGGTTCTTCTCCCAGTCGGCGCGGAGGACCTCGGACATCCAGACGTCGTGCCAGCGGCCGTCGCGATAGAACTCTTCGCGAAGGATGCCCGCCTCGCGGTAGCCGGCTTTCTGCAGCGCGCGCTTCGATGCCTCGTTGTCCATGAAGGCGCGCGAGCGCACCTTGTGAAGGTTCAACTCCCGGAATGCGAAACGCGTGCGGAGCGCCATCGCCTCGCTCGCCACACCCCTCCCCCACATGGACTTGTCACCGATGGTGATGCCGCTCTCGCCGGTCCCGTGACGGTGATCGATGCCGCCGATGCCGGTCATCCCGACGACCCGGCCGTCCACCTCGATCGCCCACGTGACACCCTTCGGATCCTCTCCGACGCGCTTGAACCACTCTTCCTCCTGCGAATCGGAGAACGGTCCGATGCCCGGCATGAATCGGATGACGTCGACATCCTCGAACCAGCGTTGGTACGTCGTGAGCTCTTCCTTTCGTGGCGGCCGCAACGTGCATTTCTCGCCGCGAAGCACGGGGCCGAACATGGAAGGACTCTATCGGGGCCTACGCGATGGGGCGAATCGAGTCGGGTCGGTCAGGCCGCGGCGACGAGTGCGGCCTCGACGGTCTGGGTGACCTCGGCGACGCTGTAGGCCAAACGCGCTCTTTGCCTCACCAGCTTCATCCCCACGACGCGGAAGACCTCGTCGAGGAAACCATCGCGCTTGCGCCTATGCATGCGATCGTGTGTCGAATCATCGAGCTCGATCGCGATCATCGGTTTGAAGGTTCGCGGATGGCAGAGCACGAAGTCGACCCGCAAACGATTGATCCGATTGACGGCGCCTTGATTGAACGGCCGATCCAGAACATCGCAGAGGTCGAAAACGCTCACCTGCGCAAATACCAAATACCGGTTGCCGAAGATCATCTGAAGAACCTTGTAATAGGCGATCTCATTTTGAGTCAGGAAGGACTTCTTCCGCTCGTACGGAAACCCGAACGGAACCCTCTGGGGCGGGCCCTTCGGTTCCCACGGGAGCATGAGCTGCGCGCCTTCTCTCACCGCCGACGACGTTATCGGCGAAACGGGTACCGGCGAAAGCAGTACGAGACGCCTACTCGGGTATGGCGAGCCACCCTGGACCGGGTCGTTGGAGGCGTCGAGCCGAGATCAATTCGGAGAGGAGCGGCCACTCGACCGGCCAGCTGAACCACTTCCCCACCTCGTCCTGGTGCGCGAGCACCGCGGCGCGAACGCCGATGAGGACGAGCTCGGCGAGGGCCTGCTCCTGATTCGCCTTCCAGGGCTTGTTCCAGACCTGGTCCCATCGCGCCAGCTCGCTCGTGTGGCGATGCCCGCCCTTCGTGTCGTCGATCGGGACATCGCGCGACACGACCGCGCCGACCGTCTCGAGCTTCTCGCGCACTTTGCGCAGCGCGGGCGCCTCGAGGCCGAGCTCGGCCTTCACGTCGTCGAGCTTCGACGGACCCGCGGATTTCAGGTGTCGAAGGAGACGCGATCCGTCGTCGCCCGCGCTGTCCGCTTCGATAAGGGCGGCGCGGGCGAGCGGATCGATCGCGCGCATCGCGGCCTGATGGCAGAGCAGCACCTTCCCGCGATGCACCTTGAGCGCATGCACGCCGGGCCGGAGCGCGAGCTCGGCGCCCCATGGCCACTTCGTCTTCGGCCACGATCCGAACCCCGCCGACCCGCGCTTGTACGGCTCCTCGTGCGTCGCCGCGAAGAGGCTCGGCAGCGCCGAATCCTGGGTCAGGGTCAGCACACCCCGGTCGACGAGAAAGGCCTCGGCCTCATCAAGCGTCTCGAGCTTGCGATCGGCATTCAAGCGGCAGTCGTGCAGCCGCTTCTGGCGCAGCTCCGTTACGGAGTTCATGGGCGGGAGCGTAGCCAACGCTCAATCAGGACGCGTCCAAACCGACCGTGCAGCAGCGGCGCAACTGCCCTTAGTGTCACGTGGTGCCTTCCCCCACGCGGACGCTCGCCCGAGAGCGCCTGCGCGTCATCGCGGTCATCGCCCTCGCGTTCCTCCCTCTCGTCCTCATAGAGACCGCCATCATCGGCCAACAGGCGCAGGCGGGGCGCGAGAGTATCCAAGCCGGGCGGCTGGCACTCGTGCGCTCGGCGGCGGGCGCCGCCGACGGCTTCGTGACCGGAAACATCGCGACCCTCCATGCCCTGACCCAGACCCGCTCGATCCGCGACGCGGACGTCGCCACCGTCAACACCATCCTCCGCCCGATCATCCAGAACGACTCGAACTGGCTGACCATCGGCCTGTCGGCCGCGGACGGTTGGAACCTCTCGAGCCTCACGACGGCCGCGCACAGCGTGAACATCGCTGACCGCGACTACTTCCAAGCCGCGATCGCCGGCAAAGATGGCGTCGGGTCGGTGCTCGTCACGCGCGGGACGCTGCGGGCGAAGACGATCGTGCTCGCGGTCCCGGTCGCCTTCGACGACGGAACGAAGGGCGTGCTCTCCGGCGCGCTTTCCCTCGCGAACATCGAGAAGCAGCTGAACGACGTCGTACCCGGCACCGCGATCGATCTGCGGGTCATCGATCGGCTCGGGCATCAGTTCATCGGGCCCGGGAGCGACGCCGACACGCTCCCCGATCAAAACGCGCTCCCCGAGGTCACACAGGGCCTCGCCGGCCTTTCGAGCGCGACCCTGTCGAACGACGCTGCCGGCGGCGAGAATCTCATCGCCTTCGCGCCGGCACCACGGGCCGGGTGGGTCGTCGTCCTCTCCGAGCCAACGACCTCCGCGTTCGCGCTCCCCGCTGGGCTGACCCGCACCGCCGTTCTGCTCACGGTCGTCGGACTGCTCGCAGCCCTCGGGATCGCCTGGTACTTCGGCGGTCGCGTGGCGCGCTCGTACGTCGCGCTCGACGCCGCGCGCACGGAAACGGAGACCGAGCGCTTCCGGCTCTACGAAGCGCTGCGCAGCGCGCCCGCGCGCGTCGGGATGCTCCTCGGTCCGGAGCTTCGCTTCGCGATCGTGAGTCCGGCGCAGCTCTCGGAGATGGGACTGACGGAAAAGCAGGTCATCGGCCGTCCGTACAGCGAGCTCGACCCCGACCCCGCCCATCGCGCAATCTTCGAACAGGTCTACCGGACCGGCGAGCCGCGCGTCTCTCGGGAAGCGCCGACCCGCGCGCGCCTGTCGACGGGCGCGATCGTCGACGGCTACTTCAACAGCACCATCGTGGCGACGCGCGACGCGTCAGGCGCGATCGACGGCGTCATCTACTTCGCCGCGGACGTGACGGACCTCGTCCAGGGACGCCAGCGCGTCGAAGAGCTCGCCGCGGTCGTCGCCGGAGAGCGCGACGAGGTCCAGCACATCCTCAACGAGCTTCCCGAGGGCGTTGTCGTGATGCGTCGCGACGGTCCGGTCACGCGAAACCGCGTCGCCGACACGCTTCTCGGCCGGCCATTCACCGCGGATCAGGACGCGTCCCAAGGCGATTACGTCCCGCGCCACCCGAACGGGACGCCGTACGAGAGCCGGGACTTCCCGATCAGGCGCGCGCTCGAGGGCGAGGACGTGCACGGCGAGGAGATGCTCATTCACAACGCTGCGCGCGGGGAGGATCTGAACATCCTCGTGAGCGCCGCGCCGGTGCGTCGCGATGGCGAGATCGTTGCAGCAGTCTCGGTGTTTCAGGACATCAGTCAGCTGCGCGCGTTCGAGCGTCAGCGAACCGAGTTCTTCAGCATGGCGAGTCACGAGATCCGGACCCCGGTGACCGCGATCCTCCTGCAGCTCGATCTCGCGCTGCGGCAGATCTCGCGCGGCGACAAGTCCAACACCGAGGAGATGCTCCGCAAAGCGAGGCAGCGCACCAAGGCGCTGACCGCGCTCATCAACGATCTTCTCGACGTCTCGCGTCTCGACGTGGGCAAGTTCGCGCTCGACGTGGCCGACATCGATCTCGCCGAGGTCTCCCGCCGCGCGGTCGAGGACTATCCCAGCGACGACGTTCACCCGATCCGTGTGATCTCGAGCGGCGGGTCGCTGCCGGTCCGCGGGGACACCCGTCGGCTCGTCGAGGTGCTCGAGAATCTCCTGAGCAACGCGGTCAAGTACAGCCCCGACGGCGGGGCGGTCACGGTGGAGATCGGGCGCGAGAAGGACGAGGCGTTCGTGCGCGTTCGGGACGAGGGCCTTGGGGTTCCGGAGTCAGAGCGCGGTCAGATCTTCGAGCGGTTCTTCCGAACGAGCGTGGCTAAGCCGTACGGCGGGGTCGGTCTCGGCTTGTACATCAGCCGCGAGATCGTCACGCGCATGGGTGGAGACATCCGGCTCGAGGCGAGTGGCGGCGGCGGCAGCGTGTTCCGGGTGGCCCTGCCGCTCCAGCGAGTGCCCGCGACCTCGGCGAAGTAACCGGCCGACCGAGTAACGCCACGGCTGATCGCCGTGTGGCCTGCCGTAGTGTTGATCGACGTGAAGCTGCTTGGCGGATGGGCGCCCGAGTACCTGGCGGCGATCGTCGACTCAACCGACGACGCGGTGATCGGCAAGACGCTCGACGGCACGATCCTCAGCTGGAACAAGGGCGCCGAGCGCATCTACGGATACGCCCCGGACGAGGTCGTCGGACGGCCGATATCGGTCCTGATCCCGGCGGATCGGGCCGACGAGCTCCCCGCGATCCTGTCCCGAATCGCTCGCGGCGAGCGCATCGACCACTACCTCACCAAGCGTGTCCGGAAAGACGGGGTTGTCCTCGATATCTCCGTCACCATCTCCCCGGTCCAGGACGCAACGGGGAAGATCGTCGGCGCCTCCGCGATCGCGCGCGACGTCACAGCGCAACAGTACGAAACAAAGGAAGCGCTTCGCATACGAGAGGAATTCATCTCGGTTGCCGCGCACGAGCTCCGTACGCCTCTCACGACCATGTTTGCGAGACTTGAGCTCGTCCAACGCCGGCTCGCGCGAAATGAGCTCGACCCCGCGATCGTCCTTCGGGACCTCACACTTGTGCGCCAGGCAGCGGACCGGCTGAAGGTCCTCATCGATCGCCTGCTCGACATCTCGCGCATCCGGTCCGGACAGCTCCAGGTCGAGCGGAGTTCGATCGACATCGCGCCGATGATCGAATCGGTCGCGCTGATGATCTCCGAGACCTCGGCTCGCCAGATCACGGTCCTGGCGCCCGACCCTCCCGAAAGCTATCGCATGGATGTCGACGGCCTGCGGATCGAGGAGGTGGTCGTCAACCTCATCGATAACGCAGTGAAGTACAGCCCGAAAGACACGCCGGTCGACGTCGAGCTCCGCTCCACTCCCGATGCGATCCGGATCGCGGTGCGCGACCGCGGGCCCGGCATCGAGATCGCGGATCGGACGCGCATCTTCGAACCCTTCCACCGCTCGTCTTCGAGTGGGGTGCCAGGCGTAGGGCTCGGACTCCACATCGCGAAGCAGATCGTGGAGCTACACGGTGGGGCGCTCAACGTCGAGACGCCGGCTGACGGCGGGAGCCGCTTCGTTGTGACTATTCCGCGGGACTTAGAGGGCGGAGAAGCGCTGGGAGGCTAGAACTCTCCTACAGCGGCTTGTCCCGGAGCCACTGGCAACCCATCGAGCGGCAGTCGTGCGGCTGGTACGTCGCGTGGCGCGGGTGCCAGAGCATCATGACCAGCCCGACCGCCGTCAGGACGACGAACGCGAGCACGAAGGCGATCTGACCTTCGATGGTGAGCATGTCGAGCAGAGCGTTACCCATTCCCTGAACCCCTTGCGTCCCTTAACGGCACTCTCTTGCGCCGCAGTGCCTCGGCGAAAACTCTACCGCGCGCCGCGGCGGGCTTTGGTGTCAGGCGGCGGTCAGCGACCGACGCGTTTGCGTGCGTAGGCTCGTGTGTCTGCGTTCTCGACGAGCGCTTCGGCGGTACGGCCGTCCATCGGATACGAGGACACGCCCCACGAGCGCGCCGGCATCTTGATCGCGCCGCCGCCGGGGAGCTTTACTTCGGTTGCGTCGAGGATCTCCATCAAACGGATGACCACTTTCTCCGCCTCGTCGCGCGCGGTGTCGGGCATCACGATGGCGAACTCGTCGCCGCCGTATCGGGCCGGCACGTCCTCGGTCCGCACCCGCTCGGTGATGGTCTGCCCGAGCATCCGAAGCACTTCGTTGCCGGCGAGGTGACCGTAGGTGTCGTTCACCTTCTTCAGCTCGTCGATGTCGAAGAAGGCGACGGCGAGAGCGGACTGGCGGCGCTCGGCGCGGGCGACCTCCTCCTCGAGGCGGTCGTAGAAGTAGCGGTAGTTGTGGATCCCGGTGAGCGCGTCGGTGTTCGCCGCGCGCTTCAGCCGCTCGTGCAGCTCCGCGACCTCGATCTGGGCGGCGATCTGCGCGCCGACCGTCTCCATGAGCGTCAGATCCCGCTTGCTGAAGGCGGCCACGGCGGGATGGCTCAGCACGAGCACTCCGACGGCCTGGCCGCGCGACACGAGCGGGACGATGAGCTCGCTGCGGACGCGCGGGTCGCCGATGTAGCGGGGATCGGCGCGCACGTCGTCGACGATCTGACCCTGACGGTGCGTAAAGACCCACCCCGAGATGCCGCGATCGCTCGCCATGCGCGAGGGCGAATCGGTGGTCGTCCACGCACCCGCGACGGCGCGCGACACCAGCTCATCGGACTGTTGATCGTGCAGCAGGATCGTGAGCGACGCGCCGGGCACGGCGCGCAACAGCACGACGAGGGTGCGGTCGAGGAGCTGCTGCAGGTCGAGGATCGTGTGGAACTCGGGGGTGAGCTCGGAGAGGATCGAGAGCTCGCGGCTCGTGGAGGCCACGTCCTCCTCCGCGGCGTGGATGATTCCCCGCGCCTCGACCATCGAGATGAACGCGTTCACGACCGTCGGGTCGTAGTACGTGCCGGCGAAGCCCTTGATCTCAGCGAGCGCCTGATCCTCACGGCGCGCCGGGCGGTACGGACGCTCGGCGAGCATCGATTCGAAGGCGATCGCGACCGCGAGGATCCGCGCGGTGAGCGGGATCTGGTCGCCGATGAGCGCGTCGGGGTAGCCGGTCCCGTCCCAGCGCTCGTACGCGTGGCGCACGATCGGCACGACCCCGCGCAGGAAGCGGATCGACTCGAGGATGCGCGCCCCGAGGATCGGGTGCTCCTGCATGATCTTTTTCTCCTCGGGTGTGAGCGGACCGGCCTTCGACAGGATCGCGGCGGGCACGCCGATCTTCCCGAGCGAGTGGAACAGCGATGCGTAGCGCAGATCGCGGAGCTCGTGCTCGCTCATGTCGAGACGCTCACCCACCGCCACTGCGTCCGCCGCGATCTTCCGCTGGTGGTCCTCGCGGTAGTGGTCGCGCGCGACGATCGTGGACATGAGCGTCGAGACCGTCGAGAGGTATGCCTCGTCGAGCTCGCGGTAGAGACGGATCGACCGCATCGTCGATGCGCCGACGCCCGCGAGGATGCCGATGAGCTCGCGTTCCTCGTCGGTGAATACGTGCGCCTCGTGCCAGGTGACGAAGAGGACGCCGATGGTCTGGTCCGCAGAGCGCAGCGGGTGGACGAGAAGCGCCTCGTGGCCGAAGCGCTCGAGAAGCTTCCGCGTGGATTCAGGGGAGTCGGCGCGGCGGGAGAACGCGATCGGCTGGCCCGTATCGAGGACGCGCGAGATCACCGGCGAGTTTTTGGGCAGCGCGAGGACATCGCTCGTCGCCTTTCCGGTGGTGAACGCGAAGTCCAGCGTGTCGCCTCCCTTGTCCACATACACGGCGGACACAGAGGGCTTCAGGAGATCGACGACCGATTCAGCGAGGAGCTTCGCCACGTCGACGACCTCGGTCTTCTCCGAGATCGCGAGGCCGATCCGGTGGAGCTCGAAGAGCCGTCGCGAAAGCGTCGCCGTGCGGTCGTAGAGGGTCGCGCGCTCGAGGGCGATCGAGGCTTCGTTCGCGATCGCGGCGAGGAGCTGGAGATCGCCCTCGTCATACGCGGTCGGGCGGCGGCTCTGCGCGGAGATCGCGCCGACGTACGTGTCCCGCTGCCGGAGCGGCGCGACGATGATCGACTGCTCGACAATGGCGCCCCAGGACTCGAGGTCGGGCATTCCCAGGCGTCGCGCGTCGCGCTCGACCTCCCTTAATAGGAGTGGGCCGCGCTCGATGGTCGCGCCGACGAGGGTGCCCTCCTTCGGGCGCTCAACCGGCTCGAGCTCCTTGCCGCCGTCCATCAGGAACCGGTAGCGGACCGTCATGCCGTCGGGGCTGAGCGTGGCGACGAAGAAGTTGTCCGCGTCCATGACCGCGGCGACCTGCCGGTAAACGTTGCGGAAGACCTCATTCGGGTCGAGCGACGCACCGACGGCGTGGCTGACCTCGACCAGCGTCGCAAGGAGACGCGCGCGGCGCTCCGCGACGAAGCGCGCGCGGATGTCGAGATACCCGAGAAGGAACAGCGGCACCGCGGGGAGTAGGAACCACGGCTGGATGAGAACGATCTCGATGGTGATGACGGCGGCGAGTCCCCAGAGGAGCTGCGCTCGTCCGGTGCGCCCGATCCAACCGATCGTCGATCTCGTGAGACGTTCCGTGCCGAGCACGAGCTGCAACGCGATGATCTGCCCGAGGTCGAGAACGACGAGCGCGGTCGCCGCGATCGCGCCGGCGACGATGACCTCACCGATGGTCCCGGTGATGCGATCGACCATCGACATGATCACGAGCTGGAAGGCCATGGCGGCGGCGCCCGCGCTGATGGCCTGCGCGGCGGTGTTCCGCAGGATGCGGATCGGCGACTTCCGCGTCACGAGGTCGTTGACGAAACGGGCGGAGCCGGCGACGAGCGCGAGCGTCCCCGGCGGAAGAAGCACGACACCGGCGAGGACCGCGACCTCGGATGCGGAAAGCTCGACGTTCGTCGCGATGCGGATTGGCCGGAGCGAGAGGAGAACGCACAGCGCCCAGATGTAGAAGGCGACGGTCGGCGGTTCGTCACCGAGCACGTCCTGGACGCCGAGCGCGATGAACGGAACTGCGACGAGGCAGGTGATCGCGATGAAGATGTAGGCGCGCGCCGGGATCGGTCTCATCCTCGCCCTTCCAGCACTCCGAACCGTATTACCGGGCGATTTCGGCCAGGAATCAGGCGGCTATCAGTCGGCGGTCGGCTCCCGGAACCATCTCACTACGATTTTCTCGGGCCGATCGACCTGCTGGTCGATCTCCCAACCGACGCGAACCAATCGATCGACGTCCGCCTGGTATTTCCGTACGTCGGCGTACTCGCGGACCATCGACTCACGCTGCCCCGGTCGTCCGGGCCGCAGCTCGCTCGGCGCGAGCGCGCCGCCGATCTTCGCCCACAGAGACGGTCGCTTCTTCGGATCGGTGCGCGTCGTCGGTCGCTTGATCCGTTCGTCGATGGCGTAACGCTGCGTCGGAAAGCGTGGCCTGGATGCCGGGGCGGTCGAGGCCTGGCTCGCGTTCGCGGGCAGGTCCCTACCGCAGAAGCGACAGAGGATCGCGGCGTCCTGGATCTGCTCGGCGCAGAAGGGGCAAGCGCGCACCGTCGCTAAGGCTAGCGCTCATCGCGTCAGCGCGAGCGAAGCCACCTCTCGCCGAGAAGGATCGCGATGAACAACGCGGCGATGCCGAGGAATTCGCCGAGGCCGCCGCGGTCGATGGCCGGGCGGATCACCGCGACAAAAAGGAGCAGCGTCAGGAGCGCCGCCGCGGCAGCCATGAAGACCACGCGAGCGGTCAAGCGGACGGCGGCTCCGGCTCGGGCGGAGCGAACTCGTCCTTCTTGCCGCGGATGCGGCGCAGCGCCCACGCGATCGGGTCGTAGTGCGCGCTCACGACGCGCTCCTTGAGCGGGATGATCGCGTTGTCGGTGATGTGAATGTCCTCTGGGCACACCTCGGTGCAGCACTTGGTGATGTTGCAGAACCCGAGGCCGTGCTTCGCGCGAATGAGGTCGATGCGCTCGTTCGCATCGAGCGGGTGCATCTCCAGCGCCGCGAGGCGCACGAAGAACCGCGGGCCGGAGAAGCTCTGCTTGTTCTCCTCGTGGTCGCGGATGACGTGGCAGATGTCCTGGCACAGGAAGCACTCGATGCACTTGTGGAATTCCTGCACACGCTCAACGTCTTCCTGGTACATGCGCCGCTTGCCGTCCGGGTCCTTCGGCTTCGGCTTGAAAGGCGGGATGGTCTTCGCCTTTTCGTAATTGAACGAGACGTCGGTGACGAGATCCTTGATAACGGGGAACGTCTTGACCGGCGAGATCGTGATGTGCTCGTCCGGCGCGAACTCGTTCATCCGCGTCATGCACATGAGCTTCGGATGGCCGTTCACCTCGGCGCTGCACGAACCGCATTTCCCGGCCTTGCAGTTCCAGCGCACCGCGAGATCCGGCGCCTTCTCCGCCTGGATGCGGTGCACGACGTCGAGCACGACCATGCCCTCGTCCGCCGCGACCGTGTACGGCATGAAGTCGCCGCCCGAAGCATCGCCGCGCCACACCCAGACCTGAACCTCCGGCACTAGTCGTCCCCCGCCGCGACCGCTGTCTTCTTCGCGCCGGTCGCGGCCTCGCCCGACGGCTTGTCCTCGCCGAGGAGCGCGCTGAGCTCGGCAGGCACCGTCGGGATCGGCTCTGTGGCGATCACCAGGCGCCCGTCGCGCTTGCGCGTGACGACGTTCTTCGTGCCCCAGGCCGCATCGGTCTTCGGAAAGTCGTCGCGCGTATGGCCCCCGCGGCTCTCCTCGCGGATCAGGGCACTGCGCGTTACCGCCTCCGACACGCCGATCAAGTTCTCGAGGTCGAGCGCGAGATGCCACCCCGGGTTGTAGACACGCGAGCCGGTCACGCTGGCTCGGGCCGCGCGTGCGCGAAGCCGTTCGAGTCGTGCGAGCGCTTCCTCAAGCTCGTCGCGCCGGCGGATGATCCCGACGAGCTCCTGCATGGTGTCCTGCAGCTCCGAGTGAATCGTGTACGGGTTTTCGTCACCGGGCTTTTCGAACGGCGTCTCCATCCGCTGCGCGAACGCGTTCACCTGCGCCTCGTCGATCTTCGCGGCGCGCGCTTTCTGGCTGTATGCGGCCGCGGCCTCGCCGGCCCGGCGTCCGAACACGAGAAGGTCCGACAGCGAATTGCCGCCGAGCCGGTTCGCGCCGTGCATCCCCGCCGCGACCTCGCCCGCCGCGTAGAGCCCCGGTACGGTCGCGGCCTCCGTGTCGGGGTCGACGCGAATGCCGCCCATGATGTAGTGGAGCGTGGGGCCGATCTCCATCTGCTGCTTCGTGATGTCGACGTCGGCGAGCTCCTTGAACTGGTGGTACATCGACGGAAGGCGGCGCTTGATGTACTCGGCGGACCGTCGCGTCGCGATATCGAGGAACACGCCGCCGTGCTCGGTCCCGCGCCCCGCCTTCACCTCGGAGTTGATCGCGCGCGCGACCTCGTCGCGCGGGAGCAGGTCCGGCGTTCGGCGGTTGTTCTTCTTGTCCTCGAACCACGCGTCCGCCTCCTTCTCGGTGTCGGCCGTCTCGGCGCGGAAGAACGCGGGGACGTAGTTGAACATGAAGCGCTCGCCCGACTTGTTGCGCAGCGTCCCGCCGTCACCACGCACGCCTTCCGTGACGAGAAGGCCGCGGACCGACGGCGGCCAGATCATGGCGGTCGGGTGGAACTGGGTCATCTCCATGTCGATGAGATCGGCGCCGGCCTCGAGCGCCATCGCGATCCCGTCGCCGGTGTACTCCCAGGAGTTCGAGGTCACGCGCCACGCCTTGCCGACCCCGCCCGTCGCGAGGACCACGGCCTTCGCGCCGAACGCGATGAGCTTCCCGCTCTGGCGCCAGTAGCCGATCGCGCCCGTCACGCGCTCGCCGTCGGTGAGCAGGTGGCGGAGGGTGCACTCCATGAAGACGTCGATCCCCTGCGCGACCGCGGCATCCTGCAGCGTGCGGATCATCTCCAGGCCGGTGCGGTCACCGACGTGCGCGAGCCGCGCGTATCGATGCCCGCCGAAGTCCCGTTGCAGGATCAGGCCGTCCTTCGTGCGATCGAAGAGCGCGCCCCACTCCTCGAGCTCGAGCACGCGGTCCGGTGCCTCCTGCGCGTGGAGCTGCGCCATGCGCCAGTTGTTCAGGAGCTTGCCGCCGCGCATGGTGTCGCGGAAGTGGACCTTCCAGTTGTCCTCCGGCCACACGTTGCCGAGCGCCGCGGCGATGCCGCCC
>Ga0307308_10000458_pt1 | contig 14536 bp, 15 predicted proteins | sample ER_DNA_195_FD_194501 | JGI IMG/M metagenome (GOLD analysis project Ga0307308, IMG submission 194501) | Bulk soil microbial communities from the East River watershed near Crested Butte, Colorado, United States - ER_DNA_195 | ecosystem: Environmental > Terrestrial > Soil > Floodplain | place...
ATGTCAGAAGGGAAGGTCGTCGAGCTCGGTGTCGTCGAAGTTGCCGCCACCGCCCGCGCCGCGGGCTGGCCCACCGGTCGAACCACCGGCGGCACCGCTACTCGCAGCTGCGGCTGCCGGCGCGGCGAACTGGCCCTCGCCCTCCTCGCGCGCTCGTTTCTCGAGGTTGACCACGCTGTCGGCGGTGATCTCGAGCGAGGTCCGCTTCTGGCCGTCCCGACCTTCGAATTCGCGGGTCTTGAAGCGACCCTCGACGAAGACCTTGTTGCCCTTGCGGAGGGTCTCGGCGGCCCGCTCGGCGCGATCGCCCCAGACGCTGACGCGGAACCAGTCGGTCGCCTCGACCCACTCGCCGGTCTGCTGGTTCTTCGTGCTCTGATTAACCGCGACGTTGAACTGGGTCACCGGCCTGCCGTTCGGCGTGTAACGCATTTCGGGGTCTGCGCCCAGGTTGCCGATGATCATCGCCTTGCAGAGTGCCATCGTCAGCGCCTCAATCAATCGCGGCCGGAGCCGCCTCTGTCTCGGACTCGTCGATCCGCTCGGTATCGTCGAAGTCGTCCTCGTCCTGGTCGGCGGACGGCAGGTCCGGACCCTCGATGCCGTCCTCGTCCTCGCCCTCGGCACCGGCGCGGGCGGCACGGACCGGCCGCTCGATGCGGGTCACGAGGTGGCGGATGACCTCCTCGGTGATCAGGAGGAGCCGTTCGACCTCGACGATGGCCTCCGGCGGCGCCTCGAAGAGGACGATGTGGTACGAGCCCTCCCGAAAGGCGCCGATCTGGTAGGCCAGTCGACGGCGGCCCCACGGGGCGACCTTGACGATCTGGCCGCCGGCTCCGAGCAGCTGTCGGGTGGTGCGGTCGATGACCGCCTGGGCCTTGTCGTCCGCGACATCCGGTCGCAGGATGAGCATGAGTTCGTATCGGCGCATGCGCCAGGACACTCCTTCCAATGGGATCTGCCCCGCTGACGGCCAAGCCGGCGCGGAACCGAAAGGAAACGGGGCGGAGTGTAGCACGCGACGCTATCTGGAGCTCTCACCCTGTATCCTCTCGGCCAGTCCCCGTCCCATCACCAGCGACCCAGCCGCGGAGGCTCCTTGCCCGCCAGCACAATCCTCCTCATCGATGCCGATACCGGCTCCGGCGAGACCATCTCGGCGATCCTGACCGGCGTCGGCTACACGGTCACAACGATCGCCGACCCGAAAGAGGCGTTTCCGAAGGTCGGCGACCACCAGCTGACGATCATCGACGTCGTCCGCGGACCCAAGACGGCCTTCGACATCTGCCGCGAGATCCGCTCGACCCCGGCGCTATCGCTGCTGCCCGTCCTGTGCGTCGGACAGTCGGATGACGTCGAGGAGCGGATCCACTTCCTCGAGGCCGGCGCCGACGATGTCATGGCAAAGCCTTTCGATGCCCGCGAGCTCGAAGCCCGTGTCGAGGCTCTCGTCCTCCGGTTCCAGCGCTCGAGGGATATGACGGCGGTCGTGTCGGCCGACGGCCTGACGATGAGCCACCGGCGCCAGAGCGTGGCGGTCCACAGCCCCAAGGGTGGCGTCGGTACGACGACGATTGCCACGAACGTGGCCATGGTGGCAGCCGGTCAGCGGCCCGATCGCGTCGCGCTCGTCGATCTGCATCTCCAGTTCGGCCAGGTGGCGACCCACCTCAACCTCGACGTCAAACAGACGCTCGCCGACATCGCCCGGGACGACTCGGCGATGCGCGAGCCGGAGCTGATCCGGACGTACGCGACGCGTCACGAGAGCGGCCTCCACGTCTTCGCCGCGCCGACATCGCCCGAGCTTGCGGAGCTCATCACCGCCAAGCATGTCGACCGGATCCTGACGACGATGCTCCAGTCGTATGAATCTGTCGTGCTGGACACCGGGTCCTGGCTGGACGAACGAACCATGACCGCGTTCGAGCACGCCGAGACGATCATCTTTGCGGTCTGTCCCGAGATCAGCGCCCTGAAAGCGCTTCACTCGCTGCTCGACTACCTCAACGAGGCCGGGTCCGTCCCGGCCAAGGCGACGTTCGTCCTCAACAACCAGTTCGCTCGCGAGATCCTCCGCCTCCGGGACGTCGAGAGCGCGCTGGGGACCCGCGTAGCGACGGAGCTGCCGTATGACGCCTTCCTCTACCTCAAGGCCGTGAACGAGGGGGTCCCGATCGTCATCGGGGCGCCGCGATCGATCCCGGCGGAACGGTTCGTCAAGCTCGCCACCGCCGCGTTCGGTGCCGACATGATCGAGGTCCCGGCAGCAACCGAGACCAGGAAGGCCGGCCGCTTCGCGTTCCGCCGCCGCTGACCGCGGACTTCTATCGGTTTCGCGTGTCGTTGATGACGCCAGAGTCATCGCCCGCAGGACCAAGTGCCCCGGCCGCGGCTCACCGTTCATGACGCCAGAGTCATCAGCGATAGGACTCATTCGTGGCCGCGCTCGCCCGCGATCGCAGCGGCGCCGCCAGAGCCGCGATCAGCGCGCGACATCCGCCACTCGCATCGCCCAGTAGACGAGTGGAACGACCAGCAATAGCGAGTCGATGCGGTCGAGGATCCCGCCGAATCCGGGGAGCCACCGGGCCGCGTCCTTGACCCCGGCTTCGCGCTTGACCGCGGACTCGAACAGGTCTCCCCACAACGACCCGACCGCCACCAGCACGACGACGACGAGGAGCGCCTGCGGCTCGAAATCGGGCGCGAGCAGGGCCGCGAACGGGGCAAGACCGACGCCCGCCCCCAGGACGTTCCCGACGACCCCTTCGCGCGTCTTTGCCGGGGACAGGATCGGCGCGAGCGGCGTCCGACCGAACCTCCGGCCGACGATGAACGCGCCCACGTCAGAACCGGCGCAGGCAACCGCGAGGGCCGCAAACAAGGTCAACCCGAGCGCGCCTCGCTCGACCGCAAGGGCGACGCCGTGGACGAGGAGCCCGGGGATCATGATGCAGCCCACGGCCGCCGAGCCCAGATCGCGCAGCGCCCGATCCGTGTCCGCCCGCAGGACCGGCCACGCAAGGCCGACCAGGACGAGTCCACCGACAAGCCAGCCGGCCGCGTCACTTCCGAGCACGGCCACGGAAGCGACGATCGCGATATTCGCCACCTGAAGGCCGATCCTGTGGTGAATCGGCAGATCCATCAGGTTCGACCACTCGACGAGGGCGATCGCGCCGATGGCTCCGATCAGGCCCGCGATCCCGAGTGTGCCGAGACTCGTCGCCAGCGCCAGGACGAGCGCGAGCGCCGCATAGCTGACCGCGCGCTCGAGGGCGGTCCGCCCGGTCAGCCCGGGTCGCGGGCGAAGGCGTCGGAAGACCGCCCAGGCGCCCGCGCCGGCAAGGCCCATGGCGGCCAACGCCACGAGGATGATCGTGGCGCCGCCGATTGCGATCACGTCAGTCGCCGCACGCCGATGGCGATGCGCTCGATCGCTGTCAGGATCGTCCCCGCGAGCAGCAGCGGTCCGAACGGGCCCCAAGCCCCCGGCCCCGCGACGAGGACCGCCACGGCGAAGACCGACAACAGGGCCATCCGGCCGGGCTTGGACAGGATCCCGCGATAGAGCCGATCGCCGCCGGCGGCTCTCGGGGCCAGTCCGGCGACGCTCGCGAACACCGCGCCGACCACCCCGAGCAGCACGATCGGCTCGCTTGCGCCGGGCAGGAATGCGACCGGAGCGAGGAATGCGATGTCGGCCAGCCGATCGCCGAGCTCGTTGTAGAGCTCGCCGCGCGGGTGGATGGTTCCGGTCCGGCGAGCCAGCGCCCCATCGAGCAGGTTGAGGATGAGCCGGAGGGCAGCCAGCAGCGGGATCGCCAGGAGGAGCCCCGGCATCGTCGGCGACAGGAGCAGGCATCCGCCCGCGACGATCCCGACCGGAATACCCGCCAGCGTGACGGCGTCTGGACTGACCCCGGCGCGAGCGAGCCACTCGACGATGGGTTCCAGCCCGCGCACGATGGCGCCTTTCGATCGGTAAAGGTCCATCTCACCCCCTCGACGAGCTGGTGCCGGAGCAGGGGTTCGAACCCTGACGCCCTTGCGGGCAGCGGATTTTAAGTCCGCCGCGTCTGCCAGTTCCGCCACTCCGGCCCGCCGCATCGTAGCCGCGCCGCGTGGTCGCCGTCCCGCGGCGGGGCGGGCGAAGCCCGAGAATCAGCGCAACGGCAGGACCACCACGAAGCGGCGATACCACTCGTCGCGCGACCGCCGCCAGCCGAGCGTGTAGGGATCGTCGCGGGTGCTGTCTGTCTGCATGAACTGGCGGAACCGGAGGCGGTAGTTCGTCGTGTATTGCAGCCCGCGATAGCTCACCCGGATGTGGTGCATGCGATCAGAGCTAAGGGCATCCGAGAAATACAGCCCTCCGATCGTGAAGGCATCAGTGAACGCCCCGGTGCTGTTGGTTGCGAACGGATCACCGACGAGCCCGTAGTAGCCGGTGATCACCTGGGAGTGGTGCCCGGCCCAGCCGAGGACACCGACCGGCTTGTGGGTGGCAACGATCGCTCGGACCGCGGCATGGATCGCGGCCGAGTAAGACCCGTACGCGACATCGTTGTAGACCCGCCCTTCAGCGGTCAGCGCCGCGCTGCCCCATCCGTAGTAGTTCAGCGCGTTTCGCCAGCCGTGCGGGTCGGAGCCCGTGCCCAGCGGCAACGTGTCGTGGTTGCGCTCCCAGCGGAGCATCGAATCGCGGGTGCTTCCCGACACCGCACGCATCCAGCGGAAGTCGGGGCCACCTGAGCCCGCCGCGAGGATGAAGTTGAGCATGTTCATCGCCGATGTCGAGGTGCAGGCGACGTAGTTCGGGTCCTGGTAGCGGAAGCCGCTCGTCACGTAGAGGTCGAGTGCGGCAGGCGCCACGGGGACCGGGGTCGGGGTCGGATCTGGGGCCGGCGTCGGTGTCGGGTCGGGCGTCGGTGTCGGGTCGGGCGACGCCGTCGGGTCCGGCGTAGGCGTCGGCGTTGCATCCGGTGTCGCCGCAGGCGTCGGTGTCGGTGTCGGGTCCGCAGTCGGGCTGGCGGTCGGCGTCGGTGTCGGATCGGCTGCCATCGTCGGGCCTGCCATCCCGATCAGCAGGAGTGCGCCGCCGAGGACGCCGACGAGCAGCGGGCGCGTCCCGAGGGCGGGCCACGTTGGGCGGCGGAGCAGCGTTCGCCCGATGGGCTCGGTTGCCGGCATTGACCCATGCTCTCCCGCCCACGTCCCGATGGCAACCACCGATTGGTCCCGGTGCCCCCGAAGACCGATGGCCACGAGGTGATCTGCCGCAGACGGCCACGAACAGACAGCCTCAGCCGACGAACGGGCGCTACGATGGCCGGACCGCGAGCCGTGAGCGACGTTTCGCCACATCACGAGATGATCGGCCGCCAGGCTGAGGATCCGTCCCGTCCATGTCGAACCTGCCGCTGGACACCCGCCAGTTGGCGATCGCCCGACGTCTCCTCGAGACGGACGGCCCGGCGAGCGTCGACGATCTCGCCAGCGAGTTGAAGCTGACCGACCGGATGGTCCGCTACAACCTCGCATCCGTCGAGAGCGCCCTGTCCGATCATGGGCTGAAGCTCACCCGCCGGCGCGGAGTCGGCATCTGGGTGGATGGCAGCCACGCCGCGCGAGAGAGTCTCCTGGCCGAGCTCGACCGATCGACCGGGCCCGCCGTGCTCGACCCGTCCGACCGACGAGGTCGAATCCTTCTGGCGCTCCTCGTCGCCTCGCCCGACGCGATCCGCTCAGAGGCGCTGGAGGACCGGCTCGGCGTGTCGCGGCCGACGATCCGCCGCGATATGCGCGAGGCCGAAGGCTGGCTCGAGCAGCATCGGCTCCACTTGCGCCGGATGCCGGGACTCGGGATCAAGGTCGTCGGTAGCGAGATCGACGTGCGGAGCGGCCTGCTCGCGCTCGTCCTCGAGATCGTTCCGGCGCGCGCCCTGGAGCGCCCGCCGGTCACCCGCCCCGCATCGACGCAGGTCGATGACTTCCTCGTCGCCCTCGATCTGCCCTCGTACCGGGCGATCCTTGCCGGTGAGCTGCCGGACCTCGACGAGCTGGATCCCTCCGTCACCACGGCTGCGCTGTACATCGCGATCAGCTCGTTCCGGAACAGCGCCGGTCGCACCGTCCGGCTCGGTCGCGGCCGGCTGCGCTCGCTCCTCGACCATCCGGTCGCAGCCAGCGCAGCCGGGATCGCCGACGCCGTCGAGCGGGCAACCGGTATCTCCTTCGGCCGGATGGAGGTCGCCGCAATCACCGAGTCGTTGCTGGGCCTGACCCAGCTCGTCGACATTGCCGCCCGGCCCGAAGCCGCCGACATCCGCTACATCGACCAGATCATCGAGGAGGCGGCCGTCCGGATCCATCCCTCGCTCGCCGGCGATGAGCAGCTCCGCTCCAGCCTGTCCGAGCATCTCCGCCGGCTCCACGTCAGGCTCCGCTTCGGGCTGCCGGTCACGAACCCGCTCCAGGAGGAGGTCCGAAGGCGCTATCCGGACATCTATCGAGCTGCCGCGGAGATCCTCGACAAAGTCGGGCCCGTCGACGGCGCCGACATTCCCGTCGAGGAGGTCGGCCTGTTGACGATGTACCTCGCCGGCTCTCTCGAGCGCCATCGACTCCGGGCAAAGATCCGCGTCACCGTCGTCTGCCCGGCCGGCATGGCGACGGCCTGGATCCTCGTCTCGCGTCTCGTCGCCGAATTCCCCCAGATCGAGGTCATCCGCGTCGTCTCGAAGTCGGCTTTCGAGACCGAGCCGGGCGAGGAGCCCGACCTCGTCGTGAGCACCATCCCGCTCGACGACCCGCCCGCCGGATCACGGCTGCTCGTCGTCACCCCGCTCCTCCGCGAGGCCGACATCCGCCGCCTCGGTCGGGTGCTGGCCGACCTCTCCGCCTAGCCCTCGCGCGCGCGCGTCGATCCGTCCCTGACTTTCCGGCGATCAGTCGCGTCAGATTTGTCACAACTCCCGCCGGACAGATTGGCACTTGTTGCGAGCAGGTTGCGATTTGATGATCCGAGCCTGACCTACCGTCAATGGAGTGGAGGAGACAACGTGCAGGAACGGATCCAACGTTTCGGCGGCTACCTTGCCGCAATGGTCCTTCCCAACATCGGCGCGATTCTCGCCTGGGGGTTGATCACCGCCCTGTTCATCGACACCGGGTGGCTTCCGAACAAGCAGCTCTCCGCGCTGGTCGGGCCGATGATCACGTACATGATCCCGCTGCTGATCGCCTACACGGGCGGCAAGCTCGTGTACGGCCATCGCGGCGGCGTCGTCGGGGCTGTGGCCACGATGGGCATCATCATCGGGTCGACCGTTCCGATGTTCCTCGGCGCGATGATCGCGGGTCCGATCGGTGGCTTCCTGATCAAGAAGTTCGACGACACCTTCGAGGAGCGGATCCCATCCGGCTTCGAGATGCTGGTCAACAACTTCTCGGCCGGAATCCTGGGTGCGATCCTCGCGGTCATCGGCGTGGTCTCCATCGGGCCGATCCTCGAGTGGGCCTCGAACCGGCTCGGCGACTTCGTCAGCGGGATCATCACCGCCGGCCTGCTGCCGCTCGCAGACATCCCGATCGAGGTCGGCAAGGTCCTCTTCCTGAACAACGCGATCAACCACGGCGTGCTCGGGCCGCTCGGCGTCGCCGCGGCCGCGGCCAACCCCGACCACCGCGCCATCCACTTCCTGCTCGAGACGAACCCGGGCCCGGGCCTCGGCCTGCTCCTGGCGTTCCTGTTCTTTGGCAAGGGGATGGCCAAGCTGTCGGCCCCCGGCGCGATCATCATCCACTTCTTCGGCGGGATCCACGAGATCTACTTCCCGTACGTCCTGTCCCACCCGATCATGATCGTCGCGATGTGGGCAGGCGGGATCGCCGCGGACACCATCTTTGTTGCGACGAATGCCGGCCTGGTGGCGACGCCATCGCCGGGCAGCATCTTTGCCTACCTCGCCGTCATTCCACCCGGCCAGCATTTCGGCGTGCTGCTCGGTGTCGCGGTTGGCGCGGTGGCCTCGTTCGCCGTCGGATCAGTAATCCTGAAGCTTTACCCGGTCAAGGAGACCGAGGAAGAGCTTGCAATGGAGACGACACCGACACCCCCGATCCCGGCCGGACTGCCGGCCTGACCTCCGAACGCCCATCGGCATTCCGCCGCCCGACGCCAGCCGGCGTCGGGCGGCGCATCATCAACAGGGGAGGTATTCCATGACCGAGAAGCGGGCCGAGGACGTTCACCTGGTGGTCTTCGCCTGTGAGGCCGGCATGGGCTCGAGCCTGATCGGGGCCAACCAGCTCAAGAAACGGGCCAAGGATGCGGGGCTCGGGATCAAGGTGATCCATTCGCCGGTCAACCAGATTCCAGCCGACACGGATGTCGTGATCGCCCACGAGGGCCTTGCCGCCCGAGCGCGCTCTGCCGCACCGAATGCGGTCGTCCTGTCGTTCCGAAATTTCCTCAACAATCCGGCGAGCGACCTTCTCGTCCGCCAGTTGCAGGCCGGTCAGCCGATCTCCGACGAGGCGGCCCACGCATGACTGCCGAGGTCCTGTCGACCTCCGCGGTCCAGGTAGGGGCCGAAGCCGGAAGCCAGGCAGAGGCGATCGACAGGATCGGCGCGCTGCTCGTGGCCGAGGGCCTCGTCACCGTGGATTACGTGGACGCGATGCACGCCCGCGAAGCGATCGTCTCGACCTACCTGGGAAACGGGATCGCCCTGCCCCACGGCACGAACGAGTCCCAGGGCGCGGTCCGCCGGACCGGCATCGCGGTCATCCAGTTTCCCGGCGGCGTTCCGTGGGGCGACGAGCCGGCGCGGCTCGTGATCGGCCTGGCGGCCACGTCAGACGAGCACATCGCCATTCTCTCCCGCCTCGCCGGGATCCTCGACGACGCGGAACTCTGCGAGCGGCTGGGTCGGGTGACGGATCCGCTCGAGATCCATGCGGCGCTGACCGCGCCCGAGGAGGCCGATGGCGACAACGATGGGCCTGACACGGCTCCCAGCGGCATTCAGCGGACCGCCCGGATGACCAACCCGTCGGGCCTCCACGCCCGACCGGCCGCGCAGGTCGTGGCTGGGCTCCGGCCGTACACTGCGGACGTGACCATCGAGGTCGACGGCCGGCGGGCCGACGCCCGGAGCATCACCGCAGTGCTCGGGCTGGGTGCATCGGTCGGCGACCAGCTGACCGTCACCGCGGCGGGCCCCGACGCCGAGAAAGCTCTCGATGCGGTTCTCGCCATCGTCACATTGGGGAGCGACGCATGAGCAAGCTGGATCGAGACGCCATCGCGGCCGCCATCAGCGAGAAGCTCGGTGCAACGCCAGATCCCGACGGCAGCGGGGACCTCATCGCGAGCCAGGGCCGGATCGCCGTCGTCGCGTCCGTTGCCGAAATCGACGGCGCAATTGCCAGGCTCAAGCCCATGCCGGGCTACAAATGGATCGCGATCAACGGCGGCGACCTGTTCTCCGCCAACCCCAAGACGATGGGGTCGAAGGTCGGCATCCTCGATCCGACGGGCAAGGTCCTGAAGGCAGCTGACCTGCCGCGTCCGAAGTGACGAACTGACGCCGCCTGGAATGTCCGAGGGCATCCCGACAATCGAGGATCTGCGGCGGTAGGCGCCAGGCGCCCGGGTCGCGACGGAGGAACCGCCATGAACGACACGACCATCGAGCCCGCGCCGTCAACCGCGCTCGCCTGGAACGTCTACGGAGCGGGCATCGACCACATCGGCCGCGACGGGCGGCCCGAGACGGTCGACGTCCCGCGGCCGCGCCCGGATCAACTCCTCATCCGGGTCGACGCCGTTGGGCTGTGCTTCTCCGACGTCAAGCTCCTCCGGCTCGGGGGCGAACACCCGAAGCTCTATGGCCGGGACCTCACCAAGGAACCCACACGACTCGGCCACGAGACGTCGGTGACCATCATCGAGGTCGGCGAGGAGCTCCGCGACCGCTTCAAGCCCGGCCAGCGGCTGGCGATCCAGCCGGACATCTACGTGAACGGCCGAAGCACGGCGTACGGCTACACGATCCCCGGCGGGTTGATCCAGCACCACGTGATCGGCCCCGAGGTCCTGGCCGCTGACGACGGCGCATACGTCGTTCCGGTCGACGACCGGATGGGCTATGCCGAGACGGCCCTGACCGAGCCGTGGGCCTGCGTCGAGGCCTCGTACACGCAACGCCGCCGCCTGAATCCGCTCCCCGGCGGGCGGCTGTGGCTGGTCGCCCGGGCCGACGACGAGCGGGCGTACGAATTCGGCGACGCCCTCCGCGGCGCCGCCGAGATCGTCATGAGCGGCGCCTCGCCTCGCCTGGAGACGGCCGTCAGGTCGGCAGCCGGTTCGAATGCCGCTGTCACGACGGCGGCGATCGATGAGGCGGCAGCCGGTGGCCCGTACGACGATGTCATCGTCCTTGGGCGGCACGATCCGGCGACCATCGGCCGGGCGGCCGACTCCCTTGCCTTCCGCGGTCTGCTCAACATCGTCGCGGATGCGCCGCTGGAGGGCCCGGTCGAGATTGACGTCGGGCGGATCCACTACCACTACACGGCCTACGTCGGGACCTCCGGAACCGACGTCAGCGCCGCGTACGGCGAAAAGCGCAACCGCGCCGAGCTGCGGCCGGGCGGTGTCGCCGTCGTGGTCGGCGCGGCCGGACCCATGGGCCAGATGCACGTAGAGCGGGCACTCGCGATGGCCGGCGGTCCGCGGCTCGTCGTCGGCGTCGATCTCGACCCGGAACGGCTGGCTGCGGCACACGCAAGACTCGAGCCGATCGCAAAGGCGCGCCGTCGTGAGCTGCGAATCGTGACCCTCGGCCGCGAGCCGGGCGCGCTCGAGGCGACCGTCCGAGAGCTAACGAACGGGGCGGGTGCGGACGACGTCATCGTCACGGCCCCGAGCGGCCAGGCTGTTGTCTCGGCCGCCGCTGCGATGGCGCCGGACGGGATGCTCGTCCTGTTCGCCGGTGTTCCGGTCGGGACGCGGGTCGCCCTCGACCTCTCGCCGGTCTTCCTCAGCGGGGCCCAGTACACCGGCACCTCCGGGTCGCGAATCGCGGACCAGGCGCTCGTCGTCACCAAGACCATCGCCGGCGAGCTCGAGCCACGTCGGGCACTCGCCGCCGTCGGTGGGATGGAGAGCGCCGTCGACGCGCTCCAGGCCCTCGTGGACGGCCGCTTCCCGGGCAAGATCGTGATTTTCCCCCAGCTCACCGGCCTGCCGCTCACCGGCGTCGCGGACCTCGTGGACGACCCGGAGATCGGGCCGAAGCTCGCGGCCGACGGATCGTGGACTTCGGCGGCCGAGCGCGCCCTCTTCGCACGCTACGGTCGATCCGCTGTCCGGACATGATCGTCACGATCACGCCGAACCCGAGCATCGACCGGACGCTCCAGCTGCCGGCCCTTCGTCGCGGCGAGGTCGTCCGGGTAAGCGGCGTCTCGTCAGAGGCCGGCGGCAAGGGGATCAACGTCTCCCGGTCGCTGGCCACGATGGGCGCGACCACGGTCGCGATCGCGCCGGCGTCGACGGCGACGAGGGCCCGTCTCGACGATCTCCTCGGCGGCAGCACGCCGCTCCGGACGGTCCCGATCGCGGGCGACATCCGCGTCAACCTCACCCTGGTCGAGCCGGACGGGACCGTGACGAAGGTGAACGAGCCAGGCCCCGCGCTCGACGCCACTGCCGCCGCCCGGCTGCTGGAGGATGTCGTCGCCGCAGTGCTCGACATCCTGGCTGTGGACGGAGACGCGACCGCCCGCCCGACGGCCGAGAGCGAGGTGGACCGCTGGGTCGTCTGCTGCGGCTCTCTTCCACCCGGCCTGTCCGACCGCTTCTACGCCGAGGTGGCGGCGTGCGTACCCGGCAAGGTCCGGGTCGCGGTCGATGCCGACCGGGCTGCCCTGCGGGCGGTCGTCGGCTCGCCCATCGCCCTGATGAAGCCGAACCATTCGGAGCTGGAGGAGCTCGTCGGTCGAACCCTGCCCACGCTCGGCGACGTCGCCGACGCCGCGGCCGATCTGGTTGCCGGCGGCGCGGCCGGGGTCCTCGTCAGCCTGGGTGCAGACGGAGCGCTTTTCGTCGACCGGGATAACGCCAGTCACGCCGAAGCGTCGATCGACGACCTCGCCAATCCGGTCGGGGCAGGCGACGCGCTCCTGGCCGGGTTCCTCGCGGGTGGCGCAACGCCGTCGGCGCTCCCGACAGCGGTCGCCTGGTCCGTCGCGGCCTGCCGCGCGGCGGGAACTCGCATGCCGGTCGTCACGCCCCGCGACGAGGCCGCGGTCGTCGTCCGGCCGACCGTCGATCGGGCACGGCGGCTAGAGCAATGATCGGCGAGCGGCCAACCCGGATCCCCGCCGTCGCCGCGGCCCCGGGGATCGCCCGCGCCCGGTGGGCGGAGCTTCGCCGGACGGCGCTGCCGGCACCGCGCCAGATCGACCCAACGGAGACCGCGGCCGAGATCGAGCGGCTGAATGTCGCGGCCAACGACGCCGCGATGGAACTCATGGCGCTCAGCGACCGCGTCGCCGAGGAAGGCCACGAGGCGGAGTCGGCGATCTTCGCCGCGCATGCCGCGATCGCCTGGGATCCCGCCCTGATGAGCGCCGCGACCGAGGAGATCGAGGGGCGTCGCACCGACGCGATCGGCGGGATCGTCGCGGCCGGACGAGCAATCGCAGCCACGCTTGCGGCGGTCGACGACGCGCTTATTAGCGCCCGTTCAGCGGACATCCTTGACGTCGCGGACCGGATCGCCCGCCGGCTCGCCGGCTTGCCGGCGGAGGAGGAGCTCCTGCCCGAGCCGGCGATCGTCGTGGCCGTCGACCTCGCGCCGTCGCTGACCGCTACGCTGCCCCGCGAGCGCCTCCTGGGGATCGCCCTCGAGGCCGGCTCCCCCACCGCCCATGCCGCGATCCTCGCCCGCGCCTACGGGATCCCCGCCGTCGTCGGCGCGGCCGGCCTGCTCGAAGCCCTGCGAGCCGCGGGGCTCGACGCCGAGCTCGCGATCGACGGCGCCACCGGCGAGGTCGTGGTCGACCCCGACGAGGGCGACCGGGCGCGGTTCGAGGCCCGAGCAGCCGACCTCCAGGCTGCGCACGCACGCGACCTCGCCGAGGCGGCGCTCGATGCGGTCACGATCGACGGGACCGCGGTCACGCTGCTTGCCAACATCGGCGGCCCGGACGAGGCGGCCCCGGCTGTGGCTCTCGGCGCCAAAGGCGTCGGGCTGTTCCGGACCGAATTCCTCTTTCTCGAGCGGACGACGCCGCCGACCGAGGACGAGCAGACCGACGCGTATCGGGCCGCCATTGAGCCGTTCGGCGGAGCGCCGGTGACCATTCGCCTCCTCGATGTCGGGGGCGACAAGCCGATCCCCTACCTGCCGATGCCGCCCGAGGACAACCCGTTCCTCGGCGTCCGGGCGCTGCGCCTGGCCGAGAGTCGCCCGGACCTGTTCGTGACCCAGCTTCGCGCCTGCTACCGGGCGTCGGTCGCGGGACCCGTCAAGGTGATGGCCCCGATGATTGCGGATGGTCGCGACGCGGCAACGCTCCTGCGCCTGGCTGAGGAGGCGAGAACTGGGCTCGATGCGGAAGGCGTCCCGATCGGCGACGTCACGCTGGGGGTGATGCTCGAAATCCCGTCGGCGGCCCTGACGGGTCGCGCCTGGTTCGACCAGATTGGGTTCGCGAGCCTCGGGACGAACGATCTCCTCCAGTACACACTCGCCGTCGATCGCGGAAACCCTGCCCTCGAGGGCTACCGCGACTCTCTCCATCCGGCGCTCCTGCGCCTCGTTCGCATGTCGGTCGAGGCTGCGACCGCCACCGGGATCGACCTGTCCGTCTGCGGCGAGATGGCCGGCGATCCGGCGGCGGCCCTCGCGCTCGTCGGGCTCGGGATTCGTTCGCTGAGCATGAGTGCCCCGAGCCTGGCGGCGGTCCGGCGGGCGCTGCGGGGCGTGTCCCTCGCCGATCTCGAACGCGAAGCGACCGCCGCCCTCGACGACGCGTCGGCCGGCGAGGTCCGGCCGCGGTTCGAGCATCTGCTGTTTGCCTGAAGGGGCCCCTTTTCGAGGCGCTCCTCGTCAGGCCAGCGACGCGCTCCCCGTCCGGACCGCTAGGATTTCGACATGACCGACACGACCCCGACCCGGCCCGTCGAGGAGATCCAGGTCGCCGACATCGCCGATCGCAGGCGCTATGAGGCTCGCATCGGCGAACGCGTCCTCGGCTTCGTCTCGTACCAGCTCGATCCCGCCGCTGATCGGATCACGCTGGTCCACACAGAGGTCCTGCCCGACGCCGAGGGGATGGGCGTCGGCAGCCGGCTCGCCCGAGGAGCGCTCGACGACGCTCGTGCCCGCGGCTTGAAGGTCACCGTCGTGTGCCCGTTCATCACCGCCTACCTGAGGCGCCATCCGGGCGAATACGAGGACTTGGTCGGCAGCTGACCTCTCCGAGACAAACGGAAGCCCGCCGACTG
>Ga0307308_10000460_pt1 | contig 14500 bp, 13 predicted proteins | sample ER_DNA_195_FD_194501 | JGI IMG/M metagenome (GOLD analysis project Ga0307308, IMG submission 194501) | Bulk soil microbial communities from the East River watershed near Crested Butte, Colorado, United States - ER_DNA_195 | ecosystem: Environmental > Terrestrial > Soil > Floodplain | place...
AGATCCTGCGCGTGGCGCTGCCCGCGGCGGTGCTGGTTGCTGTCATCAGGGCGATCCGAGCGGATACGCGGCGAACCCGGACGATCGCGCTCGTGGCCCTCGTGATCGCCGTCGGCGCGGAGCTCGCACTTGCCAGCCGCTACCTCTCGGCCGAGCTCGTCGCGGCGGTCGTCCTCGGGCTGGCAATCGCGGGCCGCCCGATCCCGGGCCGGGCCCTCGCCGTCATCGGTCTGATCGGGGTCATGCTGTTCGTGTCCGTCGGCATCCTGAGAGCCTACGACCAGGCCGCGGGTCGAGAGCTCGACTTTGCGGTCGAGCGCACTGTCAACCGCGTCCTCATCATCGAGCCGCGAACCCTCGACGCTCTCCAGGCGGCGATCCCGGCTGAGCAGCCGTACTTTGGTGGCTTGACGTGGCTGCGCCGCCTTGGACCGCTGTTCGGGCGCGACGACATCCCGAACCTCGGGTACTGGATCTACCCCCGCATCTTCCAGGGGCAGGCCACGCCTGGGTATGCGGCTCCTGGGCTCGTCGGCGAGGCCTGGGCGAACTTCGGCTGGCTCGGGCTCGCGATGTTCGCGGTTTTGGGCATGCTGGTCGAGCGACTCGGAGCGTTCATCGGGCGCCGTCGCCGGGAGACCGCCGACATCGTCGTGGCCGCCCTGGCGACGTTGTTCGTCGCCCGGACGCATGCGATCGGGCTCAACGGGCTCCTGGTCCTCGTCGTCCTCGTGGCGGCCTGGCGGCTGCTGGTCGCGCCCGTTGGCGACCTGACGAAGGACCTTCGAGCGGCGGCGGCGTGGCGCCTCTGAACGCTAGGGCGTCGTAGACGGCGCCGCACTTGCCGGAGGCGGGCTTGCTGCCGGCCACTGGCCCATCGGCCGGATCGGCGGGAAGTTGGACCTGATCCAGTTGCGGCACACGGCGAGCTTCAGCTCGAACGACGTCCCGCCGACGCCGGCCGCGTACGTCGTCGGCCCGAACACGACTCGCTGGATTTTCGAGATGTCGGTCTTCGCGACGATCGCGAACAGGTCGGACGCGCGGGCAAGCGGCAGGTTGGTCCGAACGGTCTGGGAGGCAATCTGGAGAAGGCGCGGCAGCTTGGCCACGCCCTGGGACCGGACCTTGGTGAGAGCGGCCATGACGAGCTGCTGCTGGCGTCGGGCCCGGCCGAAATCGTTGTCGCCCTTGCGGCTGCGAGCGAAGATCAGGGCATCGTTTGCCCCGAGGTGGCTGCGGCCCGCCGGCAGACCCCAGCCCTCGTGGTGGGCCGTGACCCAGTAGTGGGCGTCGTAGTACGGCTTGTCGAGCGTGATGTCGACGCCACCGACCGCCCCGACGAGGTTCTTGACGCCCGCGAAACCGATGAAGACGTAACCGTCGATCTCGATGTTGAACGCCTTTCCGACGGCCGCGCTCAGGGCCACCCCACCGTTCCCCGTCGTCGACTGGAGGTGCTCGTACAGCGCGTTCACCTTGGCGCCGTACTTCGTTCCGTTGGTGAGCGGGAAGCCGGAGGTGTCGCGGGGGATCGAGAAGCCTGCCGCCTTGCCGGTCGTCGGGTCGACCGAGACGACCATGATCGCGTCGGTCCGGTTGCCCGGGTGTGCCGGCCGATAGTCGGAGCCGAGGAGAAGGACCGTCAGCCGTCCGTCGGTGCCGAGGAGTGGGTCGGCTCCCGGCGGGGCCGGCGTCGGGCTGGGGGTCGGCGAGACGTCCGGTTCCAGGGTCGGCTCAGGGGGCAGCGGCGGCAGCGAGGCGGCGGGGCTGGACTGCGGCGGATTGACCACTGCGACAGGCCCCGGACCCGTTGCGAGAACGAATGCGGCCGCCCCTCCGAGGGCCGCGACGAGCGCGATTGGGACGATCAGGGCGATGACACGCTGGACAAAGCCGAGCCTGCCCCAGACGAGAAGAAGTCGGTTCATGACCCGACGCTAGCACACAAGACGTCTCCTAACCCGCAGTACTTAGGTCCCCGGTCGACCCGGTTCGAAGGAGCCGTCGCTAGGCGGCGCATCCCGTGGCGAGGGCGCGTGAACTGCGCTCGCGGTCGACCCGCGGGACCCCGATTGCGCTCCGGACGGCGAGGCAGGCCGCGGCCGATTTCAGGGGCTGACCGCTCCCGTCGCCGTCGCGTAACGGCTGTCACTGCCGAAGAGAGCAACGGACAGGTCGGCGAGCTTCTTCGGGACGAGGACGAGGCGATAGTCCGGGGCCGTCATGTCTCGCAGCGCGTACGGCGGACCGAGAACTTTGCGAACGATGTTCGCGTCGTCGATCGATCGCCCGATCGCGAGCATCTCCTGGAGGCGATTCGGCGGAAAGCTCGTCTTGATGGTTCGCGTCGCGTCATCCAGCAGACCCGAGAGCTTGGGCAGCATCGCCGGATCGGAAAGCTTGTGCTCGAGGGCGACGAGCAGCTGCTGCTGCCGCCTGGCCCGCTCGAAATCGTTGTTCCCGACCCCCTTCCTCGAGCGGACGTAGGCGAGGGCCGTCGCCCCGTCAAGGGTGTGCCTGCCGGCCGAGAGATGGAAACCGATCCGACCCGGCTGTTTCCAGCCGCCATAGTTCGGGTCGTTGATGGCGCTTGCGTTCACGATCGTCACGCCGCCGACCCGATCGATCATCGCCTCGAAACCGTCGAGATTGATCGCCGCGTAGTAGTGGATCGGCACCCCCAGGAGATAACCGAGCTCCTTCGTCAGGGTCGTCACCCCGCCATCCGGGAACCGGCTCGGGTGTCGCTCCGCGTCGGTCATCAGGGCGTTGATCTTGCCGTGATAGGTGCCGCCGGACCAGAGCGGGAAATCGGCGATATCCCGTGGAAAGCTGATCATGGCGGCGGATCCGGTCGCCGGATCGACGCTGACGACCATGAGCGTGTCCGTCAGGGCGTGGGTCCGGATCTCGCTCGAATCGAGGCCGAGGAACAGGATGTTGATCCGCGACTGGGCGGTCGCCGGTGTCGTGACCGGCGTGGCCTCAGGCAGGATCGCAACGTCCTGTGAGCCGGACGGGGCCGGCGTGATGTCTGGCTGTGTCTGCTGCGAGAAGATCTTCGAATCGGCCTGGTAGAACGACCAGGCGAGATTCGCGGCGGCGGCGTGGCTGACCAGGACGACGACCACCATGACTGCAACGGCGCCGGACAGGGCGGGTCGCCGCCAGACGGTCCTCCCGCCGAGCCTCGACACGACGTCGACCATCGAGATGACGCGCCAGACCGCCAGCAGCCCGACGAGGACCACGATCGTCAGGGCCGTCCCCGGCGTCAGCATCTGGATGACCAGCGTTTCCGGGCCCTGCAGGAGCCAGCTCGCCAGGACGAGAGTGACCACGAGAATGGGCGCCGCGAACATGAGGCCGGTCCGTCGGGCGCCTGCATACCACTGGCCGAGACCCGGCCACAGAAACGACAGGAATGCTGCGATACCGGGCGAGCGCACCCGACGCCCCCCTCGAGGTTCGATGCTCACGGCGGGTGGGAGTCTAACACGCAGCCAACGGCCCTCCGTCGTGCCCGCGGAGGCTCTCCGGCGACCCTCCCACGCCGTCGATAGGCCGCCAACTGGATGCCTGAGTTACATCATCACGAGGCCGCCGTCGACGGCGAGGACCTGTCCGGTGATGAAGGCGGCCTCGTCGCTGGCGAGGAAGGCAACGGCGTTGGCGATCTCCTCGGTCGTCCCGAACCTGCCGAGCGGTGTCCGGTTCGTGATCTCGGCCTGGAGGGCGTGCGGCAGGTCCTTCGTCAGCTCGGTCAGGACGAAGCCCGGTGCGACGGCATTGCAGGTGATCCCGCGCGAGGCGAGCTCGCGGGCCGTCGCCTTCGTCAGCCCGATCAGTCCCGCCTTGGCCGCTGAATAGTTCGCCTGGCCCATCTGGCCGGCCTGACCGGAAACCGAGGTGATGTTGACGATCCGGCCGCCCTTCGCCTTGAGCATCGGCCGGGTCACCGCCTTCGTAGCGTAGAAGGCACCGAAGAGGTTTGTCTCGAGGACCTCCCGGAAGGCCTCGACGCTCATTCGCATGATCAGGTCGTCACGGGTGATGCCGGCGTTGTTGACGAGGATGTCGACCTTGCCGAACGCGTCGAGGGCCGCCTTGACGAGCGCGTCGGCTGCCTCCGGCTGCGAGACGTCGGCCTGAACGGCAAGCGCCCGGCGGCCGAGACCCTCGATCCCCGCCGTGGCTTCCTTTGCGGCTGCTTCGTTGCCCTTGAAGCTGAAGGCGACATCGGCGCCCTGGGTCGCCAGGCGAAGCGCGATCGCCCGCCCGATCCCGCGCGATCCGCCGGTGACGACGGCGCTCTTGCCCGACAGATCGATCATTCGGACCTCCAGATGCGGCGCGAGTTCGCCGCGGGACGTGCGGCGAGGGTCAGCCGACGGGCTGTCGAGCGTGCTCCGGCTCGCCTGGGACGACGTCGTCCAGGGGAACGTCGACCGGTCCGGGCCGGGCCATCAGTTCCGCGAGGGCGTCCGGGATCGGGTCGACCGAATCCCAGTCGACCGGCAGCCGGACGCTGACGTCCTCGGGACGGACCGCTGCGTCGCCGGCCCGGCCGCGGGCCGGATCCGCCGTCCAGTTGATCGTCACCGCGCCGCTCGTGAAGCCCGCCCCGAAGGCTACGATCACGACGTTGTCGCCGACTTTCACGCGGCCCTCGTTGACCGCCTCGGCGAGGGCGATGGGGACCGAAGCCGCGGACGTGTTCCCGTACTTGTCGAGGTTGACGAACATCTTGTCCATGGGCAGGTCGAGCCCCTTGGCGACGGCCTCGATGATCCGGATGTTGGCCTGGTGCGGCACGAACAGGTCGATGTCGGACGGCTCCAGGCCGGATCGGCGGATCGACTCGAGCGCGGTCGTGGCCATCGTCTTGGTCGCGAACCGATAGGTTTCCTTGCCCTCCATCCGGATGTAGTGCTCGCCACGGGCGATCGTCTCGGCGGACGACGGGCTCTTCGAGCCGCCGGCCGGCAGCCAGATCATGTAGGCGCCGCGCGGCTCGGTCGTCATCTCGACGCCCAGCGCACCGCCTGGCTCTTCGCTTGCCGACAGGACGACAGCCCCTGCGCCGTCGCCGAACAGGATGCAGGTGCTGCGATCCGTGTAGTCAAGGAACCGGGTGAGCAGCTCGGCGCCGATGACGAGGACGTGCTTCGCCAGCCCGGCAACGATGTAGGCCTGAGCAGTGGCGAAGGCGTAGACAAAGCCCGAGCAGGCAGCGGCGACGTCGAACGCGCCGGCCTTCGAGTTGCCGATGGCCTCCTTGACGAGGGCGGCGGTGGACGGCATCCAGTAGTCGGGCGTGAGCGTCCCGAGCAGGATCAGGTCGATATCCTCGGGTTCGATGCCGGCCGTCCGGATCGCCCGAAGACCGGCAACGGCGGCCATCGACGCCGTCGTTTCGTTGGCGGCGGCGACTCGCCGCTCGCGGATACCGGTCCGGCTCTGGATCCACTCGTCGGACGTGTCGACCATCCGCTCCAGATCGGCGTTGGTGAGGACCTGGGCCGGCGCGTACCGCCCCCAGCCGGTGACGTGGGCGTGAAGGACGGGGGCATTCACTGGAGATCCACCTCGATGAGCGGCTGCTTCGCCTTGACCAAGGTGCCGCTGTCGGGGACGACCCTGACGACACGTCCGGCGATGTCCGACTTGATCTCGTTGAATAGCTTCATGGCCTCGATCAGCCCGACCACCTGGCCCACGGCGAGCTCCCGCCCGACCTCGACGAACGGCTCCGATCCTGGCGTCGGCGATGCGTACCAGATGCCGGTCAGCGGCGCCTTGACGCTCGGGCGGGCTGGGGGACCGGCCGCCTGGCCGCCGCTCGGGCCCGTGCCACGGTCGGCCTCGCCGGGCGCTGTGCCCGCAGCAGGCTGGGCATCGGCAGCCGGAGGGGCGGCGATCGCCGCGACGGGCGGAGCAAGCGCCGCCGGCTTTCGGAGCACAACCGTCGTCCGGCCGGCCTCGACCTCGATCTCGGTCAGGTCACTCCGCTCGAGGATTGCCCCGAGCCGGTCGATCAGTCCGAGAAGGGACGCATCGCCGGGCTCGACTTCGGGCGTCGGCATCGCGGCCGCGGCGGTCTCCAAAGCCGGCGGTTCGGGTTCATCACCGACAGGCTCGGCGTCGACCCCGCCATCGATGTCCCGATCTGGAGCTGGACCAGGAGCGATGTCCGCGGCCAGATCGGGAGCGAGCGCATCGCCGGCGCTCACCAGGTCGGCCGGCGTGAACACCTCGTCGGCTGCCCCCGCGGCGGAACTTGCGGCGCTCGCGGCCGCTGCCGCGTCGGCGCCTCCGTCGGTCGGCCGGTCGAACGCGTCAGTCATTCGACCCACCGCCGGAAGATGAGCGCTGTGTTCTGGCCGCCGAAGCCGAACGAGTTCGAGAGGGCAAACTCGACGTCCTGGCTTCGGGCCTGTCCCGTCACGATGTCGATGTCGGCGGCCGCATCGTCCGGCTCGTCAAGATTGATCGTGGGCGGAACGCAACTCTCGCGGATCGTCTGGATCGACATGATGGCCTCGATCGCCCCGGCCGCGCCGAGCGTGTGCCCGATCATCGACTTGTTTGCGGTCACGGTCAGCGCTCCGAGGTGCTCGCCGAAGATCGTCCTGATCGCCTGCAGCTCCGCCCTGTCGCCCTCCGGCGTCGAGGTTGCGTGGGCGTTGACGTGGGCGATCTGGTCGGCGCTGAGGCCGGCTTTCTCGAGCGCCCGGCGGGCGGCGCGGACAGCTCCGATCCCGCCTGCCGCCGGAAGCGTGATGTGCGAGGCGTCCGCGGTCGCCCCGTAGCCGACGAGCTCGGCGAAGATCGTCGCGCCGCGGGCCCGGGCATGGCCGAGCTCCTCGAGCACGACGACGCCGGCACCCTCGCCGGGGACGAAACCGTCACGAGCCTTGTCGAAGGGTCGTGAAGCTCCTTCGGGGTCGTCGTTCCGGCGCGACAGCGCCCGCATCGAGTCGAAGCCTCCGACGAGCGGCTCGTAGACGCCGGCCTCGGAGCCTCCCGCGATCATCATGTCGGCGTCGTTGCGCCGGATCGTCTCGTATGACTCGCCAATTGCGTGACCGCCGGTGGCGCAGGCCGACACGGTCGTGAAGTTCGGCCCGGTCATTCCGAAGCTGATCGCGACCTGGCCGGCGCCGACGTTGGGGATTCCCATGGGGATGAGGAACGGACTGATTCGGTCGGGCCCGCGGAGGGCGTTGATCGAAATCCCCTCGACGAGCGTGCCGACACCGCCGAGGCCGGTCCCGAGGATGACCCCTGTGCGCTCTGCCTCCTCACCCTCGAGCTGGGCCGGCAACCCCGCCTGGTCCATCGCCTGGCGCGACGCCACCAACCCGAACTGGATGTAGCGGTCCGTCCGGCGGACCTCCTTCTTGTCGAGAATGTGGCTGGCGTCGAGGTCGCGGACCTCGCCGGCGATCCGGGCGGCGAGCCGCGACGGGTCGAATGACTCGATCGTCCGGACCCCGGAGCGTCCGGCGACCATCCCGCGCCACGTCGAAGCAACGTCGTTGCCGAGGGCCGTCAGCATTCCCATCCCGGTGACGACCACCCGCCGCGGTTCGGTCGGCCAGGTCGCCTTTGTGGCGGTCGAGGTCATCGGACCAGCTTCCCCGTTCGAACGGTTGCGGCGCGGTAGACATCGCCGGGCAGGCCGCGGGCGGAGATCGCGTTCGAGACGGCCATCGTGTCGAATTCCGTCCGCCGGATCTCCGCCGAGACGCTCTCGCCGTCGACCGTGACGAGGGCCCAGGACGCCGTGGGGTCGCCGTCGAAGACGTAGCCCGCGGATCCGTCGTTGACGATGATCTTCCAGCCGAGATCGCGCACTTCCGGCAGGTGGGTGTGGCCACAGGCGACGATCCTCGCGTCGGTGCGCGAGACGCGCTCGAGGATGACCGACGGGTCGAGGGCCTGGTCGAAGCCCTGCGTCTGCGAGCCCGGCGAGGCGTGGCAGGCGAGGAACATCGTCTCCTCGAGCCGGAGGCGCCGCTCCGATGGCAGCCGCCGCAGCCAGGCGAGTCGCTCATCGCCGAGCTCCTCGTGCGCCCATTCGGCCGCAGCCCGGAACGTGTCCGGCACGCCGTCGGTCATCCACGGGAACGCCGCCGAATAGTCGAAGTCGCCAACGGCGACGTCCGTGTTGCCCTGGACGACGATCGCCCCCTCGGCCTCGAGTTCTCGAACGCCGTCGACGGCGCCCGCCGGATCCGGCCCGTTGAGGACGAGATCGCCGGCGACGATCACCGCGTCGGGCTTCTCGCGGCGGATCGCCTTGCGGACGGCGTCGAGCGCGGACGCGTTGCCATGGATGTCGGACAGGATTGCGACCCGGGCGGTCATCGCAGCATGCCTTCTGGGGGGATGACGAAGCTCAACGTCGCCTCGCAGCTGACCTCGCCGTCGACGCTGGCGACACCTCGGGCCCTGCCGAAACGGCTGCCGAGCTTCTCCATCGTGACCTCGAGCCGAAGGACATCGCCCGGGACGACGACGCGCTTGAAGCGGCAGTCGTCGATCCCCGCAAAGAGCCCGATCCGCTCACCAAAGCCGGGCTGCTTGGCGACGTAGACGGCCATCGTCTGGGCCAGCGCCTCGACCTGGATCACGCCGGGTACAACTGGCAGACCCGGGAAGTGCCCCTGGAAGAACCACTCGGTCGCGGCCACGCCCTTGATACCGACGATCCGCTTCGCCTCTGCGTCGTATTCAACGATCCGGTCGACGAGGAGGATCGGCCAGCGATGCGGTATCAGGGCCTCGATCTCGCGCGTCGAGTGGATCGTGGTCAGCTTGGGCGGCGTCGCGGTCGCGGCATCGGTCACGGGCAGCTCCTGGTGGGGATGTCAGTGTGCGCCGCGGCGAGCGTGCCACGCGGGAAACTGGTTGCAGGTACGCATACGCGCGCGGTGATCCGAGGTTCCGGCTCGACGGCCACCGTCACGCTCGGGCCGCCGCCGCGAGGAACGCGGCGCTGCCAACACGGTCCAGCAGGTTTGTCGTGAACTTGCCGTCCAGGAAGACATCCGAGGCCAGCAGCGCCTTGTGGATCGCGATATTCGTGACGATCCCGTCGACGACCAGCTCGTCGAGGGCAGCGCCGGCCCGGGCAATGGCCGCGTCGCGGGTGGCGCCCCAGACGATGAGCTTGCCGAGCAGGGAGTCGTAGTACGGCGGCACCTCGTAGCCCGGGTACAGGTGCGAGTCCATCCGGATCCCGGGCCCACCCGGGGCGAGATAGCGCTCGACGACCCCGGCACTGGGCCGGAACTCGCGCTCCGGATCTTCGGCGTTGATCCGGAATTCGATCGCGTGACCGCGGATCGCGACATCGGCCTGGCTGAACCCGAGCGGCTCGCCCGCCGCGATCCGGATCTGGGTGACCACGAGATCGACACCGGTCAGCATCTCGGTGACCGGATGCTCGACCTGGATCCGGCAGTTGATCTCGATGAAGTAGAAGTTGCCGGCGTTGTCGACGAGGAACTCGAGCGTCCCGACGTTCTCGTAGCCCGCCGCGACCACCGCCCGGACGGCGCGCTCGCAGAGCTCCGTCCTGGCCGACTCGGAGAGGGCCGGGGTGGGGGCTTCCTCGAGGATCTTCTGGTGCCGCCGCTGGACGGAGCAATCGCGCTCGCCGAGATGAATCCCGTGGCCGTAGCGATCGACCGCGATCTGGACCTCGACGTGGCGGTTCTCGTCCAGCCACCGCTCCAGGTAGAGCGAGTCGTCGCCGAAGGCCGCCCGCGCCTCGGATCGACAGACATTGAGGGACGCCTCGAGCTCCCGTGGCGTCCGGACCATTCGCATGCCCTTGCCACCGCCGCCGGCCGCCGGCTTGATGAGCACCGGGTAGCCGACCCGCTCGCCCTCCGCGAGGGCGTGGGCGTCGTCGCGAAGGATGCCGTTCGAACCGGGGATCGTCGGCAGGCCGTGGCCGGCCAGCAGGCGGCGGGTCGACTCCTTCGATGCGAACCGCTCGAGCACGCTCGGGGGCGGACCGATGAATACCAGGTCGTGGGCCCGAACCACCTCGGCAAAGCCTTCGTCCTCGGACAGGAAGCCGTAGCCGGGGTGGATCGCATCGCAGCCCGTGACGATCGCTGCGCTGATGACGGCGGGGGCCGACAGGTACGAGCGCTTGGCGTCGGCCGGCCCGATGCAGATTGCCTCGTCGGCGAGCTGCACGGAAAGCGATTCGCGATCGGCCTCGCTGTAGGCGACGACGGCCTCGACACCGAGCGTCCGACAGGCACGGAGGATGCGCAGGGCGATCTCGCCGCGGTTCGCGATGAGGATCTTGCGGAACATTGCTCAGGGCTCCCGGCTCGGGCGGGTGGCGCGCCCGCCGGATGCACCGGAGCCGCCTGGGCCGCCGGCCGGGCCCGTCTCGTCGGCCGGCTCGATGACCACCAGCTCCTGGCCGTATTCGACAGTCTGACCCGGTTCGACGAGGCTCGCACCGACGACCCCGTCGATTGGCGCGACGACTTCCTGCGGGATCCCCAGCATGTCGACCGCACCCAGGCGATCGCCGGCTCGGACGCGACTCCCCGGCCGGGCGTCGGCCTTGGGCTGGTAGACACCGACGGCCGGCGAGGTGGCGACCGTCCGCAGGCCGTCGGTCTCATCGGGCGCCACTGCGGCCTCGCGTCCTTCGGCGCCGGGCCCGACGGGGATCAGCCCGGCGGGCGTCGAGCCGTTCGTCTGGTTGCCGGCACTGACTCGCGTCTCGCGCGTGTCGCGCGCTTCCTTCGCTGAGCGGTGCCCCTCGAAACCGGCCGGCTGATGGCCGTGACCAGCGTGGCCCGGCTGGGCTCGCGACGCGCGATCGCCGCTCCTCCGAGCGTGGCCAGTTGCATCGCCACCCGGCCGCCGGACGCGGACGCGCCACGACCCCTCGCGAATCTCGATCTCGCCGAGGCCGCTGTCGGCGAGCTTCGCGACGAGCGCCGGCAGCAGGTCGCGTGCCAGGCGGTCGATGGCGTCGTGGTCGACCTGCCGCTCTTCGACGGAACGCTCGCGCGGCGACGGATCGCCCGCTGAACGCTCCTTTGCCGGCCGGCCCGGCCGCTGCTCAGGCATCGTCAGACCTCGTCCCTGGCCGGCGGCTCATCGCGCCCGGCGGCCGGCAAAGACGGCAGGCCAGACCAGTCGAACCAGTTTCGGAGTCGGTCGGCGAAGCCGGGTCGAACGACCGGCCCGACGGGCGTGGTGTCCACCTCCGTATATGGGCCCATGTCGCGGAATCGCCGGTAACGGGCTTCGACGAGGTCGTCGATCGGCTGTCGGGCGAGGATGTCCAGCTGATCGAGGATGACCGTCCTGAGCCGGCGGCCGGTCTCGGCAGGATCCGTGTGCGCGCCCTCGCCGGGTTCCGGGATGACGATGTCGATGACACCGAGATCGCGCTGCTCGGCGGCCGTCATCCGCATCGCGGTCGCTGCGGTCGCCGCCTCGTCGGCCGTCCGCCACAGGATCGCCGCGCAGCCCTCGGGGCTGATGACCGAATAGACGGCGTTCTCGAGGGCGACGACGACGTCGCCGACCGCGATCGCCAGGGCCCCACCGGAGCCGCCCTCACCGGTGATTATCGCCACGATCGGCGTGCGAAGCCGACTCATCAGCCCGATCGAGCGGGCGATCGCCTCGGCGATCCCGCGTTCCTCGGATTCGGGGCCGGGATGGGCGCCAGGGACGTCGACGAAGGTGACGAGCGGCATCTGGAAGCGCTCGGCGAGTTCCATCGCCCGCATCGCCTTGCGGTAGCCCTCGGGATGCGGCATCCCGAAGTTTCGCCGGATGTTCTCGTCGGTGTCGGCCCCCTTCTGCTGGCCGATGACGACGACTCGTCGGCCACCGATCCGGGCGAAACCGGCAACGATCGCCTGGTCGTCCCCGAAGAGCCTGTCGCCGTGGATCTCGACGAAGTCGTCGGCCATGACGCCGAGCAGCTCGAGGATCCGCGGCCGGTGGAGGTTGCGGGCAAGCTGGACGCGGGCCCAGACCGCGTCGCGCGGATCGATCGGCCCGACGACCGGCGGCGGCGTCGCCTCGCGACCACGACCAAGCAGGCGATCAACCACCTTGGGCGCCTTCGTCGGCGATGACCGGTGCGGGAGCCTCGTCGCTTTCGGACGGATCAGAGGCGGGGGCGGGGCTCGTCGCGACGGCCTCGGGCTCGGGCGTCGCCGACTGGGCCGCGGGGGCAGCCGTGAGGGCTTCGGGTGCAGCGGCAACGCGCGCGGGTTCCAGCGACTCATGTGGCGACTCGGCTGACCTCTCCGTCGCGGGCGGCGTGTCGGCGGCAAGGATCGGCTGGGAAACCGGCTGGGTCGGCGCCTCGACCGGGGCGATCGGCCGGGTCGAGCGACTGGGGCCGGGGCCGTTGGTCGGCGCCGGCGACGGCGGCTCCGGTTCGCTCGGCATGACCCGCTCCGCCAGGGTGGTGAGGAACGACAGCGGCCGGAAGGACGGCAACCCGAGCGGCTCGACATCGCCGTTCGTGCCGTTCGTGCGGGACGCGGGGACGAGATACCCAAGGAGCATGGCGATCTCTGCACGGAGCTTCGAGCGATGCACCACCCGGTCGATGAACCCGTGCTCGAACAGGAACTCCGAACGCTGGAACCCGACCGGCAGCTCCTGGGCGATCGTGCCCGCCGAGACCCGCGCTCCGGCGAAGCCGATGAGGGCATTCGGCTCCGTCAGGTTGACGTCGCCGAGGACTGCGAATGAGGCGAAGACGCCGCCCGTCGTCGGGTCCGACAGGACGCTGATGAACGGCACGCCCGCGGCACGGAGCCGCTCGAGCGCCCCGACCGTCTTGACCAGTTGCATCAGCGCAAGCGTGCCCTCCTGCATCCGCGCGCCGCCCGACGCCGACACGACGATGAGCGGCATCCGCTGGACGAGCGCGTATTCGGCCGCTCGGGTCACCTTCTCGCCGACGACCGCGCCCATCGAACCGCCCATGAACCCGAAGTCCATGACGCACAGGGCGACGGGCCGGCCGTCGATCGTGGCCGTTCCCCATGCCGCGGCGTCGCGCATCCCGGTGGCAAGCTGAGCGGCGGCGACACGATCGGGGTAGGTCTTCTGGTCGACGAAGTTGAGCGGATCGACAGATTGGAGTCCCGCATCGCGCTCGACGAACGTGCCCTGATCGACCAGGAGCCCGATCCGCGCGTCGGCCGACAGGCGGAAGTGATGGCCGCAGTTCGGGCAGACGCGCTGGACCTTGTCGAGCTGCTTGTTGAAGAGCATCTCCTCGCACGACGGGCACTTCGTCCAGAGGTCGGGCGGGTAGGCGTCGCGGCGAGGCCGGAATGACGGCAGCTTGATCGGCATGTCAGTCGAGCCGCCCGGCGTGGACGGCGGCGAGTCGCGCCTCGCGGACCGCCCGCGCCGCACGGACCATCGCACCCCCTCGGCGGGCGGGCCGCGCGCGCCACGCGACCCAGGCCGCGCCGGCGAGCGAGATCGCGGCGGACGTGAGGGCCCCGCCGATGAGCAGTGGCCGGCTGAGCTCGCGTCGGTCGAGATCGTCCTCGTCGTCGAACAGGAAGACGTCCTCGTCGCGGCCGTCGCCCTCGAGCGAAGCCTGGCCCAGAATCCCGATCGGGACGACGCCACCCTCGGCGCCGACGGCCGCCGGCATCCGGAGCGCGGCAGCCGCCTCGGCGAGGCGCGAGGCCAGCCGCTCCTCGAACCGGAACGACGGGTGGACACGAACGAGATCACGGCGAAGCTGGTCGGCCGCATCGCGCAGGGCCGGGTTCAGGAGAGCGTCGACAGGTCCGATCGACGGGCCGCCGGTGGCGCGGTCGAGGACGCGCTCGAGATAGCGATCGGTCAGGAGCGCCTCGACTTCCGAACCGTCCCGTTCGAACAGGGTCACCTGGATCGCCCGCCGCGGCCCAGGTCGCGGGCGACGGTCCGGAGCGCCCGGTGGATGAGGACCCTCACAGCCCCCTCCGACCGGCCGAGGACGCCGGCGATCTCCGCCGTCGACATCTCCTCGACGAAACGCAGGACCACGGCCCGCCGGCGATCTGCCGGCAACCGCCCGACGGCTCGCCAGGCGGCGGCAGCCTCGTCGCGGACGGCGACACCTCCCTCGACGTCGAGTGGGTCGGCCACGAGCGCGGCGGCCTCGATCGGCGCCTGTGGGTGACGGCGGCGGCCGCGCCGCTGGTTGGCCACGACGTTGCGAGCGATCCGGAAGAGCCAGACACGGAACGTCGACGCACCATCTCCGTCCCCGGGGCGTGCTCGCTCCTCGAACCGATGGAGGTTGGTAAGGGCGGCCAGGAACGTCCGCTCGGTGGCGTCCTCGGCCTCGTGATGGTCGCCGAGCTCGTAGTACGCGTAGCTGTACACCTGTGCGAGATACCTGCGATAGAGGGCGTCGAAGCTGGCCGGGTCGCGGCGCGCCTCCTCGACGAGCGCGCGATCCCGGTCGAGA
>Ga0307308_10000466_pt1 | contig 14460 bp, 11 predicted proteins | sample ER_DNA_195_FD_194501 | JGI IMG/M metagenome (GOLD analysis project Ga0307308, IMG submission 194501) | Bulk soil microbial communities from the East River watershed near Crested Butte, Colorado, United States - ER_DNA_195 | ecosystem: Environmental > Terrestrial > Soil > Floodplain | place...
CCCCGACGGACGGGTGCTTCGCGTACAGCCGCTCGTGATGGTCGCGCATGACCTCGCCGAGACGTCGCGAGTTCTCGAGCAGCCCGTCCTCCTCGTACACGGAGATGTTGGCGAGAGCCGCTGCGCAGCTCACCGCGTGGCTGCTGTAGGTCAGGCCGCCGTAGTAGAAGTTTGTGTCGAAGTGCTTCGCGATCTTGTGGTTCATCGCCACCGCGCCGAGCGGCAGGTACGACGAGGTCAGGCCCTTGGCCATCGTCAGCAGATCCGGTACGGTGTCCCAGTTGTCGACCGCGAACCAGCGCCCGGTCCGGCCGAATCCGGCCATCACCTCGTCGGCGACCATGAGGATGTCGTAACGGTTGCAGATCTCGCGGACACCCTGGACATAGCCGTCGGGCGGGATGAGGATGCCGTTCGTCCCGACGATCGTCTCGAGGAAGATCGCCGCGATCGTGTGGGCGCCTTCGTAGCGGATGACATCCTCGAGGCCCTGGAGGCTTTCGGCCGCCGGTCCCGGCTCCTTTTCACCCCAGCGATGGGTGTCCGGGTAGCGGACGACGCCGACGATGCCGGGCTCGTTGGCCCAGCGCCGCGGGTCGCCGGTCAGCGTCATCGCACCGAGTGTCGCTCCGTGGTACGAGCGATACCGGGCAAGGATCTTGTGGCGGCCGGTGAAGGCGCGCGCGATCTTGATCGCGTTCTCGATCGCCTCCGCCCCGCCGAGGGTCAGGAACACCTTGTCGAGGTCGCCGGGGAGGATCTCGGCGAGCTTTGCCCCGAGGCGAGCCCGCGGCTCGGTCGCGAACGCCGGCTGGACGTACTGGAGCTTCGTCGCCTGGGCGGTGATCGCGTCGATGACCCGTCGGTCTCCGTGGCCGATGTTGACCGACATCAGCTGGCTGTTGAAGTCGAGGATCCGGCGGCCCTCGGGGGTGTAGAGGTAGACGCCCTCAGCTCGATCGATGGCGATCGGGTCGATCGCGCCCTGGGCCGACCACGAAAAGAAGGTGTGCTCGCGGGAGAGGGCGACGATCTCTTCGCTCGTCATCTGCCCGGGTGCGGTGCTGATGCCCATCGTCCACCTCTTCGGCCTGGCCGGCCGTGCTGCGAGGACCGGTTCACGCGACCGGCCGCTGCGACGGCTGGGCATGGCCTCGCCCGGTCCGCGCGCCCCTCCGAATGACCGCGAGAGTACAGCACTCGTGGCCCTCCCGAGCGCCGTCCTGGGCGCCGCGCGCGTGCGAATTGCTCCGATAGCGAACGCCGCCGGAAATCGCTTCCGCCGGGCTCGATGCTCCGAGATCGGAATCCGCTTTAGGACGAACAGGGCGTAATCAACATGAGTTTGACGGGCGTTCGGAATCGGACGATCGACGAGCAGGTCGGCCCGTCGATTGACGTGCCGCGGCGTCAATCCGGTGCAACCGGCATGGTCATGCCAGTCGCATTGCAACCGGCCCGCGATTGCGCCCGGACATGGGCCTCGAACGCCCGCCAGACGGGCTGATTCGGCCCGCCCACCGGTGTACGCTTCGCCTTCTTCCGACGACCATTCAGTCGCACCGAAATCAAGACGTGGAGGGCGAACGACCGATGCCGCGCAACGTCCGAGGGGCGCTCCTGCAGGCGACCTGGACCGGCGACAAGGAATCCATGATCAAGAAGCACGAGGCCGCGGCCCACGATGCCGCCAAGCAGGGCGCCCAGGTGATGCTCTTCCAGGAGCTCTTCTACGGCCCCTATTTCTGCCAGGTCCAGGACACCCAGTACTACAGCTATACGGAGCTCATTCCGGACGGCCCCACGACGAAGCGGATGCAGGATCTGGCGAAACAGACGGGCATGGTCCTCGTCGTGCCGATGTACGAGGAGGACGAGACCGCATCGGGGATCTACTACAACACCGCCGCTGTCATCGACGCGGACGGAAAGTACCTCGGCAAGTACCGCAAGACGCACATCCCGCACGTCAAGGGCTTCTGGGAGAAGTTCTACTTCCGGCCTGGCAACCTCGGCTATCCGGTTTTCGAGACGGCGGTCGGAAAGGTCGGCGTGTACATCTGCTACGACCGCCACTTTCCGGAGGGCGCCCGGGCGCTCGGGCTCAACGGGGCGGAGATGGTCTTCATCCCCAGCGCGACGTCGCGGGGCCTCAGCGAGTACCTGTGGCGGATCGAGCAGGTCTCGCACGCAGTTGCGAACGGGTACTTCGTCGGAACGATCAATCGGGTCGGGATCGAGAAGGAGATCGGCGACGACGACTTCTACGGCCAGAGCTACTTCGTCGACCCGCGCGGTCAGTTCATCGGAGAACTGGGATCGGCCCACGACGAGGAGCTGATCGTCCGGGACATGGACCTCGACAAGATCACTGAAGTCCGCCAGACGTGGCAGTTCTACCGAGATCGCCGGCCGGACGCATACGACGATCTCGTCCGACCGTAGCGGTGTCTGTCGCGACGTCTCGCGGCCGCCACGCCTCACGGCACTGAACCTTTTGGCGTCCGGCTCGATATAGGTCTGACGGCGCGGCTCGAGCGGCTGGAGGAGACCGATCGAGCCGCGCCCTTCTGTGTCGCCGGCTCGCTCGCGGGTATCGGGCACCGAGTGCCGGGTGTACCCTCTCGCCTCTCGTCGGCCGACGAGCCAGAGGCTGGAGTCCTCACCCGCGATGCAGTTCGGTTTCACCCTCAAGCCCGACCATAGCCTCGAGCGAACGATCGACCTGACCCGCCGCGCCGAGGCTGCGGGCTTCGAATACGGCTGGCTGTTCGATTCCCACGTCCTCTGGCGCGAGCCGTACGTCCTCCTGACGCTCATGGCCCAGGCGACGGAGCGGATGCGCCTCGGCACCTGCGTGACCAACCCGGCGACGCGCGAACCGTCGGTGACCGCGTCGGCCCTTGCCGTCCTCGACGAGCTGTCGGGCGGGAGGATGGATCTCGGTATTGGTCGGGGCGACTCCGCGAGGCGCGTCCTCGGCAAGCCGCCGACGACGATGGTGACCCTTGAGGAGGCGATCGTCGCGATCAAGGGTCTCGTCGAGGGCCGATCGGTCGCATACGAGGGCGCCGAGCTGCGTCTACCGTGGACGGGCAATTGGACGCTGCCGGTCTGGGTCGCGGGCTACGGCCCGATGGCTCTGGCCATGACCGGTCGGATCGCCGACGGCGTCATCCTCCAGCTCGCCGATCCGGACCTGGTCGAGTGGTTCGTCGCCCAGATCCGGGCCGCCGAGGTCGCGGCGGGACGGCCGGCCGGCTCCGTCCTCGTCCAGGCGGCGGCCCCAGCTCATGTCGGCCAGCTCGAGGACTGTCGGGAGCGGACACGCTGGTTTCCGGCCCTCGTCAGCAACCACGTCGTCGATCTCGTCAACAAGTATCCGCGCGAGGAATTGCCGGAATCGCTGACGGGCTACGTCCGTGACCGGACGGGCTACGACTATCTCCACCACGCCGAGGTTGGCTCGTCGAACGCCGGCTTCGTCGGCGACGAGGTGACCGACCGGTTCTGCGTCATCGGCTCCGTCGACGACCATCTGGCCAAGCTTCGGCGCCTGGCCGAGGTCGGTGTCGACCAGTTCAACGTGTACCTGATGAACGGCGACGAGGAGCAGATGCTCGAGATCTACGGTCGCGACATCATCCCGGCGCTCGCCGACCTCGGGGCCCGAACCGGGGCCTGACGCCCGGTGCATCCTGGCGACACCCACGCGGCCCGCTTGTGCGGTGCGGTGTGGTCCGGGACGGTACCTGGCCCGACAGTCGGGCTGTTCGACGGGACTTCGATGCGTCATGGTTGGGCGATCCAGTACCGGGAGACCCACGATGCAACTGCCGTCCCGAAACCTCCGCCGCCACGATCCGTTCTGGGATCTCGATGGCAAGGCCGCCCGCCGCTCCCGATACCAGAGACGCTTCCTGCGCAGCGGCGTAGTGGTGCTCGCAGCAATCTTCGTTGCGGTGGTAGTCGCCCGGCTTCCTTCGTTCGACCCTCAGCTCATCACCACCAACGGCAGCCTGCGGCCCGTTCTCGCGGTCGCTCTCCTGCTCCTGCTGATGAGCTGCATCCTCGTCGCCGCGGCCCGGATCCGGACAACGTCCGAGGGCTGACACAGAGCGTTCCCGCGGCCCGGCCGCCCGGTCGGTCTTCTCAACGCGGTCGCCACCGGTCCGTAGCTGTCCACCCTGCTGCGTTCCGGCCGCTCGGCATGGCTGCGCCGGTCGTATCCTCACCTCCTTGCCACCTTCGCGGACGGCGGGGGCCGTCTGAACGTGAGACCGGAGGATCGACCGGATGCGGACGCTCATCACCAACGCGATCGTTGTCGGCGCCGACGGCTCGACCCCGGCAGATGTCCTCATCGAGGACGAGACGATCGCGGCGATCGGGGCGGACCTCGGGTCGCGTGGACTCACGGCGGACGAGACCATTGACGCCGCCGGCAGGTGGGTCATCCCCGGCGGCATCGACGTCCACACTCACATGGAGCTGCCCTTCGGCGGGACGTTCGCCAAGGACACGTTCGAGACGGGGACTCGGGCGGCGGCGTTCGGTGGAACGACGACGATCGTTGACTTCGCGGTCCAGTCACGCGGCAAGTCGCTTCGCGAGGGGCTCGACGCCTGGCACGCCAAGGCCGAGGGCAACGCCGTCGCCGACTACGGCTTCCACATGATCATGAGCGACGTCAACGACGACACCCTCGCCGAGATGGACCAGCTCGTGGCCGAGGGCATCCCGGACTTCAAGCTCTTCACCGCGTATCCGGGCGTCTTCTACAGCGATGACGGCGCGATCTTCCGGGCGATGCAGCGGACCGCCAGGAACGGCGGGCTGATCATGATGCACGCCGAGAACGGGATGGCGATCGACGTCGTCGCAGGCGACGAGGTGGCCGCCGGCAACACCGATCCCTACTACCACGGCGTCGCCCGTTACCCGATCTTCGAGGGCGAGGCGACGAACCGGGTCATTCGACTCGCAGAGGCCGCCGGCGTCCCCGTCTACATCGTCCACCTCTCCGCCCGGGATGCCCTCGAGGCGGTTCGCGCCGCCCGCGACCGCGGCTCGATGACGTTCGCCGAGACCTGCCCGCAGTACCTCTTCCTGTCGCTCGACGACATGGGAAACGGCTTCGAGGGGGCCAAGTTCGTCTGCTCGCCTCCCCTTCGGTCGGCCGACCACCAGGTCGAGCTCGGGCGGGGCGACTTCAGGAAGATCCCGAACGGGCTGCCAGGCGTGGAGGATCGCGTCGATCTCCTGCACGACGGCGGCGTGGTCGACGGCCGGATCAGCAAGGAGCGATGGGTCGAGATCATCTCGACGGCCCCGGCGAAGCTGTTCGGGATGTATCCCAGGAAGGGAGCGATCGCCGTCGGGTCCGATGCCGACATCGTCGTCTACGACCCGAACGCCAAGCGGACCATCTCGGCTGCGACGCATCACATGGACGTCGACTATTCGTGCTACGAGGGTCGGACGGTCCAGGGTCGCTCGGATATCGTGCTGTCGCGCGGAGCGGTCATCGTCCGCGACGGCGAGTTCACCGGCCGGCGTGGCCACGGTCGGTTCATCAAGCGAGCGACTGCCGATCACGCCCGGCTGGGCTGACGGGACGACCGGTGGGCGCCGACCCTGACGGGCGGTGACCAGTCAATGCACACGAAAACCGGGCCGCGCGTGTCACACGGCCCGGTGGTCCCCCCAGTTGTCAGAAGGCGCGTGCGCGGGACCCGCGGCTCGCTCGCACGAGCGCCAGCACGAGGCAGGCCCCGATCACGGCGATCACGATGCTGCCAACGTTGAGCCCGTTGACAGTCCCGACGCCAAGCGCCGAGGCGACGAAGCCTCCGACGATGGCGCCGACGATGCCGAGAATGATCGAGCCGACGATCCCCAGGCCGCCGCCCATCAGGAATTCGGCGATGACCCCGGCGACCAGGCCGAGGATGATCCAACTAACCAGGCCCATGACGTGCCTCTTGCTGCGAGTTGTGAGCAAGTCGCCCCCCAGCGACTGACCCGAGCCTCGCAGATCGGGCGCGAAGGATCGGTTCCGGTCGGACCCATCGCCGAATCAATCACCTTGCGACTGCCCGCTCTCGTGCGCCGGGGCTGGCGCGTCAGGCGCCGCGTCGCAGAACGCTCAGCGTGTCCTCGGGAAGCCGAGGTCGACCTTCGACGTCCCCGGATCTGGCCAGCGGCTCGTCACGACCTTGCCCCGCGTGTAGAACTGAATGCCCTCGGGCCCGTACATGTGAAGGTCGCCGAACAGCGAGCTCTTCCAGCCGCCGAAGCTGTAGGAGGCGACCGGCACCGGGATCGGGACATTGATCCCGACCATGCCCACCTCGACCTCGAACTGGAAGGCCCGTGCGGCGCCGCCGTCCCTGGTGAAGATCGCGGTCCCATTGCCGTACGGGTTGTCGTTGACGAGACCGACGGCCTCTGTGTAGGTCGGGACGCGGACGACCTCGAGAACCGGCCCGAAGATCTCGTTCCGATAGCTGTCCATCGCCGGCGTGACGTGATCGAGCAGCGATGCTCCCAGGAAGAAGCCGTCACCGCCTGCCAGCGGGTGATCGCGGCCATCGGCGACGACTTCGGCGCCCTGTTCCTCGCCTTTCGCGAGATACGAGGCGACCTTGTCGCGATGCTCGCGCGTGACGAGCGGACCCATCTGTGCCGTCGGGTCGGAGCCGGGCCCGACGGTGATCTTCGGAAGGCGTTTGCGGATCGCCTCGACGAGCGGATCTGCGACGTCGCCCACGGCGACAACGACGCTGATCGCCATGCACCGCTCGCCGGCACTGCCATAGGCCGCGGATACAGCGGCGTCGGCGGCCATCTCGATGTCGGCGTCCGGCAGGACGACCATGTGGTTCTTGGCGCCACCGAGCGCCTGGACACGCTTGCCGTTCTTCGTCCCGGTCTCGTAGATGTGGCGCGCGATCGGCGTACTGCCGACGAAGCTGACCGCCCGGATATCGGGGTGATCGAGGATCCGATCGACCGCCACCCGATCACCCTGGACGACATTGAACACGCCGTCCGGCACGCCCGCCTCCGCCAGCAGCTCGGCGAGGTAGAGCGACGCGGACGGGTCCTTCTCGGACGGCTTGAGGATGAACGTGTTGCCGCAGGCGATGGCGTTGGCGAACATCCACATCGGGACCATTGCCGGGAAGTTGAACGGCGTGATACCGGCGACGACGCCCAGCGGCTGGCGGATCTGGTAGACGTCGACCCCGCCCGAGACCTGCTCGCTGAAGGCGCCTTTGAGGAGGTGCGGGATCCCCGTCGCGAACTCGAGGTTCTCGAGACCGCGGGCAATCTCACCGAGGGCGTCCGACGGAACTTTGCCGTGCTCGGCCGTGAGGTGGGCCGCCAGGTCGGTCCGATGCTGGTCGACGAGGTTCCGGATGCGGAACATGATCTCGGTCCGGCGCGACAACGACGTCGCGCGCCAGCCAGGGAACGCGGCTTTTGCTGCGGCGACGGCAGCGTCGACGTCCTCGGCCGAGGCGAAGTCGACCTCGCGGGCCAGCCGCCCCGTGGCCGGGTCGTAGACAGGACCGGTCCGCCCGGACGTCCCGGCGACCAGCTTGCCACCAATCCAGTGATGGACTCGCTCGCTGCTCGGCGGCGCGTCCGGCCGGGTCGAACCCGGCGCCGCGACCTGCGTCATGTCTGGCCTCTCGTCCTCGTCGTCAGTGGGCCGCCGGGAGGGCCCGGCGCGTCGGAAGACGTTCAGATTACCCCGTCGTGGCGACCGGTGATTGCGGACGTTCCCGGCGAATGAGCACGACGATCCCGATGAGCGAGCCCACGAAGATCCCGAAGTCGATGATCTGTTCGGCTCGGAACGGTCCCGCCACGACAGGATCCCGCCAGGTGCCGGCGACGATGGCGCGTCCGATCGCCCACAGCCCCAGGGCGAGGAGAAACGCCCGGCCATCGGGTCGGCGGAGGCCCGGGACGGCCAGGAGAACCATCACCAACGCGAGGACGAAGAAGCAGGCGAGGCCCTCGTAGGCCTGTGACGGATGCGACGGGATGTCGGCGCCGAGGGAGGCCCACGGCCCGGGGCCCAGGTACGCGGTGGCCGACGTCGCATCGGTTGGCTGGCCCTGGCCGTCGCCACCGAGGACGCCCGCAAGCTTGCCCATCCCCGCCGCGAGCAGGAACGGCAGGGTCGCGACATGGAACCAGCGTCCGGCCCAGCCGTCGAGGAGCGCCGCCACGGCTCCGCCCGTGAGGCTCCCCCCGATCACGCCGACCGAGAGCTGGAGGCTGCCGACGCCTGGGTCGAGTATCGCGCCCGGGTTGGCCGCGAAAAAGGCGGGGTGGAGCACGACGTACCCGAGGCGCCCGCCGATGACCGCGCCGGGCACGATGCCGAGGACGACGAAGATCAGGTCGTCTGCCCGGAGCTCGAGTGAACGGGTGCCGATCGCGGCGATGACGAGGGCCACGAAGATTGCCGCGGCGATGCCCAGCGTCTCCCAGCGGACGACGCCATCGCCGACATGCAGGAACGGATCGAAGTCGAACGCGATGACGGCGGTCGGCACGGGCGACAGTGTAACGAGCGCCGATGGCAAGGACTCGCGCGATCGGCACGAGCGCGACAGGCGCGACCGGCGCGACCGGCGCGTAGCGCTGAGGACATCCGGCTTTCCTGTCAATTAGCCGACACTTCGACTGTCGTCCCGGCGCTCACCCGCTCGTCACGGCGACGACGATCATCTTGTCCGGACGACCGTTCTGGGGAGCGGGCGCCGCGGGCGTGCAGGGCACGCCGAGGGGAAAGCCTGGGGGGAGTGATCGAGGCCCGTGGGGGGACCTCGATCCACGACGGCGCAGGCGTCCGGCCCTAGGGGGGACGGGCCGGGCGCTTGGTCGTCTCACGGGGAATGCGATGGATCACGCTATCCCGATTGCCGCACCGTCGCTGACGGTCCGCCTGCTCGGCCGACTCGAAGTCGAGATCGCCGGAGCGCCGGTACGACTGTCCGGACGGCACGCCCAGGCACTTGCGGCATTGTTGATCCTGCAGCCGCGTCCTCGCCTTCGCGATGCCATCGCGGCGGATCTCTGGCCGGAATGTGCCGGCCCGTCCGCCTCGTCACTGCGCCAGGCACTGTGGCTCGTCCGGACGGGCCTGGCGAATGCCGGCATCGACCCCGAGGCGATCCTCGCCGTGGAGCAGGACACCCTTGGGATTCACAGGGCGGCGCGGATCGAGCTCGACGTGTGGCGCTTCGAGTCGCTCCTCGACGATGGACCGGAGGCGACCAGGGCGGCTCTGGCCATCTATCGCGGCGATCTCGCCGAGGGGCTCGGAAACGAGTGCTTCGCCGTCGAGCGAGAGCGCCTGTCGGATCGGTACGAGGACGCGCTCGCGGCGGTTGCGGAGGAGCGGCTGGCCGCCGGCGATCTCCGGGCCGCACGGCGGGCGGCCGTGCTGCTGCTGAGCCGCGACTCGCTTCGCGAGGAGGCCCACGCCGTCCTGATCGCCGCCTACGGCTTGACTGGCAGCCGGTCACAGGTCGTCCGCCAGTACCGCCGGGTCAGCTCGATCCTGCGGGCCGAGCTCGGCGTTCCACCGCTGCCCGAGACCGAGGCGGCCTATCGCCTGGCGCTGGCGCGGGTCCTCGAACGGTCCGCCGATCGCGCCTCCGCTCACGTCTTCGAGCGTCGCTCCGCGGCTCGCGTGTTCGTTCGAACCGCCTGAGACCGCGCGCCGGTCGCCCATCGGGCTCCTACCGGGCCACGGAGGGCGGCGGCTCAGCCGAGCTTGGTGACGAGCTCCTTGACGGCCGCCGCCGAACGATCGAACGCTGCCTGCTCGTCGGCTGTCAGCGTGATCTCGAAGACCCGTTCCATCCCGGCCGCGCCAAGGACGACCGGCACGCCCACGAACAGATCGTGCGTCCCGAACTCGCCCTTGAGCAGGACCGCGCAGGGCAGTACGCGCTTGCGGTCGAGCAGGATCGATTCGACCATCTCGAAGGCCGACGCGGCCGGCGCGTAGAAGGCGGAGCCCGTCTTGAGGAGGGCCACCACCTCCGCGCCGCCGTTTGCGGTCCGTTCCTCGAGCGCCTTGACCCGGTCGGCCGGGAGGAGCTCCGTGATCGGCACGCCGGCGACCGTCGAGTACCGCGACAGCGGGACCATCGTGTCGCCGTGGCCTCCGAGGACGAAGGCGTGCGTGTCCTCGACCGACACGCCCAGCTCCTGCGCGATGAAGGTCCGGAATCGGGCCGAGTCGAGCACGCCCGCCATACCGAGGACGCGCTCGCGCGGGAAGCCGGAGGCGGTCAATGCGACGTGGCACATCGCGTCGAGCGGGTTCGTGACGATGATGAGGATCGCATCGGGTGACTGCTTGGCTGCCTCCGTGACGACCGCCCTCACGATCCCTGCGTTCTTCGCCAGCAGGTCGTCGCGGCTCATCCCCGGCTGACGAGCCAGGCCGGAGGTAACGACGACGATGTCGGACCCAGCCGTGTCCGCGTAGTCATTCGTGCCGGTGATCCGCGCGTCGTGGCCGACGACCGGAGCCGCCTCGGCCAGGTCGAGCCCCTTGCCCTGGGGCAGGCCCTCGACGATGTCGATCAGGACGACGTCGGCCAGACCTGCCTCGGCGATCCGCTGGGCAGTCGTCGCGCCGACGTTGCCGGCACCGATGACCGTGACCTTGTTACGGGCAGAACGGGGCATTCGCTACTCCTGGCTGAGGTCCGGACTTACCCCGGCATCCTACTGCGGAGGCTCGATCAACCCGCGCCTCCTGCGCCGCTTCAGTCGATCCGCGGGCCGGCCTTGCGGACCGCCGGCGGGACGCCGTCGGCGTAGCCTTCGAAGTTCTCGGCGAACATCCGGGCCAGTTTGCGAGCCTGGACGTCGTAGGCGGCCTGGTCCTGCCAGGTCGAGCGCGGTTGGAGGAACTCCGCGGGCACGTCGGGGCAGCTGCTCGGGACCTCGACACCGAAGATCGGATCGATCGTCATCGGGACATCGTCGAGCTCGCCGTTGAGGGCGGCTCGGACCATCGAGCGGGTGTGATCGATGTTCATCCGTTCGCCCGTGCCGTACGGACCGCCCGTCCAGCCGGTGTTCACGAGCCAGACGGGTACGTCCCAGCGGCCGAGCCGGTCGATGAGCATGGCCGCATATTCGCCGGGGTGGCGCGGCATGAATGGCGCCCCGAAGCAGGTCGAGAACGTCGCCTTCGGCTCCTTGACCCCGATCTCGGTGCCGGCCAGCTTGGCCGTGTAGCCGCTGATGAAGTGGTAGGCGGCCTGATCGTGGGTCAGGCGCGAGATCGGCGGCAGGACACCGAACGCGTCGGCCGTCAGCAGCACGACATGCCGGGGCTGGCCGGCCATACCGGTCGGGTCGGCATTGCCGATGAATTCGAGCGGATAGGCACCCCGGGTGTTCTCGGTGAAGCGATCCGAATCGAGGTCCAGCTCGCGGGTTTTCGGGTCGAGATCGACGTTCTCGAGGATCGTCCCGAACCGCTTCGTGGTCTGGAAGATGTCCGGCTCGTACATCGGCGAGAGGCGGATCGTCTTGGCGTAGCAGCCGCCCTCGAAGTTGAAGATGCCGTCGTCGGCCCAGCCGTGCTCGTCGTCGCCGACGAGGCTCCGTTCGGGATCGGCCGACAGGGTCGTCTTGCCGGTCCCCGACAGGCCGAAGAAGACTACCGAATCGCGATCGCGCCCGACGTTGACCGCGGAGTGCATTGGCAGGACGCCCTCGTCGGGCATGAGGTAATTCATGACCGTGAAGGCGGCCTTCTTGATCTCGCCGGCATACTCGGTGCCGACGATGATGATCTCCATCCGCCGGAGGTGAACGAGGATCGCGGTCTCGGAGCGGGTCCCTTCGGTCGACGGATCGGCCTTGAACGACGGCACGTTGATGATCGTGAAGTTCGGCTGGAACGTCGCCAGGTCGCCGGCCGACGGCCGCCGGAACAGGTTCCGGGCGAAGACGCTGGCCCAGGCGGTCTCGGTATAGACCCGGAGCGAGCGGCGATGCGCCGGATGGGCGCCGATGAAGCAGTCCTGGCTGTACAGGTCGCGGCTGACGAGATAGTCGACGAGGCGCGCCCGAAGCCTGTCGTAGTGCTCCTCGGAGATGGGCCGGTTGACGGAGCCCCACCAGACCTTGTCGTGGCTCGTGGGCTCGTCGACGATGAACTTGTCCTCGGGCGAGCGGCCGGTGTGCTTGCCGGTCCGAACGACGAGCGGGCCGGCGGCTGCGAGCATGCCCTCGCCGGCGCGGATGGCGTCCTCATAGAGCTCGGCGACCGACAAGTTCGACCGCGTCCGGCGACCGATCTCGGTGGCTGGTGGATGGGTCATCGTCTGGATCTTGGCAGCGGCCATGGCGGCACCTCCAGTGGGGCGGACTCGGTCCGCCGCAGGGCGCTTCGCCTGACCGGCCGCGCGTGCCGGGTTGTTCAGGACCCGGGAGTCGGCTTACACGGTGCAGGTTGCGGTTCGGTTGCGACGATCCTACCAGAGCCTGCGCGATCGCAACCTTCCGCCGATCGTCCCGTGTTGGGTCAGAGCCTGATTCAGTTGTGCGTGCGAGCACCTCTGCTGCCTCGTCTGCTGCTGCCGCCTCTCTCGTGCTGCCGCCTCTCTCGTGCTGCCGCCTCTCCGGATTCTCGTGGCACGAGTACATGCGACATCCGACGCGTGTTCGTGCCTGTGATTCGCCGGAAACTCTCCCCGGGCGAGTCAGATCGACGGATTCGGGCCATTTCCGGCCGTCCCGGGGTGGAAATCGGTCGGATGTGCACGTGGGGCGAGAATCCGCGGGGTGGTGCGAGTATCCGGGAGGTGGGGCGAGAATCCGGGCCTTAGCGAAGGCTTGGCGAAGGCCTGGAGCTCGCCGTAGAAGTCAGGCCTCGTCGAGTGCCCGCTGCAGGTCGGCGATGAGATCTTCGGCGGCCTCGATCCCGACCGAGAGCCTGACGAGCGCCTCGTCGACCTCAAGCGGCGACCCGGCTACGGACAGGTGGGTCATCACGGCCGGCAGCTCGACGAGCGATTCCACGCCACCGAGCGATTCGGCGAGTGTGAAGAGCCTGGTCGCCTCGCAGATTGCGACCGCCCGCTGCCGCGCGTCGCGCCCGCTACGTCCTCCGGACCGCGGAACGAACGAGACCATCCCACCGCCGGCACGCATCTGGCGGCTCGCCAGCTCGGCCTGGGGATGGGCCGCCGGCCCGTCCGCCAATCCGGGGTAGATGACCCGCTCGACGTCATCCCGACCGGCGAGGAAACGAGCGACGGCAAGGGCGTTCGCGGCGTGCCGCTCGACCCGCAGATGGAGCGTTCGCAGGCCGCGCAGGACGAGGAAGCAATCGAGCGGACCGGGCACGCCACCCATTGCGTTCTGGAGGAAGCGGAGTCGCTCGGCAATCGCGTCGTCGTTCGTGACGACGATCCCGCAGATCGTGTCCGAGTGGCCGGCCAGATACTTCGTCGCCGAGTGGAAGACGATGTCCGCCCCGAGCGTGATCGGTCGCTGGAGGGCCGGCGAAGCGAACGTGTTGTCGACGACCACGAGCGGCCGCGGCTCGGACTGCTCCTGCCCGCGACGGCGCACGGCTTCGACAGCGGCGGCGATGTCGATCAGCCGCAGGTTCGGGTTCGTCGGCGACTCGAACCAGACGAGCCGCGTCCGAGCGGTCAGCTCCTCCCAGAGGGCGTCCGGTCCAGATGCCAGGTCAACGTAGCGTGCGTCGACGCCCGCCGGCCGATGAACGCGCTCGAGGTAGCGGAACGTCCCGCCGTAGACATCATCGCCGACGACGATTTCATCGCCCGAGGTCGCGAGCTGCGCGATCGCGGCTGTCGCCGCCGAGCCGCTGGCAAAAGCGATCCCGTGGGCGGCTCCCTCCAGAGCCGCGACGGCACGCTCGAGGCGCTCGCGGGTCGGGTTCTGCGAGCGGGCGTACTCATAACCGTTGCGCGGCCGGCCGACGCCGTCCTGTGCATACGTCGAGGTCTGGTAGATCGGTGGCGAGACGGCTCCGGTCAGCTCGTCCGGCTCGGCGCCGGCGTGGACGGCAAGCGTGTCGAACTGGACGTCGGGATCCGTCATGGCCGCATCATCACATCTCAGCCGCGGCGATCGCCGAGGTGGGCGAGGTACTCGAGCAGGTCGAGCTTCGTGAGCACACCCGCCGGCTGCTCGCCACGGACGGCGACGAGGGCCGGGACGCCACCGGACAAGAGGGCGAACGCCTCGTCGAGGGTCGCCGACGCGTCGACGAGCGGCAGCGGTGCGTCCATCACCTCGCCGACGGTCCGATCGACGATCGAGGGATCCCGGAACGCCTTGTCCAGCAGGCTCTTCTCGTGGATCGACCCGACGATCCCGACGATCGCGTCACCCTCGGCGTCCTCCGACACGGGGACCTGGCTGATG
>Ga0307308_10000470_pt1 | contig 14439 bp, 14 predicted proteins | sample ER_DNA_195_FD_194501 | JGI IMG/M metagenome (GOLD analysis project Ga0307308, IMG submission 194501) | Bulk soil microbial communities from the East River watershed near Crested Butte, Colorado, United States - ER_DNA_195 | ecosystem: Environmental > Terrestrial > Soil > Floodplain | place...
GACGAGCCGTTGGCGGCCGCGGTCGCGGGCTTCTTGCGCCTGCGACGGCCGCCGCGCGACCCCCGCCGCGTCTTCTTCTTGGGCTGGTCGGCTTCCGCCGGCTCGGTGTCGGCTTCGGCCTCGGCCTCGGCCTCAGCCTCCTCAGGCTCAGCCTCTTCCTCGGCGACCGCCTCGGGCTCCGGCTCCTTCGCAGCGCCCTTCCTGCGCGCAGGCGGCTTCCGGGTCGGCTTCTCGGCCTCGCCCTCCGCGGTGATCGGCGCCTCGGGCGCCTTGGCGCCGCCGACGAGCGTCGCGTAAGCCGTGCCGTCGAGCACGCGCTCGATCCGCACCTTGGCCTTCTTGCCGACGAGCTTGGCGCCGCCGCCGACGCAGACCGCCAGGCCGTCGAGCTTGCCCATGGCGGCGTTGACGTCGTGCAGCCCGACCTCGGTGAGCTTCAGGTCGAACTGCTTGCCCTCGCGGGTTGCCTGTTCGGGCGCGAGGCTCTCGTAGGTGCCCTTGCCGAGCACCTCGAAGTGGTTGACCGGCGCGTCCTCGCTCGACTCGATCAGGAACCGCCGCTTCGTCTCCTCCTCGATCTCCGCCAGGCGTGAGGCGCCCGGCCCGATCACGATGCTCGCGACCTTCGCGTTGAGCTCGACCTTGAAGGCCTTCGTGCGCGGCGCGCTCCCAACAAGGCCACGCAAGTGCCGCTCGACGTCGACCGCCGCGGAGGCCTCCGAGAGGACGACCCCGTCGCCGCCGCACACGGTGCACTTTCGGGTGAGGATCTCGCGCGGCCCGTCGGTCACGTTCTGGCGCGTCATCTCGACGAGCCCGAGCGGGGAAATCTCGACGACGTAGGTCTTCGTCCGGTCGCGCTCGAGCTCGCTCTTGAGCGCCTCCTCGACCGTGGCGCGGTTCTTCGGGTTCGCCATGTCGATGAAGTCGATGACGATGATCCCGCCGATGTCGCGCAGCCGGAGCTGGCGGACGACCTCCTTGACGGCCTCGAGGTTGTTCTTCGTGATCGTGTCCTCGAGCCGCCCGCCGGACGACTTGCCGCGTGAGCCGACGAAGCGGCCCGTGTTGACGTCGATGACGGTGAACGCCTCGGCGTAGTCGAAGATCAGGTAGCCACCCGAGGGCAAGTCGACCCGGCGTGAGAGCGTCGAGCGAATCTCGGCCTCGACGCCGTATGCCTCCATCAGCGGGGCCTTCTCGCGGTGACGTTGGACGCGATCGACCATGTGCGGGGATGTCTTCTTCAGGTACCCGACGATGCGCTTGTACGTGCGGTCGTGGTCGACCACCGCCTTCTCGAAGTCGTCGGTGAAGAGGTCGCGCACGACGCGCAGCGGCAGCTCGGACTCCTGGTAGACGAGCGCCGGTGCCTTCGCGCTCTTGGCGCGAGCCTCGATCGTCTTCCACAGGCGCTGCAGGAAGACCAGGTCGCGCTCGATGTCCTCGGCGGAGGCGCCCTCTGCCGCGGTGCGGACGATCACGCCGCCCTTCTTGACGTCGAGGCCCTTGAGGATGTCTCGCAGGCGCGTGCGCTCCGCGTCCTCGAGCCGGCGTGAGACGCCGAGGCCTTCGCCGCTCGGGACGAAGACGACGAACCGGCCCGGTAGCGAGATCTCCGTCGTCAGGCGCGCGCCCTTCGACTTCATCGGGTCCTTGACCGCCTGGACGAGCACCTGCTGGCCGCGGCTCAGCAGGTCCTGGATCTTCCGTCCGTGCGAGCGGCCCTCGAGCTCGGGGACGACGACCTCGTCGACGTAGAGGAAGCCGTTCTTCTCGAGGCCGATCTCGATGAAGGCGGCCTCCATCCCCGGCAGGACGTTGTCGACGCCGCCGAGATAGATGTTCCCCGCGATCGAGCGGCGCTCGGGCCGCTCGAGGTAAGCCTCGGCGACGCGGTCGTCCTCGACGACGGCGACGCGCTGCTCGCCGACGTCGACGGAGATCAGGAGCTCGCGCTTCGCGGGCGGCAGCGGCGGGCGGCGCGGCGGCGGCTTGCGGCGCGGCTGGCGCTGCTTCCGCTCTGCGGGCCGGCGCTCCGGCTTCTCCTTCGCCTGCACCTTGGGCTTGGTCTCGGGCTCCTTCGCCTGGGCGGCGCCGGTGCCCGTGCGCTTGCGTCCACGACCGCCGCGGCTACCGCGTCGGCGACGCTTACGGGCTGGTGAGGTCTCGGTTGCGCCCGCTGGCGCGGGCGTGGCGGCTACGGTCTCGGTAGGAAGTGGTGTCGGCGCGCTCTGCTTGGCGGCGGCGCGCTCGTCGGGAGACGGCTTACGCCGTCGGAACAATCGCAACAAGTGGTATCTCCTTGGTTGGACGCGCGCGCGCTGCATTCATCCAAGGCTGGATGGAGCGCGCGCAGCAGGTTGAAAGCAAACTCGGTCACACCCACAGGCTAGCAACCGGGGCGGAAGAGACCCTATGCCGCAGCAGCCGGGCGCAGTCTCGCGCGCTTGGCTCTCACGGCTCGCAGCCGCTGACCGAGGCGCGCCCACGCCCACGGCTCGACCTCGCCGTAGCGGAGCGCGGTCTGGCCGCGCGTCGCCTCGAGGTACTCGAACCAGGCGTCGGCTTCCTCGATCAGCAGCAGCTCTTCGGCTTCTCGTCTGGCGGCCATAGCGGAAGCGTAGGACCCCGCCCGGACAGCACGGACGGCTATCTCAGCAGCCGCCGCCGCGGGCCGTTGCCGCGGGCGTGGATCGCCTCCAGCACGCCGATTGCGAGCAGGTTGGCGATCATGGCCGAGCCGCCGACCGAAACAAACGGGAGCGGGATTCCCGTCACCGGCGCGATCCCGATCGACATACCGACGTTGACGAAGATCTGGAACAGGAATCCAACCACGATTCCGCCGGCCGCGATCGCCGAGAAGGCGTCCCGCGCGACCGCGACGATCTTCAGGCCGCGCCAGACCACGAGCAGGTAGAGCAGCAGCAGGATCGACACGCCGACGAAGCCGCGCTCCTCGGCGAGCGAGGCAAAGGCGAAGTCGGTCGCGTGCTCGGGCAGGAAGTGGAACTTCGTCTGCGTCGCGCCCGCGACGCCGCGGCCCCGGAAGCGGCCGGCGCCGACGGCGTTGATCGACTGCGCCACGTTGAAGGTCGCCCCCGAAGGATCCGAGCTCGGGTTCGTGAAGTGCGTCAGACGCGCCTGCTGGTACGGCTTGAGCACGTGCACCCCGGCGGCCGGCAGGAACCACAGCACGGCGAGGATCAGCACGAGCGCCCCGGTCCCCAGCACGGCGAGGTGCGTCCAGCGCGTCCCCGCCACGAAGAGCACGCCGGCGAGCGCGACCGCGTAGACCATCGCCGTACCGACGTCCGGCTGAATGAACACGAGCAGGATCGGGCCGGCCGCGAAGCCGATCGCCTGGAGGACGACGGTGCTCTCGCCGAGCCGCTTGGCCCGGTCGGCCAGGAAGCCCGCGAGGAAGAGGACGAAGAGAAGCTTCCCGAACTCGGACGGCTGGAAGCGGAAGAAGCCGAGGTCGAGCCAGCGCTTCGAGTGGCGCGAGACGGTGCCCGCCAGCAGTACGAGCAGCATCACGCCCAGCGTTCCGCCGTAGATCAGGCGCTTGAAGCGACGGTAGTAGTCGGGGTCGATCGCGACCGCGACCAGGAGCCCGACCAGGCCCACCGCGGCGTAAACGCCCTGCCGCACGACGTAGTAGTTCGGGTTCCCCGCGATGTCGTGCTGCGTGATCCCGGAGATCGCCCAGAGCCCGTAGCCGACCAGTGCTCCCACCGCCGCGAGCAGCACCCAGTCGAGCCGGCGGACGAAGGCGGCGATCTCGATCCGCTCGGCCCTGACCGGCCGCAGCCCCTTGGCCCTGGTGTCGACGGCCTCGATCATCCGCCGGTCGCCTGACCCTTCTCCTTGAAGAACTGCTGGAAGACCTTGAGCGCGGCGGGAGCGGCCGCTTCGGCGCCGAAGCCGCCGTTCTCGATCAGCGCGCAGACGGCGATCTGCGGCGGCTCCGGCGTGTTCACGGGGCCGTAGCCGCACCACCAGGACTGGTCCTGCTCACCGGTGTAGCCGGGCATGCTGATGATCTTCTGCGCCGTTCCGGTCTTGCCGGCGATCGGGACGGGGTAGTTGCCGAAGACCCGTTGCGAGGTTCCGTCCTGCCCGTGCGTCGCCTGGTAGAGCCCGTCCTGGACGACCGCGAGGTAGCTCGGGTCGAGGCCGACCGAAATCGGCGCCGGCGCGGTGAAGCGGTGCACGACGCGCGGTGGGGACTTGCCGCCGCCGCCCTCCTGCACGTCCTGGACGAGGTGCGGCTTGACGAGCTTGCCGCCGTTCGCGAGGAGCGCGTAGAAGCGCGCCATCTGCAGCGGCGTCACGAGCAGGTCTTTCTGCCCGATCGCAAGCTGGATCGAGTCGCCGGGCTTCCAGAGCCGGTCGATCTGCCAGTTGCTCGGGTCAGTCTTCGCCGTGAACGCCTGGTGGCGCCACTCCGGCGTCGGCAGGAGCCCCGCGGACTCCGGGCCGACGTCCACACCGGTCCTGCGGCCGAAGCCGAACCGCGCCGCCCAGGCCTGCAGCGGGTGGCCAGCGCTCGGCGGCAGGTTGTAGAAGGCGTAGCCGAGGCGGTAGAACCAGGTGTCGCACGAGGCCTCGAGGGCCGTTGGCAGCGTCATCGACTCGCTGATGAACGGGTCGACGTTGTGGAACACCTGCGCCACTGAGCCGTCGCTCTTGAAGACGGTGAACGAGCCGGTGCAATCAAGCGTCGTCGAGGGCGAGATCGTGTGCGTCTCGAGGCCCGCGAGGGCGGTCACGGGCTTGAACGTCGAGCCGGCCGGATAGAGACCGCTGATCGCGCGGTCGAGCGACGGATAGTTGTGCTCCTCGGCCGTGCTCGGCGTGAGGCCGTTCGCGGCCAGGCGCTTGTTGGTCACCCGCCCGGTGTAGACGGCCGGGTTGTAGCTCGGGTACGACGCCATCGCGAGGATCGAGCCGTCGTTCGGATTCAGCGCCACGATCGCGCCGGCCCCGGCGGCCCAATGGTTGTTGTTCCTGGCCAGCTGGATCCCGTACTGGATCGCCTGGTTGGCAGCCCGCTGGAGGTTCACATCGAGCGTCAGGCGAATCGACTCCCCGGCACCCGGAGGACGCTTCGTCACCAGCTGGCTCTGCGGACGGCCGAACGAGTCGACCCGAAGCTGTGCCAGTCCGGACCTGCCGCGAAGGTACGAGTCGTACGTGGACTCGAGGCCCGCCTGGCCGATCTTGTCGCCGGGCTCGTAGCCGCGGCCGCGAAGCTGGTTGAGCTGGGCGGGCGAGATCTCGGAGACGTAACCCAGCAACTGCGCGGCAAGCGTCCCCTGCGGATAGCTGCGCAAGTACGTCGGCACCACATGCACTCCCGGGAAGTCCTCCGCGTGCTCGTAGAGGTAGTTGATCGGCGCGTCGCGCATGACCGACTCCCGGACAACGACCGGCGTCACCGGATCACCGACGCGCTTCTTCATCTCCGCGAGGATCTGCTTCACGGGCACGTGAAGCACCTGCGAGAGCTGCCGCAGTTCGGCGCGCTCTGCCTCCCAAGTCTTCGGCAGGTCGGCGGGCCAGAGCTGCACCGCGGTGCCCGGCACCGTCGCGACCAGCGGGTTGCCGTTGCGGTCGAGGATCTCGCCGCGCTGGGCTTCCAGCCGCACGGAGCGGAGCTGGTTGTCGAGCGCCGCCTGGAGGTACTGCGGCCCGGAGAGCACCTGCAGCGCCCAGAGCCGGAAGAAGAGGATCCCGAAGACGACGAGCGCGACCGCGCCGAGAATCCCGAGCCGCAACGCCAGCTGCGGCGTGAAGCGGTATGGCTCCGCGACGCGTGGATCCGGAGGCAAGAACCGGTTCGAGCCCGGCCGGCGCGCGCGTGCGCCCGTGCTAGCCAAGGAGCTGCACCTCCGTGGCCCCTTCCGGCTCTGTCGCCCAGGCGAGCACCCTTCGCACCAGCGCATAGACCGGCAGGGTCAGAAGCAGGTTCAGCGCGACTTTCGGCGGCAGAGCATCGAGTAGCACCACGCGAGCCGAGACGTCATCGCCAAGCATGTAGTGCAGAAACAGCGCGCCGAACTGAACGAGGATCGTCGCGACAGCCACGGAGACGAACGGCGCATGCGCGCGGTCGCGGCCGGTTGTCTCGCCGTACCGTCCGATCCAGTAGCCGGCGATCGTCAGCAGCAACGACGTTACGCCCAATGTCGCGAGGTTGGCCGTGTCGACGATCAGACCGGCGGCGAAGCCCGCGGCCGCGCCGTAGATCGAGCCTCGCAGGAGCGCGATCGCCATGAGCGTCAGCAGGACGACGTCGGGCGTCCCGCCGAGGATCTCGACGTCGGAGAAGATCGTCACCTGCAGGATCGCGGCGACGAAGATCAGGACGGCGACCTTCGCGGGCTCGACGAGCGGCCGCATCACTTGCGGGTCTTGGGGACGAGCACGAGCACGTCCTGCAGCGACCCGAAGTCCACGCGCGGCCGCAGCTGCACCTGCCAGTAGAGGTCGAGATCCGTCAGCGAGGCGCCGCTGATGACGCCGATGGGGATCCCGGGCGGGTAGATCGAGGTCAGGTTTCCCACCTTCCAACCCTGGGTGACGAACCAGTCCCCCTGGTGGACGGTCAGCGACTTCTGCACTCGGTCGACGATCAGCGTGCCGCGGCCCTGGCCGTGGCCGACCATGCCGGCGGCGCCCGTTTGCTCGTCCAGCGCCGAGACGTGGAGGGTCGGATCGGTCAGGAGCGTCACCTGCGCGGTGTTGTGCGCGACTTGGGTGACGAGCCCGACGAGCCCGTCCGCGTTCACGACAGGGTCGTTGACGCGAATGCCGTTCACCGAGCCGGCGGCGATCCCGACCTGCTGCTGGAACTCGCTCGGCGGCCGGCTGGTGATCGCGGAGGCAACGTAGTTGTAGCCAGCCGGGAAGCTCGGCAAGCCGACGTAGTGGAGCAGCCGCTTCAGGTCTGCGTTCTGCCGCCCTGCCGTTTGATTCTGGATCACCTGCTGGCTGTAGAGGTCGAGCTGGTGGCGAAGACGCGCGTTCTCCGACTTCGCGTGCACGAGCCCGGCGAACCAGCCGTAGGCGTCCCGGAACGGCCTCGCGACGCGCTCTGCGCCGACCTCGAAGGGCCGCAGGACCGCCGCGCCCGCGCTCTGAACGCCGTGCAAGCTCCCGCCTGAAGGCTCGCGGAAGTAGATCGTGATCAACACGATCGAGACGAAGACGAGCACCCCTGCGACGAGCCGCCGCCGGAGGGCGGTGGCACTACGCGAGGAGTACCCAGCGGGCCTGGAGCGTGGAACGGGGGACCCCAGGACCGCAAGTCGTGCGTCGCGGTTCCTTGGCACGAGACGACCTAGTGTAGGAAACCCACCGGAGAACCGCGAATAGGTTCGGTTTAGGGTCGGTGGTTGCCGCGCCGCTTGGCGGCCTGGCTGCGGTGGATGGCCTCGAACTCCTCGAGGCTGCGGCCCGAGCCGACGGCCACACACGTAAGGGGACTCTCGGCGAGGTGGACCGGCATCTGCGTCTCGTGGCGGAGCCGCTCGTCGAGGCCGTTCAGGAGCGCGCCGCCGCCGGCGAGGACGATGCCGCGGTCCATGATGTCCGCGGCGAGCTCGGGCGGCGTCTTGTCGAGGGTGGACTTGATCGCATCGATGATCTGGTTAACCGGGCCGTCGAGCGCGCGGCGGATCTCCTCTGAGCTGAGGATGACCGTCTTCGGCAGGCCGGTGAGCATGTCGCGACCCCTGACCTCGGCCTGAACCTCGTCCTTGAGGTCGAACGCGGAGCCGACCTCGAGCTTGATCTCCTCGGCGGTCTGCTGGCCGATCAGGAGCTTGTACTCGGACTTGATGTGGCTGATGATCGCCTCGTCCATCTCGTCGCCGCCGACGCGGAGGCTCTGCGAGACGACGATGCCGCCCAGCGAGATGACCGCGACCTCGGTCGTGCCGCCCCCGACGTCGACGATCATGTTCCCGGTCGGCTCGGCGACTGGGAGGCCGGCGCCGATCGCGGCGGCCATCGGCTCCTCGATCAGGTAAGCCTGGCGGGCTCCGGCGGAGAGCGTCGCCTCCTCGACGGCGCGCTTCTCGACCCCCGTCACGCCTGAGGGGACGCAGACGACCACGCGCGGGTGCGCGAACCGGTGCTGGTGCACCTTCTGGATGAAGTGCCGGAGCATCTGCTCGGTGACGTCGAAGTCAGCGATGACGCCGTCCTTGAGCGGCCGGATCGCGGAGATCGTCCCGGGCGTCCGGCCGAGCATCCGCTTGGCCTCGACGCCGACCGCGTGCACCTCGCCGGTGCGCTGGTCGATCGCGACGACGCTCGGCTCGGAGAGCACGATCCCCCGCCCGCGCACGTAGACCAGCGTGTTCGCGGTTCCGAGGTCGACAGCCATGTCACGGCCGCCGAAGCCGTTGAAGTAGCCCAAAAGACCCATCCCTCCTGCCGAGTCTAGCTTGGAAAAGGCCGCTCTCTAGATTCCGACCGTGAGCCTCACTCTGAAGCCGTTCGGGCGCTTCTTGCGGCTGGCTTTCGGCACCTGCTTGAGCACGCGGCCCTTGTTCGCGTGGGACGAGTGCTTCCAACACCCGGGGTCTGACCCCGGTCGTGGAATAACGGACGCGCAAAAGTGTGTCGAAAGGCTCGGAACGGAACCGCTCTTCGACCTCCGGGCCTAGGCTCGACGCGATGCCCAGGCCACTTCGGATTCAGTTTCCAGGCGCCATCTACAACGTCGGCACGCGCGGAGTCCGCAGAACCCGGATCTACTGGACCGACCGGCACTACGAACTGTTCGAGAGCCTCCTCTCCGCGGTCGTCCGGCAGTTTGGATGGCTCTGCCACACACACTGCCTGATGCCGAACCATTACCACCTCCTGATCGAGACACCTGAGCCCAACCTGTCGCGAGGAATGCAGCTGCTCAACGGCAGCTACGGGCAATGGTTCAACCGCACGCACGGCCTTTCTGGGCACGTCTTCGAGCGGCGCTTCTACTCGCGCGTCGTCGAGAGCAACTACCACCTATTGGAACTCGCGCGCTACATCGTCCTGAACCCGGTTCGGGCGAGGCTCTGCGAGCATCCGCGCGAGTGGAGATGGAGCAGCTACCGCGCGCTCGTGGGAGAAGCGCCGGCGCCGCCGTTCCTGACTACCGAGTGGCTGCTGGAACAGTTCGGACGCGATCGGCGGAGGGCTCAGGAAGCCTTCGCGACCTTCGTGCAGGACGCTCCTCGACGGGCCCGCTGCGCCTGATGGTTCCAGCACCCGGGGTCAGACCCCGGGTAATGGAGCTTCCACGGACCCCGGGTTATGGAGTTTCCACGGCTCGCCGCTCGGCTTCGACGGCGGCACGAACGAAACAGCCGGCCAGATGGTCGTTCACGACGCCGACTGCCTGCAGGGTCGAGTAGACCGTCGTCGGGCCGACGAACGCGAAGCCTCGGCGCTTCAGCTCCTTCGCCAGCTCCTTCGACTCCGGGCTGAACGAGGCCATCTCGCCGTAGTTGCGCGGGGCGCGCCGGTTGCGGCGGCGGAAGCTCCAGATCAGCTCGGGCAGCGGCGTTTCGTCGCGCATGGCAACGGTCGCGTTCGCGTTCTGGACGATCGCCTCGAGCTTGGCGCGGTTCCGGATGACGCGCTCGTCCTTCAGAAGCCGCTTCACGTCGAGACCGAGGACGGCCTCCGGATCGAACCCGGCGAACGCCTCGCGCAGCCCCTCGCGCTTGCGCAGGATCAGCGCCCACGAGAGGCCGCTCTGCATCAGCTCCAGGCAAAGCCGCTCGTAGAGGCCCTGCTCGTCGACCACCGGCCTACCCCACTCCGTGTCGTGGTAGAGCCGGTAGCGGTCGTCGCTGTCACCCCAGCGGCAGCGGCGCTTCCCGTCGGGCCCGCGGACGACGTCAGCCAAAGCCGTACGTCCCCGGGAATCGCGCCGCCAGGAGCCGGACCAGGAGCGCCCCCGGCAGGCCGACCACGTTCAGGTAGTCGCCCTCGATTCGCTCGACCAAAGACGCGCCGAGTCCCTGGATCGCGTAGGCGCCTGCCCGCCCCTCCCACTCGCCGCTCGCGAGGTAATGCGCGAGGTCGCGCGCATCCAAAGGCCGGACCGTGACCCGCGTCACTTCGCGATGCACTTCCTCCCAAGCCGGCGTGATCAACGCCAGCCCCGAGACGACCTCGTGCGTCTTGCCCGCGAGGCTCTCGAGCATCTCCTCCGCGTCCGCCTCGCTCTCCGGCTTGCCGTAGACGCGTCCGTCGCAGATCACCTCGGTATCGCAGCCGAGCACCGGCCGCTCGTCGAAGGGCCCGACCGACCGGGCCTTGCCCACAGCGTGCTCCACGGGATCGCCGCTCGTCTCCTCGTACTGCGGCTCCACCACATCGAACGGAATCCGTAGCTGCTCCAGGATCTCCCGCCGCCGCGGCGACGTCGAGGCGAGGATCAGCGGGGGCGCAGGCGGAGCCGCCAAATCTCCTCGTCGGGCCAGCGCTTGGCCCACCCGGCGGGAACCGTGTCGTAGTACTCGTGGTCGGCGGCGTCCTCGGGCGCGTAGAGCTCGCGGAAGTCGAGCAGCTCGAAGCCGTTCTCGCGCAGGATCCGGAACATCTCCGAGGTCGGCGCGTGAAACTCGACGCCCGGGTCGTCGTCGTACCACTCGAGCTTGTAGAGGCCCCGCTGCGGCCGCACGAGCTGCTCGCCGACCGGACCGGTGTCCGGCATGCAGAGCAGCTGCAGCGTCGCCCCGCGCAGGAAGACGAGCTCGCCCTCGGGCCGGAGCAGCCGGGCGGCCTCGGGGATCCACTTGGCCGGGTCGCACCAGATCGACGCGCCGTACTCCGAGAAGGCGAGATCGAACGACTCCGAGGGCAGCCCGGTCTCCTCGGCGTTCGCCTCGACGAACTCGAGCTCGAGCCCGAGCTGCTCGTTCAGCCGCCGCGCCGTCTCGAGCTGTGCGGGGGTGACGTCGACGCCTACGACGCGTTGCGCCCCCGCCCGTTTCAGCCAGGAGCCGAAGTAGCCCGTGCCGCAGCCGAGCTCAACGACGTCCTTGCCCGTGACGTCCGGCAGAACCTGGACCTCGCGCTCGGGGATCGACCACTTGCCCCAGGTGATCTCCTCCTGCGCCCAGGCGCGCTCGCCCTGCGCGTCGGTGTACTCCGCGTTGGCCTGCGTCCAGGCGTCGCGGTTGACCGCGACGTAGTCGGGCTCAGAGGCGAGATCGCGGCGAGGCGAGTCTTCGTTCGGCATCCCAGACACGGTGTTAGACGGCCGCGCCGGCCAAGCCGGCACGGCCTCCATTGTCGGCGTCGCAAGCGAGCGCCTTAGCCACCGAACCAGAGGCCGATCTCGTGCTTGGCCGACTCGGGCGAGTCCGAGCCGTGGACGAGGTTGTCGGGCATCGAGAGCGCGAAGTCGCCGCGGATCGAGCCCGGCTCGGAGTCGGCGGGGTTCGTCGCGCCCATCGTCCGGCGCACGGTCGCGATCGCACCCTCGCCTTCGAGGACGAGGGCAAGCGTCGGGCCGGAGGTGATGAACTCGACCAGCTCGCCGAAGAACGGCTTTTCGGAGTGCTCGGCGTAGTGCCGCTCCGCGAGCTCCCGGTCGACGGTGACGAGCTTCGCCTCGCGCACGGCAAGGCCGCGCCGTTCGAAACGCGCAAGGATCTCGCCCGCGAGCTGCCGCTGCATCGCGTCAGGCTTGATCAGGACCAGCGTCCGCTCGACGGCCATCGAGCGACGAGTCTAAGCGCGGCGCTCTCGACGCGGCGGCGCCAGCGCCTGCGTGTCGCCGAGCTCGACGGCCACAGGCTCGACCGGCGTCTCGCAGTACGGGCAGACCTGCCAGAGCGCCTCGAGCGGCGCCTTGCAGTTGCGGCACGACTGCCGCAGCCGCGTCGTGCAGACCGGGCAAACGAGGAACGATGGGTCCACGTCGGCGCGGCAGACAGGGCAGTGCAGGTCGCGGCGCGAGAGCCGCTCCTCCATCGCCTTGATCTCGAGCTCGCGCTCGCGGACGTCCTCGAGGTACTCGGGCGGGCGGAAGAGCATGTAGATCAGGGCACCGATGAACGGCGGCACCAGCCCGAGCAGCGCCGCCATCGCGACGAGCCACGGGTCTTCGATCCGGCGCCGCGCGTCCTTGTAGACCCAGAACGCGACGGCGAGCCAGAAGACGCCGACGAAGAACAGCGACAGGTTCCGGATCACCGCCCAGGTGTCGGAGCTGAAGAAGTCGAAGATTCCGTTGTCGGCTAGCGTCGCAACCCCTCCGTCACAGGAGGACTTTCCCCACGAGATAGCCGGCGGCAAACGCGAGGCCGACAATCGTCAAGACGACGATGGCGGCGACCGCGAAGACGCTCAGCTTCTCGCCGAGTTTTCCCATGGTATTCGCTGGAGTCGGACGTTGAGGTCCGAAATCAGGTAGAGCGAACCGGTCACGAGCACGGGGCTGTCGGCTCGGTCCAGGGCGCGTTCGGGGTCTGGCTCAACCTCGACGGAATCGAAGAACGGCCCCGCCGCGCGGGCGAGCTCCTCGGCCGGCAGAGCCCGCGCGCTGCGCGACGACGTCGCAATCAGCTTGCGGCCGGCTCGTGCGAGGAGCCGCAGGATCGCCTCCGCATCCTTGTCCGCGAGAATCGACGCGACGACGACGTAGTCGTTGCGCGGCAGTCGCTGGAGGAGCCACTCGACGCCCGCTGGGTTGTGTGCCCCGGCGAAGACGTCGTCGCCCACGACATCGAAGCGGCCGGGCAGCGAGATCTCGACGTCGCCTTCGAGCTCGCGGCCGAGGAAGGCCTCCGCTGCGGCCCGGCCGACATCATCTGCGTATGTCCCGCCCCACTCGGGCTCGCCGACAATGAGGGTCGCGCCCGGCGAGACCACGGCGACCTTCTCGGCGGCGATCCGCTCACGCGTGTCGCCGAGGACGTCGGTGTGGTCGAGCGCGACGTTCGTCAGCGCGACCACCTGCGCGTCGAGAACGTTCGTCGCGTCGAGCCGCCCGCCGAGCCCGGCCTCGACGACCGCGACGTCGACCTGCGCCGCGGCGAACTCGGCCAGCGCCGCAGCCGTCAGCACTTCGAACTGGGTCACGCCAAGACGCTCGGCGGGCTCACGGACGCGCTCGAGCGCCTGCTCGACGTCGGCGTCCTCTCCGTCGACCTGGATCCGCTCGCTCCAGCCGGCGACGTGCGGCGAGGTGTAGGCGCCGGTGCTCAGGCCTTCGCGCTGGAGGAACGCGGCCGCCCGGCGGGTCGCCGTCGACTTGCCGTTCGTCCCGACGACGTGGATCGCCGGGTAGGCGCTCTGCGGCTCGCCGAGCTCGGTCAGGAGCGCGCGCATCCGCCCCAACCCGAACTCCTCGGGCCAGGGCGAGAGCGATTCGAGCCATGCGACCTGGCCGGTCATGTTTCCGAGTCCCTGGCGCGCGAAAAGCGAGCCAGGCAAGGACGCAGGGAGCCCCTGTGCTGATTGCACAGGGGCGACTGAGGACGCGGCATGGCGAAGTCTTTGCAGCCGCCAGGGGCCGGAAGGCATGGCCGGCCAGGTCGCCTAAGATGAGAGCGCATCGAGCTCGCGGCGGTAGCGCTCGAGCTTCTCCCGCTCCGCCTCGACGACATCGCCCGGGGCGTTCTGCACGAAGCGCTCGTTGGCCAGCATCCCTTCGGCGCGGGCGATCTCGCCGCGGAGCCGCTCGACCTCGGCCTCGACGTTGCCGCCGTCGACCTTGACGCGACCCGGCTTGACGACGGCATGGAAGATCCGTTCCTGCTCCTCGTTCAGCGAGGCCCGCGCTCCGGAGCGGCGGAAGACCTCTGCGGCGATGCGGATCGGCTCGAACTCACTCTCCACGTTAGTAGCGCCGGCCGCCTCGGGCCACTCCGCGACGATCAGCCGCGTCTCGCGCGCCGGCAGGCTCGACCAGATCTCCTCGGTCACGTGCGGCATCACCGGGTGCAGGAGCTCGAGCAGCCGCTCGAGGTTGGCCAGCGCGGTCGCCTGCGCATCCGCGTCGCCGGCGTAGAGGCGCGGCTTGATCGCCTCGGCGTACCAGTCGCAGAAGTCGTCGAAGGTGATGTGGTAGAGGACGCTGGTCGCCGCCGCGAAGTCGAAGGCGCCGAAGTGCTCGTCGAGCTGCTGTTGGGCGCGGTCGAGCCGCCAGGCGATCCAGCGCTCCTCGAGCGCCTGGGGACGCGACTCCGGCTGAGCGTCGCCCGCGTTGGCGAGGATCAGCCGCGCCACGTTCCAGAGCTTGTTCGCGAGCTTGCGGCCCTCGTCGAGCGCGCCCTCGGAGAAACGGACATCCTGCGACGAGGAGAGCTTCAACAGCCCGTAGCGGGTCGCGTCGGCTCCGAACCGGTCGATCAGCTCGAGCGGGTCGATTCCGGTGCCGAGGCTCTTCGACATTCGCCGTCCGTCTGCCGCGAG
>Ga0307308_10000473_pt1 | contig 14375 bp, 10 predicted proteins | sample ER_DNA_195_FD_194501 | JGI IMG/M metagenome (GOLD analysis project Ga0307308, IMG submission 194501) | Bulk soil microbial communities from the East River watershed near Crested Butte, Colorado, United States - ER_DNA_195 | ecosystem: Environmental > Terrestrial > Soil > Floodplain | place...
AACAAAGGGTCTGTTCTGCCTGGAGGTAAATACCCAACCGGGCATGACCGAGACTTCACTCGTGCCGGAGATGGCGCAACATGCCGGCATTTCGTTTGACGATCTGGTCCGCTGGATGGTCGAGGACGCTTCGCTCGATCGCTGACACATCAGCGTCATCAAATTAGGCCGTGCCACCGGCCATTCCTTCAAATTTTACTAATCATTTACCAATAAGCCCGAAGACTAGGCACTTGGCGGCGCGCCGCGCGCTTGGCGAGAAGTCATGCGTGCGGCTTTCCGCTCACGGCGGCCTCTGGGGGGACGGGGATGGTCTCATCTGAAGCCGGACACGGCCCTTGCTGGGCAAAGTGAAGCAGGTTGCGATGGAGAGTCGAGTGCGCCGCGCTGAATCGCCGGAGCTCAAGCGCCGCTCCGTTGCGTGGCCGAAGTTGTACGGTTGGCGATGGCCGAGGCTTTTGCGGCGTTGGGGTCATTTGCTTGTCGAGCTGAAAATCCCGCGCGGGGCCGGTTCTACGGCTGCTGCGATGCTATTGCTCGCCAGCGCGAGCTACGGCGCGGTCAGGGGCGGGCATGTCCCGCAGATCATGGAAAACGGGCAGACCCTCTGTGACGACGTCGCCAACAGACTCGGCTTCCGCATCGCCGAGGTGGCGCTTGATGGCAGCCACGAGGTTGCACGAGAAGAAATTCTTGTCCTTGCAGGCATCACCGATCGTTCGTCGCTGCTGTTTCTTGATGCCGCACGCACCCGTGCCCGCTTGCTGTCCAATCCGTGGATCGCGGAGGCCACGGTGCTGAAGCTTTATCCCGATCGCCTGCGCATCGAGATCAGGGAACGTAAGCCGTTCGCGCTTTGGCAAAAGGATGGCCGTATCGCATTGATTGCCGCCGACGGCGTCGTGTTGGAAAACAACGTCCCGGCGCGCTTTGCAAAGTTGCCGCGGGTGGTCGGGAAGGGCGCCGAACAGAGCGCTCAGGATTTTCTAGCGCTCATCGCGCGTTATCCGGCGATCGCGCGGGCAACCGAAGCATCGATCCTTGTGGCCGAACGCCGCTGGAATCTGCGCCTCAAAGACGGCGCGGAAATCCTGCTGCCCGAAAATGAAGCCGGACAGGCTCTGCGAATTCTTGTCGATCTCGATCGCAATCAGAAGTTACTGTCGAGAGATATCGTCGCGATCGATCTGCGGCTGCCCGATCGTGTAACCGTACGTCAGTCTGACGCCGCGTCGCTTGCGCGCGAGCAGGCCCTTAAGGACGTCGAGAAGGCAAAGAAATCCAGGTCGGGAAGAGGAGGCGAAGCATGACCGTGCTGCGCTTCGGTGTTACCCCGAAGATGAAGCCGGTTTCGCCCAAGCGCGCCGCTGTCGTTGCAGGTCTTGATATTGGCACGAGCAAGATCGCTTGCCTGATCGCACGGCTTGAGCCGCAAGCACCACAAGACGTCCTGCGCCGTCGCAGCCACGGCGTGCGGCTCCTGGCATTCGCTCACACCGCAGCGCGTGGAATGAAGGCGGGCTCGGTCGTCGATTTGGTCGAGGCCGAGCAGATGGTGCGCCAGGCCATCGACATCGCCGAGAGCACCGCCGGCGTGCAGCTCAAGTCGGTCGTGGTGTCGATGTCGGGCGGCCGTCTCGGCAGCGAACGCTTCGTCGCGGCCATCGATCTTGCCGGTCGCGCTGTTACCGAAGCCGATATCGGCCGCGTGCTTGCCGCGGCAAGTCGTCACTCCGTGCGCGATGGACGTGCCGTCCTGCATTCCCTGCCGATCGGGTATGCCGTCGATGACGCCGCCGGTATCCGCGAACCCCGCGGCATGTTGGGACATCGGCTCGGCGTCGACATGCACATGGTTACCGCCGACGTGGCGACCGTGCGGAATCTGATGCTGACGGTCGAGGGCAGCCATCTTTCTGTGGAAGCCATGGTTTCATCCCCCTATGTGGCCGGTCTCGCGGCGCTTGCCGACGACGAGGCCGACCTGGGGGTGGCTACCGTTGATATGGGGGCTGGGACCACGTCTTTGGCGGTTTTTTCGGCCGGCAGGTTCGTTCACGCCGACGGGTTCGCCCTTGGCGGTCAACACGTGACCATGGATCTGGCCCGCGGTCTCAACACGGGTGTTGCCGATGCTGAGCGAATCAAAGCGATTTATGGCAGTGTTTTAGCTGGAGGATCAGACGAACGGGACATGATCACAGTACCGCCGGTTGAGGATGACGAACGCGAGCCACCGCAATTCGTCTCGCGGGCTTCGCTCGTGCGAATCATCCGGCCGCGGGTCGAGGAGATTCTGGAAATGGTGCGCGACCGCCTGGCCGCTTCGCCGTTCGCCGCAGAACCACGCGGACGCATCGTGCTCACAGGCGGCGCGAGCCAGCTCACCGGTCTTGCTGATCTCGCCGCTCGTATCTTGCGGCGTCCCGTAAGGATCGGCCGTCCGCTTGGTCTCGCCGGTTTGCCGGAAGCGGCAAAAGGGCCGGCCTTTGCGGTGGCTGCAGGGCTGCTTGTGTACCCACAGGCGGCCTATCTCGAACACTTCGAACCGCGGCGAACGCGGCACTTGATGACAGGAACGGGCGGTTACATGGCACGGGTCGGACGATGGCTGCGCGAAAGCTTCTGACCCTGAACCAAGGAAACAACGAATCGGCCGGTGGCGGACCGGTCCAGTTCGGCGGCGCGCATATGCGTTCGCGTCCAGGGCGCAACGCAAGGCCTGCTGCCCGTGCAATCATGAGGCAAACATGACCATCAACCTGACGATCCCGGATATCCGGGAAATGAAGCCACGGATCACCGTATTCGGCGTTGGCGGCGCCGGCGGCAATGCGGTCAACAATATGATCACAGCCGGCCTGCAGGGCGTCGAATTCGTTGTCGCCAATACGGACGCACAGGCGCTCACGATGTCGAAGGCCGAGCGCATCATCCAGATGGGCACGCAGGTGACCGAAGGTCTCGGCGCCGGTTCGCAGCCCGAGGTTGGTCGCGCCGCTGCCGAGGAAGTGATCGACGAGATTCGCGATCATCTCACCGGCGCGCACATGGTGTTTGTCACCGCCGGCATGGGCGGCGGCACCGGCACCGGCGCGGCTCCGATCGTCGCGAAGATCGCGCGTGAGCTTGGGATTCTCACGGTGGGCGTGGTCACCAAACCGTTCCACTTCGAAGGTCAGCGCCGCATGCGCTTTGCCGAAGCGGGCATCATTGAGCTGCAGAAGGTGGTGGATACGCTTCTCATTATCCCGAACCAAAATCTGTTCCGGGTCGCGAATGAAAAGACAACCTTTGCCGACGCTTTTGCGATGGCCGACCAAGTCCTCTATTCGGGCGTAGCCTGCATCACGGACCTGATGGTCAAGGAAGGCCTTATCAATCTCGACTTTGCCGACGTGCGCGCGGTCATGCGCGAAATGGGCAAGGCAATGATGGGTACGGGCGAGGCGTCCGGCGAGAAGCGGGCGCTCACTGCAGCCGAGGCTGCGATCTCCAATCCGCTGATCGACGATGCCTCGATGAAGGGCTCCAAGGGTCTGCTGATCTCGATCACGGGCGGCAAGGACCTCACGCTTTACGAAGTCGACGAAGCGGCTACGCGAATCCGCGAGGAGGTCGACCAGGATGCCAACATCATCGTCGGCGCCACCTTCGACGAAAGCCTCGAAGGGATCATTCGGGTTTCCGTGGTCGCCACCGGCATCGACGGCGCGCACAATGTGCGGCACGCGCAGCCGGCGGAAAGCGCGCTCAAGGAGCTTGCCGGCAAGATCCGCACCGATAGCCGCCGCCTCGCCGATCGTATCGAGCGTAGCCCGACGCCGGCGACGCACGCCGCGCCATCGCTTGAGTCCGCCGCTCACGCAGCCGTCGCCGCTGCGATCCTGCCACAGTCGATCGAAGACGTTTCGATTCGGCCGATGCCGGTCAAGCCGTCACTCTTTGAGCCGACGCAAAACGATGCGCCAGCCCCAGAGCCGCAGATGCCGGCCGCATATATCCCGCCGGCGCCGGAACGCTATGCGCGCACACCGCGGATGCCGCGCGTGGACGAACTTCCTCTGCCGGCGCAAAACGAAATCCGGGCTCAGCGGGGCGAACTCGCCGAGGATCATCCCGAGAAGCGCCGGATGACACTGATGCAGAGGCTGGCTTCGGTCGGCCTCGGGCGCAGGACAGAGGCCGACGCGCCGCCGACAGCGACGATGCCTCGCGCCCCCCGGCCCATGCCGCAATACGAGCGTCCGCCACAACGTCCGACGGCGCGTCAGCCGGAAGGCCGGCCGGCAGAGCCGGTCTCGGAATATGCCCGCCGGACGGCTCCTCAGGGTCTCGACCCCCACGGCCGCTCGGCGCCTGTGCATAATTCACAGGAGGAGGATCAACTCGACATCCCGGCCTTTCTGCGCCGTCAGGCGAACTGAAGGCCAGCCAAATCCCAGCGGCCCCGCTTTCAAACCGGAAGCGGGGTCAACCGTCGGCGGTGCGTTTATCTGTTAAATTATTGAAATTATTTATGATTCCTGCATCAAAGGCGGCGCAGTCAGGTTGCCGATAGGATCAGCCTCGCGTCTGTGAGTACCCCGCAACCGATCGAATTGCGGAAATGGTACTCGACCGACCGCCAAATACGGCAAAAAAGAGTAACAGTCGGTAAGAAAGCGTGAGTTGGAGAAGGGCTGACTATTGCCTAAGTTTCAGCAGTCAAAAGGACTTTCGGGTCCGTAGGGGATTGCCGCTGAGGCCACTTGGCGGGTGGGACTAAAGGCAGAAATGTGGCCCTCAGGGCCACGGGGATGGGGCCGCTCGGCACCTCAAACGGGCCGGCGGAATGTTGGTAGATGAAGGGCGCTAAGCAGACAACGCTCCGCCATCAAGTCGCCGTTTCCGGCATCGGCGTTCATTCCGGCCTTCCTGTTACACTCACGCTTCATCCTGCCGACGATGATAGCGGCATCGTCTTCCAGCGCATCGCGTCTGAGGGCTCTGTCGAGCGCGAGATCCGCGCCGATGTGCGTGCAGTCACTGCGACCGAATTCGCCACTGTCCTTGGCGATGCGAAGGGTCCTCTTTGCTCAACCGCCGAACACCTCCTGGCGGCTCTACGTGGCCTCTACGTCGACAACGTGATCGTCGAGATCGACGGTCCGGAAGTCCCGATCATGGACGGCAGCGCCATGGCCTTTGTTGAGGCAATCGACCAGGCCGGGCTTACGGCGCGCGCGTTGCCGCGCCGGTACATCGAAGTGATCAAGCCCATAAGGGTAGCCAAGGACGGCGCCTACGGTGAACTCCGGCCCAATCAGCACGGCTTCCGCGTCGAAGCAGAGATCGAGTTCGACCATCCTCTAATAGGCCGGCAAGCGCTCTCGCTAGACGTTGAGCCCGATACCTTCCGTCGCGAGATCGCGCGAGCCCGGACCTTCGGCTTCATGCGCGACGTGACCAAGCTTTGGACCGCCGGCTATGCGCTTGGCGCGTCATTTGAGAACACGCTGGTGGTGAGCGAAGACCGCGTGCTCAATCCCGAAGGCCTGCGCTTTGCCGACGAATTCGTTCGTCACAAGGTGCTCGATGCCATTGGAGACCTGGCGCTCGCGGGCCAGCCACTGCTGGCCACCTACAAGACCATTCGTGGTGGCCATCGTCTCAATCATTCCGTTCTATCCGCGTTGATGGCCGATCCGAGGGCTTGGCGGGTGGTTGAAGCGGCTGCGGAACCGGTGCGCCGCACACGAGGCCACGCCGATGTCGTTACCGGCCTGGTCGCTCCGGCCTATGGGCCGGAAGTAGCCTGAAAACCTGAGGATTTTGGTTTAACCTTCGCCTTAATCCGGGCCGAATGTCGGCTTAGTCGCATGGCTAAACTGGCTGTTCTCGGATAAACCGGCGCGGTTGGCCGCGCAGCGCAAAGGTCTTTTGCGAAGCCGCCTTTTCGGGGAAGCAACTTCGCGTGGATGCGTTCGTGTTCAAGGCTTTCGTAGCTAGGACTATGCCCAGGGGCACGGCTTTACCGTTGAAACGTAGCCGATGGATGCCTGTCGCCCGTGCTTGCGCGATCGCGCTGCTGGCGGGCAGCCTTGGCGCCTGCAGCAGTTTCGATTTTTTCTCCAAGAAGGACGACGTGGCTCCGGATGCGCCAGCCGACCGGCTGTACAACGAGGGACTCTATCTTCTCAACGCGAAGAAAGACCCCAAGCAAGCGGTCAAGAAATTCGAGGAAGTCGATCGTCAACATCCGTATTCGGAATGGGCGCGCAAATCGCTCATTATGACGTCGTACGCGTACTATCAGGCTGGCGAATATGACGACTCCGTCAATTCGGCGAAGCGTTATATCACGCTGCATCCCGGCGGTGCGGATGCCGCCTACGCGCAATATCTGATCGGCTCTTCCTACTTTGACGAAATTCCGGACATAACGCGTGACCAGGCGCGCACCGAGAAGGCGCTTGCCGCGCTCGACGAAGTCATCCGGAAATATCCGGGCAGCGAGTATGCGGTCAGCGCCAAACGGAAAATCGAGGTTGCGCGCGACCAGCTTGCCGGCAAGGAAATGGAAATCGGCCGCTACTATCTGAAAAAGAAGGACTACACGGGGGCGATTAATCGATTCAAGGTTGTCGTTACCAAGTATCAGACGACGCGCCATGTCGAAGAGGCGCTGATGCGTCTGACAGAATCCTATATGGCGCTGGGCATCGTCGATGAGGCGCAAACGGCCGCGGCGGTCCTCGGGCACAATTTCCCGGACAGCTCGTGGTACAAACATGCTTACTCGCTGGTGAAGACCGGCGGCGGCGAGCCCTCCGAGAACACAAGTTCCTGGATCAGCAAGGCATTCAAAAAGGTCGGCCTGGGCTAACCGCTCGACCTGCGAGACTTACCCACACGGTCGCGGTCGGGCTTGTCCCGACCGTCTGCGTCTTTGAATATGCAGAATCCGTACGACGTGGATGCCCGGTCCGAGGCCGGGCGTTACGACGACCAGGACAATGAGGCGCCATGCTATCCCGACTCTCGATCCGCGACATCGTGCTGATCGACCGTCTCGACATCGATTTCGCGGACCGGCTCGCCGTGCTCACCGGGGAGACGGGCGCGGGCAAGTCGATCCTGCTTGATGCATTCGCATTGGCCCTTGGCGGACGCGGGGACCAGGCGTTGGTCCGGCAAGGCGTCGAGCAAGGCCAGGTCACCGCTGTGTTCGATGTCGCGCGCAATCACCCGGCGCGCGCGCTGCTCGCGGCCGATGACATTCCTGCCGAAGATGAATTGATCCTTCGCCGCGTGCAGTTCGCCGACGGGCGAACGCGCGCATTCGTCAATGACCAGCCTGTGAGTGTACAAGTCCTGAAGCAACTCGGCAGTGCATTGGTCGAAATTCACGGCCAGCACGACGAGCGCGCTTTGGTTGACGCCGCCACGCACCGGCGCCTTCTCGATGCCTTGGGCGGACTCGAGGGGCGGGCGGCAAATGTAGCGACACTATGGGACGCCCGGCGAGAGGCGCAGGCCGTGGCCGATGCGCACCGTGCCGAAGTCGAACGGGCCAAACGCGAGAGCGACTGGCTGCGCCATGCCGTCGATGAGCTCAACAAGCTTGCGCCGCAAGCCGGCGAAGAGACCGCGCTCGCCGAGCGTCGCACCGCGATGATGCAGGCCGAGAAAGTGGCCGAAGACCTGCGCAATGCGCACGACGTCATCGCCGGCGCCGAATCCAGCGTGCCGGCGCTCTCGGGTGTGATCCGGCGGCTCGAGCGGCGGGCGACGCAGGCGCCGGGCCTGATCGAACCGACGGTCAAGGCGCTCGATGCCGCGCTGACCGCGCTCGACGAGACCCGCGATCATCTTGAAGCGGCTTTGCGTGTCGCCGATATCGAACCCGCCGAGCTTGAGCGCATCGAAGAGCGGCTGTTCGGTTTGCGCGGAGCTGGCCGCAAATACAACGTTCCGGTCGACGAGCTTGCGGCGCTGGCGCGCAAGTACAACGAAGATATCGCGCTGATCGATGCTGGCGAAGAAAAGCTGAAAACGCTCGAAGCGGCCGCCGTACAAGCTCACGCTGCTTATGAGGCTGCGGCGCAGGCGCTTTCGCAGGCACGCGCCAAGGCTGCCATCGCGCTCGACAAGGCTGTCAACGGGGAACTCAAGCCGCTCAAGCTCGATCGGGCGAAATTCTCCACGCAGATCGAGAGCGATATGGGCGCTGCCGGACCGCACGGCATCGATCGGGTGGAGTTCTGGGTCCAGACCAATCCGGGGACGCGGCCGGGCCCGCTGATGCGGGTGGCCTCCGGGGGCGAACTCGCCCGTTTCCTGCTGGCACTGAAAGTGGTGCTCGCCGACCGCGGCTCGGCGCCCACGCTCGTATTCGACGAGATCGATACCGGCGTCGGCGGGGCCGTTGCCGACGCCATCGGCATGCGGCTCGCAAAACTTTCTCGCGGCGTGCAGGTGCTCGCCGTGACGCACGCGCCGCAGGTGGCGGCACGTGCCGACCACCATTACCTCATCACCAAGGACGCGCTGGAGAACGGAAAACGGGTGGCCACCCGGGTGACCGAACTCGCATCAGAACGCCGGCGCGAGGAGATCGCCCGCATGCTGGCTGGCGCCGAGATTACCAACGAAGCCCGCGCCGCCGCCGAGCGGCTGATCAAAGCCGCGAGTTGATATAGTCCGTGTATGCCGAGTCACGATGCGCTGAAAACCGATCCTGCGAAGCTTAACGAAGCGCAGGCCAAGGCCGAGCTGAAGCGGCTTGCGACCGAAATTGCCGCACATGACAAGCGCTACTACCAACAGGATGCCCCAACCGTAACGGACGCCGAATACGACGCCTTGCGTCAGCGCAATGCTGCGATCGAAGCGCGCTTTCCGCAACTGATCCGCGCGGACTCGCCGTCGAAACGAATCGGCGCGTCTCCAATAGGCAAATTCAGAAAGGTCCGCCACGCGGTACCGATGCTGTCGCTCGACAATGCCTTCGCCGAGCAGGACGTCGTTGATTTCGTGGCTCGCATTCGGCGTTTCCTCAGATTGAGCGAGGATGAAAAGCTCGCTTTCAGTGCCGAACCCAAGATCGACGGTCTCTCTATGTCGTTGCGTTACGAGGGCGGCGAACTCGTTACGGCAGCCACGCGCGGCGACGGCGCGGAGGGCGAGGATGTCACCGCCAATATCCGCACCCTTGAGGATGTGCCGAAGAAGCTCAAGGGCCGCAATGTGCCGAACGTCTGCGAAGTGCGCGGTGAAGTCTATATGACCAAACACGCATTTCTTGCGCTCAATGAGCGACAGAAGGCGGCAAGTGATACGATCTTTGCCAATCCACGCAATTCCGCTGCCGGCTCGTTGCGGCAGAAAGATCCAAAAATCACCGCCTCACGGCCTCTCGGCTTCTTCGCCTATGCCTGGGGCGAGATGAGTGCGATGCCTGCCGATAGACAGTCGGGCATGATCAAGTGGTTTGAAAGCTGCGGTTTCAAAACAAACCCGCTCACGAAGCTCTGCCGTTCGACCGACGAGCTCATTGCTTTCCATCGCGAGATCGAGGAAGGCCGGGCCGAACTCGACTACGATATCGACGGCGTCGTCTACAAGGTCGACCGCGTCGACTGGCAGGAGCGTCTTGGTTTCGTTTCGCGGACGCCGCGCTGGGGGATCGCGCATAAATTCCCCGCCGAGCGCGCGATGACCGTGCTCAAAGATATCGAGCTGCAGGTTGGCCGGACCGGGGCGCTCACGCCAGTCGGCAAGCTCGATCCTGTCGGTGTCGGCGGCGTGATCGTGCAGAACGTCACCTTGCACAATGAAGACTACATCAAGGGCATCGGCGGTGACGGCGAGTCCTTGCGGGACGGCCGTGATATCCGCATCGGCGATACCGTTATCATTCAGCGCGCAGGCGACGTCATTCCGCAGGTTGTGGACGTCGTCATCGACAGGCGTCCGAAGAACGCAAAGCCCTATCATTTCCCGAAGAAATGTCCGTGTTACCTCCACACCGACGTCGTGCGCGAGGAAACCGCGACCGGCGAGGAGGGCGCGCGCACGCGTTGTACCGGCGAATTTGCCTGTCCGTATCAGAAGGTTCAGCACCTGATGCTGTTCGTGTCGCGCCGAGCATTTGATATCGAAGGCCTGGGCGAGAAACAGATCGAACTGTTCTTCGAGAAAGGATGGGTGAAGGAGCCCGCCGACATCTTCACACTGGAGAAGAAGCACAAGGGTGACCTGCTGGGACTCGACGGATTCGGTGAAACGTCGGTCCGCAACCTCTTCAGCGCGATCGAGGCGCGGCGCACAATCTCGCTTGACCGGTTCATCTATGCGCTGGGAATCCGTCAGGTTGGCGAAACGACTGCGCTGGCGCTCGCCCGCGGCTACGGCTCCTGGGAAGCCTTCCATGACGCCGGACTGAAGGTCGCCAAGGGCGACGAGGACACCATTGCCGAGATGGATGCGCTCGATCAGATCGGCGACACGGTGATCCATGCCGTCGCCGCCTATTTCGGCGAAAGCCACAACCGTGGCATTGTCGAGCGGCTGACCAAAGAGGTGAAAATTCTCGACGCGGAGAGGCCGAAGAAAGACACAGCCATTGCCGGCAAGACGGTGGTCTTTACCGGCGCGCTGGAAAAAATGACGCGCGAAGAGGCCAAGGCGCAGGCCGAACGTCTGGGCGCAAAGGCCGCCGGCTCCGTTTCGAAGAAGACCGACTATGTTGTCGCAGGGCCGGGCGCCGGTTCGAAGTTGGCGGACGCGAAGAAACTCGGTGTGAAGGTGTTGACCGAAGACGAATGGCTGAAACTCGCGAGCGGTTGACAGCCGGCTTATGAGGACAAAGGCCGTGTGGCCGTGGCGAGCCAGGTTCGCGTCGGTTTGTCGACCAGCGGCCCGATGATCTCGAGCACGCGCGCGTGATAACTGCCGAGCCAGGCGCGCTCCTTCGTCGTTAGCATCCGCGCCTCGATCAACCGCCGGTCGATCGGAGCGAGCGTCAGCGTCTCGAACGCATTGAGGGGCCTTTCAGCGCCGACCGGCTCCGGTGCGGCGATGACCAGCACCAAATTCTCAATGCGGATGCCGTAGGCGGCTGTTTTGTAGTAGCCGGGCTCGTTCGATAGGATCATCCCGCGCCGAAGCGCGACTGTCCCCAGTTTCGATATGCGCGCGGGACCTTCGTGCACCGACAGGTAGCTGCCGACTCCATGTCCGGTACCATGGTCGAAATCGAGCCCGGCCTGCCATAGCGCCGTGCGCGCCAGCGGGTCGAGCTGGGCGCCGCTGGTGTTCTCGGGAAAGATCGCGGTTGCGATCGCAATATGGCCCTTCAGCACGCGCGTGAAGCGATCACGCATCTCCTCGCTTGGCTCTCCGACAACGATGGTTCGGGTGATGTCGGTCGTACCGTCTTCGTACTGCGCGCCGGAATCGATCAGGAACATCTCGTTCCTTCCGATGCGGCGGTTTGAAGCGCGAGTGACCCGATAATGCACAATCGCGCCGTTCGGCCCGGCGCCGGCTATGGTGGGAAAGGAGATGTCCTTGAGCGCCCCGGTGTCGCGGCGGAAGCTTTCCAGCGCAGCCACCGCGTCGATTTCGGTGAGTTTGCCGGAGGGGGCTTCCTTGTCGAACCAGGCGAGAAAGCGCGCCATCGCCACGCCATCGCGCTTGTGTGCCGCACGGCTGCCGACGATCTCGGCGTGATTCTTCGTCGCTTTCAACAAGGCGATCGGATCGGCACCCCGCTGCGGCTTGCCGCCATTTTCGGCAAGAAACCGCGTCAGAGCCTCTGACGCGCTGGCCTGGTCTAGCCTGATGGTCTTGTCCTTCAGCCTGCCGAGATCGCGCGCGAGATCGTCCGGCGCACGCACATCGGTGAACTTTTCGAGCGTGTGACGGACATGATTGTTGAGCTTGCCCCCGTCAATGTAAAGCGAGGGTCGTCCATCTTGCGGGATCAGGGCAAAGGCAAGTGCCAGTGGCGTATGCGTTACGTCGGCGCCGCGGATGTTGAAAGCCCAAGCCACATTTTGCGGATCGGAGACGAGCAGCGCGTCGGCACGGAGTTTCTTGAGCTCGGTACGCACGCGTTTGAGCTTGTCAGGAGCAGCCTCGCCGGCGAGTTTGAGCTCGCGTAAAGTTGCGGCGCCCGCAGGCGGAGCAGGGCGGTCGTGCCACAGGGCATCAATCGGATTACTGTCGACCGCAACCAGTTGCGCGCCGGCGCTCGTGCAAGCCTTTCGCAGTTTTTCCACCTGCTCGCTGGTGTGAAGCCAGGGGTCGTAGCCAAGCCTCGCACCCTTGCTCAGATTTTGTTCGAGCCACTGCTCGGGTGGGTGTTCCACAACATGCTCGATGGAAAAAATCTTGCCATCGACCTGCGTGTTGGCCTGAACCGTGTAGCGCCCATCGACGAAGAGCGCTGCAACGTCGGCCAGGACCACCGCCGCGCCTGCCGAGCCGGTGAATCCCGTCAGCCAAGCCAGCCGTTCCTCGCTCGCCGGCAGATATTCATTTTGCTGTCGGTCGGCGCGTGGCACCACAAAACCGTCGAGGCCGTGGCGCTTGAGTTCGCTGCGCAGTTCGGCAACGCGCGGCGCGCTTTGCGCTCGCTCGCTCGAATCGTCGAAGGATTGAAACCGAGCTTCGAACATGAAACGGACTCTAGCGCGCCACGCGGACCTAGCAATGCAGGCATGCGCAAAGCGACGCACGCGATCCGAATAAAAACTGCCTGAACATTGTGAATATTTCTTCTGCAGTTTGCGGGTATTGAGCAACAAATCGCTTGTTTGGATCAAATTTGTGCGACGCACCAATCTGGTGCAGTGATGGCATCAATCTCAGCAAATGATTAATCGATTCATGCCGGATTTACGCGGCAACCATGCAGCGTTGCGCGTGGTCGAAGGTGTGCAGGAGTTTATATTGCACTGCGATAGTCGGCAGCGGGAATCATGACGTTTGCCGATGCTGTGATTTTAGAAGGAGATATACAATGGTTGCCGTCACTTATGGCACTGCCCTAATTCCCGCTACCAAAAACGCCGAGCGCGCAAAAGCCACTGCGCCGCGCAAAAACCTTTTCGCGCGTTTCATGGATGCGCTCGTAGAGTCGCGTTTGCAGCACGTTCATAGGGAAATCTCCAGGCACGCGCATCTGCTGCCGTACACGCTGGATGAACGCGGGAATCGGTTGATCAATACCGTCGGCAAGATGCCATTCGGCGGCTGACGACAGCCGCTTTGCCCGCGAAGCCGCCCCGGTGTCCCCGCCCGGGGCGGTTTTGTTTTTGCGACCTATAGGGGAGAGACGTCGGCCGCCGCATCACCAGCGTGACCCAGCCTTCAAGATTGGTCCGCCGCTCGAGCACGAGGCCCTGGGCGCGATACATGCCAATGACAGTGTTGGCGTGGCCAGGTAGCAGCCCGGACAGGACGACGTAGGCTTCGGGCCCCGCGAGCTTGCGTACAAGCACGGCAAGCCGCGCAAGAGGCCCCATCAGAATATTGGCAAATATCAGATCGTAGGGGCCGCGGGTGCGAATTGTTTGAGAGCGGATACCAGCAGCGCGCACGAAGGTGATCATCGATGCTGCGCGGTTCTGCCTTGCATTGTCTCGGGCAGTACGAACTGCCACCGGGTCGATATCGCCGGCGGCAACGCGCGTCCGCAGCAATCGAGCTGCTGCGATTGCAAGCACGCCGGTGCCGGTGCCGATATCGAGCACGTTGCAGGCACGCCGGCGCTTCGTCAGACCATCCAGCGCGAGGAGGCAGCCGCGCGTCGTGCCGTGATGACCGGTGCCGAAAGCGAGCGCTGCTTCGATCTCGATGCTGATGTCATTGACTCTCAGATCGGCACGGTCATGCGCCCCGTGAACGACGAAGCAACCTGCGCGCACCGGCCTGAGTCCGGCGACGCTTTTGGCAATCCAGTCGTCGGCGGGGACCTGATCGATGCGGAGCGCGTCCGCTGCCGCCGGGCCGGCTGCAAGCCTGACCAGGTTGCGCAACGCGGCCTCGTCGGGAGTATTACGGAAATGAATTGCTACCTGCCAGCGACCGTCACCGTCTTCGAACGCGGCGCAGGCCGAGTCCTCGGCATCGAGGCTTTCGCCGAGATAGGCGGCAAGACGCCGGGCGGTCGGTTCGTCGCATGACAAGCGGGCGACGGTGGTGGGCGCATTCATGCGGCGCAAGATTGCCCTTCGCATTCGTGCGCGCAATGGCTATGTAGACCTTTGTGACCATCGAAAGAGCTCGTTCTGCCGAGATTGAAGCGCTTGCCTTAGCCCACCGCAACGGCTGGCCGGAAGATTTGCGTGTTATGCTCTCGCGTTATCCGCGCGAGAAATGGG